>JADMIO011227169.1_pt1 | contig 53830 bp, 46 predicted proteins | sample 8958161 | NCBI WGS metagenome assembly JADMIO01 (sample SAMN16585339, study PRJNA669376) | soil metagenome | isolation source: Crop rotation soil | place: USA: Cullars Rotation, Alabama | collected 2011
CGCGACAACTTGTCCACGTGGAATTCTAAGCTTAGGATCCCAATGTGCTGGAAAGTAGCCCGAGAGAGCCACCAGGAACCAGAGCAGTACCGCGTCCCAGGGGATTCGCCGGAAGATGCGGGACAGGAGGATGAAGGGCAGGCTGAAAACTATGTACGCGACGCCGTAGAAAAGCGGAGAGTAGAGGACCGCCTGGATCGAGGTCCCCGTCTTCCAGCTGAGTGAACCGCTGAAGTGCGAGAGAAAAAGGGCGAAGACCGCCTCGGCCATACCGTAACTCAGCCCGATCGCCAGCGCGGCCTTGAGGAACCACGCGACCGACAGCTGGGGGAAGCGATTGGGCCGTTCCGTCATCGGGCTCCTTCACGCATAACTAAGGAATGGCGGTGGTTCCGGGAGAGCCACGCCAGGGTACCGCGGTTGATTAGCTTTGGATGGTGGTACTTGATCGTAAGTCGGCCTGCACCAAAGCTATGCACAGATCATGCGAACCGGCAGTCTGGCGGGCCTTGGGCACCTGGAATCGACCGGAGGCGGGATGGCAGCACCCAGTGACTGGTTCACCACCACGAGACAAGCGCTTCCCCGGTTTTTCAAGCTGGTATCCAAGCTGAAGCCCAGCTTTCACTTACGGGACATTGCCGCGCTCGACCCTGAATTCGTTGAAAGCAAGGGAATCGCGGCTCTGCTCTGGGACGTGGATGGGACTCTGATGCCGCATCACGACATGGGTGTCGCTACCGAGTTCCAGGCCACTCTCAAGCAGCTCGAAATCCGGGTCCCGCAGGCGATTCTCTCCAATTGCGGCGAAGACCGTTTTCACGAGCTGGGTCAGATTTTCCCCGAGCTCCCCGTCCTCAAGGCCTACAAGACCGCCGACGGACGCGTGGTGTTGCGAGTGCTGAAACGGGGGGTGGAGCAGTGGAGCGAAGGATCGGGGGCCAGGCGGCTCACGATCGAACGGCCGGCGGGGGCGCTGGTCCCCCTCAAGAAGCCAAGCGCCGAGCTGATCGAGTTCGCTCTCGACCAGCTCGGCTCGCCACCCAGGGAACGGGTGTACATGGTGGGTGATCAGTATTTCACCGACATCGCGGGAGCCAATCTCGCCGGCATCGGCTCGATCAAGGTCGCGACCTTCAAGCCCCACAGCTTTCCATTTCCGGTTCGCTCCTTCCAGCTCCTGGAGCGGGCCGTCTACCGCCTGGTCCACCGCCGCTGATCAGGGCGATATCTTCGCCAGCGCGGCGTCGATGATGCCGCCTCCGCCCGGATTGGCCTGGATCGGAAGCAGGGTGGGGAAGTTGGTCGAGGTCGTGGTCCCTCCGAAAATGAACTCGCCGTTCGCCGTCACCGCGGCGGCCCGGCCCGCGTCGCTCCCGCTCCCGCCCAGGTAGGTCCCGTACAGCACCGTCGACATATCGGGCGACAGCTTCACCATGAGCATGTCGACCGTGCCGCCGTTCCCCGGCTGCAGTCCCCCGACCAGGTAGGCGAGCGACGTCGACTGGGTGGTGCCGGTGACGTAGATGTTACCGGCAGGATCGATGCTGATGCCTTCCGCCGCGTCGCTCGAGGTCCCGCCCAGCAGCGTGCTGGTCAGGATCTGCGACCCATTGGAAGCGATCCGGGCGACGAACGCATCGGAGAGTCCGAGGTTGGTTCGCTGCACGACCCCGGTGGTCGTGGGGAAATCGCTCGAGGTGGTGTTGTTGCCGATGACCGGGTTGCCCTGCGGATCCAGCGCCAGCTCGTGAGTCTCCACCCCCTCGAGGCCGTTCCCGCCGACATAGGTCCCGAACAACAGGTTCTTGCCGTCATTGGAAAGCTTGACCAGGTAGAGGTCACGCCCGCCGCTCAAGGTATGGTCGTACCCGTTCGGCGTCGGGGCGTCGGCCGATTCGGTGGAATACAGCGCGAAGATATTGCCCGCTGCGTCGACCTTGATCGAAGGCTGCTCGGCCTCATCAGCGCTGCCGCCGATGTAGGTAGCCCAGAGCACGCTCCCGCCATCAGGGGCGATCTTGGCGATGACGCCGTCCAATCCCCCGACCGGGGTCGACCGGTAGCTTCCGGCGAACCAGTTGCCCGGATAAGTGCCGGACACATAGGAGGAGGCGATGTACATCGCGCCCGAGTTGTCGACCGCGATGTCCCGGATCATCTGTTTGTCGGAAGTCCCGAAGTAGCTGCAGAACACGAGGGCGGTTCCGTCCGGCGTCATCTTGCAGACGAATCCGTCCTGGGGGCCGTACGGTGCTACGTTGGGTCCCCCGGAAAACGTCGTCTGAAATGCGCCGTTGGTGACCGGGAAATTGTCCCCCGCCCGTCCGGCCAGGTAGATGTAGCCCTGGGCATCGACCTCGATCCCGTAAGCCCGGTCATAGCCGGGTCCTCCGATGAATGTGGACCAGAGCAGCTGGCCCTGCGGGCTGATCTTGGCGACGAAGACGTCGTAGTTGCCATTCGGTGTCGGATCGTAGGTCCCGGCGGTACCGGGCCACTCGGGGGATTCGGTGCCGCCGGCGATGAAGATGTTGCCCGCCGCATCCACCGCGATATCCCGGATCTGGTCCTGCTGGCTTCCGCCCAGGTAGGTCGCGAAGACCAGGTGAGCCGGGTTCGGGCTCCCCGGTGTTATCTGCACCGATGCCGACCCATTCGACCCACCGCCGCTGGCGCTGATCTGTACCGTTCCGCTCGCGACACCGTGAACCAGGCCGGTACCATCCACCGTGGCGACGGACGGGTTACTCGAGCTCCAGCTGAAGGTGGCTCCAAGGATTGAGTTGCCCTGGGCATCGAGGGCAACGGCGGCAAGCCGCTCGGTCGCCCCGATAGGCAGGGATGAACTGGTCGGAGTTACCCGAACGGTGTCCGCCTGGTTTCCGCCGACAATATTGGACTCGTGCCCGCAGCCGAAACCGGCGCTCAGCGCCGCTGCCATGGCAACGCACAACATTCCGAATCGATGATTCAAGACAAAAGCCTCCGAAAGGCAGTGAAAATTGGAGCTCGAATCTGTCACTCCCGCCGTTTTCACGACGTGTTGCACAACACGCTCTGCAAAGCTTGGCTTTCTGGGGACGCCCTGCGGGTTATTTTTGGGCGCCGAATCAATTTCGCAAGCTACCCAGCCGGGTGGTGGTATTCAACTTGCTTGGGCCCAACCGCTGTGCTGCCAACTACTTCCGAAGATGACCGGCGTTCCCTGTCCATCCTCCATGTGCTGGCCCCGGGTGATGTGGGCGGGCTCGAGAGTGTGGTACTTCTGCTAGCCGCGGGCCATCAGGCTCGGGGCCACAGGGTCCAGGTCCTGTCCGTTATCGGGGAACGGGGCCACGAACCCGCCTTGCACCGGCAGCTGGCCGGGCGCGGTGTGAAGGTCACCCCGGTTGCGTTACCCGGACGGGCCTATGGCAAAGAGCGGAAGGCATATCATCATTTGTTCAGCACCGTGCGTCCGGACCTGGTCCACACCCACGGCTACCGCTGTGATGTACTGGCCGGTCCGGTCGCCGGACGCCTGAGTATTCCGGTGCTTTCGACCGTTCACGGCTTCACCGGGGGCGATTGGAAGAACCGGATCTACGAGTATCTCCAGTCCCGCGCCTGGCGGCGCTTCCAAAGGGTGGTTGCGGTGTCGGGGCCGTTGCAGCGCCGGCTGCTTTCCTTTGGCCTGCGCCCCGACCAGGTCGCCCTGGTACCCAATGCCTTCGCCTCACCTCGGCCTCCGCTCTCACGGATGGAGGCCCGCCAGGCACTCGGGCTGGCAGATTCTGAGCCGGTTCTTGGCTGGGTCGGACGCCTGAGCCGCGAAAAGGGTCTCGACGTTCTCCTCGAGGCGCTTGCCCGGACCACTGGTGCCACCCTCTCCGTGCTGGGTGACGGCGGAGAACGCATCGCCCTGGAGCGACTGGCGCAGCGGCTGGGTGTTTCCGAGCGCATCCGCTGGCATGGTATGGTGCCGGAGGCTGCTACGCTCTATTCCGCTTTCGATGTCTTTGTCCTGAGCTCCCGAACCGAGGGAACCCCCATTTCGCTCTTCGAAGCCATGGCCGCCGAGGTTCCGGTGGTCGTCACCGCGGTGGGTGGAGTTCCCGACGTGGTCGGCGAGGCCGAGGCCAGGATTGTGGCTCCCGAATCGCCTGAGGCGCTGGCGGCGGCGATTACCGCTGCCCTGGCGAATCCTGAGGAGAGCCGGGCCCGCGCCCGGGCCGCGCGATCCCGCCTGGAGCGGCAATTCTCGGTCGAACCCTGGCTGGACCGTTACGAAGCGCTGTACCGCGCGGTGCTGTCGCCTCGGCCCGCCCCGGTTTCGCGATGAAAACCTTCGCCTGGATCCTGATCCTCCTCCCGGTTGCGCTCTGCGTCTACAGCTACATCCTGTATCCGCTCCTGCTCTGGTTGGTCGGTCATCTCCGGTCCCGGCCCAGACCGGCCACCGATCCCGCCGAATGGCCCCGAATCAGTATCTCGCTGCCAGCGTACAACGAGGAACGTTCCATCCGGCAGACGATCGAAAACCTGCTCGCGGTGGACTACCCGCGGGAACGGCTGCAGGTTCTCATCGTCTCCGATGCGTCGAGCGACGGCACAGACGACATCGTGCGGGAGTACGCGGGTCGTGGCGTGGAGCTGTTACGCCTGCCGGAACGAAGTGGGAAAACCGCGGCCGAGAACGCCGCGGCGCCCTATCTCACCGGTGACATCATCATCAACACCGATGCGACCATCCGGATCCTGCCCCAGTCGCTGAAGCCGCTGATCCGGGTTTTTGCCGATGCGACGATCGGTGTTGCCAGCGGCAGAGACATGAGCGTGGGCGACATCAACCGGGAGGCCAGCGGCGCCGAGTCCGGGTACGTTGGCTACGAAATGACGGTGCGGGCCTATGAGACCAGGACCGGGGGGATCGTGGGTGCCAGCGGGTGCTTCTATGCCATCCGGCGCGATCTCCATATCGATCTCTTCCCCGGGGCGCTCAGCCGGGATTTTGCCTCGGCCATGATCAGCATGGAGCATGGCCTGCGCGCGGTTTCGGTGGACGATGCCGTCTGCCTGGTGCCCCGCACCAGTGAGATCAAGGCCGAGTTCCGCCGGAAGGTCCGCACCATGGCAAGAGGGCTGGATACCCTGTGGTACAAGCGGCACCTGATGAATCCCTTCCGCTACGGTGGATTCGCCCTCAAGCTGATCAGCCACAAGCTCTGCCGCTGGCTGGTCTTTCTCACCGCGCCCGGGGTGCTGATCGGTCTTGCGATGTTCGCCCCCCGGTCTCACCTGGCCCGGATGCTCCTGCTCCTTGCCGGGGTGGCTACCATTGTGGGCGCCATGGCGATGCATCAGGCGGACAAGCGGGCGCTGCCCAAGCCCATTGCCATCTGCGCTTTTCTCTTCGCGGCGAACCTGGCTGGTCTCCTGGCCTGGAGCAAAGCGCTACGGGGTGAGCGGAATCCCATCTGGGAACCGACTCGGCGGCCGGCGCACTGATCGTCTCACAGAGGAAAACCTCATTTCGACCGTGGACTCGAGGTACCGACCCCTTCTCCTGAGCCTCTATCCGGCGGCCCTGGTGATCGCGCTGGTGCCGCTCTTCGATCCGCTCGCCCGGACCTGGCCCTTTCACCCGGGAGATGCCGGCTGGCGTTTTCTCACCCTGTCGGTACTGATCGACAACGGCTCGACCTTGCTGGCCGGGCTGGTCCTCGCGCTGGTGGCGGCGCTGCTGCTGGATGACCGGAGGGCGCTGAAGCGGATGGGCCTGACTGCGCTGATCCTGGGGGTGGCGTTGCTGGTATTGGTAGCGATGCTGCTGATTCACACACTGCTGCTTCAGCGGGATCTGGATCCGGCGCTGCGTGCCCTGGATTTTGGAATCACCCGGCGGCTGATCGCAGGGATACTGCTTTCGCTGGCGTCAGTAGGATTGGGATTGGGGGCTCGGCGTGCCCTTGCGGCGCTCCCGGAGCGGGCGCCAGGAAACCGGCGAACCTCAGACCGACTGGGCGGGATAGAACGTCCCTGAGTTTCCTTCTCTAGTCCTACCGTTTTTACGAAGGCAAAACCTTGTAGACTGCGGGTATCAGGTCCCGCGCGACCTCTCCTGCCAGCTGCTGGGCCTGCGCTTCATCCCGGTTCGGGGTGAGCCAGACCACGATTCGGACCAGCGCTTCCTCCGACCTTCCGGTCAAGGCGGCATCGCGTAGCAGCTCCCACTTCACCCGGTATTCGTTGGCGGCCACCCGGCCCCGCCCCTGGTACCAGTAGAACACCAGCGCCCGCTGCTGGCCGTTCTGCAGCAGGTAGCGGTTCACCGTCTCCTCGCCATTCGTCGTCTGGACCCTGGTCTCCGACTGCTGCAGTGCTTCCCACCCGGACCCTGGCAGGCAGTTCTTCGGCGAATGGATTGTCTTGCCCTGGGTCTGATGATCGTAGTATCCCACGTAAACCGTAAAGTCCTGGAGGGTGTCGCGGCGGAAGACCTGGTAGGAGTAGTCGGTCATCCCGGCCACACGCTGCTCTTCCTCACTGATCGCGGCGCTCACCCCCCGGTAGTCCGCGTATTGGGCGGGAAGGGTGGACAGCGGCGCGGCCAGGGGCATGTCCTGCTGCCGGTCGATGAACAGGGTGAAAATGCAGCCGATTCCCAGGAGCCCGCCGGGTACCCATGGCATCCAGTTACGCATCGACGGTCTCCTTGCGCCGCGCGATCCGGTTCTCAACGCCGCGCATCAGCCAGGTCAGCAGGCCCAGGATCATGAAGGCGATGACGAAAAGCAGCCAGCCCTCGCTCAGGTGCATGAAGCCCTCGCCCATCGCGGGCGAGACGTAATACACCAGGAAGCCGGTCAGGAAGACTCGGAATGCATTCACCAGGATCGCGACCGGCAGCGTGATCAGCAGAAGGAAGGCCCGGCTGGCCGGGTATTTCAACCAGAGACCGCCCACCAGGAGGCCAAGGGCCAGCAGCGCGGTGAGGGACCGGAGCCCGCTGCAGGCTTCCGTCACGAAGAGCTGGCGGCCGGGGAGATTGATGACGTTGCCCATCAGCCTGACGGGAACATGCCGAAACTCCAGCAGGGCGGCGCCCATTGAGGAAGCCTTGAGCTGGAGCGGAAATGCCAATGCGTTGGTGAGGACGGCGGGGATCGGGATGGACAGAGCGATGAGGGAGAAGGGCAGCCACCAGTGCAGCACCTGGCGGAAACCGTAGAAAAAGGTCACCACGCCCACCAATCCCAGCACCATCGAGACCCGCATGGTAAACAACTCGGCCGCGAGACCACTCAGGTAGCGGAGCCCGACGGCCAGCACCAGGAGGGTGATCCCCAGGACGACGTTGGGTGCCCGTTCACGCCGCAGTCCTGCTTTCCAGGTCAGCCAGATGGCCACCGGCGCGAGCAAGAGCCCGTGTCCGGCCTCGGGATCACTCCACCAGTCCCGGACCAGGAGAGTGAGCGGCTTGGCAAAAAGGAGAAGAAACGCGAGTGCGGTAAAAGCATAGGGAGCGAAACGCAGGTAGTCTCGCTCCCCGCGAGTGGCGGCGATGGGGTCAGCGGTCGTAGCCACGCCCCTACCAGCCTCCCCGCTTGAACAGCACGACGGGAACCGTCTTCAGCATGATCTTCATGTCCTCGAGCACGCCCTGGCGGCTCAGGTAGATCACGTCGAATTGCAGCTTCCTCCGCACGTCATCGACCGACGCGTCGTAGTGCTGGTTGATCTGGGCCAGGCCGGTGATTCCGGGTTTGGCCCGTTGGCGGGCCGAGTAACCCGCGATCTCCCGACGCATCTTCATGAAGATGCTGGGCCGTTCCGGGCGGGGTCCCACGATGTTCATGTCGCCGGTCAGTACGTTGAGCAGCTGAGGCAACTCGTCCATGCGATACTTCCGCAACAACCGGCCCAGCGGGGTAACCCGGGGATCTTCCTTGGCGGCCCACACGGCGCCGGAGAGATGCTCCGCGTTGACCCACATCGTGCGGAACTTGTAGATGGTGAAGATCTGTCCGCCGAGATCCTGGATCCGCCGGTGGCTGGGGGCGGTGTTTCGGGTGGCGCGACGATCGATGCCGACCCGGGTCTGAGAGTAGAACACCGGACCCCGCGACGTGAGCTTCACGAGCAGGGCAATGACCAGAAAAACCGGCGCCAGCACCAGGAGCGCGAGCAAAGCCAGGGTCACATTGATGGCCCGGTTCACTCCCTCATGGCGCGGCCTGACCGACACCGCGGCCGCCGTGTCGTCGACCAGGCGCAGGCTCCGCTCGCGCGGCGTCACCCGCGCCGCCTTGGATCCTGTGTGTGGCAGCGGCACCTCCACCGGTGGGCTCAGATGATGTGGAACAGTCGACCGAGCGCGGCCAGACTCAGAATGAGACCCGGGATAATGGCGTATGTCCGTAATGTGTGGAACCAGTCGGTTGTGGCTTTTTGTCCGACGACCAGCTCATCACCGGAGCGGAGATTAAGCTGATCGAGAGTGACCGCCGCGGTAATTGCGCGGGACATTTCCTCTTCGCCCCACAGCTCTTCATTGGAACGCTTGATGACCGTCTTGCTCAAATCAGTTCCCCCTCCGAAGCCGCCGGCCTTCTCGATCGCATCCGGAAGGGTAAGGTCGGCCGGCACCTGGTAAAACCCGGGGTTTTTCACCCCGCCCATGATCGTAAGCCGGATCGTCGGGTTGACCTGCACCGTCTGGTCCTTGAAGAGCCGGCTCATGAACTCCGTCATATAGTCCTTCACCTCCGCCCGCAGTACCCCATGCAGCGGAATCGGCGGCAAGTCGGGTAGCTGGAGCATCTGGTCCGGGCCGACGGCAAAGGCACCATTGATCGGCTGCCCTCCCGGTGCGACGGCCACGGAAAGATGGACCTCAAGCTGGTCTCCCACCTGGAAATCGCCGTCCCGGAGCCGGTCTCTGATCATCGTGGCTTCGACCCGGGACTGCTGTTTGATCCCTTCGCTGTATATGCCCTGCTGGATCTTGTCGATCTCAACCAGGCGGGCCTCGAGTTCAGCCCTGGTCGCCTGCGGCCGCCGGTCCATGGTCGGAGCCACCTGGCCCTGAAGCCGGGTCGGGAGAGCCAACAGCGCGATCAGGCAGTATATGTGGAACCCAGTGCTGCGGCGTGTGATGCGTGATGTACTAGTCATTTTCATGCAGGCTCCCGGTGCATCCCTCGTGCTAGAGTTGTGTGTCAGCGACACCTTTTGAACACTGATCAAGCGTAACGACCACAATCGAATAGAGTCTTGGAGACCCCGCGCGGTGAATCGGTAATGCTCTCCTGTCGAACTTGGCTGACACCTGTGTTGCACGCCTGCAACGGAGGATAATGAGTTGGTAGGGCTGACGGTGCTGGGCGGTCTACGTCCAGTCCGGCGTCGGCGTTAATCCAATTGGTCATATTAAGCGAAATCCCGGCTTGATTCGGCCGGGATCAATTCCCGATTTCATTCTGGCTTTTCCCTTCCGCATTTGACTCAATGTAAACAATTATTTCATATGTAGTTACACCGAAATCACGAAGTGTAACGAGTGGGTGAAACCCGGCTAACTCGTGTTGATTCAAGTCTGTAGCGATGCTGCCGCGCGCCCGGTAATCTGAAACTGTGTATTGCAATATAAAACCAAGACTTGTATCGTCTTGCGCTACACATGATGCCCCGCACGAGTCATGCAGGCTGGTAGCAGAGCATTTCACGCCATGGTTTCGCCCCTGCTCACGCAGCGAGAGCTATGAACGATCGCGACAAAGCCTCCCGGCCACCTCTGGTGCTGATCGCGAACGACCAGGAGTGGTCGGCCCGGTCGCTCGAAAGTATCCTGGCCCCCAACGGCTTCGCTGTGCTTCGCGCCTATACCGGCCAACAGGCCCTGGATCGCGCGCGTACGGCCCAGCCCGATCTGATCATACTCGATGCTCAGATGCCGGATATGCATGGGGTGGAGGTCTGTCGCTCCTTGCGGGACGATCCCCGCTTCAGCGGCACCATTCCGATCGTGATCACAACCTCTGGACCCTCAGGGCGGGCTCAGCGGTTGGAGGCCTACCGGGCGGGCGCCTGGGAATTCCTGGGACAACCCCTCGATGGCGAAGCCCTCCTGCTGAAACTCCAGACCTTCATCCGCGCAAAATTCGAGATCGACCGAGTCCGGGACGAGAGCCTGCTGGACCAGCTCACCGGCCTTTACAACATGCGTGGCCTCGCGAAGCGGGCCCGCGAAATCGGGTCTGAGGCTTATCGCCGGCACCACGCACTGGCGTGTATCGTCTTCTCTCCCGATCCCGAGCAGGTGGATTCCGAGCAGCTTTCCGAAGACATCGCTGCCCGGGTCGCTGAACGGGTCGGAGACATCATCCGCCGCTCGGGCCGGGCCTCGGACGCCATTGGTCGCCTGGGCCGCTCCGAATTCGCCGTTATCGCTCCCGCCACTGAAGCCGAAGGGGCTGTGCGACTCATGCAGCGCCTCGGGCAGAGCATCGAGTCCCAGTCGGTGAACCTGGGCGAGGTGGAGAAGAAACTAAAAATCCGGGCCGGCTACTGTGCCGTCCCGGATTTTGCCGAATCATCGGTTGATGCAGTGGAAATGCTGCTTCGAGCCACTACCGCGCTGCGTCACCTCAGGGCGGAGGGCAATGGGGAGCGGATTCGCGCGTTTGAGCAGGTCCCCGTCAAATCGCTGTCGTAATCCTGTAATCGTTTCCGCCAGGACCCGGGGCGCACTGCGGTGCGCCCTTTTCGTATCTAGAGCTCCTTCGATCCCACCTCGGCATCGGCGGCCGCCTGGCCCGCGAGCTGGCGCACGCTCTCCTCGTCAGAGGTATAGCCGTAGAGGTACGAGTAGTAGCGGTACACGCCATCGGCCTGAATGTCGTTCAGAATGGCGCCCAGGACCCGGACCGGGAGCCGGTCCAGCAGCTTGAGCTTAGCCTCGGCCATCTGCCGGTCGGTCTCGCCGGAACGGAATACCATCAGCATGTGGCCGGTGGCGGTTCCCAGGACGAAGGGGTCGATACCGGCGCCCAGAGGCGGGCTGTCGACGATGATCACGTTGAACCGGGTCTTCATCTCCGCCATCAGGTGGCTCATTGCGGCTGAGCCCAGCAGCTCGGGCCCCTGCTGGCGCCGGGTTCCGCAGGGTATCACCGAAAGCCCCTCATGAGAGGAAGGGCGGACTACATCGTCCATGGGGGCGTCGCCCACCAGATAATCCAGCAGGCCCGGTCGCCGGTCTATGCTGAACATCCGGTGCAGTTCACCTCGGCGGATATCGCCGTCGATGAGCAGCGTGCGGTACCCGGCTTCCGCGAAGGAAAGCGCCAGGTTTGAGGAAACCAGGGACTTGCCGTCACCCGATCCGGGGCTCGAAATGGTCAACATTACCGGGCCGGCCGATCCATAGGAGTGTGCCAGGTTGAGCCGCACGGTCCGGAACGCTTCGACCACCTGGGCGGCTTCCTCGCTCTTCAGCTGGCGGCCGTTGGTACGGGTAATCGCCGGGATCGCTCCCAGGATGCCCAGACCCAGCTCCTTGGTAACCTGCTCCGGATAGCGGAAGCGCTTGTCGAGCAAGTCGAGGAGAATCGCCAGGGCGAAGGCCGCACCGAGACTGGCCAGGAAGGCCATCAGGATGATCTTGGGCGCCGTGTTGCTGGTGGGCTTCTGGGGCGGCTGCGCGTCGTCCAGCACCCGGACGTCGGGCTGCGAGCTGCGCTCGGCCAGTACGTTCTGCTCGTACCGATTGCGAAGATCCTGCGCCAGTCCCTGCTTGCTCCCGACCTCACGCGTCAGCCGCGCCTCCTCGAGCGAACGCGCCGGTATTGCCCGGATGTCCCGCTCCATGCCCGAGAGGTCCGTATTCATCCGGTCTTCCTGGGTCTTGAGCTGGGTCACCAGGGCCATGGCGTACTCGGGAATGGTCTGCTCCCGGAGCACCCGGATCATCTCACGAACATCCTGCACCGGCTTGTGCTCGTCGGTGTAACGATACTTGAGAGCGCGCAGCTCAGCCTCTTTCTGCGAAAGCTCGGTGAGCGCTCCAGAAAGATTGGGCGACGTGCGGACGATGCCGATGGTCTGAAACGCGTCGACCGTGCTTTCCCCGGTGCGCAACCGGCCCAGGACCTCTTCGATGGTTTGCCGGTCCTTTTGAAGCTGCGAGAGTGTCGTCTTCTGTTGCAGGTAGAGGCCTTGCGCCTGGGTGCTGGTGGCCTGGGTGCCCGGCGAGATCACCATCTCCTGGCCCGGCTGGGTGATAGCCTGGATCTGGAACACCTTGAGCCGGTTTTCCGCCTCTTCAAGCTGCTTGCTGACGGTATCCAGCTGGCTCCTGAGGATGAGCGAAAGCTCGGAGATCTGCTTTTTCTTCAGATCCGCTGCCAGGGTCACGAACTGGGTATCGATCGCATTCAGGGTAGTCGCGGCCCGGCCGGGATCGATGTCCTTGAGCTGGAGGCGGAGAAAGTTGCTTTCCTGGGCCATGCCGGCGCTGAAGCGCGCCAGCAATCCGCTTGAGGCTTCGCGGGGATTGATGACTTCAAACTTTATGGTGCGATCCCGCCCCAAGGCTCGCTTGGACGGCATCCAGAGCCAGCCGATCTTCCGACCGACCGAGTCGCCGACCGCGCCGTTCTCTACCTCGACGCCGTCGCTGGTCGCCAGGCTGTAGCGGGTGCCCTGCTTGTTGATCTTCAGATGGAACTTGCCGTTACGGAACAGGCGGGCGAGCGAAAACCCCTTGAATGCCGCAGAGTCCACGACTTCCTTGGGCTCTACGAACAGGGACTGTTTCAGGACCACGGTATCGATGACGGCGAAGCTACGGAGCAACTCCAGCCAGGCATTGCCGCCCACCAGCTCGCGCGACGAGATCGGGCCGTTCTTGCCGGCGGCGCCCTGCTCGACCCACAGGGTCGAGCGTGCCACGTATTCGGGATCGATGAACTGGGTGATCCCGATCCCGATCCCGGTACCCAGGAGCACCACCATGAGCATGAACCAGCGGTAGCGCTTGAGCGCGGAGATGTACCGGCCCCACTGAATACCGTCGCTGGTATCGGGAGGCGCCATGTCGTAGCCGCCGCCGGGCTGGACGGAAAAGTCCTGCTGGGGTTCGAGACTCTGGGGACCCGTTGAGGGAATCAGGTTACCGGCCATGCGAAAACGGCTCCGGGTTGCAAGGGCTTCCTCGAAAGGCTGCCGAGGGGATGCGGGGTCTCACGCAAAGGAGATACCGCGGATCGGTTGGGTCAAGTGCTTGTGCCAGCAGAAAATCTCTCAGGTCCATACGTGGGTTCCAAAGCTGACGTTGGAAAGCTGGAACCCATCTTGCTGTAGCTAGCTTGCCATTCTGTTGCGTCTGAGCCACAGTTATAGCAGAGCAGTGTCGCGCTTGTAAGACCGTTCACCCAAGCGGTGTAGGCCCTTGGCGTCAGTGCGCGCAATTTGCATGGAGATGGGGAAGCTCCAGCATCAACCCCGACTATCATCGGTGTAACCGTCACACGTTGTAAGGAGACCACGATGGGATCTTCCCTCGCCCAGCCGCCGGGCCGAACCGGCGACGCCTCCCCCGAGGCTCCGGGGCGCGACCCGCTTTCCATTCCGCCCGAGGTTAAGGCGAGTATCCGCATTCTCGTCGTGGATGACGAGCGAACATTGCGGGAGAGCTGCGCCAGCGTGCTCCAGATGGATGGATACAATGTCACGCTGATCGGCCGTGGCGAAGAAGCCATGGACACGGTCAAGCGGCGGAAATTCGACATCATCCTGGTCGATCTGTACATGTCCCACTGCTCCGGAATGGACATACTCCGGGCGGCGCTGCAGGCCAATAAGGATACGATCGTAGTCGTGATGACCGGCAATCCCAGCGTCAGCAGCAGTATCGAAGCCCTGCGGGCGGGCGCCTGGGACTACCTCCCCAAGCCGTTTTCCGCCACCCATTTGCAAGTTCTCATCGGCCGGGCCTCCCACGCGGTGATGGTTGCCCGTGAGACCCGTGACCTGCGCCTCCAGCTCCAGAAACAGCACGGTCATAGCGAGAGCGTCGCGCTCATCGGGATTTCTCCGCTGTTCCGCAAAGCAGTGGACCTGGCCCGCAAGGTGGCTGCGACCGACGCGTCGGTGCTGATCAGCGGCGAAAGCGGCACCGGCAAGGAGTTGATCGCCCAGTTCATTCACCAGAACAGCCGGCGTACCAGTCGGGCACTGGTCCCGATCAACTGCGCGGCGCTCCCGGAGCCGCTGCTCGAATCCGAAATGTTCGGCCATCGCAAGGGAGCTTTCACCGGGGCCGACCGGGACAAGCCAGGCCTGCTGGAGACTGCCAACGGCGGCACCCTGTTCCTGGATGAGCTGACCGAAATGTCGCTTCCGCTCCAGGCCAAGCTGCTCCGGGTCATCCAGGATGGCGTGGTCCGCAGGGTGGGCAGCGAGACCCAGGATGCGGTGGTCGATGTCCGGTTCATTTCGGCCACCAACCGGGAACCCCAGGACGCCGTCAACAATGGAGTCCTCAGGAACGATCTTTTCTACCGGCTCCAGGTGGTTCCGATCAAGCTGCCGCCGCTGCGCAAGCGGCAGGAAGATATTCCGCTCCTGGCCAACCACTTCCTGACGTACTATTGGCAGCGTCATCGCCAGATGGGGGACCGACTCCCCAAGCTGAGCGATGCGAGCATCAGCTTCCTGCGTTCCCGGCCGTGGCGGGGCAACGTGCGGGAATTGCAGAACGTCATCGAGCACGTGGCGGTGCTGGCCGAGCCGGACCAGATGATCCAGCCCAACGACATTCCGATCTACGAGGACGCCGAAGAATGGCCGGCCGAGACCGGGATGCCGGCCGGAGTCATGGAAGATGCCTACCATCCAGCCAAGGACCGGGTGGTGGCCCAGTTCGAACGGGAGTACCTTACCCGACTCATCGGGCGCGCCGGCGGCAATATGTCCAAGGCGGCGCGGCTGGCCAGCATCGACCGGACTACGCTCTACCGGCTTATGGACAAACACAAATTCGAGCGTGATGGTCTGAGCGGAACCCTCGAGTGAGCCCGGAGGCCCAGGTGACCGGGAAAGCCGCGGACGAACGAGCCCGGCCCGGTGCCCGGCGCAGCCCGGAGCAGGGGCTGTCCGGGCGCCAGCTGGATCCGTTGACGTCCGAGCTCTCAGCAGACACCTGGAACCTGCTACAGCGGGCAGTGGACCGGGTCCGGTCCGACTGGCCCGGGCTGGAGAACTCCGGCCCCATCGCGGAGGAAATCCAGAGTCTCGGCCAAGCGCTGCTTGACGCCATCCGGCAATCGGTGGACGGTATCGAGCCCGAGCTCACCGACGTCCCTCATACCCCTCTCACCCGCCACATTCTCGAGCTGATTCGCCGATTCACCTTGAACGCCGTCGAGGCGGCCCCGGTCCCGTCCCGTTCTGACGAGGTCGTGGCCCTGATGGTGGCGATTGAGCGGGTGAGTCACCGGATGGACCCGGACTGGGCGCAGCATTTCGCCGACCGGCTTTCCGGCCCCAACGGTCTCGAGCTGGTGGTCGAGGTGGCGCACGACATCCGGTCGCCGCTTACCTCCATTCTGTTCCTGGCCGAGACCCTGCAGCGGGCCCGGAGCGGCGCGATCAATGAAATCCAGGAGCGGCAGCTGGGCCTCATCTACAGCGCAGCTTTCGGTCTCTCCTCGATGGCGAGTGATGTGATCGAACTAGCACGGGGCGGAGACCGCCTGGTCGACCTCGACCCGATCCCGTTTTCGGTCACCGACATTCTGGAATCGGTGCGAGACATCGTCCTGCCGATCGCCGAGGAAAAGGGACTGGGCGTCAAGCTGTTCCCACCCAATTCCGACTTCCGGGTCGGTCACCCGGTGGCGCTTTCCCGAGTCCTGCTCAACCTGACCACCAATGCTCTTAAGTTCACCGACGAGGGCCATGTCGAGATGATGGCGGTGCAGACCAACCGGACCGGGATCGAGTTCTCGGTACGGGATACCGGGCGGGGAATTCCGGCCGAAGCCATGTCGACCCTGTTCCAGCCCTTCCGCCGGCGCGTCAAGAGCGGGGACTACAAGTTCTCGGGCGCGGGGCTGGGTCTTTCCATCTGTCGCAAGCTGGTCGAAGCCATGGGCGCCGAGCTCAAGGTGGATACCGCTCCCGAGACCGGCACCCGATTCTTCTTCGAGCTGGACCTGCCCCAAGCGACTCAACTGTGAAGCGCGATTGAAGCTCCTCCACGTCGTCGGTGCCCGTCCCAACTTCATGAAGGTCGCTCCTGTCATCCGGGCCGCCCGTGCGCACTCCGGATTCTCACAGGTGCTGGTTCATACCGGCCAGCATTACGATCACGCCATGAGCGACGCCTTTTTCCGCGATCTTGATCTCCCGGAGCCGGACATCAATCTCGAAGTTGGCTCCGGGACTCACGCGGTGCAGACCGGACGGATCATGATGGAATTCGAGCCGGTGATCGGCCGGGAGCGTCCGGACTGGGTGCTGGTCTATGGCGACGTCAACTCGACGGTGGCCTGTGCCCTGGTCGCCGCGAAGAGCGGGGTCCGCATCGCGCATGTCGAGGCGGGCCTGCGCAGCCGCGACCGCACCATGCCGGAGGAGCTGAATCGCCTGCTGACCGATCAGCTGGCCGACCTCTGCCTCACCCCGAGCCGAGACGGCGATGCCAACCTGCGGGCCGAGGGCATCCCGGCGGGCCGCATCCAGTTCGTCGGCAATGTCATGGTCGACACCCTGATGCACCTGCTGAGCAAGGCCCGCTCGACCGGCGCCCCCGAGCGCCTGGAGGTCGCGAACCGGCCTTACGTCTTCGTCACCCTGCACCGTCCGTCCAACGTGGACAGCCGGGAGACCCTGGCCGAACTGCTGGGTGCACTGGATGAGCTGGCCGGCGAGATGCCGGTGATTTTCCCCATTCACCCGCGGACCCGGAATCGCATCGAGGAGTTCGGGCTGGGAGGGCTGGGGAAACGGATCCGGCTGCTGGAGCCGCTGGGGTACCTGGAGACCATCGCCCTGGTGGACCATTCCCGGCTGGTGCTGACCGATTCGGGCGGGCTCCAGGAAGAGACCACCGTCCTCGGTATCCCCTGTCTCACCGCCCGGCCCAATACCGAGCGGCCGGTCACGATCAGCGAGGGAACCAACCAGCTGGTCGGCTCGACCCGGGCCGCCGTGCTGGAGGCGGCCCGGAGGGCCCTTTCGGTGCCGCTCAATGGCCGGGCGATGCGGGTGCCCGAGCTCTGGGACGGGCGGGCCGCCGAGCGGATCGTGGACGTGGTGGCCCGGCAAGGCTAACTTGTCCCTCTCCGTGGCGACCCCGGTCCACGGAAGAACGCCATCCGAGGCCGCACCGGGGACCTGAACGCTGTTCTTCGCCCTGCTCCGGACTCGACTTCCGGGTGACGTGGACCTCCCGTCTGCCGCGATGCTCAGAGCCCCGAGGGAAGCGGAGAACGCAACGAACATTCTGACGCGCTGAGAGAGACGTGAACCAGATCTTACGGTCCCCCCGCGGGGAACGACCCATCCACGCCCCAAACGCCGCCCTCCTGATCGACTTCGACAATGTCACCCTTGGAATCCGCTCGGATCTCACCAAAGAGCTGAAGACGCTGCTCGGCAGCGACATCATCAAGGGGAAAGTCGCGGTGCAGCGGGCCTACGCCGACTGGCGACGCTACCCGCAGTATATCGTCCCGCTGTCCGAGTCTTCGATCGACCTGATCTTCGCTCCCGCCTTCGGCACCAACAAGAAAAACGCGACCGATATCCGGCTGGCGATCGATGCCATCGAGCTGGTGTTCACCCGCCCGGAAATCGGCACGTTCATCCTGCTTTCGGGCGACAGCGACTTCTCGACGATGGTGATCAAGCTCAAGGAGTACGGGAAGTACGTCATCGGCGTCGGCATCCGGGAATCAGCCAGCGACCTGCTGATCCAGAATTGCGACGAGTACTACTCCTACAGCGATCTCACCGGGCTCAACAAGGAAGTCGACACACCCTCGACGCAGCGGGATCCCTGGGACCTGGTGCGTGACGCGGTGAGCCAGATGGTGAAGAACCGCGATGTCATGCGGAGCGACCGGCTCAAGCAGGTGATGCAGCAGATCGATCCCAACTTCGACGAGAAGAACGCCGGGTTCAACCGGTTCAGCAAGTTCCTGGTCGAGGCCGGGAACCGGAAGCTGCTCCGGGTGACCAAGATGGAGAACGGCCAGTACGACATCGGCCCGCTCGATAGCCATGAGCCGTCCCCCGCGGCGTCCGCCGCCATCGCCGAGGAGCCGAGCCGCGAAGAAGGATCCCGGCGAGGCCGTGGTCGGGGCCGGGGACGCGGACGTGACCGGGAACCGCAGAAGAAGTCAGAGCCGTCTCACCGCCAGGGGCCTGCCCGGACCGAAAGCGACAAGCCGCTCACCTTGGCCCAGGCGTTCGAGCTCCTCCGCCAGGCGCTCAACGAGCTGGGCAGCCCGATGGCGGCCGAGGCCATTCGTAACCGGATGGCCGCGCTGCATGGCCGGAACGACCAGCTGCTGGATCATGGCCGGTTCATCCGGTTCCTCAGACAGGCCCACGATGCCGAAGTCGCTGACGTGCGGAAGCTGGGAGATGACGATTACGAGGTGAGCGGCCGGCCCGGCTTCCGGCCTGAGCGTGCCGCAACACCACCGGCCCCCCAAGCCAGGCCGGCGGCCCGAGAGGAGAAAGCCGAAGCCGCTCCCGCGGAAGAGTCGGCGCCGGGCAATGGAAAGCGGCCTGGCCTCCGGTTCCGCCGGGGCTCGCGCGGCATCATCACCCGCCAGGAGATCCCCATGGTCGGGGTGGTGTCCATCGAGGAGCCGGCGGCCCCGACAGAGAAGCCCAAGGCCCGCCGACCAGCCCGGGGGAAGCCGAGAAAGAAGGCCGCTGCCGAGGGCCCCGCAGGGCCGGGAGACAATGGTGTCGCCCAATCGGTGGCACCAGGCCCGGAGGTCGAGCCGGGAACCGAGGCCCGGCCCCGAAAGCCGCGGCGACCGCGGGCTCCCAAGCAGTGAGCAGAAAAACACGGGCAGCGAAGTCGCTGCCCGTTGAGTTTTTCGCCCGCCCGGCCGAGCTGGTCGCCCGCGAGCTGCTGGGGACGGTGATGATTTCCCGGATCGGACGGGTTCACACGGCGGGGAGGATCGTGGAGACCGAGGCATACCTGGGTCGGGATGACCCGGCGTCGCACGGCTATAAGCTCAGACGACACGCCCGGAACGAATCACTGTACGGTCCCCCGGGGACCTGGTATGTCTACCTCTCGTATGGCATGCATTGGTGCTGCAACCTGGTTTGCCACTGGGAGTCGATCGGTGCGGCGGTCCTGATCCGGGCCCTGGAACCGCTCGAGGGGCTGGAAGAGATGCGGCGGCGTAGAGGCGGGGTAGCCGACCGGCTGCTCTGTTCCGGCCCGGGCAAGCTCTGCCAGGCCCTGGGAATCACCCGGGAGCTCGACGGATCCCTGATGCCAAAAGCGAAGGTCACCGTCATCCCGGCCTCACTCGCTGACGAGGAGCGGATAGCGGTGACCACTCGAATTGGAATTACCAAGGCTGCTGACTGGGAGCTACGCTATACCGTGCACCACTCCCGCTGGATCTCCAGAGGCTAGTACCCGCCGCCGGTAATCCCTTCCTTGGCGCCACCCAGGCTGAAGCGGAGTCCCGCCGTCAAACTGTGAGTCGGGCCGGTGAGCAGCTTGCCCTTGTCGGGGCCGGTGGTGAACTGGTACATGCCGTAGACCGCCAGGCCGCTGACCTGAAGCTGCAGGCCGGCCACGAAGGAGCCATAGCCATGGCTGCCGAGCGCGGTGACTGCCGAATCCGCCCGAGCCGCTTCAGCTGGGGTAAGAGTATTCTGGGCCTGCGGGTTGTGCAGATGCAGGAATCCGATCCCGACGCCGATGAAGGGCTGGGCATGGCCCCTCAGGGGATAGGCCAGCAAGGTGAAGGAGTATTTCCGGATGTCGTTGAAGGTGACATCCCGGCTTCCGCCCGGGGCGGTCGCGTCGACGTAGCTGGACAGCTCGTTGTCTCCGAAGCCCTCTTCAACCGACACCAGCAGGGCGGTGCGCTTGGCAGTCACCAGCAGGTTGGCACCGGCCATGGGCATGCCGCCCCGTTCCTGGCGCGGGGTCTCGAAAATCAGCACCCCACCGTTGCCGCCGATGTACCAGCTGAAAGGATTGCGACCACCCTGCGCGTGGAGGGTGCTCGGGGAGCTGAGCGCGATGAGCACGGCAGCCGTCGCCAGACGGATGAGGAGCTTCATGGGCCTAACCTCGTAGCAATTTGAAACTGAAATTGGTGCTTCGAAGACTGGTTGATGCTCCGCTACTTACAAAATAGGAGCCACGGCGGAAAAACGCGATAGCCAGCTTTTCGCTAGACCGTTCTCCCAGCTAGGGTTGGAGCACCCATCTGCGAAACTACTTGAAGTTACGCCGTCGTCGCCACCCTGCCGAAGCCCGGCCGAGCAGGGGTTTGCGCGGCCCCAAGGATACTCTTGGCTAAGGCCCTGTAAGGCATTTGCAGGTAAGCGCTTGCAAAAAGCTAGACGAAGACGGCTCCAAATGGCTGCCGCGACACTGGCTACTGGGCGTCAGATCAGGCCGAGCCTGGTGCCCACCTTTTTCATCGCCGACAGCACGAACTGGAGGTCGTCCCGAGTGTGGGCCGCCGAGATCTGGCAGCGAATTCGAGCCTGGCCCTGAGGCACCACCGGGTAACCGAAGCCGGTCACAAATACGCCCTCATTGAGCAGGAGGTTGCTCATCTCGATTGCCTTCGCCGTCTCGCCAAGGATGACGGGAATGATCGGCGTCTCACCGGGAAGCGGCTTGAATCCTAGACCGAGCAGCTGGTCGCGGAAATAGTTGGCGTTCTCCCGGAGACGGGTGACCAGCTCGGGATGGGCCTCGAGGTACTCGATGCTGGCGAGCGAGCTGGCGGAGACGGTCGGCGGCAACGCGTTGGAGAAGAGCTGGGGCCGGGCACGCTGGGTGAGATAGTCACAGACCGCGGCAGAACCGGCGACAAACCCACCGGCCGCACCGCCCAGCGCCTTTCCCAGCGTGGACGTGATGATGTCGATCTCCCCCAGCATGCCGAAGTGCTCCGCGGTTCCCCGGCCCCGGGCACCCAGCACACCGGTCGCGTGGGAATCGTCCACCATGAGCACTGCGTTGAACTCCCGGCAGACCGCCAGCAAATCCGGCAGGGGAGCGATCGAACCCTCCATCGAAAACACGCCGTCGGTGATCACCAGCTTGACCTTGCGGTCGGCGGCCGCGGCGAGCTTGGCGCGGAGGTCATCGAGGTTGGCGTGCTGGTACACTCCGGTCTGGCACTTGGTGATCGACTTGGAGAGCCGGCTGGCATCGATGATCGAGGCGTGATTCAGCTGGTCGCTCAAGACCAGGTCCGCCTCGGTGAGCAGCGTGGCGGGGACCGCCTCATTGGCGTTCCAGCAGCTCACGAAACTGAGCGAGGCCTCGGTGCCGACCAGCCGGGCGCAGGCTGCTTCCAGCTGGCGGTGAATGGTGAAGGTGCCGCAGATGAAACGCACCGACGCAGTCCCGGCCCCGTATTTCTCGAGACCCCGCGCGCCCGCCGCCACCACCTCCGGGTGATTACTCAAGCCGAGGTAGTTGTTGGACGAGAGGACAACGACTTCGCCCTTGCCCTCCATGCAGACCCGGGCCCCCTGGGGACCCTCGATATAGTTCAGGGTCTTGTAGACCCGGTCGCGCTTGAACTGCTCCAGCTCGGCGGCGAGCCGAGTCTCCAGCGGTGAGGTCATGCGCCAATCTCCAGAATGACTTTGCCGGCGGAGCCGTCTTTGATGACGCCGATGGCGTCCGCCATTTTTTCGAGCGGGAAGCGGTGGGTCACCACCGGCGCGGGATCAAATTGCCCGGAGCGCAGGAAGCGACTCATGGTGTGCCAGGTATCGTACATCCGGCGCCCGGTGACGCCATAGATGGTGAGTCCCTTGAAGATCACGTCGCGGGCGAAATCGACCTCGGTGGTCCGGCTCGGAGTCCCCAGCATGTTGACCCGGCCGCCGGGGCGGGCGGCATCGAACGCCTGGGCGTGGCCACTGGGATGCCCGCTCATTTCGCAGACCAGGTCGACCCCGTCGCCACCGGTCAATTCCGCCAGCCGGCCGGCGACATTCTCGGTTTTGGGATCGATGACTGCGTGGGCGCCCATCCGGGAGGCGATGTCTCTGCGGGTGGGGTTGAGGTCGCTGGCGATGACCAGCGAGGCTCCCGCGGCCCGGGCGATGCCGACCGCGAAGCAGCCGATGGGACCGCAGCCGACCACCAGCACGACGGCGCCCGCCACCTTCTGACCTTCGAGCACGGTATGCACCGCGTTGCCGATGGGATCCATGATGGCACCGGTTTCGGTCGAGATGCCATCGAGCCGCATGACGTTCGACGCCGGCATGGCGATGAACTCGGCAAAGGCGCCGTCCCGGTCTACGCCGATGATCGAGGTGCGGCGGCAGACATGATAGTCGCCGGTGCGGCAGGGGAGGCAGTGGCCGCAAATGATGTGACCTTCCGCGGTGACCCGGTCACCAACCTTGAGCAGGCCGGCAGTCCTGGCGTCGGTCCCCAGCTCGACGATCTCGCCGGCGAACTCGTGGCCGATCACCAGCGGGGGCTTGAGCCGGCCGCTGGCCCAGGCATCCCATTCCCAGATGTGCAGGTCGGTGCCGCACACGCCGGCGAAGTGAACCTTGATGAGGACGTCGTTGGGACCGCAGGTGGGGACGGGAACGTCCTTCACCACCATGCCGGGTCCGGCGGACTCCTTGACCAGTGCGCGCATCCGGCTCCTGGGTGCGAGGCAAGAACAATCGCGAACGCGCGAACCAAAGCGAAAGCGCGAAGAGGTAACCGAGAATATACCCGTCAAAAAAAGCCCCCCGCAAATGCGGGAGGCCGGGAACGTCTGATCGATCAAGCCGGCCGAAGTCCGGCCAGCCTGTTTCAGGCCGCTCGTTCCACCGGTACGTGGTTATGCCAATGATCCTTGGATCCTTCGTCGTCGGAGGCCCAGAGGTAGGCCCAGATCGCGGCGGGCTTCTTCACTTCGCGGCCGCTCCTGATCACGATGCCGACGGGCTCATCCGGAATAATGCGGGGCAAACTGGTCATCAGTCACTCCAGAAAGTCTGAGGGTACTTTCGCCGGAATGATGAAGAGGCACTGCGCATGCCGAATCAGCGACCAAGGTAGTAGCTTGGTCTATAATGACTTATGATCGCGAACTGCGACGGGTGTGTGTTTCCGACACGTTCGTCGCCGTGTCCTCCTGACTCATTGGCTTGGTAAGAGTGATCCCGGGCGATCGGCGGGCGCCCCGCTTTTTCTGGGTGGCTTCGCGGGCCCAGTCCTGGTAAAACGGGAGCAACGCCTCGGGCGCCAGCGCGGGCTCGCCGGGCAGGATCAGGTGCACACCCCCCAGCTCGGTCTGCTCCTTGAGTGCGTGCATCAGTCGCATCCGGTCGGGTGGATCGAGGTCCACCAGGATGCCGGAATCAATGATTGCCAGGCAGAGCGGGCCTTCGAGCTCGGGGAACCAGTGCCCCAGCTGGGCGACCCAGGCGAGAAACTGGGATCCGAGACCTTCCGACGTTATGCGCGATTCAACTCGCTCGACCGCATTGAGATCTCCCGCCACGAAGGTGACGGTCGCGTCGTGCGCGGCCAGCAGGTAGGCACAGCCCTCGGCGCCCGCGCCAACGACCAGCACGTGGTCTCCGGTCTCGATCCGGGGCAGAAGACCTTCGACGATATGGCCCGAGTCCAGGCCCCAGTGCACCGGCTCCCGCTGCGCCTTGCGAAGCCTCAGGAACTGCTCGCGCCATTTGCGGTAGGACTTGAGGGCCAGGCGGCGGGTGATGAGCCGGTCCACGCAGTCGAGCATGAGCACTTCGGTCAGCACGAACTGGCCTTCGGTGGCGGCATGCAGCTCGGCGACGGCCTCGTCGCCCAGGCGGAGCAGGTCTTCCCGGGGAATGGAATTCTTGAAGCCCTCGATCCGCTGCAGCACGTACTCCTGGTACTGCTGCTTGAGCGAGGGCGGGGGACGGCGGCGGCGCTGGGCGCGGACCTGGTCGAGGGTCAGCATGGCTCGACGTGCACCACGACTTCCTGGACATCGAGATTGTCGCGCAGGCGCTGCTCCACCTGGTCGGCGATCTGGTGGGCGGCGGCGACGTTTTCCTTGCCGTCCACCGCGATGGTGAGCTCGGCGAAGCGGACCGCCGCGGCGGTCCGGGAACGAATAGCGTACGCGCTCATCACCCCGGGAACCGCCTCCGCGACCTGTTGAATGGCGCCACCTTCGAGGGCCCGCTCGTCCACCAGGGCGGGCACCGATTGACGGAAAATCTGGAACCCGATCCGGCCGATCAGGAAACAGACGATGATCGCGAGGACCGAGTCGGCCCAGAGATGGCCCATCCGGGACAGCATCAGCCCGGCGATCACCGCGATGGTAATGATGACATCGACCCTGGTGTGGGCGGCGTCGGCCAGCAGCAGCTCGCTCTTCAACCGGCGTCCGGCCCGGGTCTCGTACCAGGAGACCCAGATGTTGACCAGCAGGGTGAAGACCAGCAGGCCGACCTGCATCCGGTCCAGCTGGATCGCCGGTCCCGGGTGAATCAGCCGGCCGATGGCGCCCCGCATCAGCTCGAAGATGGTGACCGAGAGAAAGATGATCACCAGCAGGGCCCCCAGCGACTCGAACTTGGCGTGGCCGTAGGGGTGCTCATCGTCGGGGCCCTTCGCCGCCACCCGCATGACGGCCAGCCCCAGCACGTTGTTCAGGGCATCGACGGAAGAATGTATGGCATCGCCGAAGACCGCGAGGGAGCCGGTGGTCGCACCGACCGCGAACTTCACCAGGACGACGGCGATATTGGCGACAAGGAGGCCCTGCAGGACGCGCCGTATGGCGTCAGTGCGCTCGGTTCCGGCTGGCGGCGTCGTGTTCACCCTGCTAAAAGGTCATCACTCCCGTAGAGAGTGTCAATCGTTTTTCTCAGCGAACCTGGAGCACGGCGCCCTTGAGATAGCCGGTTTCGGGAATGGTGACGATCTCCGGATGATCCTCGCCCTGGCCGATCAGCTGCACCAGCCGAGTAACCCGGCCACTGTCGGCGGCGGCCTCCCAGAGCATCTGCATGAACTCGGGGCGCCGGATGTGAAAGGAGCAGGAAGCGGTCAGCAGGAAGCCACCGGGCCGGAGCAGGCGGAGGGCGCGGAGGTTGATTTCCTTGTAACCCCGGAGGGCCTCGGGAATCGCGGCCCGGGACTTGGCAAAGGCGGGCGGGTCGAGCACGATCGCGTCGAAGTGGCGCCGGCGATGCTCGAAGTCGCGCAGCACCTCGAAGGCGTCTCCCTCCAGCCATTCCAGGTTGTCCCGCCGGTTGAGCCGGGCATTCTCCGCCCCCCGGGCGAGCGCCTCGCCGCTGCTGTCCTGGGCAATCACCCGGGCGGCGCGAACCGCGAGGTGAAGGGCGAACGACCCGTGATAGGAGAAGCAGTCCAGCGCTTCGCCGCCCTCCGGCACCAGTGATTCGGCAAGGATCCGGTTAGGGCGCTGGTCGAGAAAGGCGCCGGTCTTCTGTCCATCCCAGGGGCTGGCGAGGTATCGAACGGTTCCTTCGCGCACTTCGATCTTCCGGGGAACTTCCCCCATCACCAGCTCGATGCTCTCCGGTAGACCTTCGAGCCGGCGGACCGCCACGTCATTGCGGAGCAGCAGCCCGGCCGGCGCCAGCTCCGCGACCAGCGCGGCCAGCACATCGTCACGGACCGACTCGAGTCCGGCCGACAGCAGCTGGACGACGACCCAGCGGTCATAGCGGTCCACGATGAGCGAGGGCAGGCCGTCGCCTTCACCATGCACCACCCGCCAGGCATTGGCATCGATCCCCACTCTCCGGGCCTGGGCCTGGCGGATCCGCTCGGCCCACCACGCGCGGTCGATCGTCGGGTCGCTCCGGTCCAGCAGGCGAAGGGTGATCTCGGAGCGGGGGGAACAGAGCGCCTGTCCGAGGTACCGGCCCCGGGGATCCAGTACTCTGGCAATACCGGGGTCGGCAGGGGCTTTGATGACATCGCTCCGGTAAATCCAGGGATGGCCGCGGACCCAGCGCGCGGCGCCCCGATCCGAGACCGTGGCTGACAGATCAGTCATATAGCATTAGGCATTAGGCACCATGATCCCGAATCTAGCCGAACACCTGCGCCTCATGCTGGTTACCGACGACCGCCTGCTCGACGGCAAAGATCCCATAGGAATCTGCCAGGCCGCGGAGCGAGGCGGAGTAACCGTGATCCAGCTTCGACTGAAGGAAGCGAGTCCTCGCGAGCTGCTCGGCATACTGCGGCGGCTGCTCGGGGCGGTACAGGTGCCGGTCATCGTGAACGACCGGCTCGACGTGGCGATCGCGGGTGGTGCGGCTGGCGCTCACCTGGGTCCGGACGACATGCCGGTCGCGCTGGCCCGCCGGGCGGTACCTCCTGGTTTTCTGCTGGGAGCGAGTGTCGGCACCGAGGAGGAAGCCGCCAACGGCGAAGCGGCCGACTACTGGGGGATCGGACCTTTCCGGGAGACGAGTACCAAGGCAGACGCGGGAGGCGCGCTGGGCATTGCGGGCCTCACCCGGATCCGGGCGCTGGCGGGACCCGACAAGGTCGCGATCGCGATCGGCGGAGTTCGTCCCGAGGATGTGCCCGTGATCCGTAAGGCGGGAATCGACGGAGTCGCCGTGGTCTCGGGAATTCTGCAGGGGGAAGACGTCGAATCGGCCGCGCGAAGGTATCCCTCTTAAGGCGAGCGCGCTCGCCGGGCCCGGGCGACGGCCCTCAGGTGTTCTTCGTAGGTGCGGCTGAACATGTGGGTCCCGTTGGGGTTGGCGACGAAATAGAGAAACGGAACCTGGGCGGGGAAAAGACTCGACTCGATGCTGCGAATGCCGGGCGAATTGATGGGTCCCGGCGGCAGGCCGGGATTCAGGTAGGTGTTATAGGGCGACGGAGTCTCGTAGTCCTTTTCGAAGAGCCGGGTCTTGGCCCGGCCGGTCTTCATTTCGATGGCGTACTGCACGGTGGGATCGGCCTGGAGCGCCATGCCGATGCGCAGCCGGTTGAGATACACTCCCGCAATGATGGGCCGTTCTTCGTCCACCCGGGCTTCCCCTTCAACGATCGAAGCAAGCGTCAGCACCTGGCGGCGGGTGAGGCCGAGGTGACGGGCCCGTTCGTCCCAGTCGGGTTGCCAGGCGGTCGCGAACTCGCGGGTGAGGATGTGAACCAGCTCGCGCGCGGTGCTGCCGACCGGCACCTGGTAGGTCTCGGGGAAGAGATAGCCCTCGGCATTGGGCTCGGCCAGGCTTCCCACGACCAGGGTATCGCGCGCGGCGGCCAGTAACGATTCCGGCGGGATGCCCAGGTGCTCCCGGGTAAGGGCGGCGAGCTCGAGCAGACTCAAACCTTCGGGAATCGTGAGCCGCACCGCCATGGTGCGTCCGGAGCGGAGAATGGTGAGCACTCGCCAGGGAGATTCTCCGTGCTGAAACTCGTAGGAGCCGGCCTGCACCGACCGGTCGAGGCCTCGCAGCCGGGCGAGGAGTTTGAACCAGGCCCGGTTGACGACGATACCCCGGGAGACAAGCGTATCGGTCACGGCCGCGAAGTTGGCCCCGGGCGGGATCATCACGCGCTCGGCAGGCCCGCCCGGCGCCGGTCGCAGGCTCATCATCAGGAGCCAGAAAAGAACGCCGGTCAGGACCACGAGGAAGAGGACGCGCAGCCCGGTCCGCTTGCGCCGTCTCATGAGGCGAGCCGGCGGCTGTCGAGGAAGTGCTGGAGGAGCACCGAGGCGGCAAGCGCGTCCACATCCTTGCGGCGGCCGCGAGTAGAGCCGCCCTGCTCCTGCACGGCGCGGAGGGCGCGGCGGGTGGTCAGTCTTTCATCCCAGAGTACGGTGGGCAAGCCGGTGCGCCGCTCCACGCTTCGGGCCAGCTCCCGGGCGAGCGCGGTGCTCTCGCTTTCACCACCTTCACCGGTGAGGGGCAGGCCGACCAGCAGTCCGACCGGGTGGTGCAGGGCCACCAGCTCGAGAAAACGGGGCATGGGGAAACGCTTGCCGCGGCGGCGTACCAGGGTATCCAGGGGGGAGGAGAGGAGCTGAGTCTCGTCGCTCAAGGCGAGCCCGATGCGGAGCTCGCCCCAGTCCAGCGCCAGAACCCGTCCCAGCTTCGGAATGTCCATGGTACAAGGGTAAACGGTGAACGGTGAACGGTGAACGGGACCGGCTGCAAAGATCTCACAACCAGTCCCGCTCACCGTTTACCGCTCACCGTTCACGCCGTTCCGCTTACTGCGCCATGGTCGCGAAGAACTCCTTGTTGTTCTTGGTCCGCTTCATCCGCTCCAGGAGGAACTCGATGGCTTCCACCGGCGGCATGTCGGCCAGGAAGTTCCGCAGCAGGTAGACCCGGTTGAGCTCGTCCTTGTCCATCAGGAGCTCTTCCTTCCGGGTGCTGGTGCGCTGGATGTCGATGGCGGGGTAGATCCGGCGGTCGGCCAGGCGGCGGTCGAGCACCAACTCCATGTTACCGGTTCCCTTGAACTCCTCGAAAATCACCTCGTCCATCCGGCTGCCGGTGTCGACCAGGGCGGTGGCGATGATGGTGAGGCTGCCGCCGCCGTCGATGTTCCGGGCGGCGCCGAAGAAGCGCTTGGGTTTCTGCAACGCGTTGGCGTCGACGCCGCCCGAGAGAATCTTGCCGGAATGCGGGACGACCACGTTATGGGCCCGGGCCAGCCGGGTGATGGAATCGAGGAGAATCACCACGTCGCGGCCATGCTCGACCAGGCGCTTGGATTTCTCGATCACCATGTCGGCCACCTGGACGTGGCGGTCGGCCGGCTCGTCGAAGGTGGAGGAGATGACCTCCGCCTTCACGTTTTCCTGCATGTCGGTGACTTCTTCCGGCCGCTCGTCGATCAGGAGAACGATCAGGGTGATCTCGGGATGATTCTCGCTGATGGCGTTGGCCAGCTTCTGCATCAGGATCGTCTTACCGGCCTTGGGCGGGGCCACGATCAGGCCGCGCTGTCCCTTGCCGATGGGCGAGAGCAGGTCCACCACCCGCATGGAGAGATCGCCGGTCTTCCGCTCCAGCCGGATCCGGGCGTCGGGATAGCGGGGCCGCAGGTTGTCGAAGGCGATGCGGTGCTTGGTCTTTTCCGGCTCTTCGAAGTTGACGCTCTCGACCTTGAGCAGGGCGAGATAGCGCTCGCCTTCCTTGGGAGGCCGGACCTGGCCGCTCACGGTGTCGCCGGTGCGGAGGTCGAACCGCTTGATCTGGCTGGGACTCACGTAGATGTCGTCCGGCCCGTAGAGGTAGTTCCAGTCCTGGCTGCGGAGAAAGCCGTAGCCTTCGGGCAGGATTTCCAGCACCCCTTCGCCGCGAATCACGGTGTCCTGATCGAGCAGCGACTGCTCGATCCGGAAGATCAGGTCCTGCTTGCGGAGCCCGGAGTAGTTGGTGATGTTGAGTTGCTCCGCGAGGGCGTGCAACTCGGCGACGGATTTCTGTTTCAGTTCAGCGATGTCCACAGGACGACAGCTCCATGGGGGAGAACAGGCGTATTGGCCGCCTCAGACGGCGGAACCTTGGGAAGGGAGAGTGTTTGGAATAGTGCCGACTATGTGTGATAAACCCGGAGCGCCGGGTCGGGAAAGTCGATTGTGTCCGGGGAGATACCAGGGTTGAGGAAGCGCCTTATCATAGAAAGCGCCCCGGGCCGCGTCAAGGGGCCCTGAGCCATGCAACAACTTACCCCGACGTTTTCCGCCTGGCGGGTGATGCAGGCCGGTACCCGGGAGATCGTCGACGCCATCGTCGCGCCCGAGCACCGGGGTCCCTCGCCGGACCTGGCCCGGGCGCTCAAGCAATGGAAAGGGGCCTACTACTGGCCCTCGCGGGACCACGGCCACCTCATCCTCATCAGGGAAACCGGAAGCGAAGCGCGGGGCGAGCGCTGGCTGGTGCACGTGGTGCTGATCGCGGTCACCATTCTCTGCACCCTGGGCGCCGGCGCGATGCTGGCCGGCGTATGGTCGCCGCCCGGCGTCCTGGCCTATGCCGGCGACCTCAATCTGCTGGGCCGGATCATTTACGAGCTCGCCGCCACGGTGCAGGGCGGGGCCCAGTTCTTCCTCAGCATGTACAACGGGGACTGGCGCGAGGTGCTGGCCGGCTGGTCGTTCGCGCTCCCGCTGCTCGGCATCCTGCTGATCCATGAGCTGGGCCATTACTTCGCGGCCCGGCGCTACGCCATCGATACCTCGCCACCGTTCTTTCTTCCGATTCCACCTACCATTTCACCGATCGGCAGCCTGGGCGCCTTTATCCGGCTGCGATCGCCGGTGCTGGACCGGCGCCAGCTGCTGGACGTCGGCGCGGCCGGCCCGCTGGCCGGGTTCCTGGTGGCGCTGGGCGTCCTGGTCTGGGGCTACCTCACCTCGGAACGAGTTCCTCTGGGACTCGACACCAGCGCCAGCTACGTGGTGTTCGCCGGGCGCACCATCGCCCTGGGCGATTCACTGCTCACCCATGGGCTCCGGGAGTTCTTCTTTCCCACCGCGGAAGCGTTGCACCTGAGCCTTCCCGCGTTCGCCGGCTGGGTCGGGATGTTCATTACCGGACTCAACCTGCTGCCGCTATCCCAGCTGGACGGCGGCCACGTGCTCTACGGTCTCCTGGGCCGCTGGCAGGCGTTCATGGGACTGCTGACGCTGGGCGGATTACTGGTGCTGGCCCAATACCACTGGACCTGGTACGTGTGGGTGGTGGTGGCGCTCATGCTCGGGGGTGGCCGGGTGAGTCACCCGTCGGTGATGGCGCCGGATCGGCCGGTGCCGAAGAGCCGGCATCTCGTCGCCTGGCTTTGCATCATCATTTTTGCCCTCACCTTTGTTCCCATCCCGTTTCATGTTTGAGAAGCGTGAGACGTAGGATGTGAGACGGAGGACCCTGGTACGCTATCGGGTTGAAGTGGCCTTCTTACCTCTCACTTCTTACGTCTTACGGTGTTTTGGTTATTGCGCAGGTAAGTGTTTGTATTATCTTAGCTTGACGTCTCGATGAGCACCCTCTTCCTGCTGCCATTTTTGAGAGGCTGTGCATGACGGCTCAGACCCTCCGACATCACGCCAGCGATCCCCGCGAACCGGTCATTCACGAGCTTCCCTCCCTTCGTTTCGATGGTATTCAGCTTCTCGTCAAATTGAGCGTACGCCATGCCGAGGACGGCATGTGGCGGGGCCGGCTGCATTTTTCCGACGGAGGCAACGGGTCGGATCGGGAAACCGCGGAAATCTTCTGCGCCCAGTCACAACAAGATCTGTGGCAATCGGTGAGAGACTTACGGGAACACCATCTAAGGGACCTCTATCGTTCGCTGCTCTAATTGAGGATTGAGGATTGAAGATTGAGGAAGTAACTGCCGTCCAAATCCTCCATCCTCCATCCTCGATCATCAATCCCTTCTGGGGGAACATGAACGAAGACCGCATCAACAAACTGAAGCACGACATCTCCAATCCTCTGTCAGCCCTGCTGGCGGAGACCCAGCTCCTCCTCCTCAACGAATCTCAGCTCGACGCCGAGACGGTCGCCAGTCTCCGGGAAATCGAGGCGCTCGCGGTGCGGATGCGGACGATTCTCCGGGAACCGGTCTAGCATTGCGGCGGCGTTTTCGGCTCAGGGCTCCGGTGCCAAGCCGGGCAGGGGCTCGTGGCGTCCGTACCCCGGCCTGGGTGTGGCCCGGGCGGCGGCGGCTGGCGGCGCTCAGGAGCGGCGCAGGTACAGCGCGCCGTTGAGGAGATACAGCAGCAGGACCAGGAGGGAAGCACCGGCCAGCGCGAAACGATAGGCCAGCCCGCCGGTGCCGGTCGAAACGAATCCTTCGATGGTTCCCGCCACCGCGAGCATGAATACCACGGCCCCCACCATCCGTACCGCCACCCTGCCATTCACTACCAGCGCTTCCGACCGGGTCACCTGGCCCGGAGCGATCATCGAGCGCCCCAGGATGAGGCCGGCCGAGCCGGCGACGCAGATGGCGAACAGCTCCAGGGCGCCATGGCCGGCGACGAAGCTTCCGATGTAGCCGAACAGCCCCACATTGGCGAAGTGTCCGAAGGTCGCGCCGATGGAGAGGCCGTTGTAGGCGAGCAGGAACAACGCCCCGACTCCGAGCAGAGCGCCACCGGCGAAACACATGAAGGCGACCCGGATGTTGTTGCTGATGATGTACGTGGCTTCGAAGGTCTGCCGCCCGGGCTCGGCTTCGTAGTAGCCCTGGCCCTGGGCGATCCGCTCGGCGCCGGCTTCGGCCCGGCGCAGCATTCCCTCGGGGAGGACCTCCTGGGCCAGCTCGGGCTGATCGCGGAGCAGGACGTAGCCGGCCACGGTGGGCGTGGCGAAGCAGAGAATGCCGATCAGCACGTAGCGCCAGGATTGCAGCACGGCAGCCGGGCACTCCCGCATGACGATTTCCCAGATCCGGGCCCCGGTTTTCCGCTCGTCGCGATAGAGCGCATTGTGGCCCGCGGCGACCAGCCGCTCGAGCTGATGGCGCACCGGCGCCGGCGCGCCGTAGGTGCGGGCCCGGGCGAGATCGGCGGCGACTTCACGGTAGCGGGCGGCGAAGTCGGGCAGCTCGGTGGCTTCCAGGCTGTCGAGCCCTTTTTTCGAGGCCCGGTCCGCCAGCACCCGGAAGTCACTCCAGCGATCGGTTTTCCTGGCGACGAACTTCTCGGCGATTCCCCCGCCGCCACGCCGGGTGCTGGCGAAGCGGCTGCGCCGGCGGCCGAGCTCGGTCCGGTAGATCCGGCTGACCACGGCGAAGGGCGAACCGGCGCGGATCTGGAAGCGTTCGCCGAAGCGCTCCTCCAACCGGCCGGCGAAACGGTCTCGCAGGTCGGGAGTGAGCGTGGAGGCCCGCTCCATGAACTCGCGGAGGATGCGGAACTCGGCGTCTTCCAGCTCGGGCGGAGTGGAATCGTCTTCCAGCTCGACGACCGGCTCGGGCAGCGCCGCCTCCACCGGCCGGTCCCGCACCACGATGGTGCCGGCAACCAGGTCACCCAGCCGGCGGGCCCGCGGGTGAAGAATCACCAGCAGGATGTCGAGGGCGAGCAGGGGCGGGAACAGGTCGATGGCGCGGAGCAGTCCCCGCGCGGCGGCCGCGGCGAGAGTGACCGGGTGGCCGGTATCCCGCACAACCCGGATGCCGGCGGCGCGCTTGCCCGGCGTCTGTCCCTCGCGCAGCGCCTCGAAGAAAGTGAAGTAGCCCCAGAATCCCAGCACCACGGCGACGATGAGCAGGATGTCGGCGGCACCGAGGTCGAGTCCCATTGCCGAGAGGAACGCGACCAGCAGGCCGAGGGCGAACGTGGTCAGGATGATCCAGAGAAAGTCCACGAAGGCGGCGTGGAGCCGGGACCCCATGCGGGCCACCTCGTAATCGAGAATGACGTTCTCGGGGGTCTCGACTTCGAGGTGCTGATCGTAGGGTGAATGGGGCTGGTTCGGCGCGGACATGCGCGGAGTTTACCCGATCGCTCGGGGAGAGGTAAGAGCGGTCTTGCCAAAACCGGCTCCGCCCGCCAAACTGCGGGGCACTCGCCGGCTGATTCCCTGATTCTCCCATCCGTCAAGGAAACATCCATGTCCGATTTGGCCCTGCGCCCGCTTTCGGTAGGCGAGATCATCGATCAATCGTTGAAGCTCTACCGGCGCAATTTCGCCGCGCTCCTGCTGATTTCCCTGCTGGCCAATGCCCTGCCCACCGCGCTCGGGGTCTACGTGGTGATGGCGGGGGGCACCGAAGCCAACGTGGTGCTTACCCTGGCCCAGCTGTTCCTGAGCCTCATCATGGGCGCCCTGGCCTCCGCCGCCACGGTCTTCCTGGTCTCGGAGAGCTACCTGGGCCGCACCATCGGCGCGGGTGAGGCGTTTGCCCGGGCGACCAGATACATCTGGCCTCTCATCCTGCTCTCGCTGGGCGTGGGCATCGCGATTTTCCTCGGGCTCCTGGCACTCATCGTGGGGGCGTTCGTGGTGATGTCGGGTCTCATGGTGTCCACCCAGGCCATGGTGCTGGAGGACCTGGGGCCCAGCGACGCCATGAGCCGTTCCTGGAATCTCACCAAGGGCTTCAAGGGAAAAATCTTCGGACTGGTGTTCCTGGTCGGCATCCTGATCGCGATTCCCAGCGTAGTCCTCGGGTTCTTCATGGCTCCGACCCAGGCCGACCTGGGGGATATCGAAGCCTTCCGGCGGAAGTTCCTGGTGGCCACGGTCATCGAGCGGCTGGTCACCACGGTGGTCTACCCCATTCTCTACTCCGCTGTGACGGTCGCCTACTACGATCTCCGGATCCGCAAGGAAGGCTTCGACCTGGAGCTGCTGGAATCGACGCTTCAGCATCCCGCCCTGCCCGCATCCCGCAGCTCGAGCTCTCGTGAATCTCCAAACCCCCGCACTTTCGGATGACTCGCTGAGGGCGGTGGTCGACACCGTCCTCAACCGGCAGGAGTACGGCTGGGAGCACGTGGGGACCAAGAGCAACTTCCTGTCCCGGCTGTTCCAGGACCTGATGGGGTGGCTTTTTCAGCTCCGGGACAGCAACCCGGCGCTCTACCAGATCATCATCTGGAGCCTGGTCGCGATCCTCCTCCTGATCCTGCTGCACGGCGGAGTGGTCATGTATCGCACGGTGAAAGGCGCTTCGACCTCCGGCGGTGGCGGGGTGGAAGCGGCCCGGCCGGTGGTGCGGGACGCCCGGTGGTACCGGCAGCAGGCGGAGCGGCTCGCTTCGGCGGGCCGGTATGCCGAGGCCATGCAGTTCTCCTTCACCAGCCTGGTGCTCCGGCTCGACGCCCGCGATGTGCTGCGCTATCACCCCAGCAAGACGCCGCAGGAGTACGCCCGCGAGGCCCGGCTCGACCAGGCGGAGAAGTCGCGTTTGCTCACCTCGGTGCGCGGGCTCTATGCCTGCGTTTACGCCGGGGCGCCGTGCGACGCCATGACGTATCAGCAGTGGATGGGCGCGCTGCAGGAGGAATGGCATGCGGCCCCGGGTTGAGATCATCCTGGCGCTGCTGGTCGTGGCGGCGCTGTCGCTGGTGGCCGGGGTGCTGGGCTCGAAGCGGAACCGGATCGCGCCTGATGATTTTCGCCGCTCATCATTCCTGTCCGGACCGTACGGGGCCAAGGGCTACGCCGAAGTGCTGAAGCAACTCCACGTGCGCATCGATCGCTTCCGCCAGCGCTCCGCCATGCTGAGCCAGGTCAGCGTGCGGGGAAGCCGCCCGCTGCTCGCCGTGTTGTCGCCCAGCCGTTTCGACGGGGTCGAGGCGAGAGGGCTGGTGACTTTCGCCAAACGGGGAGACCTGCTGCTGGCGGGATTCACCGCGGCCATCGCGATGCAGTGTTTCGGCTATGACGTCGACGTTCGGGACGACGAAGACTCGATCCCGCTCTACCGGGTCCGGGAGGGCATCACCGAGTCCCAGCCCGTCGTCCATGTCCGGGACATGGTGCTGGCGCAGACCATGGTGAAGACCGTCGAGGACAGCAGCGATCTTTCCGCGGGGACGACCCGTACCTGCCAGGTGGAGCAACCGGTCGGAGTCGACACGCTGCTGGTGACCAGCGGCGGAAGGCCCGCCGCGCTGGAGCTGACGATGCGGCAGGGCGGCAGAGTAATACTCGTGGCCGACGGCCTCATCTTCTCCAATCGAAAAATGCGGGACACCGATGCCGGCCTGGTCACGGTCCGGCTGGCCGCGACCTATGACCGGGTCATCTTCGATGAGTTCGTCCACGGCTTTGCGCCCTCGGGCTCGCTCTTCAGCTCGGCCATCGACTGGAGCCTGCACTCACCGTGGGGCTGGTTCGGCTGGCAGCTGATCGGGTTCGGGCTGCTGGCGCTGCTGGCAGGCGCGGTGCGTTTCGGCGCGCCCCGCAAGCTGATCGATCGCCGGCGCCGCTCGCCGCTGGAGCATGTCCGCGCCCTGGCCACCGCGCTCAAGGCCGCCAAAGGCGCCGATGTCGCGGTGGATCTCATGGTGCGGGGTCTCCGGCGCCGGCTCTCGGCGGGAACCCCGCCGGCCCGGGGCCAGCTGCGTACCTGGCTGGAGGAGCTGGCCGCCAACGTGCGCACGCCCCGCTCGAAACAGGCCGTCGCTACGCTGCTCAATCTCACCAGGCGCGCTTCGTCGGAGCAGGTGCTGCGCGCCGCCAATGCCGTGGAGGACGTGTGGCAGGACCTGACACCACCTACGACAGCCAGGTAGCCAACCAGGGCGAAGCCGCTCGCGCCATCGTGGCCCAGCTGGGGCGCGTGGTGCTGGGGCAGGAGAGCGCCCTTCGCGACGTGGTGGCCGCACTCATCGCCCGGGGCCACGTGCTGCTGGAAGGAGTGCCGGGAACGGCGAAGACGCTGCTGGTGCGCTCCCTGAGCCAGCTGTTCGGCCTGGAGTTCCGGCGGATTCAGTTCACGCCCGACCTGATGCCCTCCGATATCACCGGTGTCAACCTGCTCACCGGGCAGGGCCAGTTCTCCTTCCGGCCCGGCCCGCTTTTCGGTGACCTGGTACTGGCCGACGAGATCAACCGGGCTCCGGCCAAGACCCAGGCCGCGCTGCTGGAGGCGATGCAGGAGCGGAGCGTCACCGTCGATGGCACCTCGCATCCCCTGTCGGCCAGCTTCACCGTCTTCGCGACCCAGAACCCGATCGAGTTCGAAGGGACCTACCCGTTGCCGGAGGCGGAGCTTGACCGGTTCCAGATGAAAGTGCTGCTCGGCTATCCCGACGCCGGGACCGAGCAGGCGATCCTGGCCCGGGTGCTGGATGGCTTCGAGGCGGACGATCCCCGGAGTTATGGCATCACCGCGACTCTGGGCTCGGCCGACCTCGCTGCGCTGCGACGGGCCTCGAAGATGATCCGGGTGGAGGCCTCGCTGCAGCAGTATATCACCCAGCTGGTTCGCGCGACCCGGGGTGCGCCCGCGCTGACCCTGGGCGCCAGTCCCCGTGCCACCGTCGCGCTGCTCAAGGCGAGCCAGGCCGCGGCGCTGCTGGAGAGCCGGCCTTACGTGATTCCGGATGACGTCAAGGGAATGGCGACGGCGGTGCTGCGGCACCGGGTCGCGGTGGCGCCGGAGCTGGAGCTGGAAGGAGTGACGGCGGACCAGGCCCTGCGCACTATCATCGACAAGGTCGAGGTGCCCCGGTGAAAGGTGGCAGGTCCCGCACCTGGCTGGGCGCCGGTGCCGTCCTGGGCTCTCTCACCCTGCTGAGCCTGCTCTGGGAAGGAACGCTTCCCTGGATGCTGGTGCTGGATGGTTTCTGGCTGGCGGGCTGGTTGTTCGATGCCTTCCTCGGTTTCATCCCCATTCCTACTCAGCGCTGGCTGACCGTGGGTCTCATCATCGCGCCCCTCGCGCTGCTGGGCCTGGCGCGGAGTGACGCCCTCGCCTGGCTGCTGCTTGCCAATGCCGTCTGGCTGGCGGCGCTGGCGGTGGACGCGTTGCGCACGGTAGATCCCGCGCAGCTGGTCCCGGCGCGGGAGGCGCCGCCGGCGTTTTCCGTCGGCCGGGCGCTCCCGGTGAGCTACAGCTGGAGCAACCGGAGCACACAGCCGCTCAGCGTCGTGGTGAGAGAGGAGTTCCCCGAGCCGCTGGGTGGAGCGGAGACGCCGACCCGTGTCCTCAAGATTCCGGCCGGCGGCCGCGCCCGGGAGACGCTCGATGTGCTGCCGGCCCGGCGGGGCACCGGGCAGGGCGGTCGCATCGATCTCCGGATCCTGGGTCCCCTGGGTCTCGCGTGGCGGCAGGTGAAGACCGAGCTGCCCTGGGATGTCACGGTATTTCCCAAGCTGATCGGTGCTTCGATTCGCGCGTTGCCAACCCAGGCCACGCGGCGCCGTGAAGCAGGTTTCCGCAACGTGCGTCGGCTGGGCGAAGGCCGGGTCTTCGAGACCCTGAAGGAATGGGTGCCCGGCGAAGACACCAGGACCATCGACTGGAAGGCGACCGCGAAACGGGGAAACACGATGGCCCGGCAGTACGAAGACGAGCGGCGGCAACAGGTGCTCCTGGTGATCGACGCCGGACGCTCGATGATGGCCGAGTCCGACGGCGTACCCCGGCTCGAGGCCGCCATCGATGCCGCGTTGCAGCTGGCCTACAGCGCGGTGGAGCACGATGACAATGTCGGCCTCATGGTGTTCGCCGACGAGGTGAAGACTTTCCTCGCTCCGGGCCGCGGGCGCCGCGCGTTGCGCGCGGTGCTGGAAGGCCTGGCGCGGATCGAAGGCCAGATGGTGGAGCCGAACTATCCGGCGGCGTTTTCCCAGCTGGCGGCGCGCAACCGCAAGCGGGCGCTGACCGTGGTCTTCACCGATGTGATCGACCGGACCGCGAGCGAAGCCCTGGTGGCCCAGGTCGGGTCACTGCGGCCCCGGCACCTGCCTCTCGCGGTCACCCTGCGGGATCCGGCCCTGGATGCCATGGGCGCCGGGCGCGCGAATACCGTCACGGAAGCATTCGAGCGCGCGGCGGCGGAAGAGCTGCTGATCGCGCGGGAGGAAGCGCTGGGCGAGATGCGGCGCAAAGGCGTGCTGACGCTGGATGTTCCCCCCAGACGGGCGGCGGAAGCAGTCGTCGAGCAGTACACGCAACTCAAACGGAGAGGTTTGCTCTAGATCACATTGTGCTGTCGGTCACAGGCTCCGGAGGAGGCCCGAGTCATTATGCCTCTGCCGTACGACCCCATACAGGAGTCTTTGACATGCTGCGACAGCTTCGCAGAATCGCGCTTGGTCTTTCGCTGCTGATACCAGTCGCCGCCGTTGTCCAGGCCCAGGGCCATCCGCCCTACCGGCCTCACATCGGGGCCCATCTGAGCTACAATTTCGACGCAGAAGAGTTCGGCATCGGGCCCCAGCTGTACATCCCGGTGGCGCGTCACTTCGAGTTCTATCCCTCCTTCGACTACTACTTCGTGGACGGCCCGGCATCACTCTGGCAGCTGAATGCCGATCTCAAGTACAAGTCGAGAGAGACTCACACCTGGTTCTACCTGGGTGGTGGCCTGGCGATCGCCCGGGCCAGCGTGGGCTCGTTCAGCGACACCGACATCGGCGCCAACCTGCTCGGCGGTATCGAGACGGTGGTGCTGAAGACGGTCCACCCGTATGTCGAAGGCAGGCTGACTCTGCGGGATGATACCGCTTTCCAGCTGGCGGGCGGATTCAATATCACCATCTATTAACAACGTGAGACGTAAGACGTGAGACGGAACAACGTCTTACGTCTTACGCCTTATGCAGTCTGGCGTCCTCGGCGGTTTTGGGATATGGTTGTCGTCCCACCAGGAGGAATGCCATGCGCCGGTCTGCTTTCTCCGCCATCCTCGTCCTCGCGGGCCTGCCGGTTCCGGCCCTGGCCCAGACGACGGACTATCACGTCGCGATCCTGGCTGCGCAGCCCACCCGCTACGAGGCGGCGGGCTGTGGAATCAAGCCGGGGCATTTCAAGGTCGGCAGCGGCGCGACCTATCTCAGCACCGCCATCACCAACGAGGCGAACCGGGCCCGGCTCCTGGCTGACGCCGAGCGGGTGATCGGCGAAGCCATTCGGGACAACAACCAGGCGGCCAATCCGGCGGCGTGGTACTACCTGGGCCGGGTGTATCTCTACCGGGCGGACGTGATCGGCGCCGACACCGCGTTCGCCAAAGCCGAGAGCCTGGCACCGGCCTGCAAGGACGAGATCATGGGTTTCCGCCGGGCCACCGCCCAGGCCCTGCAGGAACCGGCCGGTCTTTTCCTCCAGGCCAACAACAACGACTCCGCGCTGGCCGTGTACCGGCTGGCGGCGACCATCAATCCTGGCAGCGCGTCGACCGTGATGGCAGTGGGGACGCTCTTCGAGGTGGCGGGCAACAATGACAGCGCGGTGGTCTACTTCAGAAAAGCCGCCAACCTCGGCGGGAACGACCGGTCCACCAGCCTGGCGCGGCAACGGCTGGCCGCGATGTTCGCGCAGACGGACCAGGTCGACAGCGCGGTGGTGTACCTGCGCCAGGTAATTACTTCGGCTGAAGCGGCGGGAGAGAACGATCTCCGGAACAGTGCGACGATGAGCCTGGCGTCGGTCCTCTACAACGCGAAGCGGTACCAGGAAGCGATCCCGCTGCTCAAGAGCTACATGGCCTGGCGGCCCGACATGTCCTCCGCCCGCCAGCTCCTGGCCAATGCGTACCGGGAGACCGGCCAGGTGGACAGCTCGGATGCGATCCTGCGGCAAGGCGGGGCAGTGGCGGGAGCAACCGGCCCGGACACCACATCGGCAAACTATTTCATCAACCGCGGCGCGGCGCGTTACCAGGCCAACGAACACGCCAAGGCCGCCGAGGATTTCGAATCGGCCCTGGTGCGCGAGCCGCAGAACCGGGTCGCGCTCCGCAACCTGGCCGCGACCTATTACACGCTGCACAACGCGAACAAGCTGGGCGAGATCTCCGGCCGGATCGTGGAGCTGGAGCCGTTCAGCGAATCGGCGCGGCGCTACCAGATTCAGGCGCTGCTCTGGAGCAACAGCGACCGGCCCCGGCTGGAACGGCTCTCCGATGAGCTGGACGCGCTCCCGGTCAAAGTGGAAGACCTGAAGCTCACCGTGAGTGGTAGTAACGCGACTCTCGCGGGCACGGCGACCGGACGGGACGGGAAATCCGCGGCCGGTGCTCCGGTTGCCGCTACCGCGATTCCGATCGTGGTGGAGTTCCTGGACGCGGGCGGCACCGTGGTCGCGACGGCCGAGGCGACGCTGCCGGCACTCCAGGCCGGTATCCAGAGCCCGGTCAATGTGTCGGCCAGTGGGTCCGGAATCACCGGTTGGCGTTATAAGAAGAAGTAAGGGTGAGCAGTTCTCTCACTTTTCATTTGATCCCCCACACCCACTGGGACCGCGAGTGGTACCTCGCTCGCGGCCAGTTTGGCGCCCGCCTGGTGCGGATGATCGATGAACTGGTCGACCTGCTGAAGCACGAGCCCCGGATCCCGGGGTTTTTGCTGGATGGGCAGACGGTACTGCTGGAAGACTACCTGCGGGTCCGGCCGGATCAGGAGCCGGTGATACGCGAGCTGGTGAAGAGCGGCAGTATCGAGACCGGGCCGTGGTACGTGCTGGCCGACGAGCAGATCCCCTCCGGCGAATCCCTGGTGCGCAATCTCCTGCTGGGAAAGTCCGACAGCGACCGTTGGGGGCGGCGGCTCGACACGCTCTACTCCCCGGACGCCTTTGGACATCCGTCGGTGCTTCCGCTGCTGGCCCGTGAGTTCGGGATCAAGAGCGGAGTCGCCTGGCGGGGGATCAGATCGGAGGTCGCCTCCGACCTCTTCCTCTGGAATGGCGCGAACGACGCCGCCATGACGCTCTACCACCTGCCGCCCGATGGCTACGAAGTCGGCTCCGGTCTTCCCTCCAATCCCGAAGCACTGAGCCGGGTCTGGCCCCGGGTCCGCGAGCTGCTGGTGGCCCGGGCCCGGAGCTCACACATCGCGATCTTCGTGGGAGCCGATCATCATCATGCGCGGCGCGACCTGGTCGAGCTGAGACGCCGGCTGGGCGAGCTCGAGCCGGGTCACGAGGTTCGGTTATCCCGGCTCTCGGATTTCATGAAGGCGGTCGAACCGGCGGCGGGCCTGCCGACCATAGAAGGGGAGCAGCGCCGGTCGTACGGCTACACCTGGACCCTGCAGGACGTGCATTCGACCCGGGCCCCGCTCAAGCGAAGGAACAGCCTGCTCGAGCTGTGGCTCACTCGTTTTGCGGAGCCGCTGGCCACGCTGGCCCGGCTCACCAGGGGCCGAGACCAGCGTCCGCTGCTCACCTTCGCCTGGCGCACCATGGTTCAGTGTCACTTCCACGACACGATCTGCGGCTCGGCGTCCGACCAGGTCGCGCTGGAAATGCAGAGCCGGTTCGACCAGGCCGAGGGCACCATCCGGGAAGTGGTGCGCGACAGCCTCCACCAGCTGAGCGGGCACGATCCCGATGCCGCGAGGGAACGGCCCGACCAGCAGAAGCCGGCGATGCTGCTGTGGAATCCGGTGGCTCGCCGCCGGGGTGGCGTCGTGTATGCTCCGGTCACCTGGTTTCGCCGTGACGTGCTGGTCGGCCCGCCGGGAAATCGCCAGCCGAAGGCGGGCCCCGGTTTCCGTCCGTTCTCGCTCACGCTCAATGGCGAGACGATTCCGGTGCAGGTGCTGGAAGTCGCCCAGGCGCAGGAGCGGCTCGATGCCCGGCACCACTATCCGGACCAGGACGAGGTCGACGTCGCCCGGATTGCCTTCCTGGCGCCCGAGCTGCCGGGGATGGGGACGGCGGTACTCCATCTCGATGATCGGAATCCGGCGCAGATCCGTCGCGGCGTCTACGCCTGGGGCTGCCGGCTGGGCAATGACTTTCTCGAGCTGGAGGTCGACAAAGAAGGCGGGTTGTCGATCCGCGACCTGCGCACCGGTCATGAATTCGCCGGGCTGCTCGCCCTCGAGGACCAGGGGGACCGGGGCGACACTTACACCTTCTGCCCCGCCGGTAACGCGCGGCGGATCGGCGGCCCGAGCGATTCCTGGATCCTCGCCCGCGGTCCCCTGGTGGCCGCGCTCCAGGTCACTCGGCCCGGGATCCGGCTGGTGCTCATGCTCGCCGCGGGGGATCCGGTGGTGCGGTGCACCCTGGAGATCGACAACCAGCGCACCGATCACCGGTTGCGGGCGAGACTGCCCACCGGCAAGCCGGGGAGACCGGCGCTGGCCGGAACCCAGTTCGGCGTCATTGAGCGGGAAGCCGTGGGCGGGGAGAATGAGGAGTCTTCAATGGAGACTCCGGCCCGCACCGCGCCGGCCCATCGTTTCGTGGCGGTGCAGTCCGGCGTTGGACTCGCCCTGCTGGCGCCCGGGTTCTTCGAGTATGAGCTGAACGAGGATGGTGATCTGGTCTTCACCCTGCTTCGCTCGGTCGGCATGCTCTCACGGAATGATCTACCGACCCGGGCCGGCCACGCCGGCTGGCCCATCGCCACACCGCTGGCCCAGTGCCTGGGAGTGCAGCGCATCGATTTCGCGCTGGCGCCGCTGACCTCGAGCGACGATGCGGAATCCATCCATCGAACCTGGGAAGACTGTTTCCTGCCGGTCCGGGGAGCGTTCTACCGAGACTGGCTGCCCCATCCGGTGGCTGCCACGCCATCGCTGGAGCTCACGGGCGACGGGCTGGTGCTCTCCAGCATGAAGCCGGCGGAACAGGGCGATGGAATCGTGGTGCGGTGCTTCAACCTGAGAGATACCGAAGTGCGGGGGATGCTGCGGCCGGGGTGGAAGGTGTCGCGCGCCTATCGAGCCCGGGCGGACGAGACCCGGGAGGAGAATATCCCGCTGGCCGACCAGGGCAGGGTTATCGCTTTTTCCGTTTCGCCGCGGGCGTTCGAGACGCTTTTGCTGGAGCCTTGAGCACCCGCTTGGGCGCCACCAGCTCATAGCCGTCCCGCAGCAGATCAGCCAGCTCCTCCCAGTCCACCTTCTGGTCGAGATACACGCCGACCCAACCGCTGGGGCCGACATAGGGCGGCACGAAGAACTTCCTCGGAGCCACGCTCACCATCATCTCCTGGTTGCCCGGGCCCGCCTTGATCCAGACCCCGGCTCGCCCGTCGCCATGATGGTTTCCCGCCTCGGCGAACATGGCGAACAGCTTGTTCCGGATTCGAAAGGTCGGCGCGCCCCAGGCCTCGACCTCGTGGGCCTCGGGCAGGGCCAGGCAGAGCTTGCGCAGCCTGGCGAGCGGACTGGGCGGCATGGCCGAAAGGTAGCGGCAAACAATCCGATTTCTTATATCAGGCGTAGCAAGCCGGTCACTCCCTTACCAGGTACCTCCCATGTCGATTCGAGCCGCTCTTCTGACGCTGGTCCTCGGGGCTTCAACAGTCAGCGCCCAGGAAGTCGCCACCGTCACGGTGACTCCAGCCCTACTTCGGGTCCAGGCCGGCGAACCGGCCCAGTTCTCGGTCCAGCTGGCCGATGCCGGCGGGCGCAGCGTCAAGGCGGCGGTCACCTGGCTCGCGACCCCTTTCGATATTGCCGCCTCGGATTCCAACGGTCGAGTGGAGACCAGCCGGCCGGGGCACGTGCTGGTGCTGGCGCTGGTGGGCAGCAAGATCGGCATGGCGGAGCTGGAGATTGGCGAGCGGCCGGCGGCGAAGCTGACGATCAGCGGTCCTGATACCATCCTGGCCGGGGAGACCGCGGTGCTCTCTCCCCATCCGGTCACGGCGGTAGGCGATCCGGTGGACGTGACCGGCCTGGAATGGAAGACCAGTGCCGCCGCCGTGCTGGAGGTGGACGCTGCTTCCGGAGCAATCCGAGGGGTTCGGCCCGGCGCCGCCAATGTGACCGCGAGCGGCAGCGGTCTCGGTAGTTCCTATCACGTCGTCGTCCGGCCCAATCTGGTCCGGGCCATTCGAGTGAGCGGCCCGGCGACGGTCCGCGTGGGCGACGCGGCAAGGTTCAGCGGACGAGCGGTCGGCAGCGACGGAGCGGCCCTCGCGGTTTCGCCCCAGGTCTGGGGAGTCCAGGGGAGCGGAGCCCTGATTACGCCAGGCGGCGAGTTCGTCGCCAGCGCTCCAGGGGTCTACGTGGTGACGGCCTCGATTGGAGGCGTCGCGGGAACGGCATCGATTCGGGCGCTGCCCCGGGCCGAGCAGCGCAGGGTCGAGCTGGTCGGCAGCAGCCGGTTCCCCGCGACCATGCAGGCCAGCGAGATCTGGCTGAGCGGGACTGCCGCATACGTCGGTACCATCGGCGACCGGATCTACGTCTTCGACGTAAGCAACCCGGCCGAGCCTCGGCTCACCGATTCGATGGTGACCGATGCCCGGCTGGTGAACGATGTGGTCATCACGGCTGATGGCAAGACGGGGGTCTTCTCCCGGGAAGGCGCCAGCACCCGGAAGAACGGGATCGTGACATTCGATGCCACCAACCCGCTGCATCCCAGGGTAATCGCCGAGTATAGCGCCGGCCTGGAGGGCGGGGTGCACAGTACGTTCGTCGATGGGCACTATGTCTACGCCACCCACGACCCCACGGGCTCGCTCCGCATCATCGATATCGCCGACCCGGCGCACCCGGCGGAAGTCGGTCGCTACGCGCTGCCCCGGGACACAGTCCACCAGTACGACATCGAGTTCCTGACCATGTCACCCCAGCGGTACCTGCACGACGTCTACGTGAAGGACGGGCTGGCGTATCTCGCCTACTGGCGCGACGGCCTGGTCATTCTCGACGTAGGGAAAGGCATCAAGGGCGGCAGCCCGGCTCACCCGGTCATGGTGAGCCAGTACCAGTACAACCATGCCGAGCTGTATCCGCCACTGTACATCGCCGGGACCCACGCGGTGTTCGTGGCGGGGAAGTATGCCTTCGTCGGCGACGAGGTGCTCCCAGGGACCGCGGACATCTTTGCCCACGATCCGTTTCCGACCCGCGGGCGGCTCCACGTGATCGACCTGTCCGACTTGAGCCACCCCAGGGAAGTGGCCTGGTACGACGGCGGAGAATTCGGGGTGCACAACCTGTGGGTGGAGAACGAATTGCTTTACATCGGGGCGTATACCGGTGGGCTCAGAGTGCTGGACGTGAGCGGAGAGTTGCTGGGCGACCTGAAGGCGGAAGGGAGGGAGATCGGATCGCTCTACACCGGCGCGCCGGACGGATTCCGGGTCAACATGCCGCTGGCATGGAGCGCGATTCCCTCCCGGGGGTACATCTTCGTGAGTGACATCAACACCGGTCTCTGGGTGGCCAAAGTGACCGGTGGAGAAGCCACTCCCTGATCACCACCAGTAGCGCCGGCGGTGGCCGTAGAACCCGCCGAATCCACCGAACCCGATGCCGAACCCGAAACGGAATCGGCTGCCGTAGAACGGGTAGGCCGCGGGATAGTAGAAGGGATCGTAGTACGCCGGACCATAGAAGCGCGCGTGCGAGGGATAGCGGCGGTTCTCCAGCACGGTGTAGCGGACCAGGTCGTAGTCGTAGTGGCCGCCGGTCATCCGGTCCACCAGGTCGAGCAGAGTGGCTTCCGGGTCGTCCGATGAGCTGTCCGCCAGCGCCCGGTAATCCCAATGCCGTCCCCGCACAAAACCGGTGAAGTCGAACGGCTGGTCCGAAACGGCGGCCAGCACCGCGCCGGTTCCCCGCGGTTCATCGACCACGAAGGCGTCGCGGTCACCCCGGCTCCGCACTTCGTAGTCCTTGCCTCCCTTGATCGTCGTAGAGTCGTCAGGGTCGACCGGAAAAAGCACCCGTACCCGGCCTTCGCCATCCATCCTGAGGACTACGAGGTAGCCGTCGCGCTCGGTCTTTACCCGGACCTTGGCCCGTTCGCCGATCATGTACTCGTCATCGGACAGGCGAACCTGGATGGGGGCGAGATACGCGGTGAGGGCGGACGGGGCGGTCAACAGCGAGGGCGAGACTGGAGCTGGGCCAACCAGTGAAAGTGTCAACGCGAGCAACATAAGTCCTCCGAACTGTACTCTTTTGATGGCGGGATCGTGCGAAAACCGCGGCCGTACGCGGGTTGCTGCAAGAGACACGCCGGTCACTTCCGCATCAACTTCTCCTGCACCGCGTCTCCCAACAGGGTAAAACCTACGACCACCAGTACCAGTGCGATACCCGGTGCGGCCGCTACCCACGGGGCGTTCACCAGGGTGTCTCGGCCTGAGGCGATCATGTTCCCCCAGGACGGGGTGGGTGGCTGCACACCGAGCCCGAGGAAGGAGAGTCCGGCCTCGAGCATGATGGTGTTCCCCACGCCCAGCGCCGCCGCGGCGATCACCGGCGTGAGACTGTTCGGCATCACGTGTTGCAGCAGAACCCGCCCCCGATTGGCGCCCAGGGCGTAGGCGCTTTCAACGAAGGGCCTGACTACGATGCCTCTGGTCTCACCATACACCAGCCGCGCGATGCTCATCCACCCGGTGAGTCCGAGCACCAGGACGACCAGGGTTGCTCCGGGCTGCCAGAGCGTAGTGAGCAGCAGCAGCAGGACCACCCGGGGAAGCGCCAGGGCGAAATCGGTCAGGCCCATCAGAGTACCGCCGGTCCGCCGCTGAAAGACGCCGGCCACCGAACCGACCAGCAGGCCGAGCAGGACCGAGATGGCCATCGCCAGCAAGCCGACCGCCAGCGATACCCGCGCACCGTAGGCCAGCCGGGTCCAGACATCGCGTCCGAAGCGATCGGTTCCCAGGAGATGAAAGGCGCCGGCGCCATCAGTGGTGATAGGCGCCAGGAAACGGCTGGTGACCACGTCGATCTGGCTCGGCTCGGCCGGCGTGATGAGCGGGGCGAACAGCGCGGCAAGGATGATCGCGCCGATTACGGCGGTCCCGAATCGCGCGCGGCCGTCTCGCCATAATGCGCGAGTGCGGGACAGATCAGCGGCCATGAGATACCCGGAGGCGAGGGTCCACCCGGGTCGCCAGCCAGTCGGCCAGGACGTTTCCCACGACCACCAGGATCGCGCTCACGGTCGTGGCGGCCATGACGACCGGGTAATCCCGCGCCCGCACCGCGTCCACCAGGACCCGGCCGACACCGGGCCAGGCGAAGATCGACTCGACGAAGACGGTGCCGGAGAAGACCGCGGGGAGCGAAAGGCCGAGCAGGGTAACCACCGGGATCAGCGCGTTGCCGAGTACGTGACGCAGGTTGATCCGCCGTTCGGCGATTCCGCGGGAGCGGGCCACCATCACGAAGGGCTCGCTTCGCACGTCGAGCATGGCGCCCCGCACGTACCGCGCGATGCCGCCCACGCCGATGACGGTGAGCGTTACCAGTGGAAGGGCCAGGTGGCGCAGCCGGTCAACGAGCTGCTGGCCCGGGGAGAGGAAATCGGCATCGAGCCCGGCAGCGCCGAAGGCCGGAAGCGCGCCGAGCCAGTAGGTGAAGATCATGACCAGCATCAACCCCAGCCAGTATCCCGGCAGGGCAAACAGGGTGACGGTGGTGACTGAGAGTGCGGTGTCGACCGCGCGGCGCCTGGCGGAGGCCTGGATGGCGCCAACCAGGATTCCGAAGACATAGCTGAGAGCGAGGGAGAGCAGGACGAGGATGGCGGTGGCGGGCCAGGCCCGGCCGAGCATGCTGGAGACTCGCTGCCCGGTGGCGATGCTGGTGCCCCAGTCGCCCTGGACGAAACGGCCGACCCACGCGACGTATTGCAGGGCAAGCGGCCGGTCGAAGCCCAGCTGGTGCCGCTGCGCCGCGACCTGCTCCGGCGTCGCGGCGGGACCCAGCAGCTGCTCCACCGGATCGCCGGGTGCCGCGCGCAGCAGGAAAAAGGTGAGCGTGATGACTCCGGCCACGATCAGGAGGCCGATCAGCACGCGCCGCAGCACCGGTCGGAGCATGGGCTCAATCTAGCTTAGATTATTCACCTCGACATGAGACCCCCGCTCTCGCGACGGCCCCGCGGCGTTGTCGTCAGCCTCCTGCTCATTACCCTGGCCTGCCACGGTGCGATGGCGCGGCGCGGCGCGACTGTGATGTTCGCGTCGGGCGCCGACCTGCAGAGCATCAACCCGCTGCTCACCACCCATCCACTGGCCCGGCAGGTCCAGCGTTACGTGCTGTTCACCACGCTGGTGCGTTACGACTCTACGCTGGCGATCGAGCCCTACCTGGCGCGGAGCTGGGCCTGGTCGGAGGAAAACCGGGTTCTCACTTTTCGGATCTACGATGGTCTCACCTGGCACGACGGCGTTCCCACCACTGCCGGCGATGCCGCCTGGACCCTCAATGCCGCGCGCGACCCGGCGGTGGGGTATCCCAGGCTCAACGACCTCGCGATTCTCGATTCAGCCACCGCACCGGACGATACCACGCTGGTGCTGCGTTTCTCATCGGCCCAGTCCCGAATTCCCGATGTGCTCACCGATCTGGGCGTCCTTCCCGCCCATCTGCTCGACAGTGTCGCTCCGGCCGCACTTCGCAGTGCCGGCTTCAACGAGCATCCGGTCGGCAACGGTCCTTTTCGCTTCGTGACTCACGAGGCGAACCGGCGCTGGGTATTCGAGGCCAATCCCGGCTTTCCGGCCGCCCTCGGCGGCCCGCCCAGGCTCAACCGGCTGGTGATCGCGGTGGTGGATGAGCCCACCACCAAGCTCGCCGCGCTGGCCTCGGGGGAGCTGGATTTCGCCGGGATTCAGCCGGCTCACGCCGAGTTCGTACGCGGGGACTCCAGCCTGGCGGTGCTGACCTACCCGCTCCTTTTCACCTACGGAATCGTCTTCAACACGCGGACCCCGCCGTTCAACGAATTGACGGTCCGCCGCGCGGTGGCACTCGCGCTCGATCGCCGGCAGATTGTCGATGGCTACATTTACGGATTCGGCACGCCAGCCACGGGGCCGGTGGTGCCCGGACTGCCGGGCTTCCTTCCGCCGCCGGAAGCGCCGGCTTCGGTGGATTCCGCCCGATCGCTGCTTGGGGGCCGGCCGGTATCGTTCGAGCTGCTCACGGTGGGAAGCGGGGAGGCCGCGCTGGAGCAGATGATCCAGGCCCAGCTGGCCCGGGCGGGAATCCAGGTGCGGATCCGCCAGCTGGAGCTGACCGCCTTTCTCGACCGGGTGAACAGCCGGCATCCGGAGTTCGAAGCCGCCGTGCTGGGCAGCGCCGGCGACATGGGGCTGGGATATCTCACCACCCTGGGGGAGCTGGCGGGGGTGAGAGTTCCATTAGACCGTTCACAGGCGCAGCAGGTGTTCTTCGATGAGCAACCGGTGGCTTTTCTCTATCACGCCCGGGGAGTCCAGGGAATGAATCGGCGGGTGCGCCAGGTCCGCATGGACCTGCGAGGCGAGCTTCCCACGGTGACCCGGTGGGAAGTCCGGTGAGCCGGGTTACCGAAGTCGCCGTGCGGGCGGCGGCGCCCCTGCGTCTCGATCTTGCCGGTGGCTGGACCGACGTCCCGCCGTTCTCCGCGAACGAAGGCGGGCTCGTGGTCAACCTGGCCCTGGGTCTGTATGCCTATGCCACAGTGGAGACGGGAGGCGAGGGCATTCTGCTAACCTCGGAAGACCTGGGTGAATCGGTCCGGCTCAAGTCTCCCGCCGAGCTGTCGTCCCGGGGCAGGCTGCCTCTGCTCCAGGCCGCACTGCGACGGTTCCCGGTCTCGCCCTGCGCTGTCACCACCCGCTCGGAAGCGCCTCCCGGGTCCGGCCTGGGCAGCTCGGGCGCGCTCGACGTCGCGCTGGTGAGCGCGCTGGCGGCCGTCCGGGATGAGCCGATGGAACGGGAAGACGTCGCCCATGAGGCCTGGGAAGTCGAAGCGGTGGAGGCGGGCATGGCGGGTGGAAAGCAGGACCAGTACGCCGCCGCGCTGGGTGGCTGCCGAGTGCTTCGGTTCAACGATCCCGAAGTGGAGGCCGATTCGCTCGAGCTGGCTCCCGAATTCAGGAATCATCTGCAGCAGCATTTCGTGCTCTGCTATACCGGGACGTCGCGCGTGTCGGGCGATACCATCCGGCGGGTCATGGACAGCTACCAGAAGAAGGAATCGCGAGTGGTCCAGGCCCTCCACGGTATCAAGTCGGTCGCCGAGCGTATGGTCGACGCGCTCAAGGCGGGTGACCCGGTTCGGGTGGGCCAGCTGCTGAGCGAGAACTGGTCGCACCAGCGGGCGCTCGATTCCCAGATGCAGACGCCGGCGATGGCCGAGCTCGAAAACGCGATGCGCGACGCCGGGGTGCTGGGTGGCAAGGCGGCCGGCGCCGGCGCCGGCGGATGCATGTTCTTTCTGGCCGCCGGCAATCCAGAGCGGGCGATCGAGGCGGCGCGGAAGGTGGGCGCGCGGACCCTGCCGGTGACCCTGGCCAAGGAAGGCGTGCGCACATGGTGACCGGCGAGGACCTGGAGGAACGCTCGGCGGTAATCACGAGCTCGCCCGATCTCCAGGCCGCGCTGGTCCGGTTGACCGAGCGAGCCCAGCCGTGGCTGGACCAGCTTCCGCCGACTCCGACGCTGAAGGCGCTGCTCTCTTCTCAGGGCGGAATCTGCCGGAAGGATGGGTCGATTCTCGAGTTCGATCCCCGAAGCCCGGGCAAACACCGCTGTCCCCGCTGCGGTGAGGTGTATACAGGTGAGCGCCATGACCGCAGCTGGGCCCGCCACCAGCACCTCTGGCTTTCGGAGCGCGCGGCCCATCTCGCCACCGTCGCGGTGCTGGCGAAATCGGATCCTGCCGCGGCCGCCGCGGGCGAGATCCTCCAGAGCTACGATCCGCTCTACTTCGAGCTGCCCAACCAGGACAACGTCCTGGGGCCCTCGCACCTGTTCTTCTCCACCTACCTCGAATCGATCTGGGTTCTCAATATCCTGGCGGCCGCCACGCTGCTTCGGTCAGCGGGGCAGCTGAGCGACGAGCTGATCGAGTCCGTCGACCGCCTGGCGGACGAGGCGGCCAACCTGATCGGCGAATTCAACGAGGGAATGTCCAACCGGCAGACCTGGCATGCCGCAGCGCTCACCGCGATCGCCGCGTGGTTCCAGGATGAGGACCTCGCGCGTCAGACCATCGAGGGCCGCACCGGACTCGTCGGCCACCTGGCCGACGGCTTTGGCGAGGACGGCACCTGGTTCGAGGGGGAGAACTATCATCTGTTCGCCCTGCGCGGGCTCCTTACCGGCCTTACCTGGGCCCGCTCGCTGGGCGCCGAGCTGCTGGAAGACGAAGCGGTGGCGGGGCACCTCAGGGCGGCGCTGCTGGCGCCGGCCCGCACCGCGCTGCCCGATTTCACCTTCCCGGCCCGGAAGGATTCGCGCTTCGGGGTCTCACTGGCGCAGCCGATGTATCTCGAACTCTGGGAAGTGGGGCGTGCGCTGGCCGGCGATCCCGACGGCCGGATCGGCGACTGGCTGAGTGCGCTGTACGAGGTACCGGCCCAGACTGCCTTTGCCTTCGACTCCTACCTGCACGAAGCCGGCGAGACTCCGCCAGTGTGCCGAACCAGGGCCGATCTCTCCTGGTGGTCGCTGCTGGTCATGCCGCCGGAATTGAAGAAAAGTCAGCCGTGGCAGCCGGCCAGTCTGTATTTGCCCTCTCAAGGGCTCGGTGTGCTGCGAGGCGGCGCTCGCTATGTCAGCCTCGAGTGCGGCGCGCCGGGCGGCGGGCACGGTCACCCTGACCGGCTTCACCTGACACTGCATGCGGGCGGAATGCATTGGCTGCCGGACTTCGGCACCGGTTCCTATGTCACCCGGGACCTGTTCTGGTATCGCTCCACCCTGGCCCACAACGCGCCGTTGCTGGACGGCCAGTCGCAGCCGATGGCCGATGCGACCTGTCTTCATTTCGATGAGCAGGGCGACTGGGGCTGGCTGCACGGCGCCTTTGGAGACTGCGACCGGGTGGTGGTGGCCGGACCGCAGTACCTCCTCGACCTCATGACCTTCTCCTCGCACGATCCTCACGATGTCGAGCTGCCCTGGCACCTGTCCGGATCGGTGGCGGTGGAAACCGCCGGGCGCTGGGAGCCGGCGGCGTCGACCAGTGAATTCGTCTCCCCAGCGGAGCGATTCATCCCGGAGACGGACGGGGCAATCGTGGTGACCGGCGAGCTGGGTGGCAAACGCTGCCGGCTGCACCTGCTGTTCGAGGGCGAGCTGCTCCGGATGCGCGCTCCGGGCATTCCCGGCTCCGGCGAAGCCGATTTCCTGGTTTGCCGGGGAAATGGCGCGTTGGTACGCATGATTACCGTGGTCGACTTCTCGGAATCCGCGGTCGTCCAGGAGGTTTCCCGCGAAGGCGAACGGATCGATGTGCGGCACGATGGAATCGACCGCCACGTGGCGCTGCTGGACGGCTGGCAGGTGGAGACCGGCAGTGGCCCGGTCCAGCTGGCGGGCGCCATTCGCAGCGTGACGAAGGCGAAGCCGATGATCGTCTTCGACCGGCCGGAACAGCAGGTAACCAATGCAGTCTGGGTCGATGCCGCCCCGGCACTGGATGGAACCCCTGAGGGTTTCGATCTCAGGGAGCCGCTCGCGCTGGACAGCGAGCTGCACTACCTGCGAAGCGAAGACCCCTACGCCGGCCCCGAAGCTTTCTCGGCCACTGCCTGGCTCAACTGGAACGAGGAAGCGCTCTTCGTCGTGGTGGACGTGGTGAAGCCCGAGCTTTCGATCCGTCCGGCCGACGCTCCGCCCCTGGGACTCGACAACGAAGTCGACGAGATTCACAGCGACGGAATCCAGGTCTACCTCGCCCGGGAAGATCGTGTGCTGGGTTTCCTGGTGCTTCCCGAGCCGGAGGGTGACGGACTCCGGGTTCGGATCGCGGGAGGAAACCAGGGCGAGACGGCGATGGTCGAGGGGGCCTGGCAGGCCACCGACGATGGCTACCGGATGACGCTGGCGCTCAAGCCGGACTGGCGTCTCGATGATCACGAGACCCTCAAGTTCGACCTGATCGTCAACGAGATGTACGACTCCCGGCAGCGCAGGGCGGGTCAGCTGGTGCTGAGCGGCGGCAATCTTTCCAGCACAGTGGGATCCGAAGCTTGGAATTCACGTGACTTGAAGTCGCGGC
>JADMIO010703210.1_pt1 | contig 53827 bp, 47 predicted proteins | sample 8958161 | NCBI WGS metagenome assembly JADMIO01 (sample SAMN16585339, study PRJNA669376) | soil metagenome | isolation source: Crop rotation soil | place: USA: Cullars Rotation, Alabama | collected 2011
CGACAACTTGTCCACGTGGAATTCTAAGCTTAGGATCCCAATGTGCTGGAAAGATGCGCTCGCGCGTGTTGGTGAGGCCGATGCCTTCTTTCGCGCGCTTCGAGCCGTCGCCCAGCCCAGGGCCGTCGTCGCACACCTCGAGATGCAGGTTGCCGTCCTCGACGTGACCGCGCACGTCGACGCGGCCCGGCCCCGATTTCGGCACGACGCCGTGGAGAATCGCGTTCTCCACCAGCGGCTGCAGCAGCAGATTGGGAATGCGCGCCTCCATCGCCTCGGGGGCGATCTCGATGCCGACCGCGAGCCGGTCGGAGAAACGCGCTTTCTGGATCTCGATGTAGCGCTCGAGGAAATCCATTTCCTGGCGGACCGTGACTTCCTGGACGCGCGTGTTATCGAGCGAGAAGCGCAGCAGCGAGCTGAGGCGGGCGATCAGGTTGACCGCCTCGTCGTTCTTTCCTTCGCGCACGAGCACCGCGATGGTGTTCATGGTATTGAAGAGAAAGTGCGGCCGTAATTGTTCCCGCAAAGCCTTCAGCTCGGTCTCGATCAGCCGCGCCTCCAATTGCGCGGCGCGCAGTTCCTGGTTGCGATAGCGCTCGCCGATTTCCTGGCCGTAGCCGAACGCGAGCACCGCCCAATAGAACGCCATGTCGATCAGGTTGCGCCCGTAGAAACTCGCCAGCGCGACGGACCAGAAGTCGTCCGACAAGTCGCCGACGAAAATCAGGTAGGCGAGCATGCGGCCGAGATAGAACGTCGCCATGATGACGAAGCTCATCGCCATGTGATACGCGACGCCGCCGCACCAGCGCCCGGCGCGGAGCGGCACACGTTTCCGCAGCTGCAGGATCAACGGCGTCAGCGCGGCCCACATCAACGCGCGGATGAACTGCGGCACGGCGACCTCGACGAACGGCGTCGCGGTCATCGCCGCGCGGTTGTTGAGGTAAAGCTCCAGCGACAACATCAGCCCGAGGAAAACCCACCCCGTCACGATCAAGGTGTATTTTATCCAACGGTTCTGCATGTGGACTGCCGCGTTCATCCGCCTGCCATCGGCGCGGTTCAAGCGGATAAAGCCCGATCTGCGACGAAACGCCGGATTTCCGCGACGAAACGCGGATTAGCGCGACGAAGCCTGCGACGAATTGCGGGCGAAAAAGCGCTGCACATCGATGTCCCGATCGAACGCGATGCCTTCGCTGAGGTGGTTTACCCACTGGCGCGCGAGGAACGGCGCCCACAGCGCGCCCTTCGCGCCGAGGCCGTTCACGAGGCCGAGTCGCTCTCGCTGCGGATGCCGACCGGCAGCCGGCAGGCGGTCGGGAAGATTCACGCGGATGCCGGCGCGCTGCGTGGCGATGGTGAACGATGATGCCACGAGAGAGCGCGCGCTCGCCTCGAGGCTGGCGCGCGCCGCCGACGTCGGGGTCGTATCCGTGACGCCCGGCTCATGCGTCGCGCCCACCCAAGCGCGACCGGCGCCGAGCGGCACGACCGCATGTCCACGGTGGAGCACGAGAGCGGGCGCGAGGCCAACGACGGCGATCTCGAGCGCTTCGCCTTTGGAGAACTGCCACGGCACAAACTCGAACGCGCCGTCGCGCGTGCCGGTGAATCCGCGGCAATCGATCACGAGTTCGTGCCGCTCCGCTTCCGCCGCAAGGTCGATCGCCGTCTCACGGAATCGTCCTTGGGCGCGCCAGCGCTCGCGCGCGTGATGGAGCAACGCAGGCACATCGACCCGCGCGGCGCCGTCGATCGTGATCGCATTCTCGGCCGCGATGTCGCCGACGACATACGGCGCGAGCTCGCCGCGCGTCAGCTTTTCGCGCGCGATGCGTCGCTCGCGTTCGTCGGTCAGGCAGCGCCGAACCTTGAGCTCGGTCCAGAGCGGCCCGCCGAGCGCCGCTTCGAGGGCGCGATAGGTCGCGCGGGCCTGCGGCAACAACGTGTCGACGCGCCACGTTTTCACGAAGCGCCGGCCCGTGATCGGATTGATGAGGCCCGCGGCCACGCTCGACGCGGACGCGTCCGTGCCGCTGTCCGCGATCGCGAACGAAAACCCCGCGCGCTCGAATTCCCACGCCAGCAGCGTGCCCGCCAGTCCCTGACCGACGATCAGGAAGTCCGCACGCATGCGAGCGCCGCGCCGACGATCCCGGCCTCATTGAGAAACCGGGCCGGCACCAGCTTCGCGCGGGGCTGGATGAACTTGAAAAACTTGTCGTGCTTCGCGCTCACCCCGCCGCCGACGATGATCAGCTCGGGCCAGATGAACCGCTCGAGCACGTGCACGTAGTCGCGCAGCCGCTCGCCCCACTCTTTCCAATCGAGATCCTCTTCCTCGCGCACCGACGCGGCGACGAGTTTCTCGGCGGATTTCTTCCCGCCCCACGGCAGATGACCCAGCTCGAGCGGCACGACCACGCCCTGATACGCGAGCGCCGAGCCGACGCCGGTGCCGAGCGTGAGCAGCAGCGTCTTGCCCATGAAACCGCGGCCCGCGCCGAAACGCATCTCCGCGACGGCGGCGGCGGCCGCATCGTTGGTCACCGTCACTGGGCAACGCGTCGCGCGGCTGAACAGCTTCGCGCCGTCGCAACCGACGAAACGCTTGTCGAGATTCGCCGCCGAGGCGAGCCGCGGACCGTCGACCACGCCGGGAAACCCGATGCCGATCGGGCCCTTCCAGCGAAAATGCGCCGCGATCTCCGCCGCCGCGCGCGCCATCTGCGGCGGACTCAGCTGCTCCGGCGTCGCCACGCGAAACCGCTCGCCGAGCAGTTTTCCCGTCTTCGTGTCCACCGGCGCGCCCTTCAGCGCCGAACCGCCTATATCGATGCCGAGTGCTCTCATGAGTGATCGATTTCGCGACCTTCTGTGAAATCTAAGAAGTTCAATGCTGATGCCCGCCCGGCCCGTGCGCGTGACCGTGCGCGATTTCTTCCTTCGTCGCCGGACGCGCCGTGACGATCTCGACGTCGAACGTCAGGTCCACGCCCGCCAGCGGGTGGTTCGCGTCGAGCAGCACCTCGTCGTGCTCGATCGCCTTCACCGTCACCACCGGCGCCCAACGGTCCGGGCCGGTTTGGAACTGGTCGCCCACCTTCAACTCGCCGTCGATCGGCAGCAATCCGCGCTTCACGCGCTGCACCTGCGCGGGGTCGGGCAACCCGTAGGCCTTCGCCGCCGGCACGGTCACGCGGGATTTGTCGCCCGCTTGCGCCAGCCGCAGCTGCTCGTCGAGACCCTCGATGATCTGCCCGCCGCCCTCGAGATAAGTGATCGGCTCCGCGCCGGCCGACGTGTCGAGCACGCGACCGGAAGGATCGCGCAGGGTGTAGTGGAACGTGACGACGCGAGGCATGGGCAAAAAGGTGACTAGTGATCGGTGACTGGTGATCGGTGACAAGGCCAAAGCCGAAAGCTTATCGACCGCGAAATCGGTCGCTGGTCGCCACTCCCCAATCACTCGTCACCGATCACCGCGCGCCCCGGCGCGCTACGTCTCCTGACGAAGGACTTCTAAGGGCGGATGATCCGTGATGCCGCGATTCGCCATGAAGCCGGTGACGAGCGTCACGCCCACCGCGGCGAGGACCGCGAGCGTCAGTTCGACCGGCGGCACCGAGGGCGTGATGCGGAAGATGAACTTGGCCAGCAACGCGTTCGCCGCCACGGCGAGCAAGCCGCCGGTGATCGCCGCGAGCACGCCGAGCACGGCGTATTCCACGAGCATGATCTGCGTGAGTTGCCGGCGCGTGGCGCCGAGCGTGCGCAGGAGCACGGTTTCGCGGATCCGTTGGAACCGGCCCGTCATCACCGCCCCAGCGAGCACGATCACGCCGGTGACGACGGTGAACAGCGCCATGAACTGCACGACGAACGCGACCTTCGAGAAAATGCTGTCGACCGTCTCCATCACGAGCGCGAGGTCGATCGCCGTCACGCTCGGCAGCGCGGTGACGACCGCGCGCTGGATCCTCGCCGAGTGCGCGGCGTCGGTCGCGCGCACCGCCGCGACGTAGAATTTCGGCGCGCCCTCGAGCACGCCTTCGGGAAACACGACGAAGAAATTCGGCTCGAGCCGGCGCCACTCGACCGCGCGCACGCTCGTGATCTTCGAGCGGATCGGCACGCCTTGGACATCCCACTCGATCTCATCGCCGAGCTTCACCGACATGTCGCGCGCGACGCCCTCCTCGATGGAGATCGGCACGACCGCAGCACCGGCCTCGGCCTTGCCGGAAAACTTGCCCTGCACGAGTCGCTCCGAGCCTTCGAGTTGTCCGCGGAACGTGGAGCGATACTCGCGGCGCAGCGTCCAGCCTTCGACGCGTTCCTCGGCGTCCTTCTTGTCCTTGCGCTCGACGCGTTCCGGCCGGGGACCGCGTTCGGCGCGCAGCAGCTCCTCGACCGGTTTACCTTTCACCTTCGTGATGCGCATCGTAACGATCGGCGCCTGCACTTGCACCGGCGCGCCCTCCGCCGCGGTGATTTTGCGCAGTTGCTCGATCTGGTCGTCCTGGATGTCGAAGAACAACAGATTCGCGCGCCCCGCGCCGCCCGACACCTCGATCTCCTTCAACAGCGTGCCGCGCGTGAGATAAAGCGTGAGCATCAGAAACGTCCCCAGCCCCAGCGACAGCACGAGCAGCACGGTGCGATTCTGCGGACGGTAGAGATTCGCCACGCCCTGCCGCGCGACATACGGCGCGCGCCGCGGAAACCATTTTCGTGCGGCCCACGACACCAGCTGCGCGAGACCGCCGAGCACGCCGAAACCGATCGCCAGCATGATCGCGAAGCCAAGGCCGTTGCGCAGGCTGTTCGTCTGCCAGACGGCGAAGATCGCGACCGACGCGCCGATGAACACGCCGATGGCGATGCGCCACGGGTCCGGCGCCTGGCCGACTTTTTCCGCGATGGCCGAGCGCAGCGCGACGAGCGGCGAAACTTTGCGCACCGCGAGCAGCGGCAGCACGGTGAAGAGCAGGCAGATGATCAGCCCCGCAATCACGCCGCGGCCGACGGCGGGCCAAGCGATGGAGAAATCCACCTGAAACGGCAGCACGCCCTTCAGCACCTGCGGCAACAGCATCTGCACGGCGAGGCCGAGGCCGGCGCCGAGCGCGGCACCGAACAGCCCGAGCGCGAGCCCCTGCACGAGATAAACCGCGAAGCTCTGTTGCGCGCTCGCGCCGAGGCAGCGCAGCACCGCGATCGTCGTGATCTTCTGGCGCACGTAGACGTGGATCGCGCTCGCCACGCCGATCGCGCCGAGGAACAGCGCGACGAACCCGACGAGGCTCAGGAAACCCTCGATGTTTTCCAGCGCGCGGCCGAGGTTGCGCTTGCGCTCCTCGACCGTGTCGAAGTTCAGCCGCTCGTCACGGAAACGTCCGCGCATGTCGCGCACGACCTGCTCCGCCGGGCGCGTCGCCGGCAGCTTCAGAAAAAGCCGGTAGTTCATGAGGACGTTCTTCGCCTCGAGGCCGGTCACCCCGAGCGCGCCACTCGGCACCAGCGCGCGCGGCGCAAACGTCGCCGCGATCGCTGCGCCGTCACCGGGCAATTTTTTCAAGGCGCCCACGACGGTGAACATCGCGCTGCCGATCTTCACCGGGTCGCCGACTTTCGTGTCGAATTGCCGGAGGAGCGTTTCCTCGAGGATGACCACATTGCCGCCGGCGCGGAATTTCGCGGGCGCGTCGACCGGGTCGGTGGTGAAATCGCCGTAGAACGGAAATTTTCCGTCGGTCGCGCGCAACTGCACGAGCCGCGTCATCCCCTGCGCCTGCGGAAAGCCCATCATCGAGGAGAAACGCACTTCCTGCGAAACGTCGCCGCCGAGTTCGTTGACGTAGCGCAGCAGCGCCTCGCCCGGCGCGTTGCGCGTGGTGACAATCACGTCGGCTCCGAGCAATCCCTTCGCCTGCTCATCGATCGCCGTGCGCAGATTCGCGCTGAACGACCCGATCGCGACGAGCGCCGCGATGCCGAGCACGACCGAAAGCGAAAACAACGCCAGCCGCCGCCGCGAAGCGCGGGAGTCGCGCCAGGCCATTTTAAGGATGAACTTCATGGTCGCCCGCGAATCACGCGAATTCACGCGAATGAGATCGAAATCCCGGGCGCTGAGTTCGCGCTATCCGCCGATACTCGAGCTTCGGGTGATGGCCAAAATCCACCAACAGACCCAATTCATAGCCAGTCGCGTTGAGATAGTTTAAGACCTGAGCCACGTGATCGTCCGCCAACTTTTCACAGGCCTTCAGTTCAATGATGATCTTGTTCCAGCAGGCGAAATCGGGCGAGTAGCCGTGTTTTAGCGCGATCCCTTTGTAGGAAAGAGATAGCGGCGGCTCGTGCTGAAAAGGAATACCCCTGAGCCCAAACTCGATCTCGAGACAGTCGTGATAAATGGGCTCGAGAAAACCACAGCCTTTCTCGTTATACACGTCGAAGCACGCACCCATGATCGCGTAGCTTTCCTCGGGATAGATCAGTTCGCTCATGTTCGACCGGATTCGCGTCAATTCGCGTGATTCGCGGGCAACCCAGCTTCGTCGCTCACCACTGCCCCGCCCCGCAACCGGATCACCCGCTGACAGCGCCGCGCCAGCTCGAGGTCGTGCGTCACGAGCACGAGCGTCGTGCCTTTCTCGTGATTCAGGCCGAAAATCAACTCCACCATCGCGTGCGCGGTGTCGGCGTCGAGGTTGCCGGTGGGTTCGTCGCAGAAGAGGATCTTCGGACGGTTCACGAAGGCGCGCGCGAGCGCCACGCGTTGCTGTTCGCCGCCGGAAAGCTGCACGGGATAATGATCGAAACGCGCGCCGAGGCCGACGCGCCCGAGCAGCGCCTTCGCCTCCGCTTCGACCTCGGGGCCGCCTTCGCCGCGCAGTTCGAGCGGGACGAGCACGTTTTCCAGCGCGGTGAGCGTCGGCACGAGTTGGAAGTTTTGAAACACGAAGCCGACGTGCGCGTTTCGCACCTTCGCGCGCGCATCCTCATCCAGAGCGCCGATCGATTGGCCGGCCAGCGCCACATCGCCGGTCGTGGGACGATCGAGGCCGGCGCAAAGGCCGAGCAGCGTGGTCTTGCCACTGCCGCTCGGGCCGACGATCGCGAGGCTGGCGCCGGCGCCGAGGTCGAAGCTGACCTCCTTCAGCACGGTCAGCGGGCCCGCGGTCGTCCGGTAAGTCTTGGTCAGGCGTTCGACTTTCAGCATGCTCCCGGCAAGGTCGCGCATAGAAAAAGATTCTGGCCACAAAACACGCGAAACGGCACGAATGCTAGTTTAAGCGGTCGTTTTTCACCGATGGACGTTCGTCTCACCACCTTCATGGTCCTCGCCTTTACCCTGATCGGCCTGGTCGCGTTACACGCGGCGGAGCCGGCGGCGGGCGGCGGAAGCGACGCGCGGCGCACGATCGTGTTCTTCGGCGACTCGCTCACCGCCGGCTACGGTCTGGTGAATCCCACCGACGATGCCTACCCATCGCTCATCCAGCGGAAGATCGACGAGGCCAAACTCCCCTATCGCGTGATCAACGCCGGCCTCAGTGGCGAAACGACCGCGGGCGGCGTGCGGCGCATCGATTGGATACTGCGGCAGCCGGCGGACATCTTCGTCCTCGCGCTCGGCGCGAACGATGGCCTGCGCGGCATCAGCCCCGCCGTTTCGAAGAGCAACCTCCAGACGATCCTCGATCGCGTGCGCGCCAAGTATCCCAACGCGAAGCTCGTCGTCGCCGGGATGCAGATGCCGCCCGCGATGGGCGCCGACTACGCGCGCGCGTTCGGCGAGATGTTTCCCGCCGTCGCCGAGAAATACCACGCCACGCTCGTGCCGTTCCTGCTCGAGGGCGTCGGCGCCGTTTCGAACCTCAACCAGAACGACGGCATCCATCCGAACGTCGAGGGTCACCGCCTGCTCGCGGACAACGTCTGGAAGATTCTCCGCCCGCTCCTGTGAAACGCCTCCTCGCTCTTCTTCTCACCGGCCTCGCTCTCGTCGCCCGCGCCGACCAGTGGGCGCCCAATCTCACGCTCACGACGACGTGGCAGGACAACGCGTCCAATTCCGATCGCGCCGCCGACAAGATCAGCGCGTGGCAGATCAACGCGGACATCGTGGCCAACGAACGCTACGGCCTGACCGGCTCCGACGCCGTGCACTTCGGCTTCCACGTCGGCGGCGACTGGTGGCCGCACTACCGCAATCTCCTGAGCGGCGCCGTCGGCGTGCGCGCGGATTGGGAGCACAAGTTCGGGCTCGGCGCGCTCGCGCCCATCTTCTCCGTCGAATTGAGCGGCGACCAGATCGCCGCGCGGGAAACCGGCCGGCGCGGCACGAGCGCGAGCGTCGCGTTCGCGCTGCGCAAACGTTTCAACGATGCCTGGAAGGCGTCGCTCACGCAGGATTTCTCGCAGCTGTATGCGCGCTACGCGGTCTATGACCGGCAGGGCGCAACGACGACGCTGGAGGTCAGCCGCGATCTCGGCGAGGTCTCGCGACTCGCGCTGAGCGCGTTCTTCCGTGCGGGCGACGTGTTGTCCTACGCCACGCCGCCGCGACCGGACATTGTGCCGCTCGCGCCGAACCGGATGCCGGTCACGACGTTCGACCGCCCGTTCGTCGCCTACTCCGTCGATGCGCACACGGTCGGCGGCAAGATCGCTTACATCCGCGCGCTCGATCCAAGCTCGGCGGTGATCCTCGGCTACGAAGTGCGGCGCACGGAACGCGACGCGCTGCGCTACGTGAACCAACTTGTCTCCCTCGCGCTGGTGCATCAGTTCTGAAGCGTGCCGCTTCGCCCCTTCGTCCGCGCCAGTCTGTTTGCGTTCGCCCTGACGCGCGCGTTCGCGGGCGATGTCGCCTTCACGTTGCGCGATCAGACGAAAGCGCCGGTCGCCGACGCGGTGGTTTCGCTCGTGCCGCTCGATGCGCCGGCGAAACTCACGCCCGCCGCGGAGCCATTGATCGTGGCGCAGAAGAACACCGAGTTCCTGCCCTACATCACGACGCTCGTCGTCGGCAGCGCCGTGTCGTTTCCGAATCAGGAGACGAAAATCCAGCACCACGTCTTCGCGAAGTCCGACGTGAAGAGCTTCGACTTTCCGCTGCACAAGCCGGGCAAGGCCGGCACGGTCGTGTTCGACAAACCCGGCGTCGTGACGGTCGGCTGCAACATCCACGACTGGATGGTCGCCTACGTCGTGATCCTCGAAACGCCGTGGTTCGGGCAGAGCACCGCCAGTGGCAGCGCGAAACTCGCGGGCGTTCCCGCGGGACGTTATCGCGTCGAAGTCTGGCAGCCGCGGCTGGAAAAAATCGTGACGCGTGACCTCACCGTGACCGACGCCAGTGGCCCCGCGATCGAGATGGCGCTGGAGTTGGGCAAGGACAAGCGCGCGCGTCGCCCGATCGCCGCGCCCGGCGCGGGCTACAAATGATTTTCCGCGTGCGGCGCTACAGCCTGCGCGTGCTGGCCCTGCTGCTCGGCCTGCTCTTTGCCGCGCTCGCGCTGACCTACGCGGTCGTTGCGCGTTTCAACGACACGAACGCGCGCGATCACGCGGCGGCCAATCTCGATCTCGCGGCGCGCGTGTTCGAGGAAGCGACGCGGCAGCGCATCGAGTTCCTCGCCGTCAGCGCCTCGCTCGTGACGCGCGACGACGCCATTCGCGCGAGCCTCGGCACCGCGGATGCCGACACGCTCAGCTCGTTCCTCCAGAGTCTCACGCAGCGCGTCAACGCACCCGTCATCGCGCTCTTCGATCCCGAGCGGAAATTGCTCGCGAACAGCGACCCGACGATGCCGAACGAAAACGAGGGCCCGTTCCGCGAGCTCATTCGCATCGCGCTCCGCGACGACGCCGAGCAGGCCAGCGGTTTCTCCTACCTGATGAACCAGCTGCATGTGCTGGTGGTCGTTCCTTTCTATGCGCCGCGGCCGAACATCATCGGCTGGTTCGGCCTCGCGTTTCCGATCGACCAGGCGTTCGCGGAAAAAATCAAGGCGACGAGCCGCGTCGAAGTGACGTTCGTGTCCACCGAGGATCGCGCCAAACCGAAAGTCCTCGCCACGACCTTACCGCCCGCCGCCGCGACGCGCGTCGCCCACGCCGCGCTCGCGGAACACGGCGCCGCGGATGCAGCGCTCGTCGACCTGCCCGACGGCCCTTACGTCTCGCTCTTTCGCCCGCGCCCGATGCTCGGCGAAGATCCGATCACGATCGTGCTGCAGCGCCCGCTCGCGCCCGAGCTGGCGAGCGCGGTGGAGCTGCGAAACTATCTGTTGCTCACCTCGCTCCTGGCGCTCGTGGGCGCGACGCTGCTGGCGCTGTGGATCGCGCGCGATGTGAGCCGCCCCGTGCTCGCGCTGGCCGAGCACACGAAAATCATCGCCGCCGGCGACTATGCGCGCCGCATCGATCTGCATCGCGTCGACGAGCTCGGCCAGCTGGCGACGGCGTTCAACGCGATGTCCGCGGGCCTCGCGGAGCGCGACCGCGTGCGCGACCTCCTCGACAAAAACGTTTCGCCCGAAGTCGCCGCGCAACTGCTCCGCGACGGCGCGGCGCTCGGCGGCGAGGAGCGCGAGGTGACGATCCTCTTCGCCGACCTGCGCGGGTTCACCACGATGAGCGAGAAGTTTCAGCCGCGCGAACTGCTCACGTTGCTCAACCGCTACCTCGATCGCATGAGTGCGGAGATCGAGCGCCACGGCGGCGTCATCGACAAATTCGTCGGTGACGCGATCATGGCGCTCTTTGGCGCGCCGGTGGCGCAAAGCGACGCCCCCGATCGCGCGCTCGCGGCCGCGCTCGCGATGGAGCGCGCGCTGGCGGACTTGAATCGCGAGTTCGCCGCCGAGGGTCGACCGCCGCTCGGCATCGGCATCGGCATCAACACCGCGCGCGTGATCGCCGGCAACATGGGCTCCCAGCGTCGGCTGAATTATTCCGTGATCGGCGACGGCGTGAACGTCGCCGCCCGGCTCGAATCGCTCACGCGCACCGTCGAGTATCGCACGAACATCGTCACCAGCGCCGCCACTGTCGCCGCGTGCCGCACGCGGCCGAACGCACGCCCGCTCGGTCACGTGCTCGTGAAGGGTCGCGTGGAGCCGGTCGAGATTTTCGCGGTGGAGTGATGATCGCAGCTAGCGATTCGCCTGGCTCATCTGTTTCCGCACGATGTCGATCGCCCGCTCGTCGATCAGCACGCGCCAGCCGTTCGGAGCGAGCTCCATCTTCAGCTTCGGCTCCTGGCGCGGGGCGGGCATGACTCGCAGCGCCAAGGTCGCGCTGTTTGCCGCTTCCATTTTCACCTCGCCGATCTGAAAGGCGGACGCGCTCGTCAGCGCGCCGGTGAGCCACAACTCGCCGAGCTTCTCCGGCGTCCATTTCGCGCGCGTCTCCTCCGGCAGCGCCGCGATCAACGCTTCCGCCTTCGTGCGCGCCGCCGGCGCCAGGGTGAGCAACGACGCGATGCGCTCGGGCTGATGCAACGTCGCCCAGCCGAGCGTTTGAAACGCCGCCGCCGGCGTGGCCTGGCCCACGTCCGCGAAATACTCCGGTCGCGTCAATCCGCGCACCGGGTCGCGATTGTTGGCGAGCGCGGCCGAATCGCTCGCCGCCCGCGCGACCAGTTGCGTCCGTTGCTCGCGCGCGCGTTTTTCCAATTCCGCCAGTTCGCGGCGCGCCGCTTCGAGCTCGGCGTGGACCGCATCGCGCGCGGCCGCGTCTCCCGTGCCGTCGCGCGCGGCGAGCGTGCCGAGCTGGCGGTTTTCCTCTTCCAGCCGCTGCGTCATCTGCTGCCACTCCCGTTGCCGCGCGAGCCGGCGCTTCAACTGCGTGTGCTCGATGCCCAGCCCGACCAGCGCCGCCGCGCCGGCGCTGAGCACCGCGATCGCTCCGACGATCTGAAACGTTTTTGAAGACATGCGCGGTGGGGCGTCAGGGTTTCGGCGCGGGCGGCGGCAGCAGCGCGCCGGTGGCGGGATCGAATTGCGAGACCACCGACTCGAGGAGCTTGGGCTCCAACAGCGTCACGGGCCGCTCGCCCCAGCCGTTCGGGCCACGCTGCCACGTGCTATACCCGCCGCCTTCCTTGCCGGATGCGGTGCGCCACCAAAGAAGGATCTTCACCTGGTCCGGACTGTGGTCTTCCTCGACGCTGACCACCTGCATCGCGACATTCGGATCGGGCAGCCGTGAACCGACGCGAAAGAATGCCGCCGCGCACAACCGCTCCGGCGTCGGGTAGCGCGCCTGCACCGCCGGACTGAATTTCGCCATGAATGCCGCGCGGTTCTCCGGCGTGTCGTCGCGGAACGTAATGAAGGGCGCGACGAGCGCGAGGTCGTCCTGGTCGATCGCCCACGAAAACGTCTCGATCGCCGCGGCGGGCGTCGCCCGCCCGAGATTGCGCGGCGCGCGAATCTCTTCGTCCACCACGCCGGGCGGCCGCGCCTTCAAGGCGGAGATCCGGTTGCGCAGACGCGTCAGTTCGTCGATCTCCGGATTTTTTTCGGCCAACTTTTTCACCGCGACGGTGAGCTGCTGGTTCTCCTGCTGCAGGCGCGCCACCGTGTCCTCGACGACCCGCCCGGACACGCCGGCCTGCAATTGCGCGCGCAGCGCCCGGTTGGCGCGCACTTCCACGACGGCCGTCGTCAGCCCGGCGGCGACGATGACGGCCACGATGCCGATCTTGATTTTGCTCATGACGAAAAAAGTTCCGACCGCGCTCAGCGCGCCCGCGGCCGTTGCGCCCGCAACCGCGGCGCTCGCGACCGTGCCCGCGAGGCCCACCGGTGCCGCGACGCTCAACTGACTGGCGAGCGCCACGCCCAGCGCCGCGCCCGTCGACGTGATGCCGCGCCGCGCGAGACGTTCGCGCAGTTTTTCCAGCGCACGGTCCACGCACGAACGCGCCGCCGTCTCGCTGACAGCCAGCTTTGCGCCCACGTCCGCCAATGGGCGGTTTTCGAAGAAGCGCAGCAGGATCGCGGCGCGATCGCGCTCCTTCAATTCCCCCAGCGCGGCATCGAGCACGGGCTGGAGCTGCGTCCAGTCGACCGCCGGCGTTTCGTCGCGGGTTTGCTCGCTCATCGTCCACGCCGCGTGTTCGCGGGCGCGCCGCCGCGCGGCGCCGCGGATTGCCTTGGCCACGGCGAAACGCGTCGCCGTGTGCAGCCAGCCGATGAGCACGCCGTGTTCCGCGAGCGCGCCCGCCTTGCGCGCCGCATCGGAAAACACGAGCTGCACGACGTCGGCCGCGAGCACCGCGTCGCCGTCCGCCTGGCGGAGCGCCGCGCCATACACGAAGTCGATGTGCCGACCCACGAACTCCGCGAACGCCGCCTGGTCGTTTTCGGCGGCGTAGCGGCGAAGGAGTGCGGCATCATCGGGCATGGTGCTTTCTCTCTAGCACCCGCCGACGGCGACAGCGCGCACAAATTATCTCACGCTTGGGTTAAGGCCGCACCGGGAGCGCCGGCGGCTCGCGGCGCTGGCCACGGAACGGCGCGGTGATCGTGTATACGGCGTTGCCGCCGCTGCTGGTCAGGTAGGGCGTCGGAACCATGTAGCGCCCCTCACCGAGCGCGCTTAGCCAGCGGAACGAATCGGCGGGCAATTTCGCCTGCGCCGCCGGGGGCAGAAGGGCGTTCAACCGGGCCTGGGCGGATTGCTGCAGCGGCAGCAGCGCCGCTTTCTTCTGCTCGGCCGTCAGCGCCGCGTCGTCGTGGATTTGCGCGGCCTCGCGTCCGATCTGCGCCGACAGCTCCATCACGCGCGTCGCGGTGTTGTCGGGCAGGCCCGCCTCGGTCGCGGCGCGTTGCAGGGCCGGATATTCGCTTTGATAGCTCGCCCAGACGAAACTGCTTGCGCGCTCGTAACCCACCGCGGCGACCAGCCGCTGCGCCGTTTCGCGCTGGAGCGCCTCGTAGTTGGCGGAAAACTCCGGCCCGGCCGGCGCCATCGTCGCGAAGCTCGTGCCCGTGCGGGGTGGCGTCAGCGCGCGCGCCTTTTCGCCGAACTCGTCGATCAGCGGCTTGATCGCGCGATACTCCGCCTCACTGGCATTCATTCCCGCCGCGCGGCGACTGACTTCCCACGCGGAAAAAGAATAGCGCAGGTCGAACTCCGCGCGCTCCTCCGGCGTCAGCGCCGCGAGCACATCCTTGCGCCGCTCGTCGGCGAGGATTCTTTCGTGCTCGGCCTCGGTGTTCGTCGCGGAATAGCTCACGAGCCGGCTCACGCCTCTCTGCATGTCGGCGTAATCGAGGTCGATCTGCGCCAGCTTCCGGCGCTTGTCGGCGGGCAAAAAGGAATAACGGCTTTCCGCGTGGAGCAGTTGCAGCGGATCGACGCCGAGCGCGGCACGCAGCGGCGGGTCGAGCAGGTCGCGGATGGCGGCGTTGTCGGCGGATTGCGCCGTTTGGCCCGCGCGCCACCAGGCGGTGCGCAGGCGCTCGATGCGCAGCGCCGCGAGTTTCTCGCGCTGCCGACGACGCAGAATGCCTTCGATCGTCGCACGGACCGTCCAGTCATCCGCGCCTGCCGTCCGCAAGGCATCGCGCAACGCCTCGGCGCTGCCCTGCGCGAGGGTCGCGATCGGAATGCCCGACTCCGCACTCGCGGCCGCGGGAATATTGGTGCGTTCCGTCGGCGTGGCCAGCGCCGGCGCGGAATGCGACCGCAGCAACAAGACGGCGTTGGCCGCGAGCGAAACGGCGAGCAGAGCGGTGAGGAGCGTTTTCATTGTCGCTCAATTTCCGCCCGGCCGGCGCAACACGAATTGCCGGCGACCGGCGCCGGGCGGCAGCGGCGTCTCCACGTTCACCGCGCCAATCATGAGTCCGCCGCTGCCGAGCGCGCTCGTGCTGATCGAGCGGTAACGGCCCTGCCCGAGCACGGTGAACCAGTCCATCATCTCGCCCGCGAGCTTCTGCTGCAGCGGCGGCGGCAGGAGCGCGTCGAGCTGCGGCCGAATCTCCTGCTGCAACGCGACGACGGCCGCCTTGCGTTGTTCGCCGGACAACGCGGTGTTCCCATGGATCTGGATCGCGCGCTCCACGGTCTCGGAGGCAAGCGACAGCACCCGCGTGGCGGTATTCGCCGGCAAGCCCGCCTCCTGCGCCACGCGGGCGTAGCTGGCATATTCGCGCGCGCCCGCCCAGATGTAGTCGGCCGCGCGGTCATAACCGAGCGCGGGCACGAGCTGCTGCAACGCCTGCTCGTCCCGCGCGAAAAATGCGGCGCCGCGACGGTCCGGCGAGCCTTCGCCCGGCGGCGCGATCACCGCCATGATCGCTCGATACTCCTTTTCCGTTGCGCCGATCGTGTCCATGCGTTCGCGCAACACCGTCGCGAGATCGGAGAAATGCACCTCGTATTCCGCGCGTTCCTCCGGCGAAAGCTGCGCGAGGAGCGCCCGCCGTTTTTCGTCGCGCTCGCGGTTGAGGAGGTTGGCCGCCGGGCTGCGGCTTTCTCCGCCCGCCGCCCGCGCCACGGCTGCATCATAGTCGCGTTCCAGCGCGACGAAGGCCGCGCGTTTTTCCGGCGCGAGGAAGGCGAACCGCGCGTCGAGCTCCGCCAGCTCGAGGGGATCGGGGCCGAAAAGTTTTTCCAGCGGGTCGAGCACCATCTCGCGCAGCAGCCGCGGATCGTCGGCGAAGCCCAGCACCGGCTGGCCGCCGAGCCGGAAATACCACGACGAGTCCTGCCACCAGCGCGTGCGCATCTGCTCGGCGCGGACCTCCGCGAGTCGGTCGCGGTAGCGCCGGCGCAACGCGCCCTCCACGACGCCGCGCGCCACGCTCGCCTCGACGCCGGCGGCGCGGAGGCGATCGCGCACGAGCGCAAGGTCGGCCGTCGCAAGGTGAGTGACGTCAACCTGGGCCACGGGCGCCGCCATCGGTCGCGTCGCGGGAGCGGCCGCGGCCGGCGGCGCCGCGGGCGTGCGCCAAAGCAAAAATCCGTTCGCCGTCGCCGACAGCGCGAGCGCGAGGGCCAGCGCGATGACTCCGCCCGTGATCTTGGTGGAACCCATAAAGCCGAGCGCCGCGAGACTCGCCGCCAATCCGCCTCCGGTCGCAGCCGTCGCGCCGGTGGCGAGCGCCGACGTCGTCACGTTCGCCGCCAGCCCGATCGGCGCCGCCGCACTCGCATGATTGGCCAGCGCGAGACCGAGCGCCCCGCTCGCCGACGTGATGCCGCGCCGTGCGAGCAATGCCTGCAGTTTCTCGACCGCGCGATCGACCCGCGCCCGCGCGCCATCCTCCGACAGGTTCAACCGCGCGCCCACCTCGGCGAAGCCGCGGCCTTCGAAGAAACGCAGCAGCACGGCCTCGCGGTCGCGCGCGGAAAGCTCCGCCACCAAATCGTCGAGCAATGGCCGCAACCGTTCGCCGTCGATCGCCGCGGGCGCGGAGGAAAGTTCGTTCATGGCTTGGGCCTTTTGTTCGCGTTCGCGCCGGCGACGCTCGGCGCGGACGAGCTGCGACGCCGCGTAATGCGTGCTGGTGAAAAGCCAGCCGCTCAGCACCGGGTGGCCGGCGAGCGTCGCCGCCTTGCGCGCGAGATCGGTGAAGACGCGTTGCGCCACATCCTCCGCGAAATGCGCGTCGCCGCCGACCTTCCGCAGCGCCACCGCGTAGACGAGGTCGAGATGCCGCTCCACCAGCTCGGCAAACGCGCGTTCGTCCCGCGTCGCGGCATACTGGCCGAGCAACTCTTGATCCGACCTCATGCGATTGGGTTTTTAACACCGAGGACACGGCGAGCACAGAGCCAAACTAGATTGGGCACCTAGCTCTGTGACCTCTGTGCACTCTGTGTTGAAGGGGTTGGTTTCCCTTCTAGCAGCCACCGGTTGGAAATCCGGACAAAAAAGAACGTCTCGCTGGGGGCTTTGCGCTCTTTGTCAGAACTCAGTTCGTCCCCGCCAGCACCGTAAACGTTCCGCCCGAGCGCTTCGCCGCTTCGGTCATCAGTTCCTCGAAGCGCGCGGCCGTGCTCTCCGGCGTGCGCTTCATCGTCGGCACTTGCACGCCGCTGAGGATTGCGCGCCGGCGGCCGGAGCCGTCGTCGGGGTTCGAGCGTTCGAGTTGACGCAGCGCGACGCGCGGCTCGCCCGTGAATTCGTCGCCGATCACGCAGATGTGGATGCGATCGTCCATGCCCTCCGGCAACGGCAGCGAGAGCGCGTGGCCGATGCCCGGCATCGGATCCGAGTGCCCGTCAGCGAGGCTGCGCGCGAGCGCGCGTTTCATTTTCTCGAGGCTGTCGTTGTCCCAGGGCAGCCATTGGTCGCGCGCGCCGAGCAGCGGCCGGCCGTCGCAATCGAACATCTGGCAGAACTTCAGCTTCGGGTGCGCCGCCGCCATCTCCTCGAGCGCCGCCACCGCCGCGGGCCAGAGCGCGCGCGAGCGCGGATTGCGCATGGAGCCGCTGGTATCGACGACGAAGGCGAGGTGCGTGATGCGCTCGGCGCGGTCCGGCGCGTCCACGGCCGCGAGCGCCGTCACGCTGGCCAACACGAACGCCGCAAGGCGCAGCAGGGTCTTCATGCCGGCAAGCGTGAACAGTTCACTTCGCCGGCGCCACAGGGATCTTCGCCTGCAATTGTTCCAATCGCGCGCGCGCCTCGGGCTCGCGGGCGACGCTCAGCCCGTGCCGCACGATCATCGCCGCGTCGGCCGGACGTCCCGCGCGCAGCATCAGCGTCGCCGTGTCGTGAATCAGCGGCACGTCGCGCGGAAACCGGCGCACGCCCTCGTCGGCGATCTTCAACTGATCGACCGCCGGCACCGCCGCGGCGCGCACCCAGAGGTTCGCCAGCAGCTCATACACCTCGGGCAGCGGCGGCGGCTGGCCGCGCGCTTCGAGCAATGGCGCGACGATGGGACCGAGTTGCGCCACGTTCCAGTCGCCGGCCGCCGCTTTCGCCTCCAGGTCGGCGAGACGGAAGCGCGCCAGCTCGAGGTAAGCGCGCGGGCGCACCGGTTTCGCAGGAATGGCGATCTCCAGAAATTTCCGCGCGCGCACCGTGTCGCCGCGTTCCAGTTCCACGAGTCCGAGCGCGGCGAGGAGCTGCGGATCACGCTCACCGCGGATGTAGGCGGCGAGCAACACGCCGCGCGCGAGCTCGCCGCGCCCGGCGGCACGCAGCGTATCGCCGCGGATGCGCGCGCTCTCCGCCTCGGTCGCATCGCGCACCAGCACCGGCGCCGGCTCCGGCAGCCGCTCGCCTTTCTTCGCCCGAAATTCCTCCGCCTTGTAGGCCGTGAACTGCACATAGCTCTGCAGCTCGCCGAGCATGCCGGCGTAGTCGCGCTTGAAGCATTCCTTGAACAGCGCCTCGGTCAGCGGCTCGCGCGTGATTCGCTGCACGAATTTCAGGAACGCCTTCTGCTCGCGGCGGCCGTTGCCGTAGAGGCCCCAGTGCACGAACGCGGCGGACTGCTTTGCCCACAGGCTGCTGAGGGGATTGCGCGCGGCCTCCGCGTCCGGCGGCATCGTGAGCATCTGCTCCATCGCCATGAGCCGGCGCTCCTTCAAAAAACCGTTGAAGGTCCGGTCCCATTCCAAGCCGAGGGCGTCGGGGACGAGATTGCTGTCCTCGAGCCGGCCCACCGTGATGAGCGTCGGCGTGACCTCCATCGTCATGAAAATCTGCGCGAGCCCTTCCACGAACCACGGCGGAAACGGCGAGTGCTCGCCGCCGAAAACGAAGCGCACGTATTCGCGGGCGAGCTGCTGGTAGGAGTTGACCTCCATATCGCGCAGCGCGCCGTTCGCGCCGGCCAGGTCGAGCGACTTCTGCTGATAGTCGACGACGATGGCGGAATGCTCGCGGCTGCGAATCGCAAACGTGACCCGCCCCTGCATCCGGCTCCACGTTGGCGGCGCGAACTCGTCGAACTTCGCCGCGCGCCCGCAGATGATCAACGCGGTCGGCGGCTCGGGCAACTGGCGGCCGCCCGGCCACACCGTGTCGAGCGCGAGCGCGAAGCGTTGCAGATACTGCACGATGTCCTGCGTGTTGCTGGCCGAGGTGTTCGAGAGCACTTCGAACCCTTCGATGCGCGCGTAATGCCACGACTCCGGCGGCGGCAGGATCGGCGTGTCGGTCACGGTGTAAGCGGGCAACTGCACCGCGGGGTCGGGCGTCGAATCGGCGGCCAACGCGTGGAGCGAGAGCCAGGCCAAGGCCACGAACACGCGTGCGAACTTCATGCCCGGATCATGACGGATGGCGCGGGCGCGAAGCCACAGTGAATCGGGACGAGAAACAGGCGACAGGAGACAAGTGACAGGTAACGAATGGCGTGCTTTTCTGTCTCCCGTCTCCCTGTCCCCCGCCTTCCCCGCTCCCCATGGACGTCGACCACGCGCGCCAGGAATTCCTCACCGTTTTCCGTCGCATCCTCGCCATCGGCCTCGCGCTGATGCTGCTGGTCGCGTTCTGGGCGGATCGACCGAACGCCGCGGCCAGCGTGCCGAAGCCGGTCACGAAATCGACGCTGCTCGGCGACTCCGACGTGAAGCTCGTAGAGCCGAAGGACACCGCCGGCATCAGCCTCCTCCGCAAACCTTGGCTCACGTTCTACACGATCATGGGCGCGCCGCCGCTGAACCAGGGGCCGCTCACCGAGCAGGAGGAGAAACGCTTCCGCGCCGTCGTCGGCACGCTCGCCGGCGCGTTCTTCGCCGCGGCGATCGCGCTCGTGCTCGTCGGGCAGCGCTTCATCCGCGACGCGCGCAGCACCGACGTATGAATCGCCGCGCGCCCAAGCTCATCGCGGAAAACGAACCCGCGCGCACGTGGCGACTGCGCGTCGCCGACGGCACCGTGCACGAGCCGTTGAATCATCTGCACGTAAAAGCCTTCGTCGAAACCGGCGTCGCTTCCGCCGAGAGCCATGTCGCGCCCGTCGGCACAGAGGAGTGGCAGCGACTCGGCGAGCACGCGATGTGGGCCGACATGGCGCCGCCGCCCACGACGGCGAAACTCAGCGTGTCGGGACCCGTGGACGTCGGCGTGATCCCGGTCGAGGTGCACGCGCCCACGCCGCGCATGCAGGCGCTCTGGGACGCCCAACGCGAGGAACACAAGGCGCGCATCCTCGCGAAAGCGGAGCATGAACACCTCGGACGTTTCCTGCAGGGCCTCGGCTATGCGAGCGCGATCGCCGGCCTGATCTGCGTCGGCGACATCATCGTCTTCACCTGCAGCCTGGTCACCGCTTTCCTCTTCCTCGTCGCGTTCGTGCGCCTCATCGCGCTGGCGCTCGTGTGGAAGGCGCTGAAGTGACTTACTTCAGCAGCTCCGGTTGCCCCGCGCGCTCGGCCCGCTGCTGAATCAGCGCGCGTGTCGCGGGCGAGTTGTCGACCGCGAGCAGGCGCGTCGCGAGCTCGCGGGCGTGAACGAGGTCGCCCGAGCCGGCGAGGAGTTCGATGTTTTTCACCGTGGTCTGGACAAAAAAGCTCGGAACGCCGTCGCGACTCGCGCGCAGCGCATTCATGCCCGCCTGCGTCTCGAACGACGCGCTCATCCGCGCGAACGAGTGACCTTCCATCGCCTCGGCGTAGCGTCGCGCTTCGATGAGTGGTTCGCGGGCATAGATGGCGAGCGTCGTGCGCCGGCGATCGCCGGCGGGGATCTCGTCGAACAAACCGAGGAGCGCCTTCTTCTCGTTCAGCGTTTCCAGGATCGAGGCGTATTCCGAGATCGAGTCGCCGCCGCCCGCGCTGGCGAGAATCCGCGCATGCAGCGCAGCACGGCGCTTCTCCATTTCCTCGCGCGCCGGCGGATAGCGTTCGGCCAGCTCGCGCAGCCCATCGGTGAGTCCGCTGCGCCGCGCGGGTATGGTGGCGGAAGTCCCCTGCTTCAAGCCCTCGTCCCAGCACCACAGCAGCTCGCGCAACGCCTGCGCCGGATCGCCGCCGCGCACGAGCGCGCGCGCGGTGCGGAAGCGTTCGTCCAACGCCTGCCGCGTCAGGGGTTCCGCTTTCTTCGGCGCGGCCGCGCGCGCCGCCTGCGCCTGCACAAGCGCGGCCCGGAGCTTCGCGTTATCGGCCTCGATCGCATCGGCGCGTTTCGTTTGCTCCTGCAACTGCGCTTCGAGCGCCGCGAGTTTCGCCGTCGCGGCGGTTTGGCGTTGTTCGAGCGCCGTAACGTTCGGGGCGATTTGGCGTGCCGCCGCGCGCTGGCGCCAGGCCACCACGAGAGCGCCGCTCGCGATGACCGCGCAAAGAAACAGGAGAACGATTCTCGAGCGAGGCATGGCGATCAACGCGTCGGCGTCGCGAGCAACCCCGGCTGGCCCGCGCGATTCAGGTGCTCCTGCAGGGCGACGCGCGTGGCGTCGGAGTTGTCGAAATCAAGCAGGCGCCGCGCGAGATTGCGGGCGTTGTCGAGTTGTCCGGCGCCGGCCAGCACCTCCACGTTTCGGACGGTATCGTTGATCACGAAGCTGCGGTCGCTCGCACGCGCCGGGTCGCGGGTCATGCCTTCAAACAGCGAACTGATCAGCGCATAACTCCGTGCCTCCAAGGCCAGGGCATAACGCTGGCTGGCGATCAGTTCATCGCGCGCCGCCGCCGCCAGCGACTGCCGGCGCCGATCGCCGGCCGGCATCTGTTCGAGCAGCGCGATGGCTGTCGCGCCATCTTTCAACGCGCCTGTGATGGCGCCGTATTCCTGCACCGCATCGAAGTCCTGCTCGTCGGCCAGCATGAGGCGCCGGGCTTTGTCCCGGCGTTCGTCGAGCGCCGCGCGCGCGGGCGGATAGTTCGCCGCCAATTCCGCGAGGGCACCCACGCCGGCGCTGAGTCGCACGGGACCGCTGTGGGTCTTGACCCAGCCGACATCGTAACACCACAGCAGCTCCTTGAGGGCCTCGTCGTAAGGGCCGGAGCGCACCAGCGTCAGCGCGCGCGTGTAGCGTTCCATCACCAGGTCGTTGGTCACGATCTCCTCGGGCGCGGCCGCCGGATTTAGCCGCTCCTGCTCGACGGCCGCGAGCAGGCGCGCGTTTTCCGCTTCGGCGCGTTGCCCGCGCTGCGCCTGGGCTTGCAGGCGTTTCTCCACGTCGGCGACGCGCGCGTCGAGCAGCTCCTGCCGCGTCGTCGCGGCGGTCAACGTCACCTCCGCTTCGTGTGCGTCGCGCGCGGTGACGAAGGCCGCGCCGATGCCGGCGACAGCTACGACGGCTGCGACGCCCATCACCCATTTGCTCGTGCTCATAAGAATCAACGCGCCCGTCGCCACACCGGTGCCCGCGACCGCACCGCCCGCGAGCGCCGCCGTCGTCACGCTCGTGGTGAGACCCGCCGGCACCGCCGCGCCCGCCTGGCTCGCGAGCGCGACGCCGAGCGCCGCGCTCGTCGAGGTCACGCCGCGGTTCGCCAGCAAGCCGCGCATGCGATCGAGCGCGCGATTCACGCGCACGCGCGCGGTGTCTTCGTTCAAGCCGAGCGCTGCGCCGATTTCGGCGAAGGGCCGGCCTTCGAAGAAACGCATCAGGACCGCTTCGCGATCGCGCTCGGGCAACGCGTGCATCGCGTCGTCGATCACCGGCCGCATTTTTTCCCACTCGGGGGTTGGCTCGTGGGTGTGCTCTTGCATGGCGTAGGCCTCCTGTTCGCGGTTCTGCCGGCGACGCTCGGTGCGCCGCACCTTTGCCGCGGCGAAACGCGTGCTGGTATAAAGCCATCCGGTGATCACCGGCCGCGTCGCGAGCCCGGGGGCCTTCCGCGCGAGATCGGTGAACACCATCTGCGTCACGTCCTCCGCCAGCGCCGCGTCGCCGTTCACCTGTCGCAGCGCCGCGTAGTAGACGAGGCTCACGTGTCGACGCACCAATTCGGCGAACGCCGCTTCGGCGTGCGAGTCGAGATACTGGCGCAGCAGGGCGATGTCGTCGGTCATGGGCGGGCATCCACTATCACCCGTCGTCGCCCGAACCGGACAGCCAAAAGCAAAATCCTGCCTCAGCGCGCCGGCCCGCTCGTGTAACTTTGCAGGGCAGCCTCCGGCACGCGCAGGCGCCACCCGCGTTCATCGCGATGCACCGTCAGGAGCGCCGCGCGCGGTTTCGCATCGGGCACCTCGAACAACACCGACACCGTGACATCGTCGGGGCCGTTTTCCTTCTGGCCGACGATGCGCATCGCGCTGAGCGGAATATCCTTCGCCGTGAACGCCGCCACCAGCCGCTCGGGCGTGCCATACTGTTGCTTCACGGGCTCGGCCTGCCCGGCGAAAAACGCTTCCGCGAGCGCCCGCGCCTTGCCCTCGAACGCCACCGTGGCCGCGAGCGCGTCGAGGTCTCCACCCGCAGCGGCCCAGAAAACCGTTTCCACCGCCGCCGCCGGCGAGCCCCGACCCGCGTTTTTCCATTCGCTCGCCGGCGTCAGCTTCACCGGCGGTCGCGCCGCCGCCGGCGGCGCCGGCTGGCTTGCCTGCTTTTTCAACGTGCCGATTTCCCCGCGCAACCGATTCGCCGCCGCGCGATCCGTGTGCAGCGTCTCGAGTTGCACCGCGGAAACTTGCCGCGCGCGCAGCCGCTCGTTTTCCGCGCGGGCGGCGGTCGCCTCGCGCACCTGTTCGCGCAACCCATCGCGCTCCACCCGCAACGCTGCGGTTGCCGCGCGCTGCAGCCAGAGGCCGCCCGTCACGAATGCGGCAACTCCGCCCACGACGACCAAACCGATGACGTTGCGGCTCATATCAGAACCAGCCGGGCACCGGCACGCGGTCCTTCTTCGGCGCGACGCCGCCCGCGGGCGCCGAGTTCGGGGGTGTCGCACCCGTCCGCGGCGGCGCGAAGACGATCGGAATCTGCATCCCGACCTTCACCGCCTTACCGCCTTTCTGGCCCGGCTCGAAACCCCATTGGGCGATCGCCGCCACCGCCGCGGCTTCCAGCGCCGGATGCGTCGACTTCACCACGGTCACGCCATCGACATTGCCGTCGGCGCCGGCAACAAAACCGAGGACGACCTGGCCGGTGACGCCCGCTTCGCGCAATTCCGCCGGATACTCCGGACGGATCTGCCGTCGCGCCGCCGGCGGACGATCGAGCGCGGTGACGACGAAGACCTCACCCGAATTATCCATCGGCAGCGGCGCCGCCGCGGCGCGTTGCTGAATCTGCGCCTGCAACGCCGCCGCTTCCTCGCGCAACGCCGGCAGCGCCGCGCCTTCCTTCTTCAACTCGTCCACTTCGACGGCGATCCGCGCCAACTCGACATTCTGGCGCCCCAGCGCGGTCAGTTGGCGCAACTGCTCGCGCAGCGCCTCCGATTCGGCGCGCAGCCTCGCCTGCGCGTCGCGCTGCATCACGTAGCCCGTCACGCCCGCGACGAGAATCACGACCAGAAGCCCGCCGTGGATTTTCGTCATGCGCGGAGACAACCTATCGCTCGCCCGCGGCGAGCGCGCGCTCGCGGCGCTGCACGTTGTCCTTGAGCTTTTCGATTTCGCTGCGCAACCGCTCCACCGCGGCGCGATCGGCCCGCAGCCGCGTCAATTCCGGCGGAGCAGGAAGCACCGCCATCAGCCGCTCGTTTTCCGTCTGCAGCCGCGCCAGCTCGCGTTTCTCTTCGCGCAACAGCTCCGCCTCGAGGCGCAACGCGGACGCCGCGTCCCGTTGCAGGAGCCACGCTCCGCCCGTCAGCGCGGCGGCGACGACCAGAACCGCGGCGATGAGACGTCCCGGCTTCATGCGCTACCTCGAAAGCGTGAACACGATCGGCACCTGCATGTGCGTGTTCACGTCGCGCCCGCCTTTGCGCCCGGCGTCGAATTTCCATTTGGCCACGGCCTCGACCGCGGCTTTTTCGAGCTGCTGGCGCGCGGCGTCGAGGGACGAGACGTTGTCGGACGCGACGGCCGGACCGCTGTCCGCCACGGTGAATTCCGGTAATCTTAGCGGCGGATTGGTCGCGGGCTCGTCGAGCTTCGAGCGAGCCGCCTGCGCGTTCTGCACATTGCCCTCGGTGTCGACGATGAAGTCCACGACGACCTGTCCCGTCACGCCGGCCGTGCGCAGCCCCGCCGGATATTCCGGCCGCGCCTGGAAACGCGCCTGCGGCGTCCGGTCGAGCGCCGTCACCTCGTAAGGCTTCGCACTCGCGGCTTGCGCGCGCTCGGCGGCTCCGACGCGCTGCAAGCGCGCGTGGAGTTCGGAGGCTTCGTTGTTCAACCGCGCCAGGGCGGTGTCGGTGTCGTCGCGTTTCAAATCCGCAATCTCCAGCTCGAGGCGGTGGAGCCGCGAGTTTTCCGTGCGCGCCGCGGCCAGGGCCGAACTCTCCTGGCGCAGACTCGCAATCTCACCGCGCAACTCCGCGTTCGCCCGCCCCTGCAGGGCGAGGCCCGTGCCGCCGGCCACCACGAGCGCGCCGGCCAAACCGATTTGCAATGTCGTCATGCTCATAAAAGTGAAACTCGCGGCCGCCGCGCCCGCGCCGGCGAGCGCCGATCCGGCGACCGCCGCCGCGAGTCCCGCCGGCGCGGCGGTGACCGCTTGCGCGCCGAGTCCCGCCGCGAGCGCAGCCGTGGTCGATTCGAGGCCGCGCCGGTGCAGCAGCACGCGGAGTTTTTCCAGGGCGCGCTCGACGCGCATGCGCGCCGTGTTGTCGGTCACGCGGAGCCGCGCGCCGACTGTCGCGTAGTCGCGGCCTTCGAAATACCGCAGTAGGATCGCCGCGCGGTCGCTTTCGCTGAGTTCGCCGAGCGCTTCGTCGAGCACCGGCCGCACGCGGCCCCAGTCGAGGTCCGCGGAATCGTCGTTCGTCGCTTGCATGAGCTGGGCCTCCTGTTCGCGCGCCGCGCGGCGCCGTTCCGTCCGCACGGCCTTCGCCGCCGCGTAACGCGTGCTGGTGAACAACCACCCCGCGAGCACGCGATGCTGCGCGAGTTGCGCGGCCTTGCGCGCGAGATCGGTGAACACCGTCTGGGTCACGTCCGCCGCGAGGTGCGCATCGCCGTTGACCTGCCGCAATGCCGCCGAGTGCACGAGGTTGACGTGCCGCCGGACGATTTCCGCGAACGCCGGGTCATCGCCCGCCTCCGCGTAGCGCCGCAGCAGCTCGGCATCGTCCCAAGATGTGTCGTGGTCCGTCATCGGTTCTCCGTCCTCTGTCCTCGATTTCAACGCCCCTTAGCACCCGCGCGGGGCGCAATCGCACACGGTTATTTCTTCTGCTGCGCGATGACGTCGGAGCGCTCCTGCTCCACCATCAACTGCCGCAACTTCTCGAGCTGCGTCGCCGACAGCACGTTGGCCGCCGCCTTGAGCGTTTCGTCGGTGACGCGCGCGTTGTAATTGATCCCGCCATAAATCAGCCGCCCCAAGCCGCCGCCCGCGTCGGCCCCGTGAAAATGCCGCAGCACGCGCACCATGTCGCGCGTCTGATCGGGATTCAGCGGACTCATCGTCGGCCCGAGCATGCGCTGCAGGCGCGCGACGGTGTTTCGCTCGGCCATGCTCTCATCGTAGTCGCGATAGCGCGCGAAGAACGTCTCGCCGAAGCGGGCCCGGATTTTCGCGTCCACCCCCGCCTGCGCCTTTTCCACGTCGGGGCGGATCGCCGCGAGGTCCGTGCGCAGATCGAGGCCGCGCGCGGTCGCGTTGTTCACCGCGTCGTTGGTCACGATCTGCCGCTCGATCAGCATCTCGCGGAGGCGCTCCTTGTCGGAATCGTTGAGCGCACTCTCGTCGAGCAGGCTGCGGTAACGACGATCCACCGCCGTGATCAGATCCTCCGGCGACATCGTGACGCGCGCCGTCGGCACCCGTGCGGGAACGGGCGGAGGCAACGTGGCCGAAGTCACGCCGGCTTGCGGCACGCGCGCGGGCTCGCGGAGCGACATCAGTCCGATGCACGCCCCGGCGAGCACGAGCAGAACGACCCCGAGCAGCAGCGCTCTCATCGCGGAAAACTAAAACCGTCCGTGCGGCCGTCGCCGACGAAAATCTAGCGCACGGGCGGCGCGGACACTTCGCCCTCGGCGCTGAACGTGAACGCCACGTCGAACGCGGCCTCGGCCCGCTCTTCGCCGCCGTTGCGCCAGTAGACGCTGCCGTCCGCGAGCGTCACGCGTTCGAGGCGCCGATGCTTCGCCGGCACAAACCTCCACTGCGTCACCGCGGTTTCGACGGCCGCGCGAAACGCCCCCGCAAACGGCCCCGGGGTGGAAAAACACATCAAGCTCGGCCCGACTTCCGTCACCTGCCCGTCCGCATTCACTTCGATCCGCACGCCGACCACGGCCGAACCGGCGTGGCTCGTGAGCGCCGCCCGCGGATAGACGGGCTGCGCCAAGGGCTCGCGCGGCCGCGCGGCGACCAGCACGTCGAGCGACTCTTTCTCGGTGTCGAGCGCCAGTTCCGCCTTCTTGCCGGTGAGCGCGGGCGCTTCGACGAAGGCAAACGCGCTTCGACCGACCGCGGGTGCCGCGGTCTGCGGCGCCTGCTGGCAGCCGGTCACCAGCGCGAGGCAAAGAGAGATTCCAACGAGGTGACGCATGACGCGCGGAGATAACACCCATCAACGGCCGAATCGCACGAATATTAGCCTCCTGACAGGACGTTGTCATTCAGCGGTGCTAGATTCCGCGCCTCATGAGCACGCCCGAAAACAACCTCCGCCTGGATTACCTCGAATTCGCCACCTCCGACGTCGCCGCCGCCCGCAAATTCTACAGCGCCGCGTTCGGCTGGAAGTTCACCGACTATGGACCCGACTACACGAGCTTCAGCGACGGGCGCCTCAACGGCGGATTTTTCGCGGCGAAAGACGTGCCGGCGCGGGCGAATCCGCTCGCGGTGATTTTCGCCACCACGCTCGGGGACGCCGAGGCGCGCGTGAAAAAGGCCGGCGGCAGGATCGTGAAGCCGGCCTTTGAGTTTCCCGGCGGCCGGCGCTTTCAGTTCATCGATCCCAACGGTCTCGAGCTCGCGGTGTGGAGCGACACGCGCGCGGATGGGACGAGAATCGGGTGACTGGAGACCAGAGACTGGAGACTGGCACCGGAGTTTCGTCGGAGGGCTCGATCCAAGTCTCTAATCGCCAGTCACCAGTCTCCTGCTCCTCACCTCATTAACGCCTGCGTCCGCCGCACGACGTTGAGGAACTCGCCGCGATGGCCGCGCGGGTCGTCGGCATTGCTGCCGGCGCCGGCGGCGGCCCACGCGAGCACGTCACCCAAGGTGCCGTTGCCCTTGTGCGGCGAGTGACGCAGGATCATGCCGTATTCCGCCACGGCGGCGGCGAACTTGAAGTCCGCGCTCGCCTCGTCGAAGCGTTTCTCGGGATCGATGCCGCGAAAGACCGCGTGGCGGACGAGATTGAAGAGGCTGTCGGGCTTCCGATACGCCACGCTCACGAGCACGAGTTCGTCCGTCAGCTTCTGCTCCTGGTCGGGCGTCTCAAGGCGCGACGACACCACGACGCCGCGCTGGAAGAGCGGATTGTCCGCCGCGGGTTTGTCGGCGACGCGCGCGGCTTCGAGGCCGATCGGGATGACTTCGTAGAGCGCGGTGATCGTATGGCCGGCGCCGATGTCGACTCCTTCGGTGCGATCGAACTCCTCCGGGTTGAGGCGCGGATTTTCGAAACCGATGAGGCGGTAACTCGAAACCTTCGCGGCGTTGAAGATCACTTCGACCTTCACGTCCTTCGCGATCGCGGACAACCGATCCGCCGCGCCGGGTTCGCGCCCCTTGAGGGCGACGCGCACGAGACGGTGTGACGGGGCCCACGGCGCTTGCGAGATTTCGAGCGCCTGCGCGACGGGCGCGTCGTCCTTCGCGCCCGGCGCCGGGTAGCGATACGCGAAGAAGTTCACCAATTCCTCGATGCGCACGTCTTCGCGCGCCGGGAGCACGTTGTTCGCGAGCGCGCGCCGGATCTGGTCGTAGCTGTCCTTGTTCACGTCGACGGGGAACGTGGACTTCCGACTCTCCTCCACGCCGACGAAATCGTTGTCGGGCGTGTTCGCGCGCCGCGGCGTGTTGCCCGCGTAGAAGAGCGCTCCGCGCGGCGGCGGCGCTTTGCGTTTGCCGGAGGCCACGCGCGTGAACGTGCCGACGCCCAACTTCGTCGCCGCGGCGCCGGACTCGCGGACGCCGCCGTTGTTGGTAAAGGATTCGAAACGCACCACGGTGTCATCGTCCGGCGTCGTGGTGGGCACCGGTTGCGCCGGCCCGGAGCGAAACGCCAGTCGCGGATCGCTCGCGCCCGTGTTCAGCGTCGTCACGACCTGACCGGGAATGATCGTGACCGGCGGACGCGCGGGAGTTTGCGGAGTCGAGACCACGATCGGCGCGGACGTCGCGCCTCCGCTCGTCGGCTGCGGCAGATCGCGGGCCAGCGCCGGGTCGGCCAGGGTGATGCGCACGCCATTGGTCGGGGCGACGGTGTGCACTTCGGGCGTCGGCACGCGACCGAGGGCATCGCTCGTGCGGCTCGCGCCTGATTCGGGCGGCGCGATCGGACTCGGCGCGGGCGTCACGGTGTTGATGGCCAACGTCGCGGGCTCCTGGCTCGCTTCCTTCGCGGGCTTCTCGTCGATGCCGGGACGCAGCGGTTCGGTGGCGGCCGGCGTCGGCGTGTCGGTGGCGACGATCGCGTTGCGCGCGTTGCCCGACGGCGAAATCAGCGGCGGTTTCGCCGACTCGGAATTATTGGCCACGCTCACCGTGGGATCGATGGGCGTCACGGGCGTGAGCGGCCCCGGCGTGGCCGTGGCTCCGCCCGGCGGGTTGAGACGCCCGACGCTCACCGTCATCGTCGAGTCGGTTTCGCCGCGACGCTCCGTCGGCTCGAACGCGATGGGCACAGTGATGTAGTTGACCGGCTTCGGCTTCGCCAGCGGCGCCGGTGGCGGCGTGTGCAGCGCGGCGACCAGGGCGAAGCAGGCCGCGGCGGCTCCGCCGACCACGAAGTAGATCTGCGGGAACTGGAACATCTGCGCGAGCGGTCCGCGTTTCACGCGGCGGTATTCGTCGAACTCCGGATGGCGCATCGTGGAGTTCGCAGCGGCGGCCGCCACGCTGTCGGCATCGGGCTCCGCGGCGAGCGCGGCTTCGAGTTGCACGGTCGTGGCGCGGATTTCCTCCACGAGCGCGAGTAGTTTCGGATCGCGACGCACCGCCGCTTCAACGGCGGCGAGCTCCTCGCCTTCCAGCTCGCCCAGGGCGTAAGCCGTCAGCAGGGGATCGTCGGGTGTCAGGTTCAAGTCCTTCATCGGTTGCAGTTCTCCTACGGTCGCTGCGCGGCAAATTCCGCGCGCAGTCGTGCCACGGCTGTGTGGATGAGGAAGCCCACATTGCTCACCGACAGCGCGGTGATGCGGGAGATTTCCTTGTAGCTGAAACCGTTTTGGAATTTCAGCCGCACGACTTCTTGTTGGTTCGGTGGTAGTCGGTTGATCAAAGCCAGGATGGCCGCCTGCGTCTCCGCCTGCTCCAGCAGGCGACCTGGACGCGGGTCGGCGGTCGTCACGCGCTCCGCTTGTCCCTCCTCGAAGCGTTTCATGCGCCCTTCCTTCCGCAGCACATCGAGCGCGCGGTGACGGCACACCGTGAAAAGCCACTCGACCACGTAGGCGTCGATTTCGGCGGGGTTGCGCGCCATGAATTTGACGAACGTGTCCTGCACGACGTCGCGCGCCCGGTCGGCGTCGCCGAGGAGACGCGCCGCGTAGCGCGTGAGCGGCGCCTGCTGCTCAGCGAAAATGCGTTCGAGAAAACCGAGGTCTTCATGCATCGTGACCCGAGGATTCGGGAGTTCGGAGGACATGAGGGGATTCGGTGATTAAGACGCGCGGCCGGCGGCTTTCTTAGGTGAAAATTCTCTGCCGGCAACGAACACTAACTTTTCACTTTCTTCGAGTTAGTAATCGTCGGCTAGCGCTTTGGGCGCCCGCGATTTCCGCGCGTCCACCTTACCGCGCCTTGATCACGCGCGTGTCGCAGATCCGGTCGTGCAGCGCGCGTTTCTCGTCGTCGAACGCCGCCATGATGTAGCCGAGGCCGAGCGTGAGCCAGTCGAGGCCGAGACAGAGCCAGCGGGCAACAATCCGGCCGGACGAAAGCTTCGCGCCGTCGGCGCGCCGGACTTTGACACCGACCATCAATTTTCCGGGCGTCGCGTCGAATTTCCGCAGGAAGAAAACTTCGTAGCCGAGCGAGTAGGCAAAATAGAGGAGCGCGACCGTGCCGTAGCGCAGCAGCGTCAACCGCAGATCGCCCGGCACCACCCAGCCGGCGGTGGCGAAGCGCGCGCCGACCAACGCCGCAATTCCCAAGCCGACGAGGCGGCCGATGACTGCATCGACGAACCACGCTCCGACGCGAAACCAGAATCCGCCGTAACCACGCGCAACCGGCGCCGCGGCAGATGCGGATGCGATCACGGCAGGGGCGCCGGCCTGGCTCGTCGGCCGCGAGGTCGGGGCCGGGGCGGCGATGTCGCGATACGGTTTCCAGTCCCCCATGCCGGTCCGCCACACCAAGGTGTCGGGCTTGATCGCGCCGTTGGCCACCAGCCGATCGAAGTCGGCCTGCGCCACGGGACCCTGCCGTTGGTGGTTAACCGCGTAATACCATTGCATGCGCGAGCCGCTGTGAAACCGGTGCGCGCGGCGCGAGGCAATGCAATACCGGCCGGCAAAAAGAATTTTGCCTCGGCGGCGCCGACGGCTTCCTTCGCGGGATGCGTGCCTTTCGCCCTGCCCTCGCCGCGCTCGTCCTCGCGGTCTTTACCGTCGCTGGCTGCGGGAAACGCGAAACCTCGGCGACGCAGGGCCTCGCCACGCAGACGCTGCTGCTGGGCAACGCCGCCGAACCGGCCGACCTCGACCCACAAAACGCCGCGGTGCTCAACGATCAGATCATCACGCTCGCGCTCTTCGAAGGCCTCACCTGGCTCGAGGAGGAATCGACCAAGCCAATTCCGGGTGCGGCGGAAAAATGGGAGGCATCGGCGGACGGCCTGACGTGGACCTTTCATTTGCGCGCGGGCCTGAAGTGGTCGAACGGCGAGCCGCTGACGGCGGACGACTTCGTGCAATCGTGGCGCCGCGCGCTCAGCCCGAGCGTCGCCGCGGAAAACGCCTGGTATCTCTTCGCGCTGAAAAACGCGGAGGCGTTCAACGGCGGCAAGGTCAAGGACGCAGCGACCGTCGGCGCCGCCGCCCCCGATCCGCGCACGCTCGTGCTCACGCTCGAGCATCCCACGCCTTATCTGCCCGCGCTCGTCTCGTTGCCAGCGTGGTTCCCCGTGAACCCGCGCGTGCTCGCGAAATTCGGCGGCCTCGAGAAACGCGGCACGGCCTGGACGCGCGCCGGCAATCTCGTCGGCAACGGCGCCTTCACGCTCAAGGAGTGGACGCCCAACTCGCGCATCGTCGTCGCGCGCAACCCGCACTACTGGGATGCGGCGAACACCAAACTGGCGTCGATCGTGTTCTTCCCGATCGAAAACCCCGCGGTGGAGGAAACGAATTTCCGCGCGGGACAACTGCACGCCACGTTTACCTTGCCCGTCGGCAAGATCGCCGGCTGGCGGGCGTCGGACGCGACGAAGCTGCGCATCGATCCGATGCTCCAGATCAATTACCTGCGTTTCAACACGACGAAGCCGCCATTCAACGACGCGCGCGTGCGTCGGGCGTTCTCGCTCGCGATCGAACGCGACACGCTCGCGCGCACGGTGCTGCAAGGCAGCCGCGCGCCCGCGCACGCGATGACTCCGCCGGGCACGGGCGGTTACACCGCGAAGGCGTCGGTGCCGACAGACGTCGCGCGCGCGAAGCAGCTGCTCGCGGAAGCTGGCTTCCCCGATGGCCGCGGTTTCCCGCCGATCGATTTCCAGGTGCTGAACAACGAAATTCACCCGAAGCTCGCGGAGGCGCTGCAAGCCGCGTGGCAACGCGACCTCGGCGTGCGCGTGGCGATCACACCCATGGAACAGAAGATCTGGGTGCAGAATCAGCAGACGCTGAACTACACGCTGACGACGTCCGCGTGGACGGGTGATTTCCCTGATCCCGTCACGTTCCTCGGCCTCTTCACGAGCGACAGCTCCTACAACTGGACCGGCTGGAAGAGTGCGAACTACGACGCGCTGCTGGCGAAAGCCGCGGCCACGCTCGATGGCGCGCGGCGTTACGAGATTTTTCAGCAGGCCGAAACGCTGCTGCTCGACGAAGCGCCCGTCGCGCCAGTCTTCTTCGGCGCGCAAACTTACCTGCTCCATCCCGCGGTGAATGGTTGGCCGCCGGCGCCCCTGGTGTTCCGGCGGTTTCAGTTGGTGGAGTTGAAGCCGTGAACGCTGCGCAGCTTGATTCGTAGCGAAACGCGCAAGCGTTTCGGAGGATCACCGAAAACCTTGCGGTTTTCGCTACCTCGTCCCGCGTCACTGTGGCTACGTGAGAGCTGCCTTGCTCCACCATCATTCCGCCTTCACTTTCGCTGCGATGCTCCGTTCCGTCGCCTGCCTCTTTCTTGGCTTGATCGCTTTCTCGCTCCGCGCCGCCGAAGCCGAATTCATCCGCGTCTGGCCGCCGGTCTGGCGCGCGGCGGAATCGCTCGAGCGCATCGGCGAATATTTCGGCGGCGATGAGAGGCACGGCCGGCAAATCTTGCTGCGCTCGGATGCGAAGGAGCGGGCCGGTTTCTATTTCCTCGTGCGCGTGAAACATGCCGCGCCGCTCGAAGGCGCGAAGTTCGTCGTGCACGTGATCCGCCCCGACGCGCCCGAGGTGTGCGACGTCGCGCTGCCGATCGCCGCGGCGCCGGCCGGCGAAAATGCTTTTCAGGTGGGCCTCACCGGCGCCGACTGGCCCGGCGGCGCGAAGGCGAATCCGGTCGCGTGGAAACTCGACCTCGTCGCCGCCGACGGCCGGGTGCTCGCGACCCAGAAGAGTTTCCTGTGGGAAAAGCCGGCGAAGTGAGTGCCGCCGCCGCGGCGTGGACGGCCTGGCAGCCTGTGTCCGGTTTGCCCGCGATGGGCCGCGACGTGCTCGCGGAGACGCTCGATGGTGGCCAGGCGTTTCGCTGGCATCGGCAGCCTGACGACACCTGGCGCGGCGTGTGGGCGGGCAACGTGGTGCGACTGCGTCTGGGCGTCGGCGAGTTGGTCGAGTGGTCCGCGCCGACTTCGCTCGCCGCGAAAACCCCACCGGCCCTGCAGGCGTATCTCGCGCTCGATCGCGATTTCGCGGCGCTCGCGGACCAGTTGCCGTGGCGCAGCGACGCGCATCTCGCGCGCTGCGTGGAAGCCTTTCGCGGGCTGCGCATCCTGCGTCAGCCGTTCGGCGAGACGCTGCTCGGCTTTCTGTGCAGCGCCACGAAGCAAATCGTGCAAATCAAGCAGATGCTCGCGCTCCTCGCCGAGCGGCACGGCACGCCGATCACGCCGGAGACCAATCGCCTGCCGACGTGGCCCGAGCTCGCGAAAATCTCCGAGATGAAACTGCGGGCGTGCCTCCTCGGTTTTCGCGCGCGCTACATCGCGGAGACCGCGCGCTTTCTCGCCGCGCATCCGGGCTGGCTCGAGGACACGGAGGCCGCGCCGTATGCGCTGGCGAAGGAACGGCTCTGCACACTGCCCGGCGTCGGCGAAAAAGTCGCCGACTGCGTGCTGCTCTTCGGCGCAGGAAAGCTCGAGGCTTTTCCCGTCGACGTGTGGATCTTGAAAACGATGGCGCGCCGTTACGGCCTCGAAGGCTGGAAGCCCGCGCCGCTCGCGCAATTCGGCCGCGTCCACTTCGGTCCGCTCGCGGGCCTGGCGCAGCAGTATCTTTTTGCGTGGGAGCGCCGCGAAGGGCGAAGACCCCAAGCCATTTAACACAGAGGACGCAGAGAGCACAGAGCTCAGTGGATCCGAGAGAATCCCTTCTCCGTGGCCTCTGCGTCCTCTGTGTTAAAACCCAATCCGCAAAACTAAGAAACTTCACGCCGGATCGTTGACTGAGCATTCCCCGCACGCGCCGCGCCGACACGGCGCGCGGGAGTGCTGCTCATGAAAACTTCCCTCGTGTTCGCTTTCGTTTGTGTCGCCGTCGTCGCCCGCGCCCAGCGCATGGAGCTGTCCGATCTCTCCGCCTCGCCGGTCATCGTCGAATCCGCCGACATCAAGTCCGAAGTCACCGGCCGCATCGCGGTCACGACTTTCGATCTCGTCTTTCGCAACCCCAACTCCCGCGTGCTCGAAGGCACGTTTGTGCTGCCGCTGCTCGACGGGCAGAGCGTCATTCGCTTCGGCCTCGATCTCAACGGCGTCGTGCGCGACGCGGTGCCCGTCGACAAGGTGAAGGGCCGCGTCGTCTTCGAGGAGATCGAGCGCCGCCGCATCGACCCCGGACTGCTCGAGCAGACCGCGGGCAACAACTACCGCGCGCGCGTGTTTCCCATCCCCGCGGGCGGCACGCGGCGCATCGTCGTCGCATATCAGGAAGATGTCGCCCGCGCCGCGGGCGCGCCGGCGTATCGCTTGAATCTCGATTTTCCGACGCCGCTGAAAACGTTTCGCCTCGGCCTCACCGCGCACACCGGCACGCACGAAACGGCGACGTTGCGGACGACGTTGCCCCTCGAGTTGCCGAAATGGCGCGAGGGCAAAGTCGTGACGGTCGAGGAGCGCAATTTCACCGCGCGCGGGTTGCTCGAACTCACGCTGCCCCTCGCCGAGCGGCCGCGCGTGCTCACCGGGCGATTCAAGGCCGACGAATATTTCTACGCCGAAGTCGGTCTGCCCGCCGGCAGCGCCCGTCCGCGCGCGACGCCGAAAGTTGTCGGCCTGATCTGGGACAGCTCGGGCTCGGGCCGCGAGCGCGACCACGAGCGGGAATTCGCGCTGCTCGACGCGTGGTTCACGCAGGTGCGCGACGTCGAAGTGCGCCTCATCCAACTCGCCGATCGCGCCTCGGCGCTCGACCGCTTCACCGTGCGTGACGGCAAGTGGTCGGCGCTGAAGCGCGCGCTCGCGCGCACGATCTACGACGGCGCGACCGCGCTCGATGGCCTCACCGATGACAAGAGCGTCGACGAATGGCTGCTGTTCTCCGACGGCCTCGTGAATTTCGGAGTAACACCGGCCGCGGCGCGGCTGCCGCTTCATGGACCGATCCACACGATTCTCGCAGCGCCGAGCGCGCACCCGGCGTGGTTGCGCGGGATTGCGGCGCGCCAGGGCGGCGAGTTCGTCAACCTGCTTGAAACGCCACTGGCCGAGGCCGCGGCGCGGCTGCGCACGGAGTCCATCCGCGTGCTCGACGTGACGCGCGATCCCGAGGCGGTGGCGCAAGTTTTCCCCGAGCCCGGCACGCCGCTCACCGAGAGCACGCTGGTCGTGACCGGCGTGCTGCGCCAGCGCGAGGCGACGCTGCGACTGCGGGTCGGTCACGATCAACGCGACGCCCGCGACGTCGATGTGACGGTGCATTCGGGCGAAAATCCGAGCGAGCTCGCGACGCGCGGCTGGGCGGTGACGAAGCTCAACTATCTCGCCGTCTCCGGCGGCAGCCGCGAAGACATCCGCCGCACGAGCCGCGAATTCGGCATCGTGACGGCCGACACCTCGTTGATCGTGCTCGAGAACGTGGCCGACTATGTGCGCTACGACATCGCGCCGCCGCCGGAACTGCGCGCCGAATGGGACGTGCAGCGCCAGTGGAGCGCCACCGGCCGGGACAAGAGCCGCGACGAACATCTTGAGGATGTCGTCCACAGCTTCAACGAACGCGTGGCGTGGTGGGAAAAGGAATTCTCGCACGACCCGCCGCCGCGCGACTGGGAATACAAACGGAAGGTCGGGCGCGTTCCGGCGATCATGAATGTGACGCCGGGAAGGAGCTGGGCGCCCGCCCCGCCTGCGGAGAACAATGGTCAGCGCGCCCCCGTTGGCGACGATCCGAACGTGGTGATGCTGAGTCCATTTTCGGTGTCGACCGAACGCGACGTTGGTTTCACTGCCTCCAGCACGACGGCCGGCGCGCGGATGTCTTCGGGAGGGGGCGCGGGCTTCGCGCCGGCGGGCACGCGGCCACGCCGCGCCCCACGCAGCGACGACGACAAGGACGTCGTCCGCCTCCAGGCCTGGACGCCCAACGCCGGTTATCTCGATCGCCTCGAGCGCGCGTGGGGCGAGGGCCGTTACGCGACTTATCTCGAAGAGCGCGCCGATCACGCGCGCGAGCCGGGCTTCTTCCTCGATGTCGCGAATTTCTTTTTCGATCACCAGGAGCCGGCGCTCGCGCTGCGGATTCTCTCGAACCTCGCGGAGCTGGAGCTTGAAGACGTCCCGTTGCTTCGCGTGCTGGCGCATCGCCTCGTTCAAGCGGAGCGCGCGGATCTCGCGGTGCCGTTATTCGAGCGCGTGCTCGCGTTGCGGCCCGACGAACCGCAGAGCCGGCGCGATCTCGCGCTGGCGTGCGCCGACCTCAAGCAATTCCAGCGCGCCGTCGATCTCCTCTGGGAAATCGTCGCGCAGGGCTGGAACAATCGCTTCCCCGAAGTGGAGATCATCGCGCTCACTGAGCTGAATGCGATCGCCGCGACCTGCGGCCAGACGCTCGATCTCTCGCGCGTCGATCCGCGGCTGCGGCGCAATCTGCCAGTGCAGTCGCGCGTGGTGCTGACGTGGGACGCGAACGACTGCGACATCGACCTGTGGATCACCGACCCGAACGGCGAGACGGCGAAGTATGACCACGCCGACACGTTTCAAGGCGGCCGACTCTCCGCCGACTTCCGCGGCGGCTATGGCCCCGAGGAGTTCGTGCTGCGGCGTGCAAAGCCGGGAAGCTATCGCGTGAAGGTGGACTATTTCGGCGACGAGCGGCGCAACGCGATCGGGCCCGTCACGGCGCAGGTGCGCGTCATCTCCGGCTTCGGCACGCCGCAGCAACGCGAGCAACGCACGATGGTTCGGCTCGAAGATCGCCAGCAGACGAAGCAGGTCGCGACCTTCAAGGTCGAGGGCCGCGTGAAGAACGCGCAGGCGCGGACCGGCGACGAATAGACCATGCAGTCATGTAGGGCTGCCGCTTGTCGGCAGCCGTCGCGATGCGCAGGTGCGCCGCGCGACGGCTGGCGGCGAGCGCCAGCCCTACATATTTGCCCCGGCCTACTTCGCCTTCTGGATCAGCTCCACCTCGTAGCCTTCCGGCGCGTCGATGAAGGCGATGATCGAACCGCTGCTCGTGGGCGTCGGGCCATCGCTGAGCTTGTAGCCTTTCTTCTCCAGCTTCGCGCTGAACGCCTTCAGGTCCTCGACCTCGAACGCGAGGTGCATGAGGTCGGGCTGCACCTGCACGCTCGGGCTGTTCGGCAGCTGGCAGATTTCGATTTCCTCGTCGCTGTTGGGCGTGGCGAGGAAAACGATCTGCGCGCCGCGCGGCGACACGCTGCGGCGGGCGACTTTCAGCTCGAGGGCCTGCTCGTAGAATTTCACCGTGCGCTCGAGGTCGTTCACGCGCATCCGGGTGTGCAAAAGTTTTTTGACCATGGCCGCGACTGTGGCCGCTGAACCCCGCGCCGACAAGTCCCACTGTGCCGGTTGCTCCCACTGTCGGCTTGTCCGCCGTCCGTCCTCCGGCTTCTGTCCTCCGTCCTCCGATGCTCACCCTCGCCACAATCCGCGAAGCCCAGCAACGCATCCGACCGCATGTGCGGCGCACGCCGGTGCTGACGAGCGAGCGGCTCGATGCGGCGACGGACGGCGCGCTGTTCTTCAAGTGCGAAAACCTGCAGCACGTGGGCGCGTTCAAGGCGCGCGGCGCGACCAACGCGGTGTTCTCGCTCAGCGACGCCGAGGCGGCGAAGGGCGTGGTCACGCACTCGTCGGGCAATCACGCGGCGGCGCTGGCGCGCGCGGCGAAACTCCGCGGCATCTCGGCCACGATCGTGATGCCATCGAACTCGCCGCAGGTGAAGGTGCGCAACGTGCAGAGCTACGGCGCGAAGGTCGTGCTGTGCGAGCCGACGCAGCAGGCGCGCGAGGCCGCGGCCGCGAAGATCGTCGCGGAAACCGGCGGCACGCTCATTCATCCGTTCACGAATTTTCAGGTGATGGCTGGCCAGGGCACGGCGACGCTCGAACTGCTCGACGAAGCGCCGAACCTCGACCTCGTCGTCTGCCCGGTCGGTGGCGGCGGTTTGCTCTCGGGCACGGCAATCGCGGCGAAGGCGCTGTTGCCGAACGTCAAGGTGATCGCGGCGGAGCCCGCGGGCGCGGCAGATGCGGCGGAATCGTTTCGCGCGGGGAAAGTCATCCCGCTGACGAAAGTCGACACGATCGCCGACGGCCTGCGCACGACGGTCGGCGACGAAAACTTCGCGATCATCCGCGAGCGGGTCGACGCCATCGTCACCGTGAGCGAGGAGGAGATCGTCGCCGCGATGCGCGCGCTCTGGGAAGCGTTGAAGATCGTGGTCGAGCCCTCGGGCGCGGTGCCGTTCGCCGCGATCCAGGCGGGCAAAATCGACGTCAAAGGCAAGCGCGTCGGCATCATCCTGAGCGGTGGCAACGTTGATCTCGACGCGCTGCCGTGGATGAAGAAATGATCGCGCATGCGCGCGCTGCTTTGCTCCCTGCTCGTTTCCGTTTTCGTCGTCGTTAGCCGGGCAGCCGAAGCGGCGCCGCTGGTGCATCTCGCCGGCGACTCCACGATGGCGACGAAGCCGCTCGATCTGCCGGAGCGCGGCTGGGGCATGTCGCTGCACGGGCTCTTCAAGGATCCCGCGATGATCGTGAACCACGCGGTGAACGGTCGGAGCACGAAGAGCTTCATCAACGAGGGCCGCTGGCAGCGCCTCGTGAGCCTGCTGCGGCCAGGCGACTACGTCATCATCCAGTTCGGGCACAACGACGAGAAGGTCGAGAACCCGAACGTCGGCACCGATCCGGCGACGACGTTCCGCGATAATCTCCGCCGCTTCATCAAGGAAACGCGCGACAAGCAGGCGACGCCGATTCTCGCCACGCCGGTCGCGCGCCGGAAATTCGTGGACGGTAAACTCACGCCCACGCACGGCGTTTATCCGGATGCGATCCGCGCCGTGGCCGCCGAGGAGAAAGTCGCGCTGCTCGATCTCGAACGCGCGACGGAGAAGTGGCTCCGCGAAGCGGGCGACGAACCGTCGAAGCAGTTCTTCATGTGGATCGCACCGGGCGCCAATCCGAAGATCCCCGACGGCCGCAAGGACGACACGCATTTCGTCGAAGCCGGCGCCGTGAAAGTCGGCGAGCTCGCGTGCGCGTTGATCAAGGAGCAGAAGCTCGAGCTGGCGAAATGGGTGAAGTAGCTGATTTGACCGCAAAGAACGCAAAGAGCGCAGAGACCAAATCGTTTCTTTGCGCTCTTTGCATTCTTCGCGGTTAATCCAAGTGAAACACTTCCTTCAGCTCGCGTGACACGGGGCTGTTGTCCGGATTCGCGGGCATCACTTCGCCCATGAATTTCCACCAGCGCCGGCAGACTTCGGTCTGCGCGATCGCGGCCCAGCGCGCTTCGTCCTCGATCTCCACGTAGCCGAAGAGCTGGCGCGTTTCGGGGTGGAGGAAGATCGAGTAGTTGTGCACGCCGTGCGCCTTCAGCGTGGCGGCGAGCTCGTCCCAGATCGGCTGATGCCGGCGCGCATACTCGGCCTCGCGGCCGGCATGCACGCTCATGACGAAGGCTTTTCGGATCATTTCGCGGGAGGCGTCGCGGGCGCTGGCGGCGCGGGCGGAAGCGCAGCCTTGAGTTGCTGGAAGCGCGCCTTGCCGTTCGCGTCGGGCGAATAGCGCAGGCCGTGGTCGGCCATCGTGTGCGCGAGCTCGTTGTCGCCGGCGTCCATCGCGAGCACGCCGATTTCGTAGGCGAGCCGCATGCGGCCGGGGAAAATGCGGATGCCGTCCACCAGCGTGCCCAGCTCCTCCTTCGAACATTTCTCGCCGCGGCGGAGCCAGGTGTCGGCCATCAGCTCGTAAACCGGCGCGACCATCGGCGGTTGTTTGCGCGCCTGCAGCAGGAGATCGACAATCCCTTTCGCCTGCGCCGGAGAGAATTTGCCCTCGGCGCCCTCGGGCTTCGCCATCGCGTCGGCATAGCGATAACGCGCGAGCTCGAGATAGGCGTCCGGGCCCGCGGCCTTGTTCGCGACGGCAAACTCGAGGAGCTTTCGCGCGCGCGCGTCCTCGCCCGCTTCCTTGTCGTAAACCGCCAGCGCCGTCACGAGCTGCGGATCGCGCTCGCCGCGCATGTAGGGCGCGAGCAGCTCGGCGCGGGCGCGCGCCTTGTTGCCCGCGAGCACCTGCGCGTTGCCCTTGATCCGGCCGACCTCCGACTGCGTGGCTTCGCGCAGCGCCATGGTCGTGGGCATCGGCAGCTTCTCGCCCTTCTTCGCGTCCCAGCCGAGCGCGGTGTAGTCAGCCATGTCGGCATAGCTGCGAATCTCCAGCAGCATGTCGGAGTAGCTGTAGTCCTTGAAGCCGGCCTTCGGGTCCTTGGAGCTCTTCGGAATGTGGAAGCACTCCTTGAACATCTGTTCCGTCACCGGCTCTTTCGTCGAGCGGATGAGGAATTTGGTGAACGCATTCTTGAAGCGGCCGTTGCGCCCGAAGAGGCAGAGGTGCACGAACGCGTAGGCCTGCTTTGCCCAGATATTGTTGCCCAGCGGATTCACCGTGACGGGGTCGCCGTGCTTCACGTCGAAAAATTTCTGCAGCCCGATCAGCGGCCGGCGCCGCAGCGCGGCGTTGAAGTCGCGGTCCTCGACCGCCGCGGCGAAGGTGATCGGCGAATCGGACACGCTTTCGCCGCCGCTCGCCGCCAGCGCGTTGAGTGCCTGCACCTGAGCCTGCTCGACCGAAACCGTGTTGGGATCCTCGAGGGTGCCGAACTCGATGTGCGTCGGCAGATCGACCTTCATCGCGATGATGATCTGCGTGAGGCCCTCCTCGAACCACGCGGGCAGGCGCGGCTCGCTCTGGCTGAGCAGATAGCGGACGTATTCGCGGTAGAGCTGCTTGTCGTGATCGACGCTGAAACGCGTGTTATCGAGCGAGGTGTCGGAGGAATCGCCGCCGGCGTCGAGCAGCGTGAGTTCCTTCGCCTGAAAATCGAGCACGATGGCCGACCGCTCGCCCTGCTTGAGAAACAGACTCGCGCGCGCCGTGTCGGGCGTGCCGTCCGAGCCGCGCGGAATGAACGCGTCGAACTTGCCGCCGCGGCCGCAGATGATGAGCGACACGGGATACGCCGGCTTGCTCGGCAGCGGCCACACGAAGCTGAGCGCGATGCGAAAGGTCTCGAAGCCCTTCACGAGGCGCTGGGTGTTTTTCACCGACGCGTTGGAGAGCACTTCGAAGCCGGGAAACGTGCCGTATTGCCACGTCTCCGGCGGCGGCAGCTCGCGGGAATCGGTCACGACGAACTTCGGCAGTTCGACGACCGGTCCGGGAGCGGGCTCCTCGGCGCGGCCCGGGCGGGCGGCGACCAACAGCGCGATTGCGAGCAAACCAGGCGACAGCAGACGTTTCATGGCAGGGAGGAGACGGTCGACAAACCTGTGGGTTGCGCCCGGATTAGCCACAACGAACGCAAACCTAAGCGCGAAGACGCGAAGAGTCGCAAAGATGCGCGAAGCCCAATCCAGAGCTTCCTTCGCGAACCTTTGCCCTTCTTTGCGTCTTTGCGCTTCGGCCCGGATGCGCCTACGGCGCGGCCCAGCGCAGCAGGCCGATGAACAGGAACACGATCGCGGCCGAGAGCGCGCTGCAGATGATGAAGCCCACCGCGTCGACGCGATCCCATTTGCAGAACTCGAGGCTCGTGCCCGGAAAAAGTTTCGTGTGCTCGAAGCGCGTGGGATTGCGCTCGGTCTCCAGCATTGCCGCGGCTTCGAGCTCGGGCGTGTCGCCCACCGGCGTCTTCATCTTGCCGTAGAAAACATCCACGCGGCGCTGCTCGGTCGGTCGTGTGAGCAGGCTCACGATCACCAACACGACGAAGGGAAACAGGCCGTCGAAGAAAAATTGCGCGGTGAAACGCTGGTTCGGCGTGAGTGCGGTGACGTTTAGTCCGGCCTTGCCGAGCAGCCACGCCTCGAAGTTGAACCGGTTGTTCAACAAACCCGGTTTCGCCACCAGCGGGCTTGTCAGGTCGCCGGCTTTTTCGTGCACGACCGCGTTGAAGAAGACGCCGGTGCCGGGCTTCGTGCTCATCTGCGTGAGCGACGGGCGCGCGGAGAGCGCGGGAATCGCCGACGCCGTCCAGGGCACGACGAGAATCACGACGCTGGAAAGAATCACGCACGCCCACACCGCGGGGGCGTTCACGCGGCGCCACCAATAGATCGTGAGCACGGCGGCGCCGAAGGGAATGTTCACCGTGAGGATGATGTTCACGATCGAGTAGAAGCTGCCCATGAGCAGCGCCGACACCGTGCCGAGAATCAGCACCGCGACGATCGTGCAACGCGCGTAGAGCACGCCCTGCTCCTGCGTGATGTCCGGCCAGATCTGCCGGTAGACGTTGCGCACGAAGAGCGACGAGATCGCGAGGGCCTTGGCGGCGAGCGTCGACATCGTGCCCGCGAGCACGCCGGCGAGCATGAGGCCGATGAGGCCGGGACCGAGCAGGCGGTTCGACATCGCGCCCCACGCGGAGTCGGGATCGGACAACCCGCCAACGCCGAAGATCGCGGCCGCGATCAAGCCGGCGAACGCCCACATGATGATCATGATTCGCTTCAGGTAATTGCCCGAAACGCCGCTGCGCGCCGCGAACTCGTTCTTCGCCGAGCCGCAGATGCCCATGTTGTGACTGAGGCCCGCGTTCTGGACGACGCTCACGAGCAGGATCGCCAGCAGCGCGACGACGGAGAACTGGTCCGAGCCGCTCGCGCCGAAGAGATCGAACATCTTCGCCGGAAGTTTTTTCCCGAGCTCGCTCCAGCCGCCGATCGCGTGCAGGCCGGTGGGAATCAGCAGCAGCGAGAACACGATGATCAGGATGCTCTGCAGTCCCTCGTTCACCGCCGCCGCCGACATGCCGCCGAGCACGATGTAGGTGCCGACGACCACGGTGAACACGACGTAGAACGCGATCGGGTTCAGCGCGGTGACGTAGCTGCCGAGCTGCCCGCGCGCGTTGCGATCACGCAGCAACTCGAGCCGCTCCTGGCTCGCGCCGCTGAGCGCCGCGGCGGTGTTTTGTTTCTCGAGCGCCTTCAGCTCGTGATAGCCCTCGACCTTCGCGCGATCCTCGGCCGTCCAACTCGCGTCGGGTTTCACCACGAGCGAGGAAGCGATCTTGTAGGCCGTCACGTTGCCGAAGCCGAGGAACACGCACGCGACAATGATCTGGAAGAGCGCGTAGAAGAAACTGAGCCCCTTGCTCGCGAAGCGATCGACGAACAAGTCCGCCAGCGTCGTCAGTCGCACGCGCCGGAACCAGACGTTCATGAACCAAAAATACGGGTTCATGAACACGGTCTGAAACGACAGCCACGAACCCGGCGCGCCCTGCTGGTAAACGAAACTCGCCGTGCTCACCGCACCCTGCGGCTCCGTGGCGTTGCCGAAATTGAGGAAGAACTGGTAGAGCTTCCCAAGCTTGCGACCCGCGAGGAAGAAACCTTCCTCGGACTGCGCGGCCTTGGCGGCGCGCTGGCCGATCCAGACGACCGCGACGAGATAACCGACGATGATGGCGAGGTCGAACGGATGCAGGCTGCCGAAAATCATTGGGGCGGGGTTGGGCTGAAGGGTTTGCGCGACCTTGGGTAACGCGCGCGGCGCGAGCGAGCAAAGTATTCCTTGGACGGTCCGGCAGATGCCGCAGGACCGACTCGTTCTCTTACGCGTTCTCGTTCTCCCGCATTTCGGAGTTGAGAACGAGAACGAGGAAAGATCGGCGAAGGAACTTCCCGCAAAAAACGATTGCATTCCGTCCCTTCTGGCCGGACAACCCGGACAGTCCGAACCCCATGCCTGGTCCCGCTCCCACCCTGCGTTCCCTCGCGAAAGCCCTCGGGCTTTCGCGCACGACGGTGTCCGATGCGCTGCGCGGCTCGCCGCGCGTCGATCCGAACACCGCGACACGTGTCAGAAAAGCGGCGAAGGAAGCCGGCTACCGCCGCAATCCGCTCGCGGGCGCGCTCATGTCGGAGTTGCGGCGCTCGCGCGGCACCGCGTTTCGCGGTGTGCTCGCCGCCGTCGATTTCAACGAGCCGGAGCGCCCCGACGACGCCGCGCGTTTCCACCGCGAGCTTGTGGTCGGCGCCGAGAGCCGCGCGACGGAGCTGGGCTTCAAGGTCGAAAAATTTTCCGTCGGCCACGCCGGCGTCTCGGTGCAGCGCCTCGATTCGATCCTGCAGTCGCGCGGCATCCACGGCGTGATCCTGCTGCCGGCGTGGGACGAGCCCGATCTGTCGAATCTCGATTGGACGCGCTTCGCCGGCATCTACACCGACTACATCATCGAGCGGCCGGCGCTGCACTCGGTGTGCTCCGATCATTATCGTTCGCTGCTCGCCGCGCTGCAGCGGCTCGCGGGCCTCGGCTACAAGCAGCCGGGTTTGTTTTTGCAACGGCACCAGGACGAGCGCCTGCAGTATCGCTGGGGCGCCGCGTTTCGCGCGTTTCAGGAGAGCCATCCCAACATCCGGCCGATTCCGCCGCTCGTGGCGGACGCGATCACGAAGGAGGAATTCGTGCGCTGGTTCAAGAAGCACAAACCCGACGTCGTGCTCGGCCACAACAGCAACGCCGTCGAGTGGATGGAGAGCTGCGACGCGCGCGTGCCCGACACCCACGGCTTCGTCTGCCTCAACGTGCTGATGAAAACGCGTCCGTGCGCCGGCCTCGATCTGCAGCCGCGCACGCTCGGCGCGCGCGGCACCGAGCTGCTCATCGCGCAATTGCAGCGCAACGAGACGGGCATTCCCGAATGGCCGTCGACAACCACGATCCCCGCGCGCTGGGTCGACGGGCCGACGCTGCGCACCACGCCGCCGGCGAACGGCGCCTAGCGCGAAGCTGGACCTTCCGCGTTCTTCCCGCTTAGTTCTGCGCCGGTTTTTCGCTCGGGTGGTGGAATGGCAGACACGACGGTCTTAGAAGCCGTTGCCGTGAGGCGTGCAGGTTCAAGTCCTGTCCCGAGCAATCCGCGACCGCGTTACCGGCTCGCGCACAGCATCACCGCCGGACCGTTACCATTCGCCGTCATCTCTTTTCGGACGAGGTTCACCTGCGTGTAGCCCGCGGCCCAGAGATATTCGACGAGCGAGCCGAGGCTCGGGAGAAACGATTCCGCGCGCACGGCGGCGGTCGGCGCGGCGGTCGGTTCCCAGAGATCGCGGCCCCGCGCGGCGCCTTCGGTGCGCGCCACTTCGCCTTCCGCGCAATACACCGTCCAGAGCCACAGCACCGGCGAGGCGGCGCACGCACGGCGGAGAAATTCTTCCGGCCAGCGCAGGTGGTAGAGCAAGCCGACGCAGAAAATCGCGTCGTAGCTGCGCGCAAACGTGATCGTCGGCGCGTCGAGGTCGTCGCGGAAAAACGCCACGTTCGTGCACCCGTTTAGCTCGGTCAGCAGGCGCGCCTTCGCGAGATTGTCCTCGCGCACTTCGACCGCATGGATCGTCGCGGCGGGAAACTCGCGCGCGAGCAGCGCCGTGTGTCCGCCTTCGAGGCAGCCGCACTCGAGGATGTGCGCGGGCGCGCGGCCCGTTTGCTTCAGGTATTCGACGAACAGCCAGAGCCGCGAGTCGTGGACCGGCACGTAGTCGCCGCCGTATTTCTGGCCGTCGATCGTGAACCCGGTCACCCACGGACCGAGCGCCGCGACGCGCTCCGCGAGAGTTGGCTGGCTGGCGGAAACCATGCCGAAGCTAGAGCAGGGTCGCCGCGCGTTGTAAAGCGGCTCGCTCAGGGCGCCGTGCCGAGTCGGTCGCCGAATCTCGCGTAAGTTTCCAGGTGCTGCGCGCTCTGCGCGACGATGTCGGGGTCGAACGCGATGCGTCCGCGCTGGAAGATCGTGATCACGCACGAGCCGCCAAAGGCGAAGAAACCTTTTTCCGCCCCCTTCTCCACCGCGCGGCCGGGCACGAAGGTTTGGCGGATCGTCCCGACGTTGGTCGCGCCGACTTCGATCATGCCGACGGTGCCAAATTGCGGCGAATCGATCAGCGTCACCTCGCGTTTGTTCTCGATGAGATAGCGCAGCCGCCGGCGCAGCGCGAGCGGACTCACCGAGTAGAGCCAGCCGTTGATCAGCCGCGATTCGCCGGGCGTGCCCGAAACCGGAAAATGGAAACGGTGGTAGTCGACGGGGCACAGTCGCGAGATCAGCATCGCGCCGCCGGCAAACTTCTCCGCGAGCGTCGCGTCACCGAGGAGTTCCGCGAACGAAAACTTCGCGCCCTTCACGTAGAAGCCCGCCGCCGCCTGGATGTCGGGAAACGCCAGGTGCCGGCCGTCGGCGGGAAACGTCGCGATCTTTTCGCCCCCGGCGATGGGCCGCGCCTCGGGCTTGAGCGCGCGGTAGAAAAATTCGTTGAAGGTCTTGTAGTCGAAGGGCGATTTCGCGAACTCGTCGACGTCGAGATTGTAGTTCGCGATGAACGGCATGATCTGCAGCGAGCTCACCGTCTTGTTCATCTTGCGCCCATACCAGCGCGAGAAAAACGCGCGCCGCGCCACGAGCCACACGAAGAAGCGCCCGGTGAGGTTCTCGTAGGCGAAGCGCACCCACTTTTCGCCATAGACGACTTCGGTTTTCACCGTGCGCGTGTAGCGATCGTAGAAACGGATGGGTTCGGCGGGCATGCGGGAGCGTTAGACAAACGCCGCCCGCCGCGTTCCTCAACGCTCAACTTCCTGGACCGCACGCTCGCGGCACCGCGCCCGCAGCAGGCTAGTTTTTCCCCGCCGCCACGGTGCCCGTTTCGAGTTCGAGTTCGTCGTTCCTCACGTGGAAGGTCACGACACTGCCCTCGCCCACTTCGCCGCCGATGAGCGCGCGCGCGAGCTTGGTCTCGATGTGGCGCTGGAGGAAACGCTTCAACGGCCGCGCGCCGAAGACCGGGTCGTAGCCTTTCTCGGCCGCCCATTCCTTGGCCTTCGCGTCGAGCTTCACGGTGACGCGTTTCTCCGCGAGACGTTTGTTCAGGTCGGCGAGCAACAGGTCCACGATCGTCGTGATTTCCTCGAGCGTGAGCGGCTTGAACAGGATCGTCTCGTCGATGCGGTTGAGAAATTCCGGGCGGAACGATTTCCGCAGCTCCGCCATCACGCTCTCGCGCACGCTGTCGGGGATCGAGTCGCCCGTCACACCTTCGAGCAGATAACGCGAACCGATGTTCGAGGTGAGGATGATGATGGTGTTCTTGAAATCGACCGTGCGCCCCTGCGAGTCGGTGATGCGTCCGTCGTCGAGCACCTGGAGCAGCACGTTGAACACATCCGGGTGCGCCTTCTCCACTTCGTCGAAGAGCACCACGGCATACGGCTTGCGCCGCACCGCTTCGGTCAACTGCCCGCCCTCGTCGTAGCCCACGTAGCCCGGCGGCGCGCCGATCATGCGCGCGACGCTGTGCTTCTCCATGTATTCCGACATGTCGATGCGGATCATCGCCGACTCCGTGTCGAACAACGTTTCCGCGAGCGTCTTCGCCAGCTCGGTCTTGCCCACGCCCGTGGGCCCGAGAAACAGGAACGAGCCCACCGGCCGCCGCGGATCCTTGATGCCGCTGCGCGCGCGGAGGATCGCCTCCGTCACGAGCGTGACACCCTCGTCCTGGCCGACGACGCGTTGGTGCAACACTTCCTCGAGGCGCAGGAGCTTTTCCTTTTCACCTTCGACGAGGCGCGTGATCGGAATGCCGGTCCACTTCGCGATGATCTCGGCGATCTCTTCCTCGGAAACTTCTTCTTTGAACAGGCCGCCCGGTTGCCCGCGGTTCTTCGCCTCGGACTTCTTCAACTCGGCCTCGAGCTGCGGCAACTTGCCGTGGCGCAGCTCCGCGACCTTGTTCAGATCGTAGGCGCGCTCCGCCTTCTCCATTTCGAGGCGCGTCGCCTCGATTTCCTCGCGGAGCTTCCGGGTCTTTTCGACGACGGCTTTCTCCTTCTCCCATGCGAGGCGGATGCCCTTCGCTTTTTCGCGGGCCTCCTCGAGTTCCTTGCGCAACGACTCGAGCCGGCGCTTCGACGCCTCGTCCTTTTCCTTCGCGAGCGCGCGCTCCTCGATCTCGAGGCGCAACGCCCGGCGCGTGAGCTCGTCGAGTTCCTGCGGCATCGAGTCCATCTCCGTGCGGATCATCGCGCACGCCTCGTCGACGAGATCGATGGCCTTGTCGGGCAGGAAGCGATCGGTGATGTAGCGATTCGACAACGTGACCGCGCTCACGAGCGCGTTGTCCTGGATGCGCACGCCGTGGTGCAGCTCAAAACGTTCCTTCAGGCCGCGCAGGATCGAGATCGCGTCCTCGACCGTCGGCTGGTCGACCATCACCGGCTGGAACCGGCGCTCGAGCGCCGCGTCCTTCTCGATGTGCTTGCGATACTCGTCGAGCGTCGTGGCACCGATGCAGTGCAACTCGCCGCGCGCGAGCATCGGCTTGAGGAGATTGCCCGCGTCCATCGCACCCTCGGTCTTGCCCGCGCCCACGATCAGGTGCAGCTCGTCGATGAAGAGAATCACGCGGCCTTCGCTCTGCTTGATTTCCTGCAGCACGGCCTTGAGCCGTTCCTCGAACTCGCCGCGATACTTCGCGCCGGCCACGAGCGCGCCCATGTCGAGCGAGAAGATCGTCTTGTCCTTCAACCCTTCGGGGACGTCGCCGCGCAGGATGCGTTGCGCGAGGCCCTCGACGATCGCGGTCTTGCCCACGCCGGGCTCGCCGATGAGCACGGGATTGTTCTTGGTCTTGCGCGAGAGAATGCGAATCGCGCGGCGGATCTCGTCGTCGCGGCCGATGACCGGATCCATCTTGCCCTTGCGCGCGTGCGCCACGAGGTCGATGCCGTATTTCTCGAGCGCCTGGTAGGTCGCTTCCGGATTGTCCGTCGTGACGCGCTGCGCGCCGCGCACGTCCTTGAGCGCGGCCAGAACTTTTTTCCGATCGACGCCGAAGCTCTTGAACATCTGCTCGAGCGCCGCGGGCTTCGCGACGTCGATCAGCCCGAGGAAGAGATGCTCCACCGAAATGAACTCGTCCTTCAGCTTCTCCGCTTCCTCCTCGGCTTTGGTGAGGACCTCGTTGACGGCCTGCGTGACGTAAATCTTCGAGGTGTCGACCGCGCCGGTGACTTTTGGCAGCTTCTCGAGCTCGCGCTCGACGAAATGGTGCATGGCGCCGGGGCCGAGATTCATCTTGTCGAGCAAGCCGGGCACGATGCCGTTTTCCTGCGCGAGCAGCGCGGCGAGCAAATGCCACGTGTCGACCTCGTTGTTCGAACCGCGGCGGGCAATCGCCTGCGCCTCGGTCACCGCCTGGCGCGACATCTGGGTGAGTTTGGCGAAATCCATGTGGCGTCCTCCTTGCAAACGACGCGCCAAATAAAATCAGGAGTTTCCTCTCGGCAAGTCGGCGAACGGGTGTGTCACGCGAGGCAAGCTGACTCACGTTAGCCGCAAAAAGGCGCAGAAAGGACGAGTCGGCTTTTTGCGGCCCCTTGCGTCCCTTTGCGGCTACTCCCGATTCATTTCCTCAGCGTGCTTCAGGCCGAGCAGCACCAACTCCGGCACAATCTCGTCGAAAAGTTTTTCCGCTTCGAGCAGCCGGGAAAATCCTCCAGTGGCGACGACCCGCGGCTTCGCGCCGGCAAACGCCTCCTTGCTCAGCTCGGCCACGAGTTGCCGCACCGCGCCGACATGCCCGTGAAAAATGCCGGCCTGAATACTTTCGATCGTCGAGCGGCCGAGCGCCGCCGCGGGCCGCGCGATCTCGACCGTCGGCAGCTTCGCGGTGCGGCCCGCGAGCGTTTCCACCGAGATGCCGACGCCGGGGAGGATCGCGCCGCCGAGGTAATCGCCCTCGGCCGTGACGACGTCGAAGGTCGTCGCCGTGCCGCAATCGACCACGATCACGTTCGATTTCGGATGCCGCTGCGTCGCGGCGATCGCGCCCGCGATGCGGTCCGCACCGACTTCGTGTGGATTGCGATAGCGCACCTTGAGCCCGGTTTTCACGCCGGCCTGCAGGACGAACGGCTCGCAATGGAAATACTTCAGCGCCGCGCTGCGGATCGGATAAAGCGCCGGCGGCACAACCGAACAGATCGCCACGCGTTTCACGGCGCGCGGATCGAGGCCGTTCTCGCGCAGCACCGTGGTGAAGAACACGCCGAACTCGTCGGAAGAGCCGAGCGGATGCGTCGTCTTGCGAAACTGCAGCCGCAGCCCGCCATCGAAGACGCCGCCGTGAATCTGCGAATTGCCGATGTCGAGACAGAGCAGCATGGTCAGTTCAGAGTCTGGGGCGCGAAGGCATCGGACGTCAGCAATTCTTCCAGCGCCCGGCCGATCGCGTCGCGATCTGCGCACGACCGGACGACCGCGCCATCGGCCGACCAGATCTCGGCCGGAAACGCGTCGCCCCGCGCCGCGAGGTCGTTGTGCACGACGAAATCCGCCGCGCCGCCGGCGAACAATCCGCGCACCGCCGCGCGCACTTCGGCGTCGGACGCGTTGCGCGTGAGCTTGAACGCGACGACCCGGATCGCCGGGTTGCGGCTGCGGGCGCGCAACGCGTCGAGGAGTTTCGGGTTGCGGCGCAGTTTCAGCGTCGGCGCGACGTCGGACGACAACTTGCCGCGGCCCGCCGGCTGCGCGACGCCATCGACCTCGATCGCCGCCACGGAAAAATCGCCGACCGCGGCCGCGTGAATCACCGCATCGTAATCCTGCGCGCCCAACTCCTGCGCCAGCGCCGCGTCGAGCTCGGCGAACGTCTCGAATAACTCTTCGCGACACACCGCGTCGGGACGTTGCGCATGCTTCGCCCGCAGCAACGTCACCGCATGTCCGCTCCGCGCGAAATGCGTCGCGATCCCCGCGCCGGTCGCGCCCGTGCTCGTGTTGGTCAGCACGCGCACCCCGTCGATGGGCTCGCTCGTGCCGCCGCTCGTGACCAGCACGCGCAGGGCCCGCGTCGGCGCCGCCAGCTTGGCTTCGACGGCCGCGACGAGCTCGTCCGGCTCCGCCATCCGCCCCTCGCCCACTTCGCCGCACGCGGTTCGGCCTGCGCCGCAAATGAAGCGCGCGCCCCACTCGCCGAGTTTCGCGACCGACGCGCGCGTGGCCGGGTGCAGCCACATCGCTGGATTCATCGCCGGCGCGAGCAGCAGCGGCTTCTTCGCCTCATGTGCGAGCAACAACGCCCCGGCGAGATCGTCGGCGATCCCCGCCGCCATCCGGTTGAGCGTGTTGGCCGTCGCGGGCGCGACGAGCGTCACGTCGGCCCAGCGCGCGAGCGCGATATGATCGAGGGCCGCGCCAGCTTCGAAAAGCTCCGTCGCCGGCTTTTCGCCGGTGAGGCCTTCGAGCGTGGCGGCGCCGACAAATTTCAGCGCGGCCGCGGTCGCGACGGTCCGCACGCGGTGGCCGCGTTGCACAAGCTGCGAGATCGCGTCGCAGGCTTTATACGCCGCGATCGAACCCGTGACGATCACGAGGACGTTGGCGGGCTTAGAGGCGCACATTGTCGATCAACCGGACGCCTTCGAGCCGCACCGCGCCGAGTCGCCGGCCTTCGGTGTCGTCGACGTAGTCGACGAGGAAACCTTTCGCCGTCAGCGCCGCCGTCGCCGCCGCCGGATCGGACGCGGACTTGAGCGCTTCGGGAAACGCCGCGGCCTGTGCGCGCGCCTGCACGGAAAGGCGCGCGTTGCGCGAGCTCATCGCCACGCCATCCGGATCGCGGACCGTGGCGCACGCCACGATGTCGATCGGCAGCAGCAGCGATTCGACCATCCCACGCACCAACTGGAGCTGCTGCCAGTCCTTCTCACCGAAGTAGGCACGCTTCGGCTGCACGAGATTGAAGAGCTTGAGCACCACCGTCAGCACGCCGTCGAAATGTCCCGGCCGGTGCACGCCTTCCCAGCGGCGGCTGAGCACGTTTTCCGTGACGCGATAGCGGTAGCCGTCGGGATAAAGTTCCTCCTGCGTCGGCGCGAGCACCGCGTCCACATACGGCTGCGCCAGCTCGAGGTCGGCTTCGAGCGTGCGCGGATAGCGCGCGAGATCCTTGGGGTCGTTGAATTGCGTCGGGTTGACGAACACGCTGAGCACCACGAGCTCGTTTTCGGCCCGCGCGCGCCGCAACAACGCCGCGTGGCCCGCGTGGAGCGCGCCCATGGTGGGCACGAAGCCGACTTCGCGGCCGGACCATTCGCGGGACGCGCGCAGTTCGCGCCAGCGCGCGAGATTCGTGCAGATGGTGGCGGTGGTCATGCGAGCACCTCCTCGCGCGCCGGGAAACCGGCGGCGCGGACATCGCGCGCGAAGCGATCGATCGCGTCGCGCACCGTCGCATGGCCATCGAGATATTTTCGCGCGAAGCGCGGCTGGAAACGCGCATCGAGCCCGAGCAGGTCCGACAACACGAGCACCTGCCCCGCAGTGCCCGCGCCGGCGCCAATGCCGATGGTCGGAATCGTGCGCTCCTCGGTGATTGTCGTCGCCAGCGCGGCCGGCACGCATTCGAGCACGAGCGAAAACGCGCCGAGCTCCTCGAGTTGGCGCGCCTCGCGGCGCACGCGTTCGGCTTCGGCGGGCGCG
>JADMIO011197739.1_pt1 | contig 53827 bp, 39 predicted proteins | sample 8958161 | NCBI WGS metagenome assembly JADMIO01 (sample SAMN16585339, study PRJNA669376) | soil metagenome | isolation source: Crop rotation soil | place: USA: Cullars Rotation, Alabama | collected 2011
GCGACAACTTGTCCACGTGGAATTCTAAGCTTAGGATCCCAATGTGCTGGAAAGTGAAACCATTTACACACCTATTTTCAATATTACTCTTCTTCTTTCATTGTACAGCGAATGCACAAGTGGAAATACCTAAAACAATTCCCGGGGTCTTTACGGATATATATTGGGATCCGGACTGGAAGGTTTTACAGGTAACTCCTGATGGCCAAGAGGTCGCATTTCAACAATTTGGGAAATGCTATATACTGCGGCTGAACGAAGGTAGATTTATTCCGTACGCTCCGGTTTGGGCAAGTCAATACGATGGCCGCCTATCGCCTGACCACACTCTTGCATTCAGCAATGTCCCCGACTTCAACGACGCCACCAGCAATATGGCTATTTTCACAGCACTGCCTGACCCCAAACCAAATTATTACGCGGGCGTTTTAACGCGGCTTTACGACAACAAATGGGAAAAAGTATTTGTCGACACTAATTTTATTGTAGGCATCAATGATCAAAACCAACTAATCGTTTCAAATGCATGGACAAGAGATCAGCGCGTAGCAGGATTACGGGGATTACGTCTTATCGATCCGAAAACTTACAAAGTTTTAAAAATTCTCCGAACAGATACTATATATAATAACCTTGCCCAAACTCCTATTTATCATCCAACATTTTATTTCAATAGCACTTATACGGCGCTGCTCGGCACAGAAACGGGAAATGGCAATACCCGTATTTATCCTTTCGGCAGCGACTCTGTTATTAATACTACGCTTGGTCAAACTGTACGGCGGCATGTGATGTCCGACGAGCATTATATTTATATGGTCGCAAAAGATGCCCTTTCGGTTTTTAGTATGCATACCGGAAAACTTCTTTATACGGCCACATATTCTCCCGCAGCAGCAAATGCTCCTTACAATTATCGCCGTTGCCTTTACGCACTCGCCGGCAATGGTCGTCTTTACCGCTACGACCGCGAACAGGCAACCGTGTATGAGGAAGAAGTAACGCCAACTTCACTGCACACCATAAAAACATACCCACTCCATACTGACAATACACCACTTCTCCCGGCGGAACCGTGGTATGAGATAGCTGCTTGCGCAGGACCTTCACTGATCATCGTTCCGCGTTTGCGTGTAGATGGTGATGTACCGGAGAATGCAGGATATGTGATCAACCTGCCAAGCGGAAAGGTGAGCCTGAAGATTGCCCCATTTTTTAATGTAAATGCTGAACAAATTGCGAAAGAAATAAAGTTCCAGGAGAGTGAAAGGGCTTATGAGTTAAAACAGAAAGCGGATAAGATAGCAGCAGAAAAAACTGCAATAGCAAAAGAGCAACAGGATAAATATGCAGAATGCGACAGGATAATAAACGAAGCAAAAATGAAAATAGGTACCTACTATCCTATTGGTGCATTGGTCTACAAGAATGATTACGGTTCCAATTGCCGTAAAGGCTATGCCATTTGGGGCTTTAATTGCGAAACAAAGCATTTTACCGCTGCAGGGCTCGGAACGTATGATGCCAATGCAGATAAAAGCTATTACACCCTTTGCGATATTGGCCCTTATGGAATTTGCCCGGAATGTAATGGACATCCCATTTCAACAAATGATGAATACATAAAGGATGATAACTGGCATCAAACGAACTTCAACGTATATACGCTGAACCCCAATGCCGTAAAAAAAGTAACCGTTACTACCACTTGCAAGCGCTGTGGCGGAAAAGGAATTGTCAAGCTCTAGTATCGGGAAGTTTTTTTAGATCCTAAATATTGACTAATAAAAAATCCACTTTCCAATCTCCCTGAACGTTACTTTCTTTCCCTGGATCAAAATTCCAACGCGGTAAATTTTGGCAGCCACGTACACCATGCCGAGCGCGCAGACCATCAAAATAAACATCGATAAAATTTGCTGCCACCACGGCACATGAAACGGAATGCGCGCGATCATAATAATGGGTGAAGAGAACGGCAGCATCGACCCCCAGAACGCAGCATTGGAAAATGGCTGGTTCAAGGTCACCGACATCAAGATCATCGAAATGATAATTGGGATCGTGATGGGAAAAGTAAACGATTGCGCGTCGCTGTCATCCGTCATCGCTGCGCCGATCGCTGCGAATTGTGACGCATAGAATAAGTATCCGAAAATAAAATAGAAAACAAAGCTCAGCAAAATGCGTGCGATGTCGAGATCCTGGAACGCCATCGAAATATTCATCAGCAGTTCCGTGCTTTGCGATGTTTGCACGCTTCCTGCCTGCATTTGCTGCATCGCCATCATCTTATCGCCCATAAAAAGTCCGATCAATGATTGAACAGTGAAAGTCAACACGCCCCACAATACAAATTGCGTCAACCCAACCAACCCGATTCCCGTGATCTTTCCAATCATTAATTGAAAAGGCCTGACTGTCGTCACCAGCACTTCAACAATACGATTCGATTTTTCTTCAGTGATGCTGCGCATCACCATCGCGCCGTACACGATGAGAAAAATATAGATCATAAAGCCACAAGCGTAACCAAAGCCGGCAGCCAGCTCTGTGCTTCCTTTTCGTTTTTCATTATTGATGACATTCTCAATGGAAACATCCTTGTCGAGCTTATCGATAATATCGATGTCGTAATTTTTCGATTCGAGTACGCGCTTTCGGATCTCTTCAGAAATTCCTTTTTCAATAACTTCTTCCGTCGACAAACCGAGTTCGTTGTCGGAATAATACGTTATACCTCGCGGTTGACTGATATCGATCTTCGGTATATACAGCAATCCATCGTATCCGCCGTTCTTATAAATTTTTGAAAGTGAATCGATCGACTGCGGATTATTGGCGAGATAACGAAAACGCAGGTTTTCGCCTTTGTCCATTCCGCGAAACTTATCTTCAAACAAACCACTTTCATCTTTTACTGCGATCGTGAGTTGTTCTTGTGCGTTCGTAGCAATTTCGATCATCGAAACCAGCATCACACCAATTAAAATCGGAAGAAATAAAGTCAATATAATAAACGAGCGCTTCTTCACTCTCGTGATGTATTCGCGTTGTATGATGAACCAGATCTTCATGCTTAATTTATAACATTCCTCACCGCCTCGATAAATAATTCATTCACCGTCGGCAGAATTTCTTTCATGCCAACTATTTCTACATTATACTGTATCAGCAATTTTAAAATATCGTTCGATGATTGATTTTCTTTCAGCTTAAAAATTAAATGCGAGTTGGCTTGCTCTGTAATTTCTGTTTGAGATCGCAGCGCATCGCTAATAGCAGCAGCACGTCCGAGGTCAACCCGTATCAAATGTTTTTTCTGCTGCTGCTTTATCTGCGCTACATTTCCTTCTAAAATAATTTTCCCTTTGTTGATAAGATAAATATCTTCACAGATCTCTTCTACATTCTCCATGCGGTGTGTCGAGAAAATGATCGTTACGCCTTTCGCGTGCAATTCAAAGATTTCATTCTTTATAATTTCTGCATTGATCGGATCCAGTCCTGAAAACGGCTCATCGAGAATTAATAAGGTTGGATCGTGTAAGATCGTTGCAACAAACTGTACTTTCTGCTGCATGCCTTTCGACAATTCCTCGATCGTTTTATTTCTCCAGCTTTCGATATCCAGTTTCTTCAGCCAGAAATTAATTTTCTCTTCCGCTTGCTGTTTTGTAAAATTCCTCAATCGCGCGAGGTACATCAAATGATCGCCAACCTTCATCTTTTTATACATACCTCTTTCCTCCGGCATGTAACCGATCTTGTTCTGATGTTGCTCGCTTAATTTTTCGCCATTAAAAAAGATCTCGCCTTTATCGGGATAAAAAATTTGCGTGATATTGCGAATGAGTGTGGTTTTACCTGCACCATTAGGGCCGAGCAATCCATAGATTTTATTGGCCTCGAGGTGCAGGCTCACATCCTGCAAGGCAGCCGTGTCCTGGAAAGATTTGGAAATATTTTTTACTTCAAGCAGGTACATTATTGTACGATAAGGCTCACAGTTTGCACCGCGTCATCCGATTGCAATTGCAGGAAATAAACTCCCGGAACCAGATCTTTCAATGAAACTGTTTGCTCGTTTTCTCCTTTAGATACAAAACCTAAAGTATTGTTACAAACACGCTCGCCTTTCAAATCAAAAATCTGATATTTTAATTCGGAATTCTCTTTTGATGTAAACCGAATATGCAAGAGATCACGTGCGGGATTTGGATACAACATCAAATTATCTGCAAAATTATTTCTGTTATGTACGAGCGAAACGTTTTGTGTAGAGATCACATTGCCGGAAGAATCCACCAAATACACTGAAAAATTCGGGCCGTTCTTATTCACGCCGGGCGCAATAAAACCGGACGTCAACGCCGTAACGACTTGTCCTCCTAACCCTGTAAAGTCAAAAAGAAAAACAGAAATACTGAATGCGCCATCCGATGTCAACAGTTTCAATTTAGTCGCGGTGTCTGCTAGCGTCGTCGTTTGCACCTGGTTCAGCGACTCATTATCAATTAATAAAGTACTCGCGGAATCATTTGTTTTTAAATCGAATGAAGGCATATCCGTACTGCCATTTATAAACATGATGGTCGTTTGATTCGATGCCGGCGGTGAAATGGCCGACTGATCGATCATTTCTATATGCAAAAGTATAGTATTGCCATCTGGGTTTGCAGTATATGTTGTATCGTTACCAACACCATTCAATACAAAAACATATTTTCTTCCCGTCTCCAACGTTTGTATTGTTGATGCACGTAAGGATGTATCAATGCGAGAGTGGAAAGTAATTGTATAAGTAGTATTTCCTGCAACAGAAAGGAATGAAGTTGCTTTTCTATATCCGAGGCTGTCCTTCATTATAAAATTATTCATCGTCACTTCCGTCCACAACACCGTTGAATCGCCGGAGTTGTTGATGAACTGAACAAATGTTTGCGCGTGCGTTGAGAAAAATAAAGTAGTAAGAATAAATAGCGTGTATAATCTTCTCATGATCCGTAATTAGGTCACGAAGATAGGAAAACTATACCTTAAAATTTTTGATATTAATGGAAGAACTTGTCGAAAAAGCCTTTGTTCTTTTCCTTCTGCGCGGCAGGACTGAAGTTCTTAGAGTTCTTTAACTTTTCCATCAATTCTTGCTCTTCATGCGTGAGATCCTGAGGTGTAAACACCTGCACCTCCACGATCTGATCGCCCTTGCCGTAACCGTTCAAACTCGGAATTCCTTTTCCTTGTAACCGGAACAGCTTTCCGCTTTGTGTGCCCTTCGGAATCTTGATCTTCGCTTGTCCGCCGATCGTTGGCACTTCCACATTCGTTCCAAGAGCAGCTTCCGCAAAATTCAGATACAATGTATAGATGACGTTGGTGTCTTCTCTTTTTAATTCAGGATGCGGTACTTCTTCCACACTAATGAGCAGGTCGCCGGGATAACCGCCGCGAACGCCAGCATTTCCTTTACCTCCCATCGACAACTGAATTCCTTCGCTCACGCCTGCAGGCACATCGATCGTCACCACTTCTTCGCCATAGACGCGCCCTTCGCCGCGGCACTTCGTACATTTATTGGTAATGATCTTTCCTTCACCTTCACAAGATGGGCATGTCGTCGTAGTCGCCATTTGTCCCAAAAATGTTTGCGTCACTTTGCGCACCACGCCGCTTCCGTTGCACGTGTTACAGGTTTGATACGAGCCGCTATCTTTTGCACCGATGCCGCTGCACGCATCGCACGTGATGTGTTTTTTTACCTTGATCTTTTTTTGCGCGCCGTTTGCGATCTCTTCCAGATTCATTTTTACTTTTACACGCAAATTACTTCCGCGTTGTCCGCGGCCACGCTCTCTTCTTCTACCACCTCCGCCGAAAAATGACTCGAACGGATTTCCATCTCCGAAAATATCTCCGAACTGAGAGAAGATATCATCCATATTCATGTTGCCGCCGTTGAAACCGCCGTTGCCCATTCCCTGGTGGCCGAAACGATCATAACGCGCGCGCTTGTCGTCGTTGCTCAGCACATCGTATGCTTCCGCAGCTTCCTTGAATTTATCTTCAGCAGCCTTGTCGTTCGGATTTCTGTCGGGGTGATATTGTAACGCCAGTTTTCGATATGCTTTCTTGATATCGTCGCCGGTAGAACCTTTCGGCACACCTAATATGTCGTAATAATCTCTCTTCATTTTTTTTATTTTCCGACGATCACTTTTGCATAACGAATAATCGTATCGTTCAACGTGTAGCCGCTTTCCACTTCATCAATAATTTTTCCTTTTTGTTCTTCCGCCTGCGCAGGTACTTCTGCGATGGCTTCGTGAAATTCGATATTGAATTCCTTGCCGATGCTGTCGATCGCCTTCAATCCTTTATTCTGTAAAATTTTCTGGAATTTTTCGAAGATCAGCTTCACGCCCTGCGCGTAATTTTCTGCGTTCTGATCCTGTGCGTAGACTTTTTGTGCGCGCTGGAAATCGTCGAGGACCGGTAACAAATCACGAATCACATCCTGCCCCGCAGTCTTAAATAATTCAAGTCTCTCCTTCGCGTTACGTTTTTTGAAGTTTTCGAACTCTGCATAAAGGCGCAAATATTTATTTTTCTGCTCCTCCACTTCATTCTTCAACTTTGTCAATTCGTCTTCAGGCTGAGACTGAGCCGTATTATCCTGACTTTCTGACTGATTCTCAGGCTGCTCTGTACCGGTATTTTTGTCTTCCGGGTCTGTCACTTTACCATTTTTCTCCGACATATCTCTATTTTAAAAATCGTTTGACAAATAGCCTGCCAATGGGCATTGAGCGTCAAAATGACACTTTAAAGTTGTTACTATTTACCGTTTTTTGTTTTGGATTTTGACTTAGAGGATACCATCTTTTTATCGACCAGGTTCTCTACGAGCTGGTGGTCCGGGTTGATGGCGATCACGAAGCCCTGCTCGTCGATCAGAACGGTTTGCGGAATGGAGCGGATACCATATTTCGCAGCACCTTCAGAGCTCCAGCCCTTGAGGTCGGAAACGTGGTTCGGCCAAATGAGGCCATCCTGCTTGATCGCTTGTTTCCATGCATCCGCATTCATATCGAGTGATACACTATATACCGTAAATCCTTTTACGCCTTTTACGAATTTTTTACCCTGGTACTTGTTGTACAGTGCCACTACGCCCGGGTTGTTACGACGGCACGGGCCGCACCATGAAGCCCAGAAATCGAGCAATACCATATTTCCTTTCAGGGAAGAAAGCGAAACATCGACGCCATCCGGATTTTTATAGGAGAGGTCGGTTGCTTTTTGCCCAATGCCGGGCATTTGGGCATGAGTAACAGTATAAGCGGCAAACGCCACGAACAAGATCAAGATTTTTTTCATGTAGCAAAATTTGAGACTCAAAGATAGGCAAAAATTGTGCCGCAAAAATCTTTAAAAATCTTAATAAATGGTTGTGTTCAGTGGTACATGCGGAGCCGCCGATCGGGATACTTTATAAGAAAGGAAATCTTACTATCTTATTAAACGATTCTTTAATCTTATCAATTCTATTTTTGTATGATCAATTTTTTGGTATAATAATCTTTTCCATCTTCAAACGAAAGAAAATAAATTCCATTTGGCAGAAAGGACAGATCCATGGTGGATTGATTTTGTTTCAAAACCGAACTATAAACTTTCCTGCCAAAAAAATCTGAAATGCTGAGCAATACCTGGTTTATTTCTTCATCTAAAAAGAAATTGCAATAACCATTTGTCGGATTTGGAAAAAGCTGAATGTGCTGTTGTAAGTCTTTATTTATTCCTATTGACGTAGCTCTTACCGGGTTGTTTGAAAGATGTACATCCCATCCTCCTAAATCACAATCTTCGTGATGATCGTTATACAACACAATATTTTCATCCATGTACAACAAATAGCACAGCGAATCCATCAGCGAGTCCGCATTGAATACATCGTATAGAAACTCTGTATGGCCGGTTGAAATAATTGTTTTTAAAACAAATTGCTCTTCATTAATTCGCTCGGAGGTAAAAGCAAAATAGGTATACAAGGTATCTTCTATTTTATTGGAATAAAATACCTTATTATAACCCAATGTAAACTTGTAATAATTTATTCCTCGTCCGAAAGAATTATATGGAATATTATCCGGCAAAAACGGCTGCTTATATTTTATCCGACCCGAAGAATCAATTAAAATTATAAAAGCAGAATCGCGACGATGTATGTCCTCGTAATCCCAAAAATATATCATGAGAAAATCTTTTTGATCGTTCACGATATCACTATACAGAGGATATACACCGCTCCAACCTGCCTTGCTAAATAAAGGAACTTCCCAACGGACACTACCGTCATAACTGCCTTTTTTCAAAAGCAGTGTAATCGTATCGGCGGACAATGAATCCAAATATTTATAATCGGTCATCCATAAATTATTCTCTGTACTATCATTGTATAAAATTTTCCCGTAATAATAATCAGAGTCCATTGTGTAAGAATTCAAATCAAAAGATTCAACAAACTGCATGCCTATGGGTGATCCGCTATCAAAGAAAAGCTTATTGGAGAATGTGTCCAAAAAATCATACGCCACCGGCACATACCTTCCCCAAAAAATATCTTCCGGGACCGGCCTGCTCTTTTCTGCGATGACTGTTCCGCTGTCATTCAAAATAAAAAACTTATTAGCGTTATAAGACCGCGTCGAATCGGCGATTGTACAGGGGCTAATAAACTGCACATTAATGACAGGATGATCTTCATTTATTAGGCTTGAATATCCCACGACATACGTAGCGGAAACCCATCCATGATTGCATTGTATAGTCCTGAATAATTCTCTTTTATCGAAATTTACTTTCCAATCAATATTTCCATCGTTCTTAATTTTTACGAATTGCAATGATGTGTCTGCGTAAATAAAAGTGTATATCTCTTCAGAGTGATTTACTAAAAAGGGAGACAATAAAGCGCCCAGATTTTGTGCATTATGGTTTACAGATGAAATATTCGTAGCACGAACGGTATTTCCGTTCAATCCAAGCACAAAAAAAACTTCTTCCGCAGAATCAACATTGATCCTGTCGTGAGTTTGAATAAAAATTTGACCGAATGCTATAGTGCAAGAAATAAAAGTGTCATTGCGCGCGGTGCCAATCGATTTTTTCCATTCGACGCCGCCCGCGCTATCGAGCTTGATCAATCCAACATCCCACCCACCGTGATTATCGGAGAAATCGTTATCCACTGAAGTGGTGAAAAGAATGATCAACGATCCCTTATCCGGTGTTTTTTGAATATCAAACACTTTATCATCACTGCTTCCGCCCAGGCATACATCTGCAGCAAATGCTTTCGAGAAGAAAAGCGAAAAGAAGAATGACAGTAAAAGTGCGTTTTTATGCATTAAATTCTTTTTCGAAGCATCACACCATTATTTCCGATCGCATAAATCCAACCGGACGTTTTGATGATCTTGTTGATGCTTCCAATTTCTTCATGTACTACCTGCCAGCTCGCACCGCCATCGGATGTTTTTACGATCTCTCCGTTCAATGTCCCAATGTATCCTGTCGATTCGTCAATAAAACATATCGTTTGCGGCGCGTACAACATGTGCGCGAGCTTCGTCCACGTTTGTCCGCCGTTTGTTGTTTTATAAATATCCTGGCCATAGGTTCCGTAAAAGCCGACATTGTCATCCAAAAAATAAATGGAAGAGAGATAGCCATTCGTTTGCAATATTTTCGTCCAGCTGTCACCACGGTCGATACTTTTATATATAAGACCGGTAGCGGGTTGCGACGCAGCATCGATTGCTACATATCCTCCGGCTATGTAAACGGTATTCGGCATCACCTGCATCTTGCTAACAATCCCACTCTCATCAAATTTGATATTCCAATCAACCCCGTTTGTCGTCTTCAACAAACTTCCCATCTTCATCACCAATCCTGTATCCGCATTATAATAATGGATATCCCAAATAGTGGAACCGGCCGGCATGCTGACTTCATTAAAAGTGGTGCCTGCATTATTTGTTTTATACATCGCTGAGCGCGAGACAAACATGTTTTGTGCATCGAGCATGTAGGCACTGGTAAAAGTTTCCGTAGCGCCAACATTTATGGATGTCCACGTTTGTCCCCCGTCGTCTGTCTTTGCCAAAAATCCGTACCCGCCGCAAATGATACCGTGATCATCATCGATGAAGGATATGTCAGTTAAGTGATCCAGCGTGTTGGCTGAAAGGCTATCGAATGATTTGATAAGCGTGCGTGCCGGCGATGTCGTCCCTTTATTTTTATTTAATTCATCTTGCTTCTTGCAGGCAATAATTGCCGTCAACATAAAAAAATAGAAGAGCGTTTTACTCAATATTTTTATTTTGAAATTTTTGCGTTCGTGAAACTTCGTTTTCATAAAAATTATTTTTGAATGATTATTTTTTGTGTTTGTGTTTCTTTATCAGTCTTCAAAATGATCGTATACCATCCACTTGCGAGATCGCTCATGTTTATCGATATAATCTTCCCGGAAGAAACGTTCTTTTCTAAAACTTTTCTGCCCGATAAATCAAAAATCGAAAGCGACTGCAAAGGCTCAACACCGGTAAATTCTATATTGAACAGGCCGTTGCTTGGATTCGGATAAATTTTTATCAAATTATTTTGCCCGATCTCGGGAATGCGTGTGAGCAGCGTAATACGTGTATTCACCGTGCCCGTACTCACCGGCGCGTTGTAATCAAAATAAATGTGTGCCGTATTATGGATCGTATCACCAACCGACAAAGTTGATTTAGGTTTTACTTTATACGCGACAAACCCATGGCTCGCATCTTCATTGATAGATGTAGGCGGAAGTATAATACCATTGGAAGTAAACTGTAAGATGTGTTGATTCACCACCTGCACTGAAAAATTATGCGACGCGTTCACCATTTGAAAAGAACTCCAGTCTACATTCGCACTCAGCGTATCGAGTATCACTACTTTAAAAGCGGTATCGTTTCCTGTGTTCTGAAAACGCACCACATACGTAATGTAATCGCCGTTTTGAATTTGTGTCGTCGTCATATCATCGCCGTTCGTACTCACCTTATCGTTCGGATCATACGAACCGAGTATCGTTTCTTTTAAAACAACTTCATTGTCGCTTGGAAATGTATCCGTGTACGCATTTCCAATCATCGCCGTCGAAGAAATTTCATCTCCTACATTTAATGCGGGCGGAATATCCGCCCGAACATTCATTGTAATTTTTCGAAATTCATTTGCTTTTAAATTCGTAAAATGCCAGATCAGCGTATCGCCGCTTTGTACAGTAAATACAGGCGCTGTGGACTGAACACTCAGCCGGCTATCAATCACTACTTTCACATCGCCGTCTGCAGCGTGTGTGCCATTATTGGAATACGTGATCTCATAGTTGGTCGTATTTCCCAATCGTGTTACAAAACTGTTGACGAGATTAATGTTGAGATCGTGAACAATTCCATTCGGATGAAGTGCAAAGATCACCGTATCCGAATGGCCATAATCCGGATGTGATGTATACTTCAATGCCGGTGTGATCGTAAAATAATTTTGATAGGGTTCCACCCTGGTCGCCCACGTCCCTGTATCTACCATATTCAATGAAAATGTATTTCCATACATGAAAGAAGAAACAGTGTTGCTGCCTTTAGAACTTTCCAGCATACTTAAATTATACACCACATCACTTCCGTCATACTGATTATTATTATTGTAATCGATATAGGCTGCGCCGTAAATTTTATTGGAGCTCATCAGTACTCTTGAATAAGAAATATCTTTGTCGCCTAACCGGCAACGGTGCTGTCCATAGAAATCCGAGATCAAAAAGAGTTCTTTATCATTCAACGAGGACATATACTTCACCGCAAACGAATCCCTCATATCATTTGTATAGTTAAATTCCACATTGCCATTGTCGAGATTGATCACTTGCAGTTGCTGAAATTTATTTAACTGTGTATTTCTGTCGTATACCAAAAAATTGTTGACATATTTATTTCCCATCGTCGGCGAGTAGAAACTTTTACCGGTATATACGCTCAAACTGTCATTCCCGAGATTGAAAATATCTTTATAGTAGACCATCGTACCGTTCAGCTTGTATTTTGCTATTGCGAGAAAAGCACTTTGATATTTTGCAAAAGTAAAAACCAGCGAAGAGTCTCTTATATCATAATAAAGGCTGATCAGAGAGCTTAACGAATCATGCAGAATAATGGCCTGCGTGCCTGCATTATGATCTACAATAGTTATACCTGTTGTCGTTACAGATAATGTATCGGTATTCGATTGAAAATACACATCGTAACCCTGATCGATGAGCTTCAAAATATTACTGTACGTTGGAACGCCGTTGTATTCCTGGTAAGTTTCAACCATTGCGTATATATAAGAAACCGGACTTACACTGAATTTTAAGTCGTTAATATTAAGCGTTATGGAAGTCGTAAAATATCCAAACTTTACAATTATGGAATCGTCTCCTTTCCAAAACCCATAGATATTGGGAATTAGGATATAACGATCATGAATGGTATCGCTGCGCATTACTTCATATCCAGAAGTGTCTATTTTAGTAAAGATCGTATATTCCGGGCCCTGCCACCATCCAAATGCCTGCCACACGTGACTGCACAGCAGCACTTCATCATTCTTTAGCGCGAGCAAATGCACATCCGGCATGCATGAACCCATATCACATTGAAGGCCGAACAAAACGTCAAAATCGTTCTCCCATTTCTTATGGCCGCTGTAGTCATACTTTTCGATGTGTGCAGCGTAATAGGTGGTTTGATAAACGTAAACGCTGCCCGTTGCGCTATCGAGTGCCATGTCTACTCCGGAGGCAGAATATAAAGCAAAAGTGGGATGCTGCTGCCATATGACATTTCCGTCGATGTTTAATACAGTCAGAAACTGATTCTGATATTCATCATAATAATTTCCGATCGAATCATAATGTGCGTCCAGTTGACTATACCATAAAATGTATATCCGATCGCGGTATTGAAAATATTTTTTAAGCATACTGTTGCCAATAGTATCGGCAATCGTTTTTTTCCATTCGATCACATGATCTTTATTGAACTTAATAATTCCAATTCCCTGTCCGCCATGGTTATCCGCAAAATCACCGTCGCTGGATGTAGTAATTACTACTGTCAACAAGCCGCTGTCTGCCGTTGGCCGTATATCATTTACCTGGTCGCGGCCACTGCCGCCGATGCATTGCTCACTTTCGACATACTGCGCAACTGCGTTCATGGAAAACAGTGCGCTCATTATTAGAAATAATAATCGCTTCATAATTATTGGGTTAAAAGAATTTTTTGAATGAATCGATCGGTCGCCGTTTTTATTTCGATCGTATAGACTCCGCTTGCCACGCCATTCATGTTTACAGGAATAATTTTGCCGGAAGAAATCTTCACTTCTAAAACTTTTCTTCCCGTCAAATCAAAAATGGAAATCGATTGCAGCGATTCGCTGCCTGTAAATTCTATATTGAACATGCCGTTGTTCGGATTGGGATAAATTTTGAGCAGATGGCTTTGCGGAATCTCCGGAATGCGCGTGAGCACCGTGACGCGCGTGTTTACTGTGCTTGTTGACATCGGCGCGTTGTAATCAAAATAAATATGCGCGGTATTTTTCACGGTATCACCGGGAATTAAAGTTGATTTCGGTTTCACTTTATAGGCAACGAATCCGTGACTCGCACTTGCGTTTACCGATGTTGGCGGAAGCATTATATTATTCGAAGAAAATTGAAGAATATGCTGATTGATGACTTGCACGGAAAAGTTGTGAGATGCATTCACCATTTGAAAAGTACTCCAGTCCAGATTTGCATCCAGCGTATCGAGAAGGATTACTTTAAATGCCGTATCATTTCCGATATTTTGAAAACGCACGACGTACGTAATGTAATCCCCGTTTTGAATTTGCGTCGTCGTCATATCGTCGCCGTTCGTACTTACTTTATCATTGGGATCATAGGATCCTCGAATAGTTTCTCTTAATATCGATTGATTATCGTTCGGCGTCGTATCCGCTTGCGTGCCGTTTACAAAAGCAGTGGATGTAATTTCATCGCCCACATTTAATACCGGTGGAAGATTGGATTGCAGCGAGATCGTGATCTTTCTGAATTCATTTGCATTCAAATTGGCGAAATGCCAAACGAGCGTGTCACCGCTTACTGTTGCCGCCGGATTCGCAGATAAAAAATTAAGACGCGTGTCGAGCAATAATTTCACGTCGCCGCTTTCGGTGTGCGTGCCGTTGTTGACATACGTGATCTCATAGTTTACGCCGCCATTTAAGCGCGTAACAAAAGTATTGATGAGATTAATACTGAGGTCGTGAATGTGGGCTACGGGATACAGTGCAAAGATGGCCGTATCCTTATTGTTGTAATCAGTGTGTGATGTAATTTTAGATGCCGGCGAAATCGTAAAGTAATTATTGTTGAGATGTACCTTCGTTTCATACGTTCCGGTGTCGACCATATTTTTTGTGAAGGTGCTTCCGTACATAAAATTCGAAACGGAAGTATTTCCTTTCGTACTCTCCAGCATCGCGAGATTGTAGATTACATCGCCTCCGTCATATTGATGGTTGTTGTTGTAATCGATGTATGCCGCGCCGTAAATAGTGTTGGGATCGGTGCGAATAATTTGTTCTAATATATCCGCACCGCCTAACTGGCACGGGCCTCCGGTTATATTTGAAAACGCGAGCAGCGAATCTTGTCCGTTTACATCGATATATTTAAACCACTGCTGATTGTTGAACGTATTTTTATATTCGAAATCGACATTACCCGTTTGCATGTCGAGCACCTGGATAACCTGGTACGGCTGCGGATATTGTGTGCCGTAATTTTCTATGATCTTTCCATGCGACATATTGCCAAACATCGCCTTGGAATAGAAGAGATCCAGATTGGACGAATCCCTGTATACTTCCTTATCATAAACCAATTGGCCGTTCAATTTGAATTTGGCAAGATAAATGCGTGTCGTAAAATTTTTAAATCTAAAAAAATAGAGAGCTGAATCAGAGGGATCGTAATAAGTAGACAGAACGCCGAGGCTATCTGTGACGACAAGCGTATCGCGCGTGTTTTGAAATAGATTATACAGCACAATATATCCTTTCGAAATTCCGAGAGAATCGTAGAGTGTAAATGGAGAGAGTACGTATCCCATCTTTATCAATTCAGAAACATGCGATGCGGAGCTAAAGAATAGATTCGAATTGCCTCCATAGTATCCCAGCGTCATTGAGTATTCATAAGGCTCTGATGAAGCTATAATCGGTTCCGTATTATTCTTGACAAACGCCAGGTTGTGTATGTTGACACTTATATCCACCATAGGAAATCCCCAGAAGCGTATAGTGTCCTGAGTTCTTTTTTGCATAGTGAAAATGTCGCTTATCATATAATCAGGGCCGCTGGTGAGCGCGGTATCGTTGCGCAGGATCTCATTGCCTGCAGGATCGGTTTTAGTAATAATTAATTTATAAGGATTGGGGCCAAACCCTGAGAATTCAGAAATGGTAGTAAATAAAACAAGGCTCTCATCATCCAGGATTGCTATATGCGAAAAGACAGACTTAAAATATAAGCCGCTGATATATCCGTCAAAACTGTATGGACGCTCGTAATCGAGCGTTCCCGATCGGTCGAACTTTAATAAATTGGTTTGAAAAATGCTGCCCTCGAAATACTCCATATACATCTTATGATGAATGCTGTCGCCCGTAAGCAGGAAGATCTGTTGATTGCTGATGTTTTGATATTGGTAATCGAAGCGGTGCTGCCATTGAATTTGCCCATTCATATCGAGCGAAGTCAGCATCATATTTTGTACGGCAATACTATACCCCGCGGTCGAATCCCACCACGAGCGATACCATTCTGAAAGCACATAGATCCTTCCCTCAAACTGATAGATCATTCTAAACTGATCGTCGCCCAATGAATCGTCGATAGGTGTTGTCCATTGCGTTTGATTGTTGCTGTTCAATTTCACCACGACAATATCTTTTCCATGGCGCGCGCCAAATGTTCCGTTCGTTGAATTCGATTCTGCGACGAGCAACTTCCCGCCGTCGTTCGTTTCCTGCACGTTGATGATATCGTCAGCTCCGTTGCCGCCCAAACATTGCTGGGACGTTACTAACTGTGCGTACGATATGTGCGAAAGTATCCCGCAAAACAAAAAGAGTAAAAATCGCTTCATAGTTATTCGTTTACTAAAATTTTCTGAATATATTTTTCTTTTGCCGTTTTCAATTCAATCGTATACAAACCTGCTGCAAAGCCCTGCATGTTTATCGGAATTATCTTTCCGAAAGCAACTTTCTCCTCTAAAACTTTTCTTCCCGATAAATCAAAAATGAAAATCGATTGCAACGGTTCGTTGACTGTAAACTCTATTGCAAATTGTCCGTTGTTTGGGTTTGGATAAATTTTGAGCAAATTATTTTTCTGTAGAACCGGAAGCGGAGTCAATAAAGTTACACGTGTATTCACGGTGCTCGTACTCACCGGCACGTTGTAATCAAAATAAATGTGTGCCGTATTCTTGACAGAGGCTCCGCCCATCAGCGATTGCTTTGGTTTCACTTTGTAAGAAATAAATCCGTGACTTGCAAATTCGTTTATCGAAGAAGGCGGTAGTCCAATATCTTTAAAAGTGATTTGCAAAATATGATCATCCAAAATCTTAAATGTAAAAGGATGTGAAGCATCGACGACCTGAAAAGTGCTCCAATCTAAATTGGCATCCAGCGTATCGAGTACGGACACGAGCAATGCAGAATCGTTACCGGTATTTTGAAAGCGAATTGTATATGTCAAATATTCTCCTTGCTGAATCTGCTCTTCAGTAATCTCTTCTCCCACATTACATGACTTATCATTCGGATCGAAAGATCCATGCACCAAATCTTTCAGATATGCATAATTATCTTGTGGCGTTGTATCCGCGCGATCTGCATTGGTGATCCAGCAATGCAACGAAAGTGTATCTCCTGCATTTAATAACGGCGGAACATCTGCATTTGCAAAAAGCGTTATCTTGCCAAATGCATTTGCGTTTATATATCCAAATCCCCACTTAAGCGTATCACCGGAAGTATCTGCAGGCGGATAAGAATAGAAGTAATGCAGGCGAGGATCCATTATCATATAGATCGTACCGTACGCAGTATCCGTGCCTTCATTGCGATAAACGATCTCATAAGAAGATGTTTGACCCGGCCTGGTAACAAAAGTATTAATAAGACTGATCGACATATCGCGAATGCTTGCTTTCGGATGCAATGCAAATAAAAATGAATCGGAATGGCCGTAATCGTTGTGCGTAGTATGGGCCAGCGGCGGAGAAATAGTATAATAATCTTTCGGAAGCAACACAGTTGTTTCCCAGGCACCGGTATCGACCTGGTTTTCCGTATAACCATAATAATATGGGCTGAACATAAAAGTCGAAACCGTACGCTCGCCCTTCGTGCTTTTTAATGTACCGAGATTATAGCCAAGATCATCGCCGTTGTAAATATTGTTGTTGTTGTAATCAATGTAGGCTGCACCAAAAATGTGATTTGTGTTTATCAGCATTTTGCTAAACGCCATATCGTACCCGCCGAAATAACATTTCATATGTGACGGAAATTCGCTGATTGCAAACAAACGATTATCGGGTATCGGCGCAAAGTAGTCATACATCGAAGAATCATAGGATGTAAATATCTTTCGATATTCAAATTCTATATTTCCATTATCTAAATTGATGACCTGTAAAAGCTGAAAGCTGTTTAGCGTGGAAACATCAGTTATCAGAATATTCTTATACCATTTATTGTTTTCAATAACGTATGTCGGGCCAAAATTGTAGCTGTATATGGAACTGTCTGCTGTAATAAGATTTTTTCGGTAAAGAATGGTACCGTCCATTTTCAATTTAATTATGCTAATGGAAGTGCCCATATAGTTGTTGTCGCCTGAAACTACGATAGCGCTGTCATCGGCAGAATAATACACACCAATAGGCAAATAATTATAATAGCCGCTGCTGTCCGTGCGTATAAGGCGGTTTTCACCGGTTTTGTAATTGTAAAAATTAATTACGGTATAATATCCCGCACTATCCGAAACCGCATTTATAAATAAGAAATAACCATTCTCGAACAGTTTGCCGAGATTACTTTGTTTAATTAATGTAGTGGAGTTGTAGGGTTGCGCGGTATTGACGAAGGAATAATTCGGGAAACTGTCAAAAGCAGGATTCATTCCAAGGTCGTTGATATTGATGCGGGCGAAACCTTTATAATTTACAAGCATCGTTAAGGTATCCGCATCGACCGTATATGTCCTGGCGATATCAGCCGGTCCGGAATAAACACTGCTTATGTAAAACAAATTGAATGTGCTGTCGTCCCGAATGATCTCATTTCCGGTACTGTCAATTTTGAGCATGACAGGCTTAACCGTGAATTCGCCCGGCCAGAAACCGCTGGAAGACATCTGCGCAAAAACAAAGAGCTGTTTATTTTTAATCGGTACACAGAAAAATTTATGTTTGAACGCTACCCATCCGCTGGGAACGTATCCGTTCAAATCAAAATCATGGGTCCAAATAGAATTCCCGTTAAAATCAAAAGCATGTATAAAAAGAGTACCGTAAGAATTATAACTGGTATAGATCAATTGCGCAACCGTATCTATGGTAAGGTCGAGGTTCTCTGCTAAAAAGGTATAAAGCATATCTACATTTTGCGCCAGTCTTGCTCCGTGATGATCTAATACGGTAAGTTCAAAGCGGCGTTCGGAAAACGTATCACTGGGATAGGAATAGATATAATAATGTCCGTGAAATTCCAAGCATCTCACATAGATGTCATCATACTGCGATCCTTCGCATTTTTTCCATTCAATTTCTTTTTGAGCATTCAGCTTGATCAAGCCAATGTCTTGTCCGCCGTGATTGTCCGGAAAGTCGCGATCGTTGGACGAAGTGTGTACGATTACTAATGCCCCACCGTCTTCAGTTTGCAGGACTTCTTTTACATTATCGTTGCCGTTACCGCCGATGCATTGTTCTGATTCAACAAACTGCGCGCGCATCCCGAAAGAAAGCAACATCCAACTCCATAGGAATAAATATTTTTTCATAGTTATTCGGTTAAAAGTATCTTTTGAATGTATCGATCTGTTGCGGTTTTCAATTCGATTGTATAGATCCCGCTTGCAAAATTTTCCATATTTACCGGAATTGTTTTTCCGGAAGCAATTTTCTTTTCCAAAATTTTTCTTCCCGATAAATCAAAAATGGAAATCGATTGCAACGGTTCGCTGCCAGTAAACTCAATGGTAAACCGGCCATTATTTGGATTTGGATAAATTTTTACAGAATTATTTTTTGGAATTTCCGGAACGCGCGTGAGCAGGGTGATACGTGTATTTACGGTACCGGTAGCCACCGGCGCGTTGTAATCAAAATAAATGTGTGCAGTATTTTTGATCGTATCTCCCGGAGTTAAAGTGGATTTTGGTTTTACCTTATACGCGACAAATCCATGACTCGCATCTTCGTTGATAGAAGTTGGCGGAAGTTTGATATTGTTAGAAGTGAATTGAAGAATGTGTTGATTTAAAATTTGCACGGAAAAATTATGCGAAGCGTTCACCATTTGAAATGTACTCCAATCTACATTCGCACTCAGCGTATCCAATATCACTACTTTAAAAGCCGTATCGTTTCCTGTGTTTTGAAAACGCACGACATAGGTGATGTAATCGCCGTTTTGAATTTGCGTCGTTGTCATATCGTCGCCGTTCGTACTTACTTTATCGTTCGGATCATAAGAGCTGCGAACACTATCGATTAATGTAGATTGATTATCGGCGGGTACAGTATCTGCATACATTCCCGTTACCGTTGCTACCGATGTCAATGCGTCACCATAATTCAAAGCAGGAGGGATTGCGGTTATAGATGAAACAGAAATTTTTCCAAATGCATTTGCAGATAAATTCGTGAAATGCCAGGTCAGTGTGTCGCCGTTTTGTGAGGAGGGAACAGGTATAGCAAAATCAACACTCAGCCGTGGATCCAAGACTAATCTCACATCGCAGCTTTCGGTATTTGTGCCGTTGTTGACATATGTAATTTCATAGTGAGTAGCACCACCCAATGGCGTATAATAAGGATTGATGAGATTAACGCCGAGATCGTGAATAGTACCGAGCGGATGCAATATGAAGGTCGCCGTATCTGCATTATTGAAATCTGCATGCGATGTGATTTTAGAAGAAGGCGAAATGCTGAAATAATTATGCGTCAGGTTGATTTTCGTTTCCCATGTTCCCGTATCTACAGAATTTTTCGTGTAGACATTTCCATACATAAAATTTGAAATCGTTTCACTTCCTTTTTTACTTTCCAGCGTTGATAAATTATAAACTACATCGCCCCCGTCATATTGATTGTTGTTGTTGTAATCGATATAGGCTGCACCGGAAATACTATTCGAATTCAATTGTACATTTTGAAAAATAATATCGTCCCCTCCCAGCCTGCACGTATGTATTCCATTCAATCCGGCGATGGCAAACCCTTTATTACCTGGCCCGCATTCAAAATAATTATATTGGCGATTGTCGTACTTATTATTCTTATACTCAAACTCCACGTCTCCTGTTTGTGTATTGTATACCTGAATGACCTGGTAATATTCTGTACCAAAATTCTCTACGAGTTTTCCGTTCGACAAAGAGCCGTAAAAAGATAATTTACTGCCATTATAATCTATTGCCGCATTATCATCATTGTACACTTCTTTAGAATAAATGATTCCGTGACCCAGCTGATATTTCAGCAACTGAAGATGCGTATGAGTGTACTTATACGTCAAAAAATACAAAGAAGAATCTACAGGATCAAAATAGAAAGCCAGTTCAGATAAACTATCGCGTTTCAGAATGGTATCCTTCTCTTCATTTTGAATATTATATAATAGGATCACATCGTACCCCGCCGGGCTACTTCCCGATACTTCTTCATTAATAAAATAACCCATCTTCAATAGCTCTCCTATATTAGATTGAGTTCCAAAATAGCTGTATGGCGGACTTGCAATATAATATTCATACAAAGGCTGCCCGGCAGGAAAAGGTGTTCCACGGGCGACAAAGGCCAGATTATTTTTATTAATGGCAACTTCTGTGAACGGATAGGATGTAATGTAGATGGAATCGGCCGATGATCTTTTTACAAGCACATTGTAATAATTCTGATAAATATATCCGCTGGACAATGTATCGTTGCGCTGTACTTCATCACCTGCTGCATTCGTTTTCGTAATGATGGTCGTTCCAAAAAGCCAGGCCAAGACTGTCTGAGAAGACAGAGATTGTATCCATATGATGCTTTCATCCGGCAGAAAATAAGGCATGGCACTTAAATACTTTCCGTAGTAACCGTTAAGAACATATCCGCTGAAATCATAAGTTCGATCCCAAACCATTCCATCAGCGTGGAATTTTTGTACGTGTTCTGTCCAGTCATCATAATAAATCAGGTAAACATTATGAAAAAGGCTGTCTGTTTGCAAGTTGAAGTAGTGTATATCCGCGGCCGCGGCATCATACTTTTTAGAAAATCTATTCTTCCAACGTATATTGCCCGACAGATCCATCGCTGTTAGCATTAATTCGCTGGATGCAGTATTAATGGAATCGGCTGCTATATCCGATTGTGTAATCAAATAAATATTTCCTTCGAACAACATCATGAATTTATAATAATCATTATGAAGCGAGTCATCAATAGCTTTTTCCCATTCGACCTGATTTTGATTGTTCAATCGTACGAGTGCCACATCTGTCAGCCCATGTGTATCTGAAAATGTACCATTTGTCGACAACGTTTCTATTATCAGTATCTTTCCCCCATCAGGCATTTTTTCTATATAGCGGATGTGCTCGTTATCATTTCCGCCAAGGCATTGTTCCGACTCCACATATTGCGCATGCATCTCGAAGGAAAATACGATACAGACCATTAGAAATAAAAATCGTTTCATAGTTATTCAGTTAAAAGAATCTTTTGAATGTATCGATCTGTTGCGGTTTTCAATTCGATTGTATAGATCCCGCTTGCAAAATTTTCCATGTTTACCGGAATTATTTTTCCGGAAGAAATCTTCTCTTCCAAAACTTTTCTTCCCGACAAATCAAAAATGGAAATCGATTGTAATGGCGTATCCCCTGCAAACTCTATGTTAAATATGCCGTTGTTCGGATTCGGATAAATTTTAAGGAGATTATTTTTTGGAAGATCAGCAACGCGCGTCAGCAATGTAATACGCGTATTTACGGTACTTGTATTCACCGGCGCATTGTAATCAAAATAAATGTGTGCGGTGTTTTTGATCGTATCGCCCGGAGTTAAAGTGGATTTCGGTTTTACCTTATACGCGACAAATCCATGACTCGCATCTTCATTGATGGATGTTGGCGGAAGTTTGATATTGTTAGAAGAGAATTGAAGAATGTGCTGATTCAAAATCTGCACGGAAAAATTATGCGAAGCGTTCACCATTTGAAATGTATTCCAATCTACATTCGAACTCAACGTATCCAATATCACTACTTTAAAAGCCGTATCGTTGCCGGTATTTTGAAAACGCACGACATAGGTAATGTAATCGCCGTTTTGAATTTGCGTCGTTGTCATATCGTCGCCGTTCGTGCTCACCTTATCGTTTGGATCATATGCACCGCGCACTCTATCTTGTAATATAGATTGATTATCTGCAGGCATCGAATCTGTATATTCATTGCCGATCATTGCTGCAGACATCGCCATATCACCAATATTTAAATCCGGCGGTATTGCAGCCATTACCGAGATGACAATCTTTCTATATTCACTCGTTTTTAAATTAGTGAAATGCCATATCAGCGTATCGTTAGAGGAAGTGGTAAACGCAGGTGATGTATTGGTTACTGTGAGCCGCTGATCTAACAACAACTTCACGTCCCCCGTTTCGGTATGCGTGCCGTTGTTGGAGTATGTGATCTCATAATCCGTAGCTCTTCCTAATCGCGTAATAAAAGTATTCACCAGGTTCACCGTAAGGTCATGAATCGTACCTCGCGGGTGCATTATAAAAATGGCTGTGTCTTTATGATTGAGATCTGCATGCGAGGTAACATTCACCGGCGGTGCGACATCAAAATAATTGTTGGGCAAAATAATTTTCGTCGACCATATACCTGAATCCACTTTATTGATCGTAAATAGCGAACCCAGCATATAATTGGATATCGTGCGTTGCTGTTTCGAGCTTTCTAAAAAAGCAAGATTATACAGCTGATCACCGCTATCATATATATTGTTCGAATTGTAATCGACATATGCCGCGCCGGCAATTTGGTTGGCGTTCAGCAATAATTTTCCCAGGCCAATATCACGTCCCCCGTAACGGCACGAACGATCGCCGGGGAAATCACTGATCGTAAATAGTGCTGTATCCGCGTTAAGCGGTTCTATATACGAATACGTTACAGAATCATTGTATGGACTTGCATATAAATAAGAAAGTGAACCGCTATCTATATCAAACGCCCAGAGAAACTGCATATAAGGCGTATATGCTTCAGAGCCGGTGGTAATTTTGTACCACTTTTTATTTTTTATCATATACTGCGGCCCGATCGAAGCAGCCATGATTAAATTTGAGTTTCGCCAGAGTCTTTTTGAATACACCATCGTGCCATCCATTTTAAACTTGAGCACATTTATGATTGAATCGTATAATCCGTTTTCGAGCGTATAAATAAAACTGCTGTCTTCTTCCTGAAAATATATAACCGGAGAAACAAAATACTGGTCACTCAAAGGAATACTATGGCGTTCACTTGTCCGGTAATTATATATTGACAATATACTGTGGGTCGCACTATCACGATAAGAGTTTAGATAATAACCGTCTTCAAACAACTTACCCAGATTACTTTCTTTGATTAATTTCGGAGACGCATAGGACATAGGGCTTGGGCCGGTTGAATATTGAGTTAACGGATCTGCCGTAATACCGAGATTGTCGATCGACATTTTTATGACTCCCTTATAATCTACAGGAAGTATAAGCGAATCTCCTTCCTGTTTAAAAAGGCACATCGCGTAGGGGTGGTCGAAAAAAACCAGATAATTTTGAAAAGCAGAATCGTTTCGTGCTACTTCATTTCCATTCGAATCAATCTTTATAAAAACAGGTCTGAATATAATATCCCCTAATCCGAAACCTGTATGCGTGATCATCGCTTCTGCAATAAGTTCATTGTTTATGGGCATCAATGAAAAAGTATTATAATTCAACACGCCCCATCCGCCAACAAGATAATTTTCAAACGAAAACTTATTAGCCCAAAGACTATCTCCGTTAAAATCGTATTTATGGATATAGAGATTATCGTAGGAAGAAAAGCTGACATACACCCCCGAAAGACTGTCTACGGAAATGTTTAAATTTTCATAATCACTATAAAAGTTGGGTTGGTCTTCTGAAGATCGGATCAGGTTTCCCGAATTATCTATAATCCATAAATTTGTTGTTGCCCAGGAAGCATAATAAGAGGTGTTGTAGGTAAGAATGTAATAGCGGTTATTATATTCTACTACTTTTTCATAGATATCAAAATCCGATGTTCCGATGCATTTTTTCCATTGCACATTTCGGTTTGCGTCCAGTTTGATCAAACCAATATCTTGTGAGCCGTGGTTGTCGGGAAAGTCTCTGTCGTTCGAAAATGTTTGCGAAATGATCAGCAAACCGCCATCATCCGTAGCGATCACTTCCTTGACGCTATCATTTTGATTTCCGCCGATGCATCGATCGATTGCTGCGTACTGCGCATGCGCGAAATATTGGATCAGTACAAACGAGAACAGTAATAGTTTTTTCATAGCATTGCCTTATACTATTAAAGTTGACGAATGCATATTAGAATCATATGATTTGAAGGCATACAAATTCAGTCAAATGTCCGAATAAAAGCTAGAACAGCGCCCGACGGAATAATTGCAATAATGGCCAGAATGCCTGTATTTGCTATAATTTAACGCATTAAAACCCCATAACACTTTATGAAGTGTGTCACAAAAAAACGGAATAAAATGTAGTGGCTATTCCCCGTCGGTAACCGTTTCGAGGCTTCGAACGTAATCATCAGTCACAGTTGCGTTGTGGACTGCTACCAACGGATTCATCACTTTAAACCACAGTGGCGGAAAGAGTGCCAGCGGGATCATCGCTAAATAACCGGTAGGCATCTGTGGCGCTTTTTCAAAATGGCGGAGTATCTGGTATTTTCTGCCCGGATTAAAATGATGGTCACTATGGCGTGTGAGTTCGAATAAAAAAATCCTTCCTAACTCATGTCCCGAATTCCAGGAGTGATGCGGCTTTACTTTTTCATAAGAACCGTTGGGCAATTGTTTTCGCATCAACCCATAATGTTCAATATAGTTTACGATTTCCAGCAACAAAAAACCAATCGTCGCGGATGCAATAAATCCAACTACTCCAATCCAACCGAATATCGCGAAGATGGCTGCCACAAAAAGTATTTGTATGATCTGAAAACGCAGCATCTCATTGTGAAGCGGATTCCAGAAATTTTGTTTTTTCTTTTTTAACCGGGCAGCCTCCAAATGCCACGCCGACATCCATGAACCAAAAACAGTTCTCGGAAAAAAAGCATAGATCGATTCGTTTAGTCTCGAAGTAGCAGGATCCATTGGGGTAGACACGTTTTTGTGATGCCCGCGATTATGCTCAATATAAAAGTGCATGTACAAAGAATCATCAATAATACTTTCGACAGGAACTGCTCATACTTTTTACTTCGATGTCCTAACTCATGCGCCACATTTATTCCTAACGCGCCGCATGCCAATCCCATCGCGGTAGTAATACCGATATATTCATACCAATGCAATGGCTTGGATGCGATCGTCCACAAATACAATCCTAAAATGACGAACTGCAGCGGCACCATGGAATAGATCAGGATATCGTAATAAATATCATTGCGCTCTTCCGCTTCTTCTTCCGCCGTAAAATTTTCAGATGTGCCGGTGAATATAAATTCCATAGCCGGGATAAAACCGTAGACGAATACAAACGCAAAGAACGACCAGTATCCCAGGTAATGAAACGAGATATACATGATCGCCGGAATGATGATGATGGGCGTGAAATATTTATAGCGTCTCCAGATTTTATGAAGTTTTGTCATTTCACTTTTCTGAACATTATCATTGCTGAGTTGCATCGTATTCATACCCGATTTTTTATAAATGAAAAATCACACAATTAAAATTAGTAACTCCATTTGACAAAATCAAACTATTTTAACTATTTTAGTTTAATTTTAAGCCTTCAAGTGATCTTTAATTAACATTCGTATAGTATATGGGACGAAATGCAGTCGTAAAAGAACGGAACAGCAACCAGAAGAAAAAAGACTTTTACATAGAAAGGCTCACCGAAACTTTTAAAAAACATGGATTGAAAAAATATTCGATGGAAAGTCTTGCCGCAGAGTTACACGTGACGAAGGCGACGCTCTATCATTATTTCAGCTCCAAAGATGAAATGGTAGAAATTTGTTTGATGAAGGTGATTGGCCAGTTGAGCAGCTTTGAAAAAATCGCACAAGATCATTCTATCACTTTTGAAAACCGGTATTACCGCATGCTCGAATTGTTTTCAGAAACATTTACCGATATCTCTAACCTTTTCCTTGCAGACCTCCAGGATGATTATCCGTTACTCTGGAAGCAAGTGCAACAGTTTATCGAATATGTTACGCAGGTGTTGACTGATTTTTATAACGACGGAAAAAAAGCGGGCATCTTTATCGACATACATACGTCCATCCTGGTCATAAGCGATCGAATGTTTTTCAATGCGATCTCGGATGTGGAATTTCTGAAAAAGAATAATATCACGTTGCGCACGGCGTTCGACGAATATTTTCGCATGAAATCTTTTGGATTCATAAAGCAATAGAAAACGAAGCTGTATACACTTCTCCTTCCCCAATCATTTTACATTGATTGATATTAATGGCATTCGTCGCGCATGTCATCGGCTCGATGCACACGTAGGGTTTTTCCCTGTTGTCCGGTGCATAGATCTGTGCATATGTATAATTCTCGTCCATCAGGATTTTAATGTCATTCAATTTAAATTCTGCAAATCCATTTGTGTATTTGAGTTTTTGAAATCCATGATCGAATGAAATATTTTGCAGTGAAATTTGATCTTTAGTAAATTTCCATTGATCTTCTTTTTTTATGGCAGAAATCGGGATCATTTTATCATCGCCGATAACAACATCTTCTGCAGGAATCGTTACTAAATAATTTCCGCGTTTTTCCGGATCGATCAAAAAATACGGATGGAACCCAAAACTTATAGGCATTTTCTTTTTATCATGATTGAGAACAGACGTTTCTATTGTCAATATATTTTCTTTTAAAACATGCCGCATCGTAATCGAATGCTTGAACGGGAAAATTGACAACCATGCTGCTTTGTCAAATAATAATTCAGCAGCGTGTGAACACTCATTATCATCTTCTTCCAGCATGGTTGTTTGCCAAGCATCACTCTTTAACAACAATCCATGCATCGGCAAATGATTCCCGTCTCTAGTCAATAAATTTTTAGAAGATTCCGGAAAAGAATATTTTTGTCCTTCTACTAAAATAAAATCATCCTCTAGCCGATTTGCCCACGGATGCATGAACGGAATCCCCGCGAGTTTTGATGTCGATTTATATTCTTCCAGCCAAAATGGAAAGTATAAAATTTCTTCCGTTTGACTTCGCAGAGAAAACAGCGTGTTACCAATATTTACAGCTATTTTGGCGGAAACCCGCGCATTCGAAAGCTCTACCATTTCAAACTCGCCGGAGGTGTCCTTTGTGGCTTTGTGTGTCATTTTACTTCTGCAATTTTCATCTCTTCTATATAAATCAGAAAACCGGAAATTTGTTGCGTGTAAAACGACTGATACGCTTCCATATATTTTTTCATCTGCTTTTCATGTTCGGCTTTTTTTGCCCCGCTTTTGTAATCGACAATGATACATTCCGTTTCGCTCAGCAAAACTTTATCAGGTCGTAATTCTTCGCCTTTATAAAGAATCGTCCGTTCGTTGATCTGCTGCCATTTCGCATCCAGCCACCCTTGTTTTGAAAATTCTGAAATGATTTTATCAGTGATCTCACGATAAATATCCAATTGTCCGGAATCGGGAATTGTTGAGTGCACGGCTTTATAAATATGCTGCGCTTCGTACACTTTCGACAACACCGAGTGCAATAAATTTCCTTTCACCTGCGCCTCGTTGTATTCTTCGCGCGTCACCAATTTTATTTTTTCTTTGAAATTTTTCAGCGCTACCGGCAAAATATTTTTAATACCGACCAGCACATTTTCATTTTGCTTCTGAGTTTCTCTAACTCCATAAGAATATTCATTCGGAATTTCATCTCCTTCCAATCCCATTTTAGGAAGGATCGTCGTCAACAATTTTCCGACACTCCCCGGCAATTCATCCTTGTTTTCTTTTTCCTGTGTCGACAAAACATACAATTGATTTTCCGCACGTGTGAACGCCACGTACAGCAAGTTGATGTTATCCATGTACGTCCATTCCGCTTCCCGATTATAGTCATCGGCAAATAAACTGTCTTCTATTTTCTTCGTCATCTCCACCGGGAACGCGTGCAGCTGATCGAACGGTTTTTCTTCGCTCTTCACCCAGATCGTTGCGTCCGGTTTCGGCTTCAGGCGCCAGTTAGCGTAAGGAACGATCACTACCGGAAACTGCAAGCCTTTCGATTTATGGATCGTATAAATTTTTACGGCATCCATTCCTTCGGGCGGCAGTATCGACAGCTTATTTTGTTGATCTTCCCAGAACTCCAAAAAACCTGCAATGGAGTTTGAATATTTCTGGCTGTTCTGCAACACGATATCCTGGAAGCGCAATAAATAGTTATCCATTTGCACATCGAGCTTGGTTTCGCGCAGCAACAAGAACAATAATTCGTTCATCGGAAGTGACGCCAGTGAAAACACCTTCTTACGGCTCAGCTGCGGCATCTGCTCTTCAAAAAAATAATTTTCTTTTTTTTCGAGATAGGATTCAGGATTTTCTTTCTTTAAAAATTTTGCGTAGAGATAATTTAATTTCACTCTGTAAAATTCTTCCAACGGATGCTGGATGTATTCGAACGCAGCCATCATGATTCGCACGGGAAGATGATGCCGCAACAACAGCGATTCTGCGGAAACTACGGGAATTCCATTCTCTTGCAAGTAATTGGCGACCTCCGATCCGTGAAAATTATTGCGCGTAAGAACAGCGATATCGCTGTAGCCGCGCGTTTCATGTACTTCTCTCACAATCCGCAGCGTCTCTTCCAACTGCACATCTTCACTTTCTTCTTCGTCTTTTTTATTTTTTTCCAGCCACTTTATCTGCACAAAACCTTTTTCTCCAATCTTGTCGATCTCCTGCACCACATCCGACAATACATTTTTAAACAATGGATGTTGAAGTGGAAGGTGCTCCCGTATGGCGTGAAAGAATGCATTATTGAATTCGACGATTTCCTTCGCGCTGCGATAATTATGTTCGAGTGAAATTTCTTTTCTTTCATCCCAATGATATAAAAGATCAGGCTTGATCCCATCGATGATCAATTCCATCTTTCCGCCGCGCCACCTGTAAATGCTCTGCTTCGGGTCGCCTACAATTAAAACCAGGCCACTGACATTTTGTAAAATTTCCAGCAGCAACGGCAATAATCCTTTCCATTGCAGCGACGACGTATCCTGGAATTCATCGATCAGAATATATTTTAAAAAGTTCGCCGATTTCTCAAAGATGAACGGCACCTCTTCATGCTGCGCGATCAAACTGATGATTTGATTTGTATCGGAAATCAAAATTAAATTCTCATCGGCTTTGTATTGACGAATGCGCGCATTAATAAATTCAAGCAATGCCAGTGAATAAATATTTTTCAGAACGACATCCGCAGCAATATATTTCTTGTGGTAGCGCTCGCGATGCGACAAGGTATCTTGTATATAATGGATGAGATAGCTATTCCACGCGCTTTCCAATCGATCTATCTCTATTTTATCTTTCAATTTTGATTTCGAATACAGATCGCCTCCACCCAACATTTTTTGCACATATGAATTTGCTTCTGGATTAAACTCTTTCACCTTATTTATAAAAGACTGTACGCTCTTCGTTCCATAATAATATAAGGAGAGATCAAGATTCTCATTTGCAATTTTCTTAATTACATCTTGTGTGAGTTGAGTCAAATGTTTTCGATAATCAAAAACTAATTGCTTTAATTCTTTCAACACTCCGCGATACGTTTCAATATCGAATTGCTGCTGATGTTGCATCGCGAGCAACTGATATTCCTCTCCCAAAATTTGTCGCGCGAGTTTTGAAATATGCCGATCGATCTTCCATCCTTTATCTTCATCAATTAAATCAACTAAATACTCTTCGATCCATTTTGAAAAAGCATCCTTATCCGTTTTATATTCCTTCAGCATATCCTGTACACCTTGCTGAATCACCGAATCCGTATCTAATTCGACTTCCATCCCAACCGGCAAATCAAGCTCTTTCGCGAACGAGCGGATGATGCCCTGGAAGAAGCTGTCGATCGTAGAAATGTTGAAATTGGAATAATCGTGCAGGATCAATTGCAGTGCCTTGCTAACATGCTCGTCGAATTTTTCGGACAAGTCGACACCCGAATCCATCACCTCACTTATAATAGCCTTTCGCATCGAGTCCATTTTAGGATCTTTTTTCTCGAGGCGGCTGAGATATTCGATAATCCTGGTCTTCATCTCCTCGGTCGCCTTGCGCGTAAAGGTCACCGCAAGAATTTTGTTATAGTCATACGGGTTACGAATGACTATCTTTAGATATTCCTTCGCCAGGGTATAGGTCTTGCCCGAACCCGCCGAAGCCCGATAGAGAATTAAATGAGATGAATTGGCCATGTAGTACGCACAACTAAATTAATTTTTTAAATTTGAAATTCACATTTTCCGAAGACGCGTGTCATATACGAGAATTTTTGATATAATTGAACACCAGCAATCCACCTGTCCCCTCGATACCTGCTTAGCACGAAGAGAAAATACGGGAAGGAACGAGCCCAAAACCTGGACACGCTATTCTACATCCGATTTTATAGAAACAGCACGGAAAGTTAGCCGCGGTTTATTGAAGCTCGGATTACAGCGCGGCGACAAGATCGCGATTATTTCTACAAGCAATCGTCCCGAATGGCAATTTGTAGATCTCGCCTGTATGCAGATCGGTGTAGTGGACATTCCGATCTATCCGACGATCAGCAGCAAGGAGTACGAATATATTTTCAATCACGCGGAAGTGAAATACGTTTTCGTTTCCGATACATTGATCTATCGAAAGATCTCACAACTATTGCCGCGCACAGGAATTAAAGGTGTTTTCAGTTTTGATAAAGTGGAGAATGTTCCGCACTGGAAAGAATTATTGATCGAAGATGCTGCACTTGATAAAGAAATCGATACCATTAAAAAATCGATCCAACCGGAAGATCTTGCCACTATTATATATACTTCAGGAACGACGGGCATTCCGAAAGGTGTCATGCTTTCGCATAATAATATTGTATCGAATGTAAAAGATGCCTTATCCGTCATCCACTTAGATCCGAAAAATGTGGTGCTGAGTTTCTTACCGCTGAACCACGTGTTCGAGCGGACGATCAACTACGCGTATTTTGCAGGATGTTGTTCGGTGTATTATGCCGATGGCTTGGAAACGATCTCCGAACATCTGCAAGACATCAAACCCCATTATTTTACTACGGTTCCGAGGTTGTTGGAAAGAGTGTTTGAGAAAATTGTAAAGAAGGGAAAAGCGTTGACGGGATGGAAAAAACAATTATTTTTCTGGGCATTGAAACAAGCGCAGACGATCGAACTCGGCAAGCCGCATTCCTTTACAGATGCATCTAACTTAGCCGTTGCGAATAATTTTGTTTTCAGTAAATGGCGTGAAGCATTGGGTGGAAGAATTAAAGCCATCATTTGCGGCTCTGCTCCGCTTCAACCAAAACTCGCAACCATTTTTACGAATGCGGAAATTCCGGTCTTAGAAGGATATGGACTGACGGAATGCTCTCCTGTCGTGAGTGTCGTTCCTTTTCGCAAAAAAGATTTCCGCGCGGGATGCGTTGGAAAATTATTGCCGAGCGTGCAGGCGAAGATCGCGGCCGACGGCGAGATCATGATCAAGGGGCCGAACGTGATGATGGGTTATTACAAAGATCCGGTCGAAACAGAAAAGGCATTTACGGAAGATGGCTGGTTGCTGACCGGCGATATTGGCGAATATACTGCAGACGGATTTTTGAAAATTACGGATCGCAAGAAAGAATTATTTAAAACCTCCGGCGGAAAATATGTCGCTCCCGCACCGATCGAAAATAAATTGAAAGAATCATTTTTTGTCGAGCAAGTGGCGTTGATCGGCGATGGTGAAAAATATATTTCGGCGCTCATCGTTCCCAATTTCGACAACCTGAAAGAGTGGGCGAAGAAGAACTCGATCTCATTTTTATCAAATGATGAATTGATTCAAAATCAAGAGGTAAAACACCTCTACAAGGATATAATTACCGATTTTAATGCTAACTTTGGGAAGGTTGAACAAATCAAGCAATTCCAGCTTTTGGCTGACGAATGGACGGTTGAAAATGGGGTTTTAACCGCCACTATGAAAGTTCGTCGGAAAGTCATCAAGGATAAATTCAAAGACGTAATAGAATCGATTTACCATAAAACGAGTGAACATGGAAGTTAAAAGACTTTTTGACGTTTTACATTATCAGAAAGCTAATCATCCTCAGCAAGTAGCGCTGGCAACTATAAAGAATGGGCAATGGTGGACCCTAAGCACAGACGAGCTCATCGACCTTTCCAACAAATTCAGCATGGGCTTACTAAAGCTCGGCATCAAAGCGGGTGACAAAATTGCGGTCGTCACTTCATCGAACAGAACAGAATGGAGCATTTGCGATCAGGGCATCGGGCAGATCGGCGCGATTGGCGTTCCGTTGTATCCAACCATCAGCACACAGGATTACGAATATATTCTCAACCACGCGGAAGCAAAAATTTGTATTGTCTCCGATGCGAAACTGTACGATAAAGTAAAAGATCTGAAGGGGAAGGTTCCGATGCTGCAGGAAATTTATACGTTCGACCAAGTGGAAGGCGCGCATAATTACGAAGAGATCATCAAGCTCGGAGAAGGCGGCGACCTCGCACAGGTAAAAGCGATCATGGATTCCATCGATCCGAATTCACTCGCAACTTTAATTTATACATCCGGCACAACAGGCACTCCGAAAGGCGTGATGTTGTCACACAATAATATTGTTTCGAATGTACTGACCGTTCGCGCAGAATTGCCGATCGTCGCAGGACAAGTATCCCTGAGCTTCTTGCCGCTGTGTCATATTTTCGAAAGAATGGTGATCTATACGTATCTCCATTCCGGCGCGAATGTTTATTTCTCGGATATTGAAACACTGAAAGATAAATTAGGAACGGTGCGTCCGCATTTCTTCACAACGGTTCCGCGCTTACTTGAAAAAGTTTACGAAGGCATCGTGAACAAAGGGCTTGCATTAACCGGCATCAAGAAGAAATTATTTTTCTGGGCGCTCGACCTAGCAGATAAATATGATTACGATCAAAAACCATCTTTCTCTTTTAAGATTGCAGATAAATTAATTTTCTCAAAATGGAGAGAAGGATTAGGCGGAAGAATCGTAGGAATCGTTACCGGTTCTGCTGCGTGTCCATTAAAGATGGCACGCGTGTTCTCTGCAGCAGGCATTCCAATTCGCGAAGGTTATGGCTTGACGGAAACGTCTCCTGTTCTTACATTCAATCGATTTGTAGAAGGAGGCGCGATGCTGGGGACAGTAGGTATGCCTATTAAAGATGTAGAAATTAAAATTGCAGAAGACGGCGAAATTTTGGCGAAAGGCCCGAATATCATGATGGGTTATTACAAAGAACCTGAAAAAACGCGTGAAGTATTGACAGAAGACGGATGGTTTCATACCGGCGACGTTGGAACATTTGTCACCAACAATGCAGGCAATAAATTTTTGAAGATCACGGATCGCAAGAAAGAATTACTAAAAACTTCCGGCGGAAAATATGTGGCGCCTGCTCCGATCGAAAGTAAGTTCCGCGAGAACTTCTTTATCGAGCAAATTATGGTCGTGGGAGAAAGCAAGAAGTTTGTTTCCGCGCTCATCGTTCCGGCATTTCCTGTATTGGAGCAATTCGCTAAAGAAAATAATATCGCTTTCACTTCGAGAGAAGAATTGATCAACAATCCAAAAGTACAGGCGAAATATCAGAGCATCGTAGATGAGCTGAATCCAAACTTCAGCCATATCGAGCAGATCAAAAAATTCAAATTGCTCAAAACGGAGTGGACGGCGGAAACCGGCGAACTCACCCCGACGATGAAGCTGAAGCGCAAAGTGATCAACGAGCGCTACGCGAAAGAAATCGAATCGATCTATAATGATTGATACCTCTAAACCTTCAAGGTTTTAAAAACCTTGAAGGTTTCTTTATAAAAAACTTGACTTTATTAATTCTTAACCGGACGAGCAATCGTTCACTAAAATTTTTAGAGATGAAGTTTTTTAAAACACTCGTGTTGCTGCTCATCTATTGCAGCGCACACAGCCAAAAATTTTTAACGGATACCATCACACCGCTCCAGGCAAAAAAGTTTGTCGGGCAGGAAGTTTGCGTTTGCGGCAAGGTGGTGAGTACACACTTTGTGGCCAACAGCAAAACCGGGCCAACGTACATTAATCTCGACAAAAAATATCCGCAGCAGATCTTTACGCTGATGATATTCGGTGCCGACCGTAAGAATTTTTCGTACAAGCCCGAAGAATTCTTACAAGGGAAAAATATTTGCGTAAAAGGCAAGGTAACCGAATACAAAGGCCTTCCGCAAATCATTGCGACAAAGCAAATCCAGGTAGGAATTCAGTAACAGGAATCAAGAGTCCAGAATCAGGAAAAAATACTTCACTCCTGATTCCTGATTCCTGATTCACAATAATTACATTTACCACTGTGAAACTTCACCTCACGGCGGTTATCCTATTGCTCATTGCGCTCGCGGGCATCAGCATATATTATGATTATCCGTCAATGCTGAGCTTGCAGCCGCAAGGTTCACACATGTGGCGGCAGGCGGATTGTATGGCGATGACGCAAAATTACAAGCAATTTCATTTGCCGTTTTTTGAACCGGAAACGTACAATCTGGAATCAACGCATGGAAAAGTAGCCGGTGAATTTCCCATCTTTTATTTTATCGCTTCGAAATTTGAAAATGCAGGTTTTGCTTTGCGGTTAATGCACGCCATCATTTTTCTGCTTGGAATTTTTGCAGCGTATTCTGTTGCGTTTTATTTTTTAGAGAGAAGATTGTTATCGATCTTCTGTTGCCTGATGTTGTTTACCTCCCCCCTGCTCGTTTTCTACGGCAACAACTTTTTAAGCGATGTGCCATCGCTAAGCTTTGCGTGGATGGGTTGGGCACTTTTCTTACACCATTATAAAAGAGAAGAAGTAACCTGGATGCTTGTTGCATTTACATGTTTCGCGTTATCTGCATTATTAAAAGCGAGCGAAGCACTCAATCTCATCATTGTGTTTTTATTTTTATACAGAAGCAGGATACGCACACCCCGCATTAAAGGTTTTATATTGTTTTTATATGCCCTGTTACCGGTGTTTCTCTGGTACGCCTATGCCAAATGGTACAATGCTGAAAACCACAATACGTATTACTGCTTGTCTTCTGCTCCGGCATGGAAATTATCATTGAAAGATACCGGTCTAGGCCTTTGGCGTATGGTAGTTTCATGGAGCAAGGTCTATTTCTGGCGGCCAACTTCTATCGCGCTTATTCTATCTTCTTACTTTCTTTATAAAAATCGAAAACGGTTAAGTGATGAATTAAAAGCGGTGATCCTGTTATCGGTGATGACGACCATCCTTTATATTTTATTCTTCTACGAGAAAATGATCTCGCACGAATATTATTACGCAGCGTTTTACATTTTCGTGTTGTTCTGGATCATCGGCACCGTGCGCGTGTATAATTTCTTTTATGCAGAAAATGTTTTTTCACATACCGCTCTTTTTATTTTCCTCCTCATCAATATTTTTTACTGCAAAAATTTTGTGAAAGATAAACTCACCTTTGAAACCTACAACGGTTATTTATCTTCTGAGTGGATGCAGCAATTTTTAGCACAACACGGCGTGGACGAAAACAAAAGTGTGCTCGTCATTCCCGATTGCTCGCCAAACGAAAAATTATATCAACTCAAACGAAAAGGGTTTACGGATTTTAACCATGCAGGCGACATTCTTAAACAAAAGAAAGCCGATTATTTATTTGCAGACGCCAACTCGTCCACATTGAAAACATATTCGTTTACCCCGCAGGATACGATCGCTTCCTTCTACGGTTTTTATCTCTATAAACTAAAATAGTAGAGTTGACAAATAGATCAGTGGACAATGCATGATTGTCAACTTTTAAAATTGTAACCTGTAAAATGATTTTAAGCTTGCGGCAACTCGCCGATGATGGTAATCCCGCCTTTTACTTTTTGTCCGATGTGTACGTTCACTTTCGTATCCAATGGCAAAAACAAATCTACTCTTGATCCGAATTTGATAAATCCGAAATCCATACCCTGAGGTACTGAATCCCCTTCATTAATATTATATACGATACGGCGAGCAACTTTTCCCGCAATCTGGCGCATCAATACGTCCACGCTTCCATTATCTAATACAATCGATGTTCTTTCGTTTTCCGTAGAAGATTTTGGATGCCATGCCACGAGGTATTTTCCCGGGTGGTATTTTGCATACTTCACCTCGCCTGCGATCGGCGTACGATTCACGTGTACATTACTTGGCGACATGAAAATTGAAACCTGTAAACGCTTATCGGCAAAATATTCCGGCTCATATACTTCCTCCACTACCACTACCTTACCGTCGGCAGGACAAATGATCTTGTCGTCATCCGTAATAATGTGGCGGCTTGGATTTCTAAAAAAATAAGTGGTGAAAAGGAAAAGGCCGAATGTGATAATAAAAATGGTCCATTTAACTGCCTCACCCGCGTGAAAAACATAATTGGTAAGGAGGTTGATCAAAAGCACCGCGAAGAAAGTATTTAGGACGATCTTCCAGCCCTCCTTATGAATATAGGTTGTTCTCATTCGTTTACGTTTAGTAGGTATCTATGTTTTGTAACAGCCCCCAAAAATAAGGATATAGTTGAAATACACAAACAAAACGCAGACCCTACATATTAAGTTCGTCGATTTGTTAACCTAAATCAAATAAAAATAATACGGTTATGATTAACGCTTAAAGAATTGATAATAAACAGAGTAGGCTAAACGGTTTTTCCTTTAACATCGAAGGCGTCTCGCAATCCGTTGCCTAATAAGTTGAAGGCCAGCACCATTATCATAATGCATAAGCCGGGTGCGAGGGCGAGGAAAGCTTTGCCCGGAACCAGCAGGTAGGCGTGGTGGTCGTTGAGCATGGTACCCCAGCTCGGCGTCGGCGGCTTTACCCCAATCCCAACAAAACTCAACCCCGCTTCTATCAAAATCGCTGATGCAAAATCAGACGCCGCGATCACCATGATCGGGCCGATGATATTTGGAAGAATATGCCTGCCGATAATGCGCATGTTTTGGTAGCCGAGTCCGCGCGCTGCTTGCACATATTCCATTTCTCTGACAGAGAGTACTTGTCCGCGCACGATCCGCGCGACCTCCACCCACATCGACAAACCGACCGCAATAAAAATGGCGAGGAACGAATTGATCATGTCGCCAATCGCAAAGCGGATGGTCATGGCTAATAATATAGTAGGAATCGCCCAAACGACATTTATGAGCCACATGATGAAATTATCTGTAGAGCCGCGGTAAAATCCGGCGACGCTTCCCATAAAAATCCCGATCGTCAGCGAGATGAACACTGCGATCAATCCCACGGAAAGAGAAACGCGCACACCGAACATCAGGCGGCTCAAAATATCTCTTCCGTAATTATCCGTTCCGAGGCGATAGGTTTTGGTGATGATGCGATCCTGTGTAATTTCTTTTTCCATTTCCCGGATCGATGCCGTTCTTCGCTTTCCGTCGAATGTCGTAAACGAGGCTTTGTCGCCGTTTATCACAACTTGCGGATGACTGTTCGATAAAGCATATACAACATCCGTCACGGGCAACGAAATCTTTTGCTGATTTCTGCCCTCGCCTTCGTATGTCTGCAAAACAATATTCGCGCTATCGTCAAAACTGTATGACACGATCGGCATCATCTGGTTTGGATTTTCCCTGCCTAATAAAATGCGCCTGAAAATAGAAATGGATTTTTCCTCCCGGTTTTTTTGAACGAGTAGCATTTTTACTTTAAATCCCGGGCTGGAATTGGCGAGCTCTAGTACTTGGTCGTCGGCGTCGGGTGTTTTATCCGGCGCCATGATGGGCGCAAGCAGTGCGAGCACGACGGCAATGCCGATGATGACCAAACTCAGCACTGCGGGCTTGTTCTTCAGCAACCGCTTCCAGGTTTTTTTTAGGGGTGAATCGTTATTCGCCATTTGCGCGACTAAGATAGTAAAATGTTGCAGCATGATGCTCGTCATTTCTTACCAACTAAAGCCCGTTTAACTTGTTATTATTAAAATTATACTATGGAAAATATGCAAAAATGTATCGACACATGCCTGGCGTGCTTCGCTTCGTGTGAGCACAATGCAACGATTTGTATAGACGAAGGATTTGCACATTGTGCGAAACGATGCCGCGATTGCGCCGATGTGTGCATGCTATGTGTAAAACTGATGGCGCGCGGATCTGAATTTCACGAAGAATTTTGCAAGCTGTGTGCTGAAGTTTGTAATGAATGTGCGCTGCAATGTGATGTACACGCGCCGCATCATGAGCATTGCAGAAAATGTGCGGAAAAATGCCGAGCCTGCGCAAAGGAATGTGAAGGGATGGCAGCGTAGTATAAGTTATTAAGATTGATTAAGACACAATTAACCGCAGAGACGCAAAGGCGCTAAGAATAAACTTAGATGATTTGTCCTGCTTGCACTGTCCGAAAAAGAATTCCGTCATCCTGAGTCTTCCCGAGCGAAGCGAGGGCGACGAAGGAACTCGTTCCTGTTTGCACAGACCTAGTTTATCATTTTTAACACTTTTACTTTGTATTACAAAGTACTTTTTATTTAACTTTGAAGCGTAAATCTGAAATGATGGCATCTAACAAAAGATTGATCGGCATTCTGCTTACCGCAACATTTATATTGCTGATACCTTTTACAGCGATGCAATTCACCCGCGAAGTGAATTGGACTCTATCCGATTTTGCAGTAGCCGGAATTTTATTATTTGGAATTGGGCTCTTGTGTGAGTTTGTTCTTCGCAAAGTCAATAACCTTAAATACAGAATTGTTTTGCTGATTGCATTGAGCGCTGCCTTAGTACTTATTTGGTTAGAGCTGGCAGTAGGAATTTTCGGTTCGCCGATTGCGGGGAGTTAATCAATTTCTCAATCAGGTTGCATTTAGAGGTCAAATAATTATTTGAATTCATTCCCGGAGACCGGAAATAGCTTACTACTGTCTTTACTCATTCTCTCCGGTAGTCCTATTATGACTACTACACAATTTGGGTGGTTGTGAACAACAGGATACATCTGATCATAAACATTATCAGTTTCTCCCAACCAACGGACAAGCGAATTTTGAGCTTTTATTTTCGTATGCGACATTATATAATTATATGTTATTATAGCCCGCTGTTTACTGAGTTTAAGATTCTGATCTGTATCGCCAAGCGTATCTGTAAAGGCAATTATTTTTAAATGATAATCTGAATCTGAATTCCAAACAACGGACATACTGTCTAATCTTTTTAATTGTTCCCCATTAAATTCGGCACTTTCATGATCAAAATAAATAGTATCCCGTTTATATATATACTTTCCATTGCATGCACTTAGGAAGAGCGCACCTAAAAGAAAAATAAAAATGATCGACTTCATTTATAACGATTGCTTTCTGTACTAATAAATTTACCGATCTCTGATCTGGAAACAAATATTTTTTGGAATTTAGTTTTAGTTTGGACAATGCAAACAGGACGGGATTCTTCATTACTCAAATCTCTTCGAGATTTGCTACATTCAGAATGACGGAAGACTTTTCGGCAAGTGCAAACAGGTCGATCGTTTATTATTTCAATTTACAAGTCACAATCCAATAATTTTCGAGTTCGATGTAGTTGATGTCAGTGTAGAACTTGGACAATTTTTGCTGAAGAAATTCCTGCGCGGGGAAATTTTTCAAAACGATGTGTGTCGTTCCATTATCCAAATCTCTTGTTTGGTAAGTGTTACCATACTCATCGGCCTTCACTATTCTTTTTACGTCGTGATATTTATCTTTCACGAGCTTGCTGTCAATAAATGCTATAATTCCACTTGGCTTGAGAAAGCCGGTCAATTTCTGTAGAAAGCCTTCCAAGTCTTGCAGCAAAATATGGCTCCATATAAATCCGCCGAACAACGCATCATACTTTGTTTCATTATTCAGCGTATACATATCCGCTACCCGGAAAGAGACGTTATCCGCATCGTTTCTTCCTTTCGCGATTTCTACCACGGCTTCGTTAAAATCGGTCGCGAATATGGAAGTTGCTGTTGCTGATATTTGTTTCGTCCACCAACCTGTACCGCATGCAATTTCCAACACTGTTTTTTCAGCAAATAATTTTTGAAAGATCGCTGTTGCCTCTGCCAAGTCCTGCTGTTCGTGCGGAATGGAATATACTTTATCGTATTCCTTCGCGCGATCACTGTAGTATGATTTTAGATCCTCGTTCAATATTTAAGATTGTAATGGAATAAATTTACGATCTCCTGTTTATTTTTAAGAATAAGTTTTATTTAGGACAGTGCAAGCAGACCGGGATTCTTCGCTTCGCTCAGAATGACGGAAATTTTATTGGCAGGTGCAGGCAGGATAAATTTTATTGGTATCTTTAAATATGGCCAGATCCGATAACGCCGACTTGATAAAATTTCTCGCGCCGTTTGATAAAGAGAAGACGGAATTAATTCTGTGGCTGCGTGATTTTGTCTGGAAATTGTATCCGAAAACCAACGAGCTTATTTATGACAGTTACAACGCCGTTGCCTTCGGCTGGTCGCTGAGCGAGCGCCTCGGACACACCTTCTGCTCTATAGCTGTGGGACGCTCGAGTCAAAATATTCATTTCGGATTTTATTACGGCAATGAAGTCGCCGACCCTGAAAAGATGCTGATCGGCAATGGCAATCAGTACCGCTATATTCTGGTGGAGAATAAAAAAGATTTTCCCAAAGCATACATGACAAAACTCGTCGCGAATGCATACATCAATTCATTGGCTAAAGTAAAAAATCCGAAGGAGATCGTTCACGGCAAGACGCTCGTCAAGGCTATAACTGAGAAGAAGAGAGCGGCGAAGAAAATAAAATAATTGCTGCGCCTAAATTTTTTCGCAATTTAAAATATGAGCCGCTACAGAGGACAGCGATTCCACTGCGTTGATTTCTTCCAATAACGGCAAACGCTTTTCGCGGTAGTATGTACCAAATGTTCCCAATATCTTCCCGGTGGAATCTTTAATGGGAATACTCCATGCACAAATAAAGCCCAACGCTAATGGAAGATGTTTCAACTCCGCCCATTTATCATCATCCCGAAAATCAGATGTAATGACCATTAATCCTGTCGCAGCCGCTGCTGCGCAAGTTCCGACATTTTTATTTGGCTTTAAGCCGTCGATCGCAGTTAAATAATCGGTGGGAAGTCGCGGCGAAGCGGCATTCCTCAGCAATCCGTCCTTGTCGAGTATAAGAATAGAGGAAACCGAATCCCCGCCGGAAATAGATTCTGCCGCATATACCAAATGAGTTAAAATCTTATGCATGGGAATATTCGCATCCATCATTTCTATCGCTTCATTCCTCGTTCTTTCAATAATCTCGTATGTGTCCATCGTTTTCCTAAGTTACTATTATTAATGCGCAGAAATCCATATTGTTTAAGGGGGATATTAATTCCAAAATTTAAAACAAAAGGGAAGAAAAAAATGACGTTCCATTAATATCCGTTTTCCTACATTAGCACAATGGAACGGCTGAAGACTATCAACTCGATCGAGGACATCCCTGAAAAATACAGAGATACGCCGATCGGCCGTTTGCTCGAATATCATAATCTCGACCGCCCTTTCGAAACATATCAAAATGCTACCATGCTGGTGGGTATGTGCATGGACAACCGCAAGCATTTGCACATGCCGGACAATTTTTCATACATCCTGCGTACGGGCGGCGCAAATCTGCGTTACAGCGAATTCAAAGTTTCTTATGCGATCTCTGTTGCGGGTATTCGCCACATCGCACTCATCGGCCACAACCATTGCGGAATGGTAAACCTTGTGGGCCGCAAACCTGATTTTATAAAAGGTTTGGTAGACGTTGCGGGGTGGGACAAGGAACGCGCCGAGCAACACTTTATGCATTTCGCACCTATGTTCGAAATTGGTAACGAGATCGATTTTATTTTGAGCGAAGCCATTCGCCTGCGCGTGGTGTATCCGAAAATCACCATTGTTCCGATGTTGTATATCGTGGAAGACAATAAGCTTTATTTAATCGAAGAAAAATAATCTTCCATTTCATTTATCACGTATTTATAACAAAAAAGTGAGTTCCCTCGCAAGCTCGGGATGACATCGCATCAGTATATGTAGATAAATTAACTCGGATTTCCATTCGTCAAAAAGTATCTTTGCCGCATGGAATTTTTATCGGGACTGAATGAATCGCAGCACGATGCCGTTACGGCTATCGACGGTCCCGTGATGATCATTGCAGGACCGGGCTCGGGCAAAACACGCGTGCTGACCATGCGCATCGCGTACCTCATCAAAAACCAGATCGATCCATTTCGAATCATGGCGCTTACGTTTACAAACAAGGCATCTGCAGAAATGCGCGAACGTATTGCACATATTGTCGGCAGCGAAGCGCGTAATTTATATATGGGCACGTTTCACTCGGTGTTCGCACGGATCCTGCGCATTGAAGCGATGCGCCTCGGTTATCCATCCAATTTTACCATCTACGATCCGGACGATGCCAAAAGTTTATTGAAGACGATCATTCGTGAGATGGGATTGAACGACAAACTCTACAAACCCGCAAATATTTATTATAGAATTTCCGGTGCAAAGAATGCATTGATCGATGCGCAAAAATATAAAGAGAATATCGATCTCGTTTCCGACGACCAAAGCAGTGGACGCCCGAAAACAGCTGAAATATATGAGAAATACCAGGACCGCATGTTTAAAGCAGGCGCGATGGATTTCGATGATCTGTTGTTGAAGATGTATGAGCTGCTCATAAAATTCCCGGATGTATTATATAAATATCAGAACCGCTTTCAACATTTACTGATCGATGAGTTCCAGGATACGAATTTTGCTCAGTATGAAATTGTAAAGCTGCTCGCCGCGCAACACGAGAATATTTGTGTCGTAGGCGATGATGCGCAAAGTATCTACGGCTTTCGCGGCGCGACGATCGCCAACATTTTAAATTTCAAGAAAGATTATCCCGATCTGAAGATTTACAAGCTCGAACAAAATTACCGATCGACGGAACATATTGTAAAAGCGGCGAACGATATCATCAAGCACAACAAAGCGCAACTCAAGAAAACCATCTGGACGGATCAAAAAGGCGGCGAGAAAATAAAAGTATATAAAACGGCGAGCGACACCGACGAAGCGCGCATTGTTGCAGATACGATCTTCGATCAGAAGATGCGCCAGCATTTAAAGCATTCGGAGTTTGCGATTTTATATAGAACGAATGCACAGTCGCGCTCATTTGAAGAAGCATTGCGCCGATTAAATATTCCGTATAAAATTTACGGTGGACTTTCATTCTATCAACGCAAAGAAATAAAAGATTTTATCGCGTACCTGCGCGTTACGATCAATCCGAATGACGAAGAAGCGTTGAAAAGAATTATCAACTATCCCGTCAGAGGCATAGGAAATACTACCATCGACAGGCTGATCGTGACCGCCCATGAAAAAAATGTTCCGCTGTGGCATGTCGTCGAACATCCCGAAGTAATCGACGACACACAGGCGCGCGCTAAATCGGCGATCAAGAATTTCAGCGTCATGATCAAGAGCTTTCGCGCTATGGTCGCGAATAAGAATGCGTATGAGATCGCGGAATATATCGGCAAGCAAACGGGACTTCTAGAAGATCTTTATAAAGACAAAACTGCGGAAGGTATTTCGCGCTACGAAAATATCCAGGAGTTATTAAATGGTATCAAGGAATATACGGTGGCAGAGAAACCGGAGTATGAAGAAGATGAAGTGCGCCCCGAAAATGATCTTGCAGCGTATCTGCAACAAATTTCTTTGCTGACAGACATCGACGACGACAAATCCGACGACCGTGAGAAAATAAAATTAATGACGATCCACGCGGCGAAAGGGCTTGAATTTACAAGCGTCTTCATTGTGGGATTGGAAGAAAATTTATTTCCATCGATCATGTCGATGAACAGCCGCGAAGATCTCGAAGAAGAAAGACGCTTGTTTTATGTGGCGGTAACACGCTCTAAAAGATTTTTGACTTTATCGTATGCAGTCACGCGCTATAAATTCGGACAGCTGAATTATTGCGACGCAAGCCGCTTCATCGACGAGATTGAAGAAGAAAACAAAGTGTTTTTTGGTCAACGCGAGAAACCGCGTCCCGAACCAAAATTTGAAGAGAGCAATTCGAAATGGTACATGAGCAAAACTTTCCAAAAGAAAGAACCGGAGAAAGAAAAAGCGCCGGCATACGAACCGCCGAAACATCTTACAAAAATCAACAAAGCTGCACGTGAAGGCGCAGTATTATCGAGTGATCTCAAGCAACTGCAGGTCGGCATGAAAGTCTTGCATGAAAAATTTAAGGAAGGCAAGGTTGTAGCGCTCGAAGGCAACGGCGACAATAAGATCGCGACGATCTTTTTCGACGGTATCGGCAACAAGAAGATCATGCTCAAATTTGCCAAGCTGCAAATAGTGGAATAGCCCCGTTTTTCCTTATTTTTACGGCGTGAAGAAGGCCATTGTCTCATATCTCCTGTCTCTTATCTGCATTATCTCCTTTGGCCAGGTCACCATCACGAAACCGAATCCAAAATTATTTTACGACACGAAGTACCTGACGCTGGATTATCCCATCCTGCGCCGCCCTGATTCCATTGTCGAAAATTTTCATCGTTATAATACCACGGAAAAACAATTTGTGCCGTATTACAACTTGGGAAATTATGGTACAGCGTATTATTCGCTGATGTTTCAAAATGAAAACCCAATCGGGTTCAAGCATGGCTTCAATTCTTTCGATCTCTATTTTATTCAACCGGAAAAATTGCCGTATTACAAAACGAAAACGCCCTACACGTATTTAGATTTTGTTTTCGGAGGAAAGGAAGAGATCGTCGGTGGCGCGTCGTTTTCGTACAATGTAAGACCGAATGTCAATTTCGGATTTCAGTACCATCGGAATAATTTCAAAGGAAAGAATCTACACCAGGCGTCGATCCACAATTTGTTTTCGTTTAATCACTGGTTTCAGAGCAAGAACAATTTTTACGATCTGAAATTTGCATTCATCTTCAACAACGTGAAGAATGAAGAGAATGGCGGATGGAGTGTCGATGATGCCTACACGAATCCCATCTACAAAAAACATAAGGAGTTTGTGCCGGTATGGCTCGAGGATGCAGAAAATAAATGGAGCCAGCGTTACGTAGGCTTTGAACAGCAATTTAAGATTGGCAAGAAAGAGGAAGTACAGATCAATGATTCCACCAAACGCAAAATCGTGAAACCAAAGTTTATCATCGAACACGATTTTAATTTTGAGCTTTGGAAAATGTATTACAAGGATTTCGAAAAAGATTCCGTCTTTTATCAGCGCTTATTATACAACACGGACTCGACGCAGGATTATACCAAATCGTGGACGGTCTCGAACAGCGTGTTTTTTAAGAACGTTCAGAACGATACGAATCCAAAGAAGTTTTTAATTGCTGCAGGCGGGCAGTTTGATTTTATTCGCTACCAACACCGTTTTACCGACCAGTTTATTCCCGATATCCAGTTGAAAGCAAAAATTTACAATCTCGCGGATAGCGCATTCTTTGGATATACGGTGGATGTCTCGGTGGATGTTGCTCCTAAATATATCGGCGACTTCGATGTGCGTTTTTTAGGAAAGTTGAATTTCAAGAAAACGATCACGATCGGGGTGCAAGGTGATGTTTCATTGGCAACTCCATCGCAGAAACTGCAATTCTACTATGGCAACCACTATTCGTATGCCAATAATTTTAAGAAAGTTTTTCAATCGAAGATCGAAGGTGTTTTTGAATGGAGAAAGCAATTGCTGTTTTTGAATGTGCAGGATTATTTTATTCAGAATTATATTTACTACGATACGGCATCACTGCCGCAGCAATACAATAAGCCGTTGAATGTGCTCGTGGTAAAATTCAGAAAGGACTTTAATACCAAACATATTTACAGCGGCACGGAAGTATGGACGCAATGGATCTCCAACAACAATATTATTCGATTGCCGGTAGTGGCGGTGAAACAAACGCTGTATTATAAAGGCGGATGGATCTCCGGAAAATTAAACGCACAACTGGGATTCGATATCACCTACAATACTAATTTTACAGGCAACGCGTATAATCCATCGCTGGCCGTATTCTATCAGCAGAATAAAGAAAAACTAACATTCTATCCAGTGCTCGATCTGTTTTTTGACTTGCACGTAAAACGAACGAATATATTCTTGCGTGTACAGCACGTGAACCAGGGCATGTTCAAGCAGAAAGGAATTTACACCGCTCCTGATTATGGCTATATGGATCGTAAATTCGTTGCCGGCGTAACCTGGCAGTTTTATGATTAATCTCTAAACAACCGTTTTGAAAAAAATATTATTCCTCACTCCTACTCTTCCTTTTCCGCCCGTTAGCGGCGGCGTGATCAAATCGCACAAGGTGACGCATTTTCTCAGCGAAAAATATGAGTTGTCAGTGGCGTGTATATTGAAGAACGACGATCCAAATCACATCGATGATTTTTTAAAGTCGATCAAAATTTCAAAACTGATCTCGCATGAAGTAAATGTGCCGCGCACGCCGAAGAATTTTTTGATCTCCAATCTGCAAGGCATTCCGTTAAATCTTTATCGCAATAAATCATCTGAGTTTAAAAAGATGGTGGACGATGTGATTCACGATTATGATGCCGTATTTTGCGATCATTATGTGATGTTTCAATACATCCCAAAAAATTATAAGGGTAGAATTATTTTGCACGAGCATAATTGCGAATACCTGATCTGGCAGCGGTATGCAATCATCGAGCAGCGTACATTTAAGAAATGGGGCCTGTTAAATCAATCCCGCAGAATAAAAAAATACGAACAGCAGATTTGCGATCAAGCACATGTGATACTCGCCGCGCCGAACGATACGGAGGAACTCGTAAAGATCGGTGCAGATCGCAGTAAGTTTTTAGAAACCTATCATCTAGGCGATGATCATATGCTGCAGGAACCGGAATTAAATTTCGACGAAACAGAAAATTCTCTACTTTATATCGGCACGTTGAGCTGGGAGGCCAATGTTGACGGGCTTGTGTGGTTTTACAGCGATATCTGGCCACTCATTACCAAACAGCATCCCGATATTAAATTGTATATCGTGGGCAAGCATCCCGATAATCGTTTAAAAGAAATTGCAGCGCGCGACAATCGAATTATCTTAACGGGATTTGTGGAAGATGTTGAACCTCTTTTTAGAAGGAACCGCGTCTTCATTACACCGCTTCGCTTTGGCAGCGGCATCAAAGTGAAAGTGGTGAATGCATTGTATCGCGGTATCCCGTGTGTGACGACGTCAATCGGAACAGAAGGATTAAAAGTAAAAGACGGCGAACACATTTTTTCGCGCAACGAACCGCAACGATTTGCCGATGCGGTGCATGTATTGCTCACCGATAAGGAAACCTGGAACGGCATTCGTTCGAACTCGCGCCAAATTGCGAAGGAACATTATACATGGGATAATGTGCTGAAGAATATTGAGAAGGCGATTGAAGGGTAATTTTAAATGCGCCGAGCGAAGCGAGGCGCAACCACAACTTTGTCATCCCGGCCTTGAGCCGGGATCTTAATTCTATAAAAAGATCCTGAATCAAGTTCAGGATGACGGAGATACGAAAATAATCGCGCTACGAGCGACCATTTTTAAAATATTTTTTCATTGCTAAATCTACGGATTCAACTTCATCACGAAATTCCCTTTCAGGAATAGTGTTTTGTCGACCGCAAGGTATTGATTGTTGACATCAATTCTTCCACGGATGATGCCGGTAGAAGCATCGAGACTGGTGATAGTGATACTGCCGTGTGTCATCAGGTAATTTTTGTAACCCGTCGGCAATCTTTTGCGGAAAATAAAATATGCGCCGGTAATTTGCGGAGGCGCCTGCTCGGTGTAATAAATTCCCGGATCAGCTCGCTTGGTGGCAAACACCAATTGATCGCGTGTCGTTGCATCTTCACCCGCCACCACGAAACTATCCAAATGAACCGTGTCTACTGCAAGAATATTGAGCAGATAAGATGTATCGCCCGTTACATTGAGATAAAAATTACCGACGGTGCCGGTCGTATCCACATTCGTTCCGGTTGGATCGGGAATATCTTTGTTGCCGACCTTACACGAGGAGAGTGCAGCGACGATGGCAACTAACAAAACAATGGTAAATTTTCCCGCGAAACGCATAAAGTGTAAAGATACGAATTCAGGCTAAAAAATAAATTTAAAATCTTGCCGTGGTTGGTCGCCTGACCAACCACAAAATATATTATAGATCGTTGGTCAGGGCCACCAATAATGGCATCAAGCAACGATCAACACATGGTAATTATATATAACACTTCTATGTCCTTTAAATGCTTATTTTTGCCGCATGCCTGTTTCCGTTCAGCAATTGTCGAGAACATACGGCGAGCAAAGGGCCGTCGACGGCATCTCTTTCGAAGTGCAAAAGGGAGAGATACTCGGTTTTTTGGGCCCGAACGGCGCGGGAAAATCGACGACGATGAAGATGTTGTCGTGTTATCTTCCGCCGAGCTCCGGCACCGCTGAAGTGTGCGGTTTCGATATCATCCGCGAGCCGATGGAAGTAAAAAAGCGAATCGGTTATTTGCCGGAAAACAATCCTTTGTATTACGATATGTACGTGAAGGAATTTTTGGAGTTCGCATTAAAAGTAAATCACCAAAACAATATTCAACAAAAAATAAAAGACACGATCCATCTTGTTGGGTTGGGAATTGAGCAGCAAAAAAAGATCGGGCAGTTGTCGAAAGGATATAAACAGCGCGTCGGATTAGCACAAGCGCTGATCCACGACCCTGAAATTTTGATTTTGGATGAACCGACCTCAGGATTAGATCCGAACCAGCTTGCGGATATTCGTCAACTTATTATTGATTTGGGAAAGGAGAAGACCATTATTTTTTCGACGCACATCATGCAGGAAGTGCAGGCCGTTTGCGATCGCGTGATCATAATTAATAAGGGAAAGATAGTGGCGGATGATCAGCCGTCGAATTTGCAGAATTTAATTTCAGGAGAGACATTGATCGAAGTGGAATTTGAAAGAGCCGTGCAGGAATCTTTGTTGACTTCTATCGGGAAGATCAGCAAGCTCGAAAAAATTTCCGACACGCATTATATTATATACGGAAGCGAAAGTGTGGAGCTGCGCAAAAATATTTTTGCATTTGCCGTGCAGCAAAACAATCCATTGTTAACCTTAAAACAGGAAGAGCGATCGCTGGAAGATGTATTCCAGCAGCTCACGAACGCATGACAGCGATATTCAAAAAAGAAGTCAACCTCTTATTCTCTTCGCTGATCGCGTATCTCAGCATGGGCGTGTTCTTTGTGGTGCTCGCATTGAATCTTTTTATTTTCGACGGAAATATTTTAGACTCGAATTACGCGACGCTGGATACATTTTTTACATTGTCACCGTGGGTACTGATTTTCTTGATACCGGCGATCACCATGCGCACATTTGCGGACGAGAAGCAAAGTGGTACAATAGAATTTTTGATCACGCGTCCCGTTTCTGACTTACAAATTGTGTTAGGAAAATATTTCGCAGCGTTGTTGCTGTGGTTTTTCACGTTCCTTCCAACACTGCTTTATTTTATTTGTGTGAAGAAGCTGAGCTTAGCAGAAGCGCCGATCGACAGTGGCGCGACGTGGGGAAGTTATATTGGTTTATTCTTTCTGGGAGCCGTGTTTGTCGCCATCGGAATTTTCTCCTCTTCCATTACAAGTAATCAAATTATTGCGTTTTTAACGGGTGTATTTCTATGCTATTTAATGTATGATGCATTTTTCAGATTGAGCTCGTTGCCTGTGTTTGCCGGCCGATTGGATTATACGATACAAGCAATCGGATTGAATGCGCATTACGATTCTATAAGTCGTGGCGTGGTGGACACGCGTGATATTTTATATTTCGCGAGCGTGATCGCTTTATTTATAATTGGTACGAGAACTTCTTTGGAAAGCAGGAAGTGGAAATAGAAATTTTGAATTTTAAATTTTGAATGACTGAGTCGCAATGAAAGGCAACTTTTATTTTATACGATCGATGAAAATTCTGCTATTTAGTTTAGCAGTTATTATCGTTTTGAATGTTGTCTTTTCGATTGTGTACATGCGTTTTGATTTGACAGAAGAAAAACGATACACCCTTACGGCTTCCACCGACAAGCTTTTAAAAAATTTAAATCAGAATGTCGAGATCGAAGTTTATCTCGAAGGAAAGAATTTACCGGCAGGCATAAAGATCTTGCAAAATGAAACGCGCGAGATGCTGCAGGAATTCCGTAGACATTCGAAAGGGCGAGTGACGTTTCACTTCTTCGATATTGAAGGAATAAAAGATCAAAAACAGCGCGAGGATTTCCAGGAAGACCTCGTAAAACGCGGACTGCGTCCGACAAATCTCGAAGTAAAATCGCAAAGCGGATATACGGAAAAGCTCGTCTTTCCGGGCGCTTTGGTGAAAGCGAATGGAAGAGTCGTGCCCATCCAGATTTTAGAAAACCAATCGATCGGCGCGCAAGGCTCTTTAAATAATTCGATCAGTTTTTTAGAATATAAGATTGCGAATTGCGTGCAAAAGATCACACGCGATCAACCGCCACGCATAGCATTCCTGCAAGGACAAGGAGAATTAGACATCGCGCCACTTGAAGGATTTTTAGATGCGCTATCGAGCCAGAATTTTATTTTGGATACGATCAATTTGCAAAAAGACAAGCTCATTAAGAGCAATATCGATATCCTGATCATTGCGAAGCCGCGCAGAGCGTTCAGCGAAGCAGAGAAATTTATGGTCGACCAATATGTGATGAACGGCGGCAAAACATTGTGGCTGCTCGACAATATTATCTGCGATCTCGATAGTTTTAAATTGGCCCCAAACATCGTCGCTGTCCCGCGCGATTTGAATTTGGATGATCTGCTGTTCCGTTATGGCGTGCGCGCTGAGCACAACTTAGTGCTCGATCTGTATTGCAATCAAATTCCGATCATCGAAAACATCGGCGGCAATCCTCAACCGAAATTATTTCCGTGGGTGTTTTATCCGATTTCTATCAACAAAAAAAATCACCCAATCGTAAAAAATTTAGATCCCGTTGCATTTAAATTCTGCAGCTCGCTGGATACGTTGAATAATCCCGGAGTAAAGAAAACAATTTTGCTTTCCACTTCCGATTACAGCCGCTTACAGGAAACGCCGTTTCCAATCTATTTAGAAGGCGCTAAACTTCGCCCGAATCCTTCTTTATTCAATCAAAAAAATATTCCGCTGGCTGTTTTGCTGGAAGGAGAATTTTCATCGCTCTATAAAAATCAATTTACGTCGGACCTACAGCAATTACTGGCATCCCAGCAACTGCAATATCAATCAAAAAGCAAATTGAACAAAATGATTGTAGTCGCGGACGGTGATATTGCTTCAAATGATTTCGATGCGAATCATGTGCCGATGGCGCTGGGTTATGATAAGTATTCGCGGCAATTATTTGCGAATAAAGATTTTCTGTTAAACTGTGTTGAATATTTGATCGATGATAACAACCTCATCGATGCGCGCAACCACGAAGTAAGGATGCGCTTGTTGGATAAAGCAAAAATTTTAAATCAAAAAGGATTCTGGCAGGTCATGAATTTAGCGCTGCCGTTGTTTCTCATTCTAATTTTTGGAGTGATTTATTCTCGCAGGAGAAAAAGAAAATACGCGAAGTAAAGTTGTAAGCCGTAGGACACAAGATGCGCGAGGGATGGAAGCGGAAATAATTGCGTAGATTACTTTTGATATTTTATGAAATGCTTTCGCAATTATTGAAGCCGACAGCCCGACCCGAGCGCTTGCATTCGAATTAATAAAAAGAAAAAAGTCCTGAGTTAGAAACTCAGGACAACAAAGGATGGCGCGAGGGGCGCGCCATAAAAATTTATAATTTTACCGGCTTCTTGTCCTTAGGCTTTATATAATTTGCCTGATACGTTAATCCGACGCCTATGATATCGCGGAATTGTACTTTGGAAGTTTTCATCGTGCTGCCTTCGATTGGGAAGGTGATGTCGTTGTCCCACACCAACTGCATGAACACACTTGCCGATAAAAATTTATTGACCTTCATGCCGATCGTTGTTTGCCAGTCGACATCAATATTCTTAGCGTAATGCGATTTACTTTCTTTCGTCAATGTTGGATCGAACGGATCAAAATTACCGCGCAAATAATTCTTATACACTTTGAAAACGGAAGAAAGGCTGATGTTCTGTTTCCAGAAATCCTGTTTGTATGTTGCAATCAGCACTGCGCCGAATTCTTTTTTAGTTTTGGACGGATAACGATTACCAAACGAATTCAACGAAGCGACATAATCATCCATCACGTACGTGATCTTTGTGGCAATCGGGGAAAAGAACAATGAAATATGCGAATTTGGCACATAATCCAACCCGAGTGCCGCCTCAAATATCAGCGGGGAAAGCCCCTTTGAAATCACATATTTTGCCGTGTCCGTGTAGTTGTAGGAATTGGCAAATTGCGAATGGAGGTCGGCATACACCGCCACATATAAAGGTTTGTAAACCTTGTAACCGTACTTCGCAAATATCTCCCACCGGTCAGCATTTTTGCGGAGCTTATATTTATCCTTTCCAGCACAGTGGGATCCGAAGCTTGGAATTCACGTGACTTGAAGTCGCGGC
>JADMIO011475772.1_pt1 | contig 53819 bp, 39 predicted proteins | sample 8958161 | NCBI WGS metagenome assembly JADMIO01 (sample SAMN16585339, study PRJNA669376) | soil metagenome | isolation source: Crop rotation soil | place: USA: Cullars Rotation, Alabama | collected 2011
CGACAACTTGTCCACGTGGAATTCTAAGCTTAGGATCCCAATGTGCTGGAAAGAAGGACGTTTACGGCCACCCCATCATCGCGGACCTCGCGGAAATGCCGCACTTGCTCATCGCCGGCAGCACCGGCTCCGGCAAATCGGTCTGCATCAATTCCATCATAGCGTCGTTGCTCTACAAATTTTCACCTGACCAACTGCGCTTTGTGATGATCGACCCAAAGGTCGTCGAATTGCAGCAATACAACGCGCTGCCGCATCTCGTTGTTCCCGTCGTCAACGATCCCAAAAAGGTGATCCTCGCCTTGCGCTGGGTTGTGAACGAAATGGAAAAGCGCTACCAAATTTTCGCCAAAGTCGGCGTGCGCAACATCAAATCCTTCAACGAACGCCCGAAGCCGAAGCCCGCGCCACCGGTGCAGGAGGATCTGTTCGCGAAAAAGGACAAGGAAAAGACGGAGACACCGACCCAAGCCGATGGCATGGCCGTCGAACTCGACCAGGAAATTACCGTGCCGCGCGACGATGATATTGTCATTCCGGAGAAGCTTTCCTATGTCGTGGTGATTATCGACGAGCTTGCCGACCTGATGCTCGTGGCTCCGGCGGATGTCGAAATGGCCATCGCGCGCATTACGCAAATGGCGCGCGCGGCGGGCATCCATTGCATCGTTGCGACCCAGCGTCCCTCCGTGGATGTTATCACCGGCGTGATCAAGGCGAACATCCCGGCGCGCATTGCGTTCCAGGTCGCGGCGAAAGTCGATTCGCGCACTATTCTCGACGCCATGGGCGCTGATAAATTGCTGGGCAAGGGCGACATGCTTTACCTGCCACCCGGCGCCGCGAAACTCACCCGCGCCCAGGGCGTGCTCATCACCGACCAGGAAATTCAGAGCATCGTCGACCACATCAGCAAGCAGGGCAAACCGAGCTACGAAATGGAGATTCACCAGCAACTCTCCAAGCCGACACCAACCGCTGCTGAAGAGAGTGGCTGTGACGAAGACGAGGAAATCATCCAGCAATGCATCGAAGTCATCCGCAGCGAACAAAAGGCGAGCGTCTCGCTTCTGCAACGTCGCCTGCGCCTCGGTTACGGCCGCGCCGCGCGCGTCATGGATGAACTGGAAAACCGCGGCATCGTCGGTCCGGCCAATGGCGCCGAACCGCGGGAAATTTTGCTCGACCTGGATGGCGGCGGCGCGGACGGGAACCCCAGAACGAACGCCGCTTCGGAAGTCTGAGTCGGTTATTCGCCTGCTGCAGAAAGAACGGTCGCTTTCAACGCGTCACCAGCCCAAAAGCCCGCTTGTCTTTCCAGTTTCTCGAGCGTCGGACGAACCTCAGGCAAGAAGCCTCTGCGCTTGGCTTCAAGCAGAATCCCGAAGCATCCAATCGTAGGGACGCCCAAACGCGCTGCAACTTGCCTTGCTCGATGTTCGTCAACGAGCAGCCGTGCGGCGTTTAATTCGACTGCCAGAGCTATGGCTTCGGCTTCTCCAGCGTGGAGTTGAAGCTTCAACGCATCGGCAAACGCTATATTCTGAACCGGCAATACTTTAATGAACGACGGAAGTTTGACTCCTGTAAAGCGACCGGATGATGAAGAGCCAAGTCGAAGAATCTCCTGCGCAACGGATGTTGGGGCCGCCAGTTCTCCGAAAATTTTCTCAAGCAACGCGGCCTCGCCGACCGCGCTTAGGTTCAGGATTGGTGACGTATCGCTAACAACCGTCACAAGTTTGAGTTCGATTGGATGGTTTTAAGGTCCATCTCGAAATCATCGATTGTGTAGTGAAGGGGAATTTTCCTCCCGGCGAGAATATGTTGGAACGTCAACCGATCGGTCCCAGCCAATGTCGCGGCTTGCGCCAGGGTAAATCGATCCCGTTGAAATAGAGCGACAGCCAGCTCAAGCCGCAATTCCTCCGGCGAGATGCGAGCGGACTCCAAAACGTCATCGTCGATGGTTAACGTCATAGTCTAACCGTAGTCGTTTCCGGAAGCGTCGCCAAGTCTTGGAAATTTACGCAAAAAGCCCGGCAGGCTCGCTCGCGTCCGGCCGTCGGGAAACCAAGCCTATATGATAAACCGACTGCCACCGGAATGAGCGGACGAGCCTGCCGGGCTCTTATTTTATCCCACGATTTTAAAGACCACTTTCGACTCCCGCGTTTTTTCCTTGTGCGGCGAATCGGGCTGAGGGTCGGCGAATCCCCACTCGCCCGACCCTCAGCCCTCCGCCCATGAACCAACTACCGAAATTTGCAGGCCGCGTCCCCACACGCGGCGCTCTCCTGTTCACTTAACCGACCTTCGATTCATCCACGACCAGGAACCGGCTCGCGCCTTTGCTCCAGACCCGCAGGAGGATCGATGCTTTGTTCTTAATGTGCTTGCTGAGTTCGACCGCGTCTTCGGCGTTCGCTACCGGCTTGCGATCGATCTCCTGGATCACATCGCCCGGACGCAAGCCCGCTTGGTAGGCGGCGGAATCTTCTTCCACATCGGTCACCACCGCGCCTTTGACCGTGCGCGGCAGTTCGAATTGCTGGCGGACATTCGTATCCGTATCGGCCACCGCCACGCCTTGCAGCGCGTCCGTGTCATCGGCCGGCTTGGCGTCTTTCTTTGCCAACTGCTCGCCCGGCAATTCCTTCAACGTCACGCTGAAGGACTTTTCCTTGCCATCGCGAATCACTTTGAGCGGCGTTTCCGTGCCAGGCGCGATTAAGCCGACCGCAAGCTTCAAGTGCCGGCTGTCCTGCACCTTTTTGCCGTTGAATTCGGTGACGATATCGCCGTTCTTCAAGCCGGCCTTTTCCGCCGGGCTCTTCGGAGTGACTTCCGCCACCAGCGCGCCTTTCGCATCCTTCAGCTCGAATTGCTTCGCCAGCGCCGGCGTCACGTCCTGGATATTCACACCCAGGAAGCCGCGCACCACGTGACCGTGATCGATTAACTGATCCATGACGTTCTTGGCCAGATTCACCGGGACCGCAAAACCGATGCCCTGGCTGCCGCCCGAACGGCTCATGATCGCCGTGTTGATGCCGATCAAACGTCCCTCCGTGTCCACCAGGGCGCCGCCGGAATTGCCGGGATTGATCGCCGCATCCGTCTGGATGAAATCCTCGTAATCCAGGCCCATCGTGGCGCGGCCCGTGGCGCTGACAATGCCGCTCGTCACCGTTTGCCCGACACCGAACGGATTCCCCACCGCCAACACCGTGTCGCCCACTTCGATCTTATCGCTGTCCGCGAGCGAGATATACGGCAGGCCGGTCGCTTCGACCTTGACCACCGCCATATCGCTCTTCGGATCGGTCCCCACCACCTTGGCGTCAAACGTCCGTCCGTCATCCAGCGCGATCTCCACGCGGTCGGCGTTTTCAACCACGTGATTATTGGTCAGAATGTAACCATCCTGCGTCACCACCACCCCCGAGCCGACGCCATGTTCGCGCATCCCGCCGCCATGCCGCTTCTGCGGCCCGCCACGGAATTGATCGCCAAAAAATCGTCGCAGCAACGGATCCTCAAACGGCGAGGCGCCGGCGACTTCCGCTTCCACCTTCTTGCCCGTGATATTCACCCGCACAACGCTCGGCGAAACTTTCTTCACCACCGGCGCGAGGCTGGTGGTGTATTTGCCTTCGCGATTGATCGGCGTGGAATCGACATGCACCGCGGCGGGTTTTTCGTCCTTGGCGGCGTGCGCGGGCAGGAACGCGAACTGCACTCCGACACCCACCATCGCCGCGGCAATGATGGCCAGGCGCGTTTTGTGGGCGTAATTACGAATCGCTTCTTTCATATTCAAACTCACTTTGCTCAAATTTTGTTTCCGTTAACGCCATCACCTTCCCACCGGGCGATGACAGGAACCTTTCCAGAGCATTACAGGTTTGTAATCAAGGGAGCTTTTCGACGTCGGCGTTTCCGAAGTTGAATAAATGAATCGGCAATTCACGTTGACTCAAATGCTGATTTATAAATCTTGAAAATTGAGAACGCGATCTCATCCTACTTAAGTGGCATTTCCAGTTGGAGTATCATTATCCCGAGCTGCGCTTTTTGTTGCGGTATTAATTGCGTTGCAGGTCCAACGCGATGCATCTGCGTTTCCGCTGCCTAGCCCGGTTCGGCCAACCACATATCCTCTCTCTCGCCCGACAGTTGCCGGCGAGGTTGTTGCCTGGGGTGACAATCAGTTTGGTCAATGTGATGTGCCAGCCAGCCTGACAAATGCCGTCTTTGTTACCGCTTCCTCTCAGAATGCCGCGGCAATTACCGCTGAAGGGTCCGTAATCGTATGGGGCAATAGTTCAGGAGCCACCAACGTGCCTGCCGGACTGAACGACGTGGTTTCGATTGCTTTATCAGACCGTTCGTGTCTTGCGTTAAAAAGCAACGGAGACGTAATTGGGTGGGGCAGATTGCCGGATTCGACGCCGCTCAATCTAACCAAAATAGTTTCAGTTGCGATTGATTGGGCTGGAGACTATGCCGTGGCGCTCGCGCAGGATGGAACTGTTATCGGATGGGGCAATCAAGGGGAAAGTTCGCTAAATCAGAACATAAAAAATGCTGTCATGATCTGCGTTTGTTCCGGCGAAGGTTCCGCATTGCTGCTCAGCGGATCCATTGTGACTTGGAATGCAGCCGGTTTGATCGTCAAAGTGGTTAAAACTCAAGATATTGCGTCGATTAACGGCTCGTTTAGAAATACATATCTTCGTCGCGATGGGACGATTCCGCTCGATCTGCTCGCTCCTATTGATCTTAAAGCAACTGCGGCTCAATCGGGGCCAGCACATACAATTGCGTTGGTTCAAGACGGAACGGTACGCGTGTGGGTTTCAGCTTCAGGGAATCCTTACGGCGTCCTGAATGTTCCCAATCGTATGCGCGGAGTTTTTAGTATCGCAACGGGAGCAAATTTTTGTATCGCTGCTAAAATTCCTTCAAGGCCGATTCCCTCTTTAGCCAAAGCCGCTGCACATATTTTTGGCGGAATAGTGACTCGCATCGATGTCGTCGACAGCGGTGATGGATTTATCCAGCCGCCCAAAGTGACCGTCAATGGCGGTGGCGGAACAGGGGCAACTGCAATTGCAGAAATCTCAAGTGAATTTATCACCGGTTTCACCATGACAGACACGGGGAGTGGATATTCCAGTGTTCCAACTGTTGAAATTGAAGCGCCGCCGGGCATGCCGTCGGTTTCCACATCCATCAGTCGAATTTCCGTCACGATGAACGTCGTTCCCGGAAAACGTTACCAGCTTCAATCCTCAAACGATCTCCCAAATTTCTCGAACGTGGGGAACTCGTTCGTGGCTGATGCCGCTACGCGCGTCCAGGAATTCGTCGTTTCTGAAACCGGTCAATATTTCCGGCTCGAAGAACTTCCGTGAAGATGAGCGGCCAAGCTGGATTTAAGGCGTTCACCCTTTAAAACAAATCGGTCGCGAATGACCTGAGAAAGGCGGCGCAGAGCGCACGCACTCCAAGACGCTCCCGCGAGTTCAGAAGCAGTGTCCAAAATTCCGCGAGGTCTTGGAGTGCGTGCGCTCTGCGCCGCCTTCGCAGCGATTGCGCCGAACTTTTGCCGAGATTTGTCGCAGCCGTCGTCGTTGTGAGCCGACAACCAGCGAAATCTCTTAATTCAGTTTCTTTTTTGCCGCTTCGGGGACGTTTACTTTGGCCGTGCCGATGTCTTTGATTTCGGTGGTGGTGTCGCGGTCGACTTCGACTTCGTTGCCGTTGAATTCGAGTTTGGCGGTCACCTTGGTCTGATATTTCACAACGACGCCGTCTTTGACCCAGAATTTGGCGGTTCCTTTGGGGTTTTTCGGTTCACCGAAGCGGAATTGGGTTTTCAGCGCGTCGGCGTTCATTTCGCCGGAAAAGGTTTCGCCCTCTTTCTTCACGTCTTTGAGGTTGGAAGTGAGCGTGACGGCCTGGGCGCTGGGGATTTTGAAGTTGCGCATGATGGCGCCGAGGAAACGCCCGGGGCCTTCTTCTTTTTCGAGTTCGGAGGCGAGTTGCCAATCGCCGTCGGGTCCGGTCACGACGACCTTGTCGCCCTTGAAAACGCCTTCGGTCAGGCTGTCGCCAAAGGTCAGCGAGAGGTAGGTGTAGCCGCCTTTTTCGGTTTTGCCGTCGCTGGGGCCGGGCTTGAATTGGGCGCTTTCCGGGACAACAACGACCGTTTTCCAGGCATAGCTTGGTTTGTCATCGAGAGCTTTCGCGGCGGCTTTCAAGTCATCGGCCGGGGTCGAATCGGCCGCCCAAAGTGATCCGCTGAAAACACACGCCGCCAGGAAAAGAATTTTTGCGTTCATAGTCATTGAGTTCTGATGGTGATGAGGCCGGATGATGCGCCCACGCGCCGGAGCCGCAATAGCAAAGGGAGGAAAAAACGAGAGGGAACCCGCTTTGGAAAGCGAATTCCCTCCCTGCGATCATTCGCAAGCAATCCCACATTGCTGGATGAGCTTGAGCTTACGGGAGGAGCAAAATCCCGCACGTCATGAAAAATGATGACACGGATCGCTTCTTCTCGCAGCGCGTCATTTAGGCATTGGCTCCAGCAGAACTTTGGTTTCGGGCCGCCATTTCAAGCCCCAATCGCGCAGCTCTTTTAGAATCGGACGCAATGCTTCGCCTTTTTCGGTGAGACGATAGGCAAGGCGTTTGGTCCCGTCCGCTGCGGGAATTTGTTCGACGATGCCTTGCTTGAGCAGGCGTTCGAGGCGGTCGCTCAAGATGTTCGTGGGGATGCCTTCCGGAGACGCCACGAATTCCTTGAAGCGGGTGCGGCCAAGAATCAAATCGCGAACCACCAACAGCGTCCAGCGATCGCCCAGCAGGTCGAGGGAACAGGCGACAGGGCAAGGGGAACGCATCGAATCGGCGGATGCTTTGGCGGCGACGGTTTTAGGCACGAGAAAACGATGCCACAAAAGACACTTGCAATCTACAAGTAAAAATACTTGCAAAAAGCAAGCGTTTAAACATGCTGGAGCCAATGAATGCTGATATCGAGCCAAAGCTGGCCCCGCCGGGAGCGGGATTGCCGTGGGTGGAATTGATCGTCGCGCGAACGTTGTTCAAGTGGCGGGCGGCGACATTAAGCCGTGAACAGTTGGCGGCGCGTTTCGCCGCCGAGCGCGCCAGGATTCGATCACGCATCGATGCGGCGAGCGCCGGGGAACTGAGCAAACGCATCCTGATCGATCGCGTCCGAGGGTTGGAGGATAGCAGCCGGTACTGGTCGGTCTTGATGACGCTGGAGCATCTGCGCATCGTCCATCGCGGAGTCCAGCACACGATCAAAATGCTGGCGCGCGAGAAAGCCATGGATCGAGTTGTGAGCACGGCGGCTGTTAAACCATCCGCTGATGTGACGGAGAATGTGATCGAAGATTACGAGGCTTCGTGCGACGCCTTGATCAACGAAACGGCGGCCATTGGGAATTTGCGGACGAAGACGAGGCATGCGCATCCGTGGTTTGGGCCGTTGGACGCCTTTGGGTGGCATGCGCTGGCGGCGGGACATCTGGCCATTCACCGGACCCAGATCGAGCGAATTTTGGAGGCGCAACGCAGTGAAGCGCTGAGACCGAAATTGGAGCTTCATCCGGAAGTTGGCGCGTGATGAGCGCGGGCCGTCAGGATGGCGGGAAATCGCGCCGCAGGTCTTCGGGCGTTTTCCCAGCGTCGCGGAGTTGGCGGAGGCTGAGCGAATCGCAGCGTTTGGCGAGCCGACGGCCTTGTTCATCGAGCATCAGGGCGCAGTGATAGAAGGCGGGCGTCTGGACGCCGAGCGCTTCGAAAAGCAGGATTTGACGGGCGGTCGAGCGCAGCAGGTCTTCTCCGCGCACGACTTCGGTGATTCGCATTTCGGCGTCGTCCACCATGCTGGCAAGTTGATAGGACGGGAAATTATCGTGACGCCAGACGACAAAATCGCCGAAATCCCGCCCGGCGATAAAGCCGTGTGAACCGCTTCGGCGGTCTTCGAATGCGACATTCCGTCCGTCCGGGACGCGAAAGCGCCAGTTCACCGGTCGCGCGGCCAGTTCTTCGGCGGTCAAATGACGATCGCGACATGTGCCCGGGTAGATGGGTTCGTCATCAGCGGCGTGGGGAGCCGCGAGCGCGCGGGCGACATCCTGTCGCGAACAGATGCAGGGATAAATTAGGTTCGCGGCGCGCAATTTTTCGAATGCGGCGCGGTAGAGTTCGATGCGTTCGCTTTGGTAGATCGGCGAACCGTCCCAGCGCAATCCAAACCACGCCATATCAGCCAGGATTGCTTTGGCGAACTCGGGGCGGCAACGCGGGCGATCAAGATCGTCCATGCGCAACAGGAGCGTTCCACCCGCCGCCAGGGCGCGTTCTTGCGCAATCCAAAAGGTGCGCGCATGACCGAGATGCAGATATCCGGTCGGCGATGGCGCGAGGCGTCCACGGTATTCCTGGGCCGAAGGCACGCCCGTTTAAAGCATACCGCGCGCAATTTGGCTATGGGCGGCATGCGGGTCTATATTGGGCGGTGCGAAAGGGAGGGTGGAAACGGATTTGCGGATGGGCCTTTGTGTTCGCGTTCGTGGCGGGAATTGCGGCGGCTGTGACCTGGCGCGCGTGGTTCCCGGCGGCGGCGAGATGGGCTCTGCGCGGGCGCGGGGTTGCCACCAAATCGGTCACATGGATTGGCTCGGACCGACTGAAGCTGGAGAACGTCGAGTATCACGGCGAAGGAAGGAGCTTTCGCGCAATGGAGTTAACCGTGATTGCGCCCTGGGCTTGGAGACGCAGGTTGCGCGAACCAGAGGCCACGAATGCGTCCGTTTTTATTCAGGCGAATCGATGGCGTTTGATTCTTCCGGAAGGTTCAAAATCGACGAAGTTCGAAAGCGAGCGTGAATTTGGAATTACTGAGACGCTCGAGAGTTTTCAGGCGGGAATGGATCGCTTGTGGACAAATTGCCCACGCGCGGAGTTCTTGAACGGGACGATTCAGACGCCTTCCGGGGAGTTTAACTTTGGCGTCGTGGAGTGGAGGAGAGGCGAACTGTCTGGGGACTTTACCTGGCCGCAGCTGAACGATCCGGCATCGTTCAAGCTCGCGCGCACGGCGACGAATGTTCAGTTGGCGGTGAAGCAGATCGCATTGGAAATCGGGTCGAGGCTTTCGCTGACGATCACGACGAACGACGAGGCGCGTGTGGCGGGATATGCTCGTTGGAAAACGAATCGCGTCGATCTGGACCTCACTTTTGTCCCAGGCAGCGATATTCCACGAAGTGGTTTTGTGGAATCAAAAGGGTTGGAGATTCCAGAACAATTACTGGCGCGAGCGGGATTGCAGGCCTTGGATGCGCGGTTTCGCCTGGTGATTACAAATGGCCGCTTCGATCTGCGCCTGCGCGCGCCCGAAGCTCCGGTCGAATCATCGTCACCGCCTAGCGAGACTTCGCCTTAAAGAATGCGGAAAGTTCTGCGAGATGGTCGGTGTTGATGAGATCGACGCCAGACGTGTACATCGCGTTCCAGGATTCTTCGCGGTCGGGCAAAGCCCAGAAGCGAATGATCCGTCCCTGGGCGTGCGCCTTCGAAACGGCGTCGCGGAGGTGGGCGGCTTCGTCGGCGGGCATGGGGCCAGTTTTCCACTTAAACTGCGCGGTCCACGAATCGCTCACCAGCGGCACGAGGCTGACGGGCGGATTTTCGGCGAGATCGGGAAGGCGTCCGTCGATGGCCGCCCAGCGTTTGGTTTGTTTGGCGAGGTAATCGCGCGGGCGTTCGCCGCTCAGGATGATCGTGACGGCGTTGGTATGGATTTCGTTGCCTTCAAAAACGGTGAGCATCGGTTTGTAAGGCTCGATTTGCTTTTCCAGCGTCTGATACGAAAGCAGCGCGTCGGTTTTGATGTCGATCAGGAGGATCAACGTCTTCAGGCCGGGAATGATGACGCCTTTATTATCGTCGAAGCGTTTTTTGAGCGGCGCGAGATAGAGTTTTTCCAGGTTTCGTTCCGGACGAACATTTACAGAATCGTGCGCGACCAACAGGTCGCCATTGACCGGATAAACGTCCGCTTCAACGCTGCCGAAGCCTTGCTCCAGCGCTTCGAAGAGCGGGCGCGCATGTTCGTAGTCGTTATGGGCGTGAGCGCGGGGCAGGGGCGTTTGCGCCTTGGCGGAATTGAGCGCAAAGACGGCCAGAGCGAGCGCGAGCAGGAGGTTTTTCATATCAGTTGTGGACGGCGGCGCGTTCCATGGTGCGTTTGTAGGCCAAAATTCCATCGACAATGGCGCGGGCCATTTCGCGGCGATGATCTTCGTCGAACACTCTTTTGGAATCGGACGGGTTCGACATAAAACCGCCTTCGATCAGGATGCTCGGCATGGGCGCCCTGCGGAGCACCTCGAAACCGGCGCGCCGCACGCCACGATCCGCGAGATCCAGGCTGCGCGTGATCGAGCGTTGCACTTCGTAGGCAAGCAAAACGCTTTGCGCGTCGTAGCGGTTGCCGGGATAGGTGCGGAGAGCCTGTTCGCTGCCGTTGGTTGCTTCGGCGCCGAAGGGCGTGACGCAGTAGGTCTCGACTCCTTTCGCTCCGGGATCGGGCGCGGTGTTGTAATGCAGGCTGACAAAAAGATCGGCTTTGGCTTTCTGGGCCAGCTCGGCGCGGTCGGCGCGTTCGACATACGTGTCGGAACGGCGCGTCATGAAAGTCTTCAGACCGGCGTCTTCGAGTTGTTCCTTCACTTCTTTGGCGAGCATCATCGTGAAGATTTTTTCCTGTTTGCTGCCGATCTGGTAACCGGGATCCTTGCCGCCGTGGCCGGCGTCCAGGGCAACGACCAGCACTTTCCGATCTTTGCCCAGGCGTTTTGGAAACAGGACGGGTTCGATCAAGGTGGTCAGGTCTTTCTGGTCGATGATGAGGCGGCCGTTATGAACGCGGATCGGAAAGGAAAGCCAGACGCTGACGCCGTTGACCGTGCCGTGGCGCGAGTCGTTGGCGAGCGCGATGTTGGCCCAGCGATTGGTCAGGTCGATGGTCGACCCCTTTTGGTCGAAGCTCATCTGGAAGCCGTTTTTTTCCGCCCAATCGCGCAGGTAAACCGTCCCGGCGGGACGCGCGTGCTGGGGCGGGGCCGGAAGAAACTTGGCCGCGGCCATCGCTGGCGCGGCGAAAAACAACATGCCCAGGAAAACGACCAATTTCATGCTCGCGCGCATTGTGGGAATCGACGAACAGAATGCGAGCGAATTCAACACTTCGTTCCTTCGGTTAAAGATTTTTACAGAAGGGAACAAAGGAAACGAAGAGGGATGGAATGTTTTGGGGGGGCAAACACATCTCATGGTTCAAGTTTTACTTTCTTCCGTGGAAAACCGGCTTAGGTTTCGCGCATGTCGCGTGAGTATGTGCTCGAACCGTTCCGGCGTGAGATCGCTTTGCAGATCGATTACGCCCGGGAACTCAATGAGCAGCAACACGCCGCCGTGACGGCGCCGCCCGGGCCGTCTTTGGTGATCGCCGGCGCGGGGTCGGGGAAGACGCGCACCTTGACTTATCGCGTCGCGTATCTGCTGGAGCATGGAGTGGCGCCGGAAAGAATTCTGCTGCTGACCTTCACGAACAAAGCCGCTCGCGAAATGATGCGGCGCGTCAACGACATCCTCGGGCAGGATTTAGCGAGCCTCTGGGGCGGGACGTTTCACTCGATTGGCAATCGCATCCTGCGCAAAAACGCGTCCAAGCTGGGGCTGCGTCCGGATTTTACGATTTTGGACCGCGAAGACACGAAGGACCTGATCAAGGCGGCCATTGACGAAGCGAAGATCGATGTAACCGAGACGCGTTTTCCGAAGCCGGACGTCGTGGGCGACATTCTTTCGATGAGCGTCAACATCGCCAAGCCAATCACCGAAACCTTGGCGGAGTTCTATCCGGCGCATGAAGAATTGGCCGCGGAAATCGATCGTGTTGGAAAGCTGTATGCGGCGCGCAAAATCGCGGCCAACGTGGTCGATTTCGACGATCTCCTGACACTTTGGCTGAAATTGCTGCGGGAGGACCCGGATGCGCTTGGGTTCTATCAGCAGCGTTTTCAGTTTGTGCTCGTGGACGAATACCAGGACACCAATTCGGTCCAGGGCGAGATCATCGATCTGCTCGCGGCGCGACACCAAAACATCATGGTGGTGGGCGACGATTCGCAGAGCATCTATTCGTGGCGCGGGGCGAATTTCCTGAACATCATCGATTTTCCAAAGCGTTATCCCGGCGCGCGTGTGTTCAAAATCGAAATGAATTACCGGAGCACGCCGGAGATTCTGAACGTCGCCAACGCCGCCATCGCTGAGAACGTCCATCAATATCCAAAAGCCCTGGCGGCGGCGCGGACCTCCGGGGAGAAGCCGGCCCATGTCGCCTGCGGCGATTCCCAGCAGCAAGCCGCGTTCGTGGCCCAACGCATCCTGGAGTTGCGCGATGAGGGCGCGAATCTGGCGGACATGGCCGTTTTGTATCGCTCGCATTTTCATGCGCTCGAATTGCAACTGGAACTGACGCGCCGGAACATTCCGTTTACGATCACCAGCGGCATTCGTTTCTTCGAGCAAGCCCATATCAAGGACGTTGCGGCGTTTTTAAAACTGGCCGTGAACCCACTGGACGAGCTTTCGTTCAAGCGCGCGATTCGCCTGCTGCCCGGGATCGGCGGCAAAGGCGCGGATAAATTGTGGCAAATCTTCCTGGGCGAAATTCGGCAGCCTGCCATATCCCCGACGCCATTGGCTGCGGCGTTGCAACGCGCCTCCAAAGCAGCTCCCAAAAAAGCGCTGGTGGCCTGGGCGCAGTTCACGGCGACGATGGCGCAGTTGGAATCGCCCGCGTTGAAGAATCAGCCGGGGAAAATGATTCGACTGGCGCTGGAGGCCGTTTACGAAGACTACCTGAAGCAGACCTTTCCGAATTTCAGCGTTCGCAAGGAGGAAATCGAGCAACTCGCAAACTTCGCGCAGCAGTTCCAAACAATGGAGGATTTCCTGACGCAATTGGCCCTGCTCAGCAACGTCGAGGCGGAGGACGACCAGGCGCAACAGGATGACGAAGAGCGGCTGAAGCTTTCGTCGATTCACCAAGCCAAGGGATTGGAATTCAAAATTGTCTTCGTCATCATGCTTTGCGAAGGACTGTTTCCGTCGTCGCGCTCGGTCGATTCGTCGGACGCGCTCGAAGAGGAACGCCGCTTGTTTTACGTCGCGGTGACACGCGCCAAGGACGAGCTTTATTTAACCTATCCGATCATGCGCTATGCGCGCGGCGAAGGCGCTTCACTGACGCAACCGTCGCGGTTCATCGGCGAAATTCCAAAGGAACTACTTGAAGAATGGCGGTTGCAAATGAGTTACGGCAGCAGCTTTGGGGGTTATGGCGGTTATGGAGGCTACGGCGGAGGCGGCGCGGCGTCCTCCAGAAATAATTCGAGTCCCAACCAGTCGTCGCGCGGTAATTTTGGAAGCGCGTCAAATAACGAAGAAGATTCGGACGAACAAAACGACGGTGAACCGTTCTAAGTTTTCGAACCGTCGATTTACTTCGCTGGAATTGAGCGCAGGAGCGATTGCGCCATTTTGACGTACGATTTCTCGCGCCGGCGTTGGAAGGCCGGGAGATGGCTGGCGTCGGCGACGACTTCGGTCAATTCGCGGCGGGCGGTGTCGTGGTCGCCTTTTTCGATTAGAAGCTTGGCCAGGCCGACGCGGGCGGCGGCGTAGCTGTGGCGCTGGAGAACCCGTTGCCAGGCGGCGAGGGCGGCGTCTTTTTGATCGAGCAAGGCCAGCGTTTCCGCCAGCGTCATCATGGTCTGGCCATATTCATGCTCGGGATTCGCGGCGCAGACTTTTTGGAGCAGGGGCAGGGCGTCATTGGGGCGATTGAGCCGCAGGAGGCATTGGCCAAAATGGGCCAGCGTCTCTTCATCTTCGCTGTCGCGCTCCATCGCGGCGCGATATTCTTTCTCGGCTTCGGCGAGTTTGCCCTGGGCGAAATAAATATCGGCCAGTTGCGAATGATGATGGGCTTTGTCGAGGTGATGAATCTGGTCTTGCAGTTCCTTGATGCGCCGGCGCGTGGCGGCTCCAGGCAATTCGAAGGTGGGGGCCGAAACCGCAGCGGAGTTCCGAAAATAGAGAAAGAAATAAAGAATGGCATTCAGGCCGAGGGGAAAGAAAAACATGAACGCCGCCCACATATATTCCTGATTCCGGATCGCGTGAATGATCATCCAGAGCTGAAACAACATCAGGGCGAGCAACACCGGGTTGCCCATGATCGACCAGGGATTGTCGAAAAATTGGATGAAGATATTCGCGAACATCTATTGCAGGCCCGTCAATTCCTTGCTTGCCGCGAGGCGCGCTTCCATCTCTCTGATGATGGGGCCGGTCCGTTCCAGGAGGTTTTTCTCGGTCTGGCCGGGAAATGGATTTAGTTCAAATCGCACGGCGGCGACGGCTTCGCCATTTTTATCATGCAAGGGCCAGGTGGTGATCAGGATGCCTTTTTCTTTATCCTTGCCCGCGAATTTTTTGTCGTTCGCGATTGCATCGGCCTCGTATTCGTTCGCCGCCTGGCCGATTTCAGATTCAATGGCGCTGGCGATTACTTGCGGGGCGCTGCTGGCGTTGGTTTTCTTCGCGACGATGCGGATGTTTTTCAAGCGGGGATGTTTTGGCATCGTTTCACGGATGAGAATGTTCGCGAGGGCTTCGCGCGGTTGGTAAACAATGCGTGTGTCCGTAAAATAACTGACAGAATCCGATTTAGTCCAAAAGGCGATTTTCCCAGCGGAATACGTGCTGTCTTGCGCGGTCGGGAAAGCCTGCTTGCCGTCCAGCCAGCAAGTGATTTGGTTTCCGTTCGCGCCAATTTTAAATTCGTGCCAGACCCCCGAAGCAATCGGCAAATCGGCGCCCACGGGATTTTGGATGATGCCATTCACCACCGGGCTGAAGCGAACCGTTCCGTAGAGGCCCGACGCGCGAATATAAAAATAATTCGATTCGTTCTGCATGCGGAAGGCGATCCCGGCCATTTGCTCCACCACGCCAGCTTCCAGCTTGAAACGCGTCGTGATCGTGAAATTGGCGTAATCCTGATCATCCAAAATTAGTAGCGGATAATGATACTCCGTCGGGTCGCGCGAAACCTGGGCGAGCACATTCTGGCGCGGCGTCTCGGCTTTGGCGGTCACAGCGTCAAGGACGGGCGGCACTTCGGTTTGGATGATTTTCCATTCTGGCGGGCGTCCCTGGCCCATCAGGGCCGGGCGCAAGCCCGCCGGCGGCTCATTCGTTTTCATCGTGGTGAATTCAATGAGCCGTTCCGCGCCGCGCACGGGCAAAAAGCCAAAGACAATCAGAAACCAGACTCGAAACATTGCGCAAATTCTGCCCGCACCCGGGCTTGGATTCAAGCCGCGTGTGGAAGGCGGCCATGACACGGCCGCGCAACTCCTATCGAATCCCTTGTTTTTTGCGGACCTGGAATTTCGAAAATATCTAATTCAATCTCGATTTTTGAAGTAAAGTTTGGGTAACTTTATCGTGCCAGATGGATCAACCTCCTCAATTCACAACGCTTTGCGACGATATTGATGTGTTGAAGCATGCTCAAATGCCCCATCGATCCATCCTGAACGCAACCGCCTTAGGCAACAGTCGATTCGGTTCCGCCGTCCGGGTGGAACGTCCTCCTTATGACGACCGGAAAGTCTAATAAAGGAAAAATTACGTCCGCAATGATCGCCGGCTTGTTCTCCGGCGCAATTGGCTTGTCTGTTCTCCTGGGCTGGATTTTCCGTGTTCCTTTGATGAAGAGCGTTCTTCCGGGCGCGGTGGAAATGAAAGCGAATACGGCCATCGGTTTCCTTCTGGCCGGGACGGCGCTTTGCTTGTTAAGCGCCCCGGGCGATCGCATTCGCAAACGGTTTGGCCAAAGCCTCGCGCTCGCCGTGTCGCTCCTCGGTTTTCTCACCCTCAGCGAATATTGGTTTGGATGGCGGTTGGGGATCGGCGAATTGCTCTTTCGCGATCCCACGGGTTTTCATGGCATGATGTCCGTCTTTAGCGCTGGCGTTTTTGCGGCGATCGGCCTGGGGCTGGCTGCGGTTCCCAAGCCGTCGTTTCGATGGCTGGTCTGGATGGGCGCGATTGCCGCGTTCGTGGTCGGCGGCGTTTCTTTTATTGGTTATCTCTGGAACGCCAGCGAGTTGGTGACGGGCCGCTTTATTCCGCCGCTGGCCATCAACACCGCTTTCGCGTTTATGGTCCTTGGACTGGGGACAATCCTGACCCAGCGGGGCTCCGGAGACGCAGCTCCGTCGTCGACGCCTGCGCCGCTTTCAAATGTGGAGATCAAAACGCTAGCGGGATTTTTCACCACGATCGTTTTGTTGCTGCTCTCGGGCGCAAAGACCTACCGGGCGGCGGTCGATTCGTCGGATTCCGCCCAATGGGTCTCGCACACCCAGCGCGTGCGCGCCGGCTTGTGGATGCTGTACGGCGCGGTTTCGGACGCCGAATCGCAGCAGCGCAGTTACCTGCTCAGCGGCGAAGCAAAGTTTATTGAGGGCTCCCGGAAATTCGCGACCAACTCCCTGAACCAGGCGAGTGGCCTCGCCCTGTTGGTCGCGGATAATCCGGCCCAGCAGCAACGAATGAAGGATCTTCATTCGACTGTGGAACGCCGCATCGCGGCGCTGGAGCATACGAGCGAACAATACAAAGTCGGAGGCCTTGAGGCGGCGCAAGTGTCCATCCTAAACGGAGAAGGAGGGCACCTCATGGCGGCCATTCGAGATTTGGTCGTGCAGATGGATTCCGCGGAAAACGATCTGCTCAACGCGCGGGAGGTAAGTCGTTCCCGGGAGCAATTAAATACGCTGATCTTTCTCCTGGTGACGCTTGTTATTGCGGTGGTTGGATGCCTGCTTCTGTTTCGAGGCATTCGTCGCGAAATGAAGCGGCGAGCCGAGGCTGAAGAGATCGTGCGCCGCAGCGAAGAGAACCTTTCCGTCACGCTCCATTCCATTGGCGACGGCGTCCTGGCCACGGACGCAGAACGGCGAATCACGCGGCTCAATCCCGTGGCCGAAAGGCTCACGGGCTGGACGCAGGCGGAGGCCACTGGGCGTTTGGTGGATGAGGTGTTTAAAATTCTGAATGAAGACACTCGCGAAGCTTCGATTATTCCGGTGGAAAAAGTGCTGGCGACGGGTGAAGTGCACGGGCTCGCCAATCACACCATTCTTGTGGCGCGCGACGGAACGGAACGCCCGATCGCAGACAGCGCCGCGCCGATTCGTGACCGGAATGGGCGGATTCTTGGGGTCGTCCTCGTCTTCCGCGACATCATCGAAGAACGCCAGGCTCAGATGCAAGTGCGCGAGCGCACTGCGCAGTTGGAGGAAGCGAATAAGGATTTGGAGTCTTTTTCCTACTCGGTTTCGCACGACCTGCGGGCGCCGCTCCGGCACGTGCAGGGCTACGCCCAGATGTTGGAAACGGCTCTGGAAGGCCAACTGCCCGAGAAAGCCCGTCGATTTTTAAAGAATATCAATATCGCCAGCGTGGAGATGGGCCATCTGATCGACGACTTGCTGTCCTTTTCCCGGATGGGCCGCGGGGAGATCGCTGAATGGCCCGTGGCGATGGACACGCTATTGGAGGCGGCCATCAAAAGCCTGGATCTCATGACCCAGGGCCGAAATATCGTGTGGAAAATCGCGCCGCTGCCGCGCGTTCTGGGTGACGCCGCGCTTCTCAAACAAGCCCTGACAAATCTCGTCGGGAACGCCATCAAGTATACGGGGCAGCGAGAAAAGGCCGAAATTGAAATCGGGCGCGCGGGCATGGAAGGCGATCGCCTGGTCTTTTTTGTGAGGGATAACGGGGCCGGGTTCGACATGCAATACGCGCACAAGCTCTTTGGAGTTTTTCAACGCCTGCATCGGGCCGAGGAATTCGAAGGCACGGGAATCGGCTTGGCCATTGTTCGTCGGGTGATTAACCGCCATGGCGGACGGGTTTGGGCGGAAGGTAAACTCAACGCCGGCGCGACGTTTTATTTCACGTTAAAACCAGCTCCAGCGGCCTGAACTTCGTTTCCATCGGTTCCTCATAAGAACTTTCCAACGCCTTCTCTGCTTGTCCCCATCGGGGATTTGCATACAGTTTGAGGCCCGTGGCCCAGGCGCTTAGATTTATTGGATTGCTCAACGCGGCGATTTGGTTGGGCGCGATGTGCTTTTTCACGTTCATCGTGGGTCCGGCCGTTTTTAGCCCCGAGATCAAGGCGATCCTGCAATTGGAATGGATTCCCGGCGCAGTGGCCCAGGCGATGATCGAGCGCTACCTCGTTCTCCAGCAATGGTGCGCCGGAATTGCCCTCCTGCATTTGCTGGTCGAATGGATTTACACGGGAAAACTTTTTCCGAAGGCGTCGCTGATCATCCTGGTTTTCTGCCTGGGCATTTCCCTGGCGGGAACGCGCATGCTGACTCCCCGCATGAAGCAACTGCATATTATCAAGTACGCGAAGCAAACCACGCAGGCGCAGAAGGACCAGGCGAAGGAGAATTTTTCCATTTTGCACGCGACCAGCCAGATTACAAACCTGTTGGCGCTGGGCGGGGTTTTATTTTATTATTGGCGCCTGTCGGTTGGGACACAAGGGAGCAGGCCTGGCGCGGGAGCGCGCTTTCGATCCTGAACAAGGGGGAGGAATTGCGAACAGCGGCGGGGCGGCGCCCAAAAGAGGGGTTGACAAAACCTCCCGGGTAACGGTCCTTAAACTAGTGGCGGGTTTGAAGCGCCAAGGGAACTGAAATGGGAAACGTATGATATCGAATGAACGTCCATCGCCTTACGGCCACCGTTCGCAGGGGCATGATTCTCACGGGCATGGCCACTCCGGCCCCAAGCAGCAGGTTGTCGAAGACACCCTTCGCAGTGACAAGGTCCAGATCGAGCGCAAAACCTTCGTTTTTACCCTCAAGGAAAACCCGCGCGGGCGATTCCTGCGCATCACGGAAGACGTAAACGGTCGCCGTGACACGATTATTATTCCCGCCACCGGGCTTGAGGAATTTAAACGCATTTTCGACGACATGACCCGCGCTTCGCTCGATACGCCTCCGAAGATGGGGGATTTGGAATAGCTGGCGCCGGCGTTTTCAGAGCCGGAAGAATTTGCAATTCCCGCGGCAAATTGGCTGCGGGATTTTTTTTGCGTTTTGATGTTGCGCTGCGGCTCAAAATCCCGCAGTAAAAACGCCCCAATTTGAAATGAAGAAATCCAAAGGTTTGAACGAACGCGAGATCATCGAGCTCCTGAGATCCGTTCTCCCCAAAACCACCAGCGACATCGACCTGGCGTCCAAAATCATCAACGCCATGGAAAAGGAATTACAGCGCAAGAACGTCCACATGGCCTTCGAGAAGTTCTGCGAAAAATGCGAACTCCCTTCCATGGAAGCATCCAGCATCATGGACGTGAAAAAGCAGTTGAACGACGCTTTTGGCGCGGACGCCGTCTCGGTCCAGGCTGACAAGAAGGAAGAGGCCCTGAACATCGAAGTCAAAACGCCCGATGGCGTGCTGACCGGCCAAATCAAAGTCGGCAAGGGCGGGGGCGAAGAATCGGACGAGCAGGAGGTGACCTTGAAATTCATCTCGTTCCCGGTGGCGTTGCCGTCCGACCCGGAATTGGTCTGGAGCCTGGCCAAACGTGAAAACCTGTCCAATGAAGAGGCGGGTGTGATGCTGGCCAAGGTGGAGGAAGAGTTCTGGGCGAGCAAACAGGGCCAAAAACTCCTGCGCGATCGCGTGGAGCGCACCTTCGCCGAATTTGTCTCACGCGTCCCCGGCAAAATGCTCACCGAAGTCGGCCTCAAACGTCATTACAAAGATCCGGAAGCCGTGAAGCAATTTCGCACGCTGAATAAGTGACGCATGCCAGGCGCGCCCTGCTTTCTGGAAAATTTACCGTCGGAATCAGGGCGTCGTCGGTTTGCAAACTCGGACTTTCGGCTGGGAAGGCGTTTTCATCCCTTCGCCGAGAAAAAAGGACGGGTGCGGCGGTTGATTGTAGCCGACGTTTTGCCACGCGACGCTCAAGCGATACTGCGGGTCGTGCATTAGCGTCGTGATGCGATGTTCCGTAGGAGTCGTTGTGCTGTAGATGCGAAGTTCCGAATTGTCTGCGCTGCGAAAAATCACTTCTTCACGCCAATCGCCGAAAATGTCGGCGCTCAGGCAGGGGGTCGCTTTTGTGCCGTTGTTCGCGCTGCAACCATCCGCGGTGAACAGCGGTTTGAGCGACGCGGTTTCCCAATCCCATTTGCTGATTTGATTGCGATCAAGCAGTTCCCGCAAAAGATCGCCATCCCACCAAATCGCGAAGTTGGTCGAGCGCGGCGCCGGTCCGATTTCGACGCCCTTGCAATCGCGTAACCCGGTTGGACCGGCCCACATTTCTTCGCCCGGATGCCGTGGGTCGATGTCGGCGGTGAGGCCGCGTCCGATATCGACGCCGGGTAAATCGCTCCAAAGGATTTTGCCCGTGCGCGCGTCAAAGCAGGCCGCGCCGGGCGTTTGCAAAGCGACCGTGCGTTCTTCGTTCTCGTGAATGCCGAACACCTCGAAACCGGGATGGTCCGGGTCCAGGTCGCCGGCGTGCAAGGCATCGCCGTGGCGCAGGCCCGTGGTGTAAAGGCCCTTTCCATCGTCATCGACAGCCATGGCGTGATAAATAATTTCGTCACGCCCATCCTCATCGACGTCAGCGACTGAAAGTTGATGCCCGCCCTGGCCGGAATACGGATTCTCTTTGTCCTTCGAATCGAAAATCCAGCGCGAGGTGAGTTTCCCGCTGCGCCAATCCCACGCCGCCAAAACGCTCCGGCCGTAATAACCGCGACACATCACCACACTCGGCAACTGGCCATCCAAATACGCAGCGCACGCGAGAAAACGATCAGCACGATTGCCAACACTGTCGTTGCCGCCGTTCCCGCCCACGCCGCCCCACCCGCCGAGGTCGCCGCGCGCCGGGATGTAATTTGTAGTCGCGAGCGCCGCGCCTGTCCGCCCGTCAAAAATCGTGAAGTATTCCGGCCCTTTTAGAATGCGTCCAAACGTGCGAGATGTTGCGTTCGTGTCGCGCCAATCGGCCTTCAGGTCTCCGATGATTTTGCCCGCGCCGTCCACGGTGCCGTCGGCGGTTTTGCAGGCGATTTCAGCGACGCCATCGCCGTCCAGATCGTAGACGATGAACGGCGTGTAATGCGCGCCCTCGCGAATATTTTTGCCGAGGCAAATTGTCCAGAGAAGGCCGCCTTCCATGCGATACGCTTGCAAAATTGTTTCACCAGTTAGCCCCAAAGCCGCGGTGTCGCGTGGATGCCGCTCGCTCTTCAGGATAACTTCATATTGACCGTCCCCGTCGACATCGCCCACCGAAGCGTCATTAGGCGTGTAACCGGGCGGAAGCTTGAGCGGGATCGAAAGATACGGCGTCGTGAATGAAATACATTTTTGCGAGCGCGGAAGTTCTTTGCCGTCGATTACCGCGGCGATTGCATACCGCGTCTCCGCGGTTGGCGAATTGGTGTCCAGAAAACAGGTCTCGCCAGCAATCGGCTGCGAATTAAGTCTCTGAAAACTGGCGCCTTCCGCCGAGCGGTATACGTTGAACGCAACTTGCGCCGGATCGTCCACGAGCAAACGCCAACTCACGAATTTCTTGCCGGCGTCACTCGGAATCGCCACGACGCCACGGTCCAGGAATTCCATCTGGCGCTGGGCAAAGGCGGTCGATGCCATTAAATAGCAAACTGCGCCAATTTGAATGTGGAAAGAGCGGCTCTTCTTATTGCTCGATTTCCGGACGTTTCGCGGCCAAATCATCGGAGTCCAACTCCAGATGGATTTATGGCGTCAAAGGCTTGGGCTGGAGTTTCGCCCATTCTTCCTTCGAAACCGGCTTGGCGGTGTGGTGCATGACGAACACGCCTTTTTTATTGCCGATCACGATGTCGGGATAGGGATCTTTGTCGACGAGCCCGGCCATGACCTGGGTGCCGACTCCGGAATCGTTGTCGATGAGGTAGGGGACGAAATCGACATTTCCAGGGCCGTTGCGAACGGTTTTGAACCAATAGACGACGGCGGCTGCGTTCGGTTCTTCGTCACCGTGGTTGCCATGCGCCCAGAAGCGTTTGCCGGTGATTAGGTCTTTCACACCGTCGCCGTCCATGTCCGCCAGGTCGAGCGAGTGCAATTGCGAGAACTTCACGCCGTAACGGTTTTCGTTCGGCTCCTTGCCCATGATGAAATGCGGCTTGAAGGTGATTTCGTCGCCTTGCTTCACCTGTTCGTACCAAGCCAGGCCGTAACCATGCGCGGCGAGCGACGTCACGACGTCAGCGTCGCCGTCGCCGTCGAAATCATAGGCATACATCTGCGAACCGCCGCCGCTGAAATGGAACGGATGCTTTTTCCATTCCTTGTCTTCCGCCAAGGACGCGGGCTGTTCCCACCAGCCGTCCTGTTCGAGCAAATCGGGTTTGCCATCGCCATTGACGTCGCCGAAACCCATCCCGTGGGTGAAACGCTGCCAGTTTCCTTTCGGCGTGATGTGATGGACCTTCCAGGGCTTGCTCGCGTCCTTCCAATCCGCCTCGGCGTAAACGAAATAGCCGCCGGAATTGCAAATAATGTCGGGTTTGCCGTCGCCGGTGACATCCATGAAGCCGGGCGATTCATTGTCGGTCACTTCGACGGCGATGTGCTTTTGCCAATGGCCGTCGCGTCCTTTCGGATTTTCGTACCAGGACGTGTCTTCGCCCGGGAAGCCCATCACCATGATGTCCGGCCAGCCATCGCCGTTGAAATCGAAGGTGTACATCAGGAAATTCTTCGAATAGGTGTTGTTCACGCCCAGCCCGCCTTCGAAGCCGGGAATCGTTTCTTCCGTGCCGTCGGCTTTCTTCGCTTTGAAGGATTGCGTGGCAGGATAGAATTCGTGGCGCTTCGAAAAGGCCGGACCTTCATACCAAAACGGACCGGCGGCGATGTCGTTGACGCCGTCTTTGTTGAAGTCGCCGAAGGTGGCGCCTTCGCTCCAAAATTCCTTCGTGAGCGTTTGCTTGGTGAAGGTGTGGGCCAAAAACGTGTCGGCGGCAAAAGCCGGGGCGACGGCGAGCAACGAAAGTGCGGCGAGTTTCATGTCAGGTAAGAGATGGACGTATGGTAACCCCCGCGCATTCGCAGGAAAGCAGATTCAGGCGCGGCGGTTGCGTTTTTTCTTTCCGCAACGCGCGCGGTTTGATTAAAGAGTCCCATGCGCCAGGTTCGATTTTTCACTCATCTCGTTGCTTTATTGGTTTTCCCGCTGTTGATGGCCGCATCGCCGCTGCCCAAAGGACCTGGAAAAGTGGAGATCAAGAAGTTGCCCGGCAAACTGCGCATTGAGTTGAATGGCGAACTATTCAGCGAATACGTTTACGAGGATACGACGCGGCCGTTTTTGTATCCGATCATCGGTCCGGGCGGTGAGAAGATGACGCGCAATTGGCCGATGAAGGACGAAGGCCAGGAGGAGCGCGATCATCCCCATCACAAATCGTGGTGGTATGCTCACGGAGCGATCAACGGCATCGATTTCTGGTCGGAAGTCAAAGGCGCCGGCAAAACGGTGCACGAAGGATTTGAGCAGGTGAAATCGGGTAAAGTCGGCGTGATCAAGAGCCGGAACAAGTTGGTGGATACGAATGGCGTGACGGTCGCGACGGATGTGCGCACGCTCAAAATTTATAACGTGAAGGATGCGCGGTTGATGGATTTTGAAATCACCATCAAGGCGTCCAACGGGGATCTGGTTTTCGGCGACACGAAGGAAGGGACCATGGCGTTGCGTTTGGCCGAAACGATGCGTCTGACGCAGCCGAAAAATAAGCCGGGGCAGGGGCACATTGTGAACAGCGAGGGCATACGCGACGGCGAGACGTGGGGCAAGCACGCGAAGTGGGTGGATTATTACGGGCCGGTGGAGGGAAAGACGGTGGGTGTGGCGATGTTCGACAATCCGAAAAACCCGCGCTACCCGACGACGTGGCATGTGCGCGATTACGGCCTGTTCGCGGCAAATCCGTTTGGGCTGCACGATTTCGAGAAGCAACCCAAGGATGCCGGGAACATGACGGTCAAGGCCGGCAAGTCGGTGACCTTCCGCTACCGGTTTTATTTCCACAACGGCAACGAGACGGACGCGAAAGTCGCCGAGCAATTCGAGGAGTATATCCACGGCCGATAACATGCCCTGGATTGCTGTGGCAACGATCGAGCAGTTGCAAAAAAATCAGTCGGTGAAATTCCGTTTTCGGCGCGAAGGAATCAAGCGCGAAGGGTTCGCGGCCCTGTTTGACGGCCATGTGATCGTTTACGAAAACATTTGCCGGCATTTGCCGATCACGATCGATTACGCCGACAACCGCTTTTTCACCGGCGACGGCAAGGAGATCATCTGCCAAACTCACGGAGCGGTTTACGATCCACTGACCGGCCTTTGCACTCGTGGACCGTGCGAGGGGGCGAGTTTGTTTAAGGTGTCTTTTGAAGTGCGTGAGGGCGCCGTGCATGTCGAAAGCGAAGAGTAAACGAGCGCTTTGAGATTAGTCACCGTTTAACTATCCAATCGTTTAGGCCTCGTTCGTCATTGCTCGACGCTTCCAATCCAAGACGGTGCATGGCTTCGCCGATGAAGTGAAGGGAGCCAGTGATTACGACGCGAGCCGCGGCCTCGGTTTCGGCGAGGGCTTCGTCGAAAGAGGCGCAAGCTTCGGCGGGGGTGTTGGCGGCAGCGCGGAATTGTTCGGCGAGGAACGACGCGTCTGCGGCGCGGTCGCTTTGGATGGCGACGGTGTAAATATGCGAGGCGACGGCAGCGAATTCGCGAGCCATGCTGGGAATGTCTTTGTCGGCCAGGATGCCAACGATGAAGGGGAGTTTTTCGCCGGGAAATTCGCGTGTGAGGGCGGTCCGCAAGGTCGCGGCGCCGGCGGGATTGTGCGCGCCGTCAAGGATGTAGCGCCCGCGCAGGTCGAAGCGTCCGGCCCAGTGAACGTGTTGCAAACTCTCGCGAATTTCGGCGTCCGTCCCGATGGGAAGTTTTGATTTTAGAATATCAACCGTGGCCAGCGCGATGGCGGCGTTTTTACCTTGATGCGGGCCGTGCAGGGAAGTTTCTACCATCGCCGGATCGATGAGGCGCTGGCAAGTCGCCTGCAAGAGTTTGGCAATTTCACAGATGACCTGCCAGGCGGATTCGTCTTCCACGCCGGTGATGACGGGAACGCCCGCTTTGATGATTCCAGCCTTTTCGCGCGCAATTTCGGCAAGGGTATGGCCAAGCCATTTTTCGTGATCGAATTGGATATTCGTGATCACGCTGGCCAATGGCGTCACAATGTTCGTCGAATCGAGGCGGCCGCCGAGGCCAGTTTCCCAGATGACGAGGTCAACCTTTTGCTCTTCGAACCATCGTAGGGCCATGACGGTGGTCGCTTCGAACAAGGTGGCGCTTCCGATTTCTTCGATGTGCGCGCGAATCTCAGCCACCAGGCGCGCCACATGGCTTTCAGGAATCAATTGACGATCGACCTGGATGCGTTCGGCAAAGGAGACGAGGTGCGGCGAGGTGAAGAGGCCGACTTTGTAGCCGGCGCGGCGGTAGATCGCTTCGAGCATGGCGCACGTGGAGCCTTTGCCATTGGTGCCGGCTACGTGGATGAAGCGGAGTCGTTCTTGCGGGTTGCCGGCGAGGGCGGCGAGGCGGTGGGTGGTTTCAAGGCCGAGAATCGCGCCAACTTTTTGGAGCTTGTAAAGGTAATCGACAGCTTCGGCGTAGGTCATTCGGCGCGGTCGCGGTGATCAACGATTATATTTGGATTCGCCGGGCGAGGACTTCAGTTTTTTTAACGCCTCCTCTTTCCAATTTGCGCCCAGAGATTTGATCGAGGTGTGCCGCCGTTGCAGCGGCGAGGCGTGTGAGGTTGCTGCCGTCTCCGCGTGCGGTGGCGTTTCGACATGAATCGGTTCGACACGGATCGGCGCGGCCGGAGAACCGGACGTTGTGGCCGTCGGAGCTGCTGGTCGCGAACCGGATTCAAAATACGAACTGGTCGTGAATGATGACGCGGAAAGGGGCGCCGGACCGCGGGCAATGGGGGCCGCCGTCGCCGTAATGACGGTGGCTGTCGTCGGGACGGGGCTTGCGACCGGAACGGGCGTGTTCAGATGCGCTGTGTCCGTCCGCCAGCAGAGGCGAATCGCCGGCGCCGAACCGACATGGACGACCAGGTGCGTGTATTGCATGCCGGTGACGTGCGCCTTGGCGGCGAGTTCCTCCGCCTTTACGAAAGCCTGCAAAATGCTCGATGTCGCCACGCCGCTTGTGTGCGTCGTGAGCAAATATTTCAACGTCGGCTCGGGGACGGCGGCGATGCGATCGAATTCGAGGATCAAGCGATGCCATTGGCTGGCTTCGAGGTCGAGGCAGGTCAATTCATAACCAGCTTCACGGAAGACGTGGCCGCTGGCGTTGACCTCGCGCAACACCTCCGCAAAGTCTTCTTCGCTCTCAACACGCAGACCTGAGGCCGCTTCCTGCAAATCGGCGCGCACCTGGTGGATTTGGCCGGCGGTCAATTGCAGGCTGCGCCGCAAACCCTCGACCGTCTCCGGCGCCTTGTCCACGGCCGCTTTGATCTGCGCGGCTTTTTGGGAGAGTTCATGGAGTTTTTTTAGCATGCTCATGGCTCCTGGGGGTGAGATAAAGATTAGGATTAAGAGTAAGATTAAGACAGGGGTGAGCCCGGGCGTGCTTTTTGGGCTTTTTCCAAAGCTTGATGGAAACGATCCAGGAAGGCGCGTTCGTTGGTCAGCATTTCCTGCGTGAGATCGATTTCCACGGTGCCTTGTTTGGCGCGTTCGGCCAAAAGTTCCTGCGCGTTGCGCAAATGATCGCGTTGTTGCGCGGAAACGTCTTTCAGGCTCGCCAGCGTGCTGTGCAGCATTTCCATTTCGTGCAGGACGCTATCGATTTTTTCGGCCATCGCGCCGGAATGGACGGCGGTGATTGCGCGTGTTAAATCTTCGCGCAAAGCTTTAAGGCCTTCGCCCAATTGCGCGCTCAATCCGTTGCCCGGGGGCTCTACATGCACAGGAGCGGGCGTGGGCGGTGGATGCGCCAGACGATTTTCGACGGTCACGCGCAAGGCTTCCAAAGTTTTGCCAATCGGCGCGAGGTCGATGGTGACCGTTGGAGCAGGCGGAGGCGGCGTTGCGTGGCGATGCATCAACTGCTTCTCGAGTGTTTCCTGGATCGCTTGCAGGCCCGACTGGAAGCCGGAAAGCTGGCCGACCACGCGGCTGACCGGATCGTTCGCGTCGCCGCCGCGAACCAGTTGATTGCGTTTGTATGTCTTTTTGATCTCTTCCCAACGCGCCTTCTCTTCAGGAGTCTGGATGCCGTTCAATTCTTTGAACTTGAGCAAGTTTGCCTCGGAGCCGGTTGTCAATGTCTGCGCTTCGTTCTGGTAATGGTTGCCGATGAGTCGCTGGACTTCGTCGTCGTTCATGATCGCGACGACTTTCTCGGCGAGGCGATTCATGTTGCGATATGAGCCTTGGAGGCGGAAGGGAGGTTCGGTGCGAAATTCATCCGCCTGCCCGGCGGAGTGAATGTATTCCGCGTTTACGCGCAACACGACTTCGCGAATCTTCACAAGCTTGCGCATGACGGAGAGAATTTCCTCCACCTCCTGCGCGGAATAACTCGCTTCAAAACCTTCGGCGTCGCGTTCGCCGGTGTCGGCCATGCGAATGAACGTGCGAATGTCTTTCTGGCTTTTATTGGCCAACGGCGCCAGCACGGCGTTCGAAGTGACGGCGTTTTCGAGGTAGCTCGATTTGAAGGCGTCCACATTGCCGCCGATGACGTCGCCCAAATTGTAGGTGTCGGCGCGATTGGCGAGCATGTCGGGAATTTTGAACTTCTGGCCGCTTTCGGTATAGGGATTGCCGGCCATCACCACGACTACTTTGCGCCCGCGCAAATCATAGGTGCGCGGTTTGCCGCGCCAGACGCCCTCGATCTTTCGTTGCGCGTCGCACAGCGAAATGAACTTCTGCAAAAATTCCGGGTTGCTGTGCTGGATATCGTCGATGCAGATCATTACGTTGTCGCCCATTTCCAACGCTAGATTCAGTTTCTGGATTTCCTCGCGCGCGGCGGCGTTTGGAGCCTCTTCGGGATCGAGCGATGTGACCGCGTGTCCAATGGCCGGGCCATTGATCTTGATGAAAACGATGCCGAGACGATTGGCGACGTATTCCATCAATGTCGTTTTGCCGTAACCCGGCGGCGAAACCAGCAGCAGCAAGCCCATGAGGTCCGTGCGCTTGGCGTCTCCGGCCGCGCCGACTTGTTTAGCCAAATTATCGCCGACGAGCGGCAGGTAAACTTTATCGATGAGTTCATTGCGAACGAACGAGGTAAGCACCTTGGCCTTTAAGCCATCGAGCCGCAGGCGCGCGCGCTCGCGGTCGAGCAACTGCTGCTTGATGCGATGATATTCCTCGAAGCGCGGCACAACCGCGCGATCGAAGCACGCGAGTTTTTCGGTGAAGGCCAGGTAATCGAAATCGTATTTGCCCTCGCGAATCGATGCATGGGCGCCTCGCATTCCGTCGAGCGCGACCGCCGTGGGCGTTTTGACCACGGAATATTTGATCTCGGCGCCGCCGCATAAGATGGCGACTACTTCATCGCAATAACGTTTGGGTTCCGGGCGCTCGAGCATGAACCCGCGCACCCAATCTCGCGCCAGTTCCAGCTCGGCGGCGGGATGCGCCTCGAGCGCCTTGCGGGCATTGCGAAATTCAACTTCGGCGCCCTTGGCGGCGAGATGGAGATTGAAAGCGGAGGCGAGTTTGTCCGCCTCGGCGCTGATGGCAAAGGTGTCATTGGAAATCACCTCGTAGAAAAGGTATTCGCCCGCGGCGGCGGCGAGGTCCGTGGGAAAGAGCCTTGTTTCCCCAATGAAATCCGCAACGAGCGCCTGCAGGCCGGCGATATAATTTTCCTGGGCGCTGTCGCCGGCGAAGAGACGGTTGCGATGGCCAAAGCCCTTGAGCCGCGCGCGCCAGAGCGCCTGCGTTTCGGCGGGAATAAAGCGCCCCCAGAGAACCATGGCGCAGGCCCGCGCTTCCGGGGCGTAACGCGCCAGGCCCAAGGCGACGTGCGTCGTCGCCAGGGCGCGAAAAATCCTGGCGCCATCAAGGTCGTGAACGCCCTTCGTGTAAGCCTCGGCGAAACGGTTCGCCATGAATTCCTGCACGAGCGTGAGTTGGCGTCCTTCGCTCCAGCCGGCGATTTCGCCGATGCTCTGGCCGTTCGCTTTGCCTTCGAGCGATTTCAGCAACCGCTGCGCCAGGAATTCGCCGCGATACACCACGGCGTTTTCGGAAACGACTTCCTGATCCCAAACGTCGCGCGTGGCCAGGAACGTTTCGTCGGTGATCGGGTCGAAATATTTTGTGCTGGTGAGATGGATCGATTGGACGCCGTCGTGATTCACCACCGTCAAATCGAGCGGTTGCGTATTGATGTTAAAGCGATGCTTGCCGAGTTGGATCAACCCGGGGCCGCCGATAAAGAGTTCGTTGCGATCCTTGAGTTGGCGAATCGCCTCCTGCTGGGCGCTCTTCAAGCGGCCCTGGACGTCGTCGGCTTTGACGGCGTCCTGCAGTTCCAACAACTGCGCGATGATGTCGCGAACCTTCACGATCATCTGGTCCGACGCCATGTAGGTGTTGATCTCGTCGATCGTCGCGAAGCCGCCGAGGCGATTTTGGATCGCTTTAACGATCCGTTCCGCCGCCGCGAGGAGGGCCGAGGTTTTTCGGTTGCGTTGTTCGACGAGGGCGACTTTGCGCTGCTCAAACGCCTCGTAAATTGAGGTCCGTTTCTCGGCCAGTTCGACGGTGTATTCAGGAAAATCCGCGAAGGCGCCTTCGAGTTCCTCCAATTGCACGCTGATGCGATTGAGGTATTCCTCGCACTTCGCCGGCGTTGCGCACAAATCCAGATAGCTCGCCGTCGCCTGGCCGAGAAGCTTCATTTGCGCGCCGAACTGCGCCGCGCCCTCCGCCGCCGCGAGCGCCTGCAACTTGTTGCGCAAGGCCGCGCGCACCTGGTTCAACGTCGAGTAAATGGCCGTAATGCCGTCGATGATGCGCGTCGCCTCCGTCGCGTCTTCGATGCGCAGGCTGTTGACGATCTCGATCAACATTTCGAGTTCGCCGCCCGCCGTGACGACGTCCTTCTCGATCTTTCGTCCCTCGGCGACTTTTAAAACCTTATCGACCGCCGCCAGGTGCGCGTCCGCCTGCTTGCGATACGGATCGAGCGCCGCCGGCTGCAACAGGAATTTGACAGTCGCTTTGGAAAGGTCGTCCGTTTGCGCAATGACTTCCTTTTCAGACGCGTCAATTTGCGCCACGTCCACATAACGAACTTCCTTGAGCGAGATCAGTTCGCCGCGCAATTGCCGAAGCGCAGTGAGGTTCTGAACGAATTCCTCGAGTGCGCGAAAACTCGCGCGCCGGATGGACTGGAACCGTTCGTGTGCCCGCTGGCGCACGGTTGTTACGCGTTCCACCGCCTCGCGCTGCAACCGGCGCACCTTGTCGAATTCGTCAACGGCCTTGTCCGCCGCGTCACGGACGTTGCGCAAGGCTTCATTGATCCCGAAGCCGTCCGGGCTGGCGAGCCATGGATACGAATCGAGAATCGCTCCGGTGCGTTTAACAAGATCGGTGTAGAGCTGCGCGTAAGGATTTTCTTTGCGAATCAGAGAAACAATCTGAGTCGCTTCGGAAAGGGCGCGCACCACTTCCTTGTTGCCGACCTGGTAGAGAAACGCCTCCTTCTGCCCCGGCGGTTCGAAGCCGGGCTGATAAAATGGCGTCTGCCGCCACTGGATCATGTGGTGCCGTTGCGGTTCATCGTCGGCGCGGAAGAGCAGCAGGTTGCCGTCCGGGAACAGCGAAAAGCCGTGGCAGGTAATGCGTTCCTCGACCTTCTGCGCGATCATGCGGTAGGGCATCAGCACGTAAACGCCAGTGACCTTGTGATAAAAAACGTAAAGCGAATCTTCGCCGTTGGGCGCATGCACGATGCGCTCCAGAACCAGCCCTTCGTCGCGGCTATCGAACTGTTTCAGTTCGCCCGTTGAGAGATAATAACCGTCCGGAAAAATCAACCCCTGCGATTCCGGCAACAGCGCGCAGGATTGCCCGATCGAATCGACGCGCACGGCTGTTTGCTGCTTTTCGTTGAAAATGAAATAGCGTGCGTTCGTCTCCTTGTAAGGCCGAATTTTGAGGATGATTAGATGGTCAACCGTCGCATAAGCGATCTCCGCGTCGTCGACCTTCTGATTTTTGTCGTCGACCGGTTCCGCGTAAATGCCTTCGCCAGTTTTGGTGTTGTCTTCGACTTTAATCGTTAAGTCGCCGCCGACGCACTCCGCGAAAACGCGATCTTCAATAGAGATGTGCGGATGATCACCATAACGAAAAGATTCGCGATCGGGCGTGCGCCAGCGAAATTCGTGCGCGGGCGGAAAACCGATTTTGCGGAACTCCGTCTCCGCCCGTCCGTCGGCGTATTTCAACTGTCCGCCATTGTAAACCCATTTGAAAACGGCCAGGTCGTTTACCCCAGGTCCAATCTGGAAGACCATGTACAGATTGCCGTCGATGATCGAAAATTTGCTGAAGACCGTTTTTTCGTAAACGTTGTAAAGCCGCTTGAAATCGCTGACGAAGGCCTTTTCCTGGAGGATGGAAAGATCGCTTTCCTTGAAGCTGCCGGTCGCTTCATCGCGAGCGTAAATCCCGAAAACATCGCTCAGTTCGATCTCTTTTTTGAGCCCAAACTGCACGTTAAAACCGAACAGGAACCGCCCGCGCCCCAGCGGTTCCATGTCGCGCGGGATGCAGTTGTGATTGGTGATGACGCGATCCGCCTGGAGCAGTTTGAACTCGATGGCGCCAAATACTTCCTGCCGGCGGTCGTCGAGCTTAGCGACGCGTTCGCGCAAGGCGTCGCCCTGGGCTTGCAGGCGTTGGCGAATGATTTCGTAGGTCGCGCTGCCCAGCGTCGCCGCGGCTCCTGCGGCCGGAGCGGCCTGTTCAACCGCCGCCGGAGTTGGCTCTTTCTCGGCCATGGCGAGTGGTTAAGACCGCGCCTCGTTCGATTTTTCGGCCAGCGTCGCGCCCATCGTTTCTTCGGCCAGGCCGTGATCCTTCGCGCGTGACAGGGCCGCTTTCATCAATGCTTTCACGCCTTTATCATCCGTTGCCGCGATTAATTGTCCAATCGCCGCCGCGACCGTCAGGTTTTTGATATCCTCGGTTTTCACGCCGAAATTCGCGATCCACTCGCGCATCTGCCCCTTGAAGTGCTCCGGGTCGCCGTTGAAAAACGTGTTCTTGATGTCGCTGAGCGTCTGGCTGTTGTCGACCATGCGATCAACCGCTTTTCCGTTGCCCACGGCATTGACAATTTTCTCGAAGAAATTGTTTTCGCCGCCCACGAGGTCGATTTTGGCGTGTTTGAGCGCTTCGCCCACGATGGTCGAATGCGCCTGCGCGACATCCTTCTGCACGTGGATGGCCGCCAGTTCGACGTCGCGTTCCTTTGCGATGCGCAAACGGAATTCCTCGTGCTGCTGGCTCGCGGCCTGCAACAGCTTCATCGCCTTGGCTTTTTCTTCGATCGATTTGGCTTCGGCCAAACCGCGCGCCTCTATGCCCGCCGCCATGGCCAATTCCTTCTCCTTCGAACCTTCGGCTTCGGCTTCCAATTGCATTTCGGTGACCTGCGAGTGCGCCTCGCCCTTGGCCTTGGCCACTTCGGCTTCGGCCAGGCCCACTTCACGAATCGCTGTCGCGTCGGTCTTCTTCGCGGCGGCCTTGGCTGTGATTACACGCGCTTCAGCAATACCCGCCGCGGCGCCACGCGCCGCCAAACCTTCTGCATCCTGTTCGGAGGCAAAACGCCGTTTTTCCGCGACCTTCGCTTCCGCGTCGGCGGTGGTGAGGGTGCGTTCATTGTCGGCGTTCGCCGCATCCCGCGCCGCTTCCGCGGCCACAACGAATTTGATGCGGGCCGCTTCAGCCAGGTTGCGTTCGGCATCCTTATGCGCTTCGCTGGCGACCACCTTTTGCACCTGCTCCTTCTTGGCGTTCATTTCCGCCTCGATCAAGGTCACTTCCTTGACGCGTTCCGCGGTCATGCGCGCTTCGACATTCAGCTTCTCTTCCTCCTGCTGCACGACGGCGCGTTGCTCGGCGGCCACGATGGCGCGCTTGCGTTCCACTTCGACGGCGGCCTCATTGACCTTGTTTTCTTTTTCCATCTCGGCCAGCGCGATCAAACGCTCGCGGCGCACGCGCGCTTCCTCGCCTTCCTGAGTGGCTTCCTGTTCCAGGCGCTGCTTTTCCTTAACGACGGTATAAGTCCGTTCCTGCACCGCGCGGTTCATGTCCTCCGTGCGCAAACGAATCGCTTCATCCGCTTCGAGCCGCTTGGCTTCCACTTCCTGGCGGCGCATCTCAATCACTTTGCGCGATTCGGCTTCCTCGTTCGCCTTCACCTCGGTGATGGCCCGGCCCTGGCGCGCGTTATCCTCTTCGTTACGGCGGCGCTGCTCGCGCTTGGCGATGTCCGCATCGGCGTTTTCCTTTTCGACCTGGACCTGCGCGCGCTGCGTAAATTCGTTCGACAAAACACGTTCCCGCTGCGTGATCTCGGTGATTCTTTTGATGCCCTCGGAATCGAGAACGTTGTTCGGATCATGCTGTTCCAGCGGCGTCTGCTCCAGGTAATCGATCGCCACGTCCTGCAATAAAAAGCCGTCCAAATCCTTGCCGATGGTATTTTGGATTCCTTCGCGGAACTTGATGCGCTCGGTGAATAATTCGTGGAAAGCCATCTGTTTGCCGGCGGTTTTTAACGCTTCGGAAAATTTTGACTCGAACAACTCACGCAACTGTTCCAGGTCCGAAACGCGTTCCGGCCCGAGCATTTGGGCCACGTTGCGCACGCTCGCCTCCGTCGCTTCGACCCGGATATAAAAGGCTACGCTGATGTCGGCGCGGATATTGTCTTTGCAAACCAGGCCGTCCTTGCCCTTGCGATGAATCTCCAGCTTCTTCACGGAGATATCGATCATGTGCATCGTTTGCACCAGGGGGATGCGAATCATCCAATCAAACGAAACCGTTGGCCCCCAGAAACCGACGCGCACGCCCGCGCGTCCTGGCTGAATTTTATGAATGCTCGTAACCACCACCGCAATCACCACGAGCGCAAAAATGACGACAAGGGTCCCAAAGATGAATGGCATCATAATAATTGTTCTGTCCAAGCCTTCCGCGGATGCCTGCCTCCGCCCTGAAATCGCGAAATCCTCCGCAAAACCAGCGGCCATCAGTTCAGAACGCCGTAATTTTTAACAAACGCCGGGCGCCCGCGCCAATACAATTGCGTCGGAGTTTTGTAACCGCTTTGAGTTGGCTGAGGCATTGTTGCCTTCGTTTCCTTCTGTAAATAGATCAACCGTCGCTTCAGCGCGCCCGCAAAACGCGTTGCCACATGGTCACGGTTCCTTTTTACTCGGCGCATGCGGCCAGTCCGCGCGCTTTGGGCGTATCTCATTTTTATTTTTGTTGGCGGCGCGTTGCTGGCGCCTCTCGTTTATGACGCCTTTGTCGCAGTATCGGGCGGGGCGATTCGGATTCCTTTTCGACGCATTGTTGATCGGTGCCTAATAATATTGGCGTTGGCCGGACTCTGGCCTTTTGTGAAGGCGATGGGAATTCGTTCTTTGAGCGAGCTTGGCCTCAAACCGAACCCTCGCTCGACCAAGGAATATCTGGTCGGGATAGGAGTCGGCTCTTTTCTTTTGATTGCGTCTGCCGGGATTTTTCTTTTGGTGGGACGCGGTTCCTGGGCGGGCGCTTCCGGAGGCGCCTGGTTCAAACAGATTTTGAGCGCGCTGGGAACGGCCATGCTGGTGCCGGTTTTGGAGGAGACGCTGTTTCGCGGAGCCATATACGGTTCGCTGCGCCGCGTCTGGAATGCCCGGTCGGCGTTGTGGATCAGCAGCGGGCTGTATGCGATTCTCCACTTCTTTAGCCGTCCGGAGGATCCGTCGCCGATCCACTGGTATTCCGGGTTTGTGATTCTCGGACGGATGTTGCAGGGGTTTACTGAATTCCAGACGGTCATCCCTGGCTTCCTTAGCCTTACGCTGTTGGGCGTGATCTGTGTTCTCGCCTTTGAACGCACGGGATGCCTCTTTCTTTCCATGGGCATTCATGGCGCGCTCATTTTTTGGGTGAAATTATTTGCATTTGGAGTGGCGGTTAAACCCGACGGCAACACCTGGCTTTGGGGAACTTCAAAATTGATTGATGGGTGGTTTACCTTTTTTTTGTTGGTCGCCGTGACCTGGATTTTTTACCGGAGCTCGTCAGGTTCCAGTTCGGGGAGAGATGCCTCCACGACCGAAAGCTTGGCATGAAGCAGCTTCTCGAACGCGCCAGCGGGCTTTTGTTTCCGAATGTGTGCGAATTTTGCGCAGTCAACGCCGCCTCGCGCGCCGAGTCGTATATCTGCGCCGAATGCCGCGCGAAGCCCGACGCCATTATTCGGATCGAGCCGCCGTTTTGCGATGTTTGCGGATTGCCATATCAAGGCGACATCACGACGCAGTTTCAGTGTTCCAATTGCAGCGACCTTGGATTGAAATTTACCGCCGCCCGCGCCGCGGTGCGTTTCGACAATCTCCTCAGGGAGGTGATTCACCGCTACAAATATGGCGGCCGCGAATGGCATGAAGATTTTCTCGCGACGCTCTTCATTGAAGCGGCTACACCGGACTTAACGGAGAATCCCCCGGATTTAATCGTGCCGATCCCGCTGCATCCCGCTCGCCGCCGTTACCGTGGCTTCAACCAGGCCGAGCGTTTGGCGCAACGGTTGGGGGCCGCCACAAACATTCCGGTCGACGCAAAAATCCTGCGCCGCGTCAAAAACACCGAATCCCAGACGCAATTCGATCGCCGGGCGCGCATCGAGAACGTAAAGGGAGCCTTTGAGTATGCTGGAAAAGAATCGCTCAAGGAGCAGAAAATCGTGCTGATCGACGACGTTTTGACCCTGGGCGTGACCGCTGACGCCTGCGCTAAGGCCTTGATTCTGAACGGGGCAGGGGAGGTCCGCGTCTGGACAGTTGCCCGCGGCGGGGTTCCTCAGTAGAATGTTCGCTTGAAAATGAGTGTTCGTCATCCCGTTCTTGCGCAGCGAATGAATTTTGCGCCGCTGTGTTTCAGTTCCGCCTTGTGACCTTCTAATTATGGCTACGACGAGTTTTACCAAGAAATCTTTTGGCGCCGACGCTCCCGAACCCGCGGTGACGCCCCCGCCGCCGAACAGCAACACCGCCTTCCTTAAAAAGCCTAAAATCGGCTCGACCAAATCACGTAAACGCGACATTCCCGAGGGGTTGTGGACCAAATGCAAAAAATGCTCCACGATGCTCTACGACAAGGACCTTGATGAGAACTTGAAAGTCTGTTCGCACTGCGGCTTTCATTTCATTTTTGGCGCGCGCGAACGCGTCCATTCCCTGGTCGAAACCTGTTCATTCGAGGAGATGGACGCGGAAATGACCAGCGTCGATCCGCTTTCGTTTCCGGGTTACCCGAAAAAGATCGCCGATTACCAGGCGAAAGGCGTGGCCAAAGACGCCGTGGTCACTGGCATTGGCAAAATCGAATCGCACCGCGTTGCCCTGGGTGTGATGGATTTCAGTTTTCTGGGCGGATCGATGGGCAGCGTGGTTGGCGAAAAATTGACGCGCCTGATCGAAGCAGCCACGGAAAAAGCGCTCCCATGCATCATCGTTTCCACGAGCGGCGGCGCCCGCATGTATGAAGGCATGTTTAGCCTGATGCAGATGGCGAAAACGTGCGGCGCTCTTGCCTACCACGCCAAAGCGAAGCTCCCGTATATTAGCGTTCTCACGGATCCGACTTACGCCGGCGTAATGGCCAGTTACGCCAGTGTCGGCGACCTGATCATTGCCGAGCCGGGCGCCATGATCGGTTTCGCGGGACCGCGCGTGATCGAAGCGACGACGCAATCCGATCTGCCGCCGGGCTTCCAAACCGCCGAATTCCTCCTCCAGCATGGCCTGATCGATGCGATCGTCCCGCGCAAGGAAATGAAAGCGCGCCTGTCGTATTATTTGGATTTCATGAGCAAGTCGGCCGGGTCCGCTGCGGCTTGAAGTTTTGGTGATGTTGCTGAAAGCAATTGTCCTTCATCCTACGGTCGGAGTTTGAATCTGCTTCCACTGATGTCAGCCACTCTAGTCCAACGCAAGCTTGACAGCTTGTGAAGGCGCCAGAAAGTCGGCGCCGATGAAGACGCGCCTTTCTCGGATTCTCCTCGTGGCGGCTGCCTGCGTGCTTGGCCGTTTGCCATCGCGCGCGGCGGAGCCTGAAATCAATGCCGCCTGGATGGCCGAGCATTACACGAAGTTTGAGTATCAAATCCCCATGCGCGATGGCGTGCGGCTCTACACCCGTGTTTTCGCGCCCAAGGACGAGTCGCAACGCTGGCCGATTGTCCTGACGCGCACGCCATATTCGCTAAAACCCTACGGCGAAAATAATTTCATCGATCCGGTCGGGTCCATTCGCGCTTTGGCGAAGGATCTGTTCGTCATCGTGACGCAGGACGTTCGCGGGCGCTATGGCTCGGAAGGAACCTACGTGCATGTGCGGCCGTTCAACCCCAACAAGCGCGACAAGGAGATCGACGAGAATTCGGACACCTACGACACCATCGATTGGCTTGTCAAAAATATTCCCAACAACAACGGAAACGTCGGCATGTTTGGGATTTCGTATCCCGGTTTTTACACAGCGCTCGGGATGGTTGACTCGCATCCCGCCCTGAAAGCCGCCTCGCCGCAGGCGCCGATATCGGATTGGTTCATGGGCGATGACATCCATCATAACGGCGCCTTTTTCCTGTCGCAAAACTTCGGCTTTTTCCACGCGTTTACTCAGCGCGCTGAGGACCCGTTGCATGAAGAGACGCCTCGCTTTTACTTCGCGTCGCCCGATGGCTACGATTTTTATCTCCGCATGGGATCGCTCGCGAATTCGGAGAATTTGCTCAAGCACAAAGTCTCGGAGTGGACGGAATTTTTGTCGCACCCGACCTACGATGCCTTTTGGCAGGCGCGCAACATTCGGCCGCATTTGAAGAATGTGAAATGCGCAGTCATGACGGTGGGCGGCTGGTATGACGGCGAGGATTTGTTTGGGCCGCTGGAAGTTTACCGCAACACGGAACGGATGAATCCCGGCATCACCAACGTGCTCGTAATGGGCCCGTGGGCGCACGGCGATTGGGGACGCAAGGATGGCGACAAGCTGGGCGACATCGATTTCCACGCCAGGACGGCGGATTATTATCGCGAAAAAATCGAGCTGCCCTTTTTTCGCCATTTCCTCAAAGGCGACACCAACTACACGCTCGCCGAAGCGCAGGTCTTCGAGACTGGAACGGCGCGCTGGCGCAAATTCGACGCGTGGCCGCCGAAGGAGGCTGTGGCAAAGATAATTTATTTGGCTTCCCGCGGGGGGTTGGCGTTTGCGAAACCCGAAGCAACCGCGAAGGCGTTCGACGAGTTTGTGAGTGATCCCGCCAAACCGGTTCCCTACACGCTGGAAGTGACCACAGATTATCCGCGTTCCTACCCGGTGCACGATCAGCGTTTTGCCGCTTCGCGCCCGGATGTGCTGGTCTACGAAACCGAGCCGCTTGAGGAGGATTTGACGCTGGCGGGACCGATCAAAGCAGCGCTGCGCGTCTCGACGACCGGCACGGACGCCGATTGGATTGTCAAAGTGATCGACGTTTACGCCAGCGATTACCCGGATCCAAATCCAAATCCGGCGCACTTGAAAATGGGCGGTTATCAGCAAATGGTGCGCGGCGATGTTTTTCGCGGAAAGTTTCGGAACAGCTTTGAAAAGCCGGAGCCGTTTGAACCTGGCAAAGTCGCCAAAGTCGAGTGGACGCTGCCGGATATCTTTCACACCTTCCGTCGCGGACATCGACTGATGGTGCAAATCCAAAGCACGTGGTTTCCCTTGGTGGATCGCAATCCGCAGACGTTCGTGAACATTCCAACCGCGAAAGAAAGCGACTTCCAAAAAGCGACCCATAGCGTGTATATCGGCGGCGACGATGCGACGTCGCTCCAGGTCTTTGTGCTCAATCCCAAACACAATTGAGCAGCGGGTCGCCCGATCTCCGGAAAAACAAAATGTTCGAATACGAATTGGTGCGCCTGGCCAACGGCGTCAACAGTGTGCGCAGTCGCAGCGAAGGCGAAACGTTTCATCCCGTCATCGGACCGGTCGAAGAAGCCCAGCTGCTGTATGTCGATCAGCTTGATCTTGCCGCGCGGGTCGCGGCTGCACAAAGAGAGTTTGTCATCTGGGATATTGGGCTCGGGGCCGCCGCCAACGTATTGACGGCTCTGGAGGCGCTAAAAAATCTTCCCGCGCGTGTCCGGGTCTTGAGCTTCGATCACACTTTGGAGCCGCTGCGATTCGCGATCAAACAAGCGGATCACCTGGGCTATCCAGTGGCATATACGTCTGAATTAACAACCCTGGCGGAGAAGCAACGGGTGAATTTCAAGCGCGACGCGCTGGAGGTGGACTGGCATGTCCATGCCGCCGATTTCCCGACGCTGCTGAATTCGCCCGCCGCGGCGGATTGGCCCAAGCCAGACGCAATTCTTTTCGACGCGTTTTCGCCCGCGAAAAATCCGGCGATGTGGACTCTGCCGATCTTTCGAAGTCTCTATGAACAGCTGGATCCGGCACGCCCCTGCGCCATGCCAACCTACTCGCGGAGCACAATGCTGCGGGTGACGCTGTTGCTGGCGGGCTTTTACGTGGGCGCAGGAGCGGCGATCGCCGAGAAGGAAGAAACGACCATCGCGGCCAATGATCTATCATTGATCAAGTCGCCCCTGGGCAAGGATTGGCTGCGCCGCGCGCGCAATTCGACCTGCGCCGAACCATTGCGCGAGCCGGTATATACAAGGTCGCCGCTGGCGGAGGAGTCCTGGGCCGCGTTGCAGAAGCATCGGCAGTTTTCAACCTAACCCAAAATAGCTTCGCTCTTCATATCGCCAAACTGAGGAAAGCTCGAGATCGCAGGTTAAAACGTAGCTTCCTCCGTCCTTCGAATTTCTGCTCCATTCAGGGCGATTTTCATATCTGCCATCGGCCTGTAAGGAAAACGCTGACAAAAAACGCGCCGTCCCATGATTGAAGGTTTTGGACGGATATTTAGCGTGATGTTGTTGACGACGCCATGGACCAATGCGCCGTCGTGTGCGGCTCATTAAATCAGATCGAATGAAACGTCTTTTTTGTCTTGTCACGGTTTTGTTGTTAATACCGGCTTGGTCCGTCACTGTTCAGGCTGCGCCCGAAAATCCTCCCCTGGCTCCGCGCGCGGCCCTGGCCCTTTCCGTGGCCGGCAGACTGGAAGTCAGCGCGGATGGACGGAAATTTAAGACGGCGCACCAGGGAGACACGTTTTCCGAAGGGTCGACTCTTCGCCTCAAAGGGAGCGGCCACACGGATATTTTCTTTCGGCGAATCGGGACGATGGTTCGCTTAATGCCCAAGACTGAGTTGAGAATCGAGACGCTCGAACAACACTACAATCCCGAAGGCAAAGTGGTTAAAACAACCATTTTGGATTTGAAAAAAGGCCGGGTATTCGCCTTTGTCCGCGTGCTTTTTCCACAGAGCAGATTCCAAGTGAAAACAGTGAAGGGCTTGGGGACCTTGCAAGGTTCCGGGACGGGTCGTTACGACATCCACGCAAATGGACGTTTCGTCGCCGGCAAATCGTCGCGAAGCTCCCTCAAGGTTATCGTCGAAGGCGAGGAACGTTCGATCGAACCTGGGAACGTTTTCAATGTTTCCGATGGAAAAACAATCCCGCTGGCTCCATCGGAAGCGGAAATGATCGTTTTGCAAATTGACGAACTCGAGCGTCTTGCGGAATTGCTGACGCCGGAGCCGGCGGCGAACGAAAAGTAACCATCGATCCGGCCTGCCAGTTTAGGGCCCTTCAACTTTCCGAGGCGGCCAAGAGCCCTCCCCACACGATTTCTTTACCCGAGATTTCCGTTCCAGCGGATGGCTTCGCGCACCAGCTCGGCGCCGGTTTCCAGATTGAGTTTTTCTTTGATCCGCATGCGATAGGTCTCGACCGTCTTCGCGCCGATGCGCAGTTCCTGGGCGATTTCCCGCGTGCTCAATCCGCGGCCAATCATTTGAAAGACTTCCAATTCGCGATCGGCCAGCGCCTCAATCGGCGTGGCTCCAAGCGAGGGCCCGCGGGCGGTGCGATTCAAAAGGCGCGCGATAATTTTTTCGCCCACGTAAATTTGTCCGTTCAGGACCGCCCGAACCGCAGTCAAAACCTTGGTGGTTGCCTCCTGCTTGGTGATGTAGCCCTTGGCGCCGGCGCGGAGCACCCGTTCCGCATAGAGCGATTCGTCGTGCATGGAAACGACGAGCACCGGTAAATCCGGCCGTAGCGCCGCCAGGTCTTTGATCAATTCCAGCCCATGGGAACATTTTAAGGTGATGTCCGTGATCAACAGATGCGGTTTCGCGCTTTCGATTCCCCGCAACGCCTCCGGGCCGTCCATGGCTTCTCCGCAAACCACCAGGTCGGCCTCATGATTGATCATTTGCGCGAGCCGCTCGCGGACCATGGGATGGTCGTCGACCAGGTAAATACGTTTCTTCTCGATTGGCTTCATGCGACTGAATTCCGTGTCACGGGAACAATGCAAGCCACATGCGTTCCCCCTGTTTTTCCAGCGCCAAACGCGCATCGTCCGCCGATCAAGCGAGCGCGGTGCTCCATGATCCGGATGCCCATGCCGGAATAATCCGAAAGAGGGGCGGCAAAGGCAATGCCATCGTTATCGATGGTCAATTCGATGGCTGTCGCGCTTTTTTGCAGTCTGATAACAATGCTTTTGGGCTTGCCGTGCTTTAGAGCATTGTTGACCGCTTCCTGCGCGATGCGAAACAGGTTCGCGCTCATTTCCGGGCCGGTCCCCAGATCGGCGCAATTGGTTTCAAACCGGCAATTCACCTTGGAACGCGCCGTAACATTTTCGGTCAATTCGTGCAGGGCGGAAGAGAGCCCCTCGGCCTCCAGTTTGATGGGAAACAACCCGCGCGCGACCTGGCGCGATTGCCCGATCGCGTCGCTGATGAGTTCCGTCAATTCGCAGGCCTCGCGGGCTTCGGGTATTTCCTTTTCCTGGAGTCGCGTCGCCAGCATCGAGGCGACAAACCCGGCGCTCACCAGGTGTTGTCCCAACCCATCGTGCAGATCGCGTCCCAGGCGTTGCTGCTCGGCTTCGATGGCTTCGGCCAGGGCTCGTTCCATGTGCAATTCCATTTCCGCCTTTTTGCGCGCTTCGGATTCCTGCAGAACCGCCGTTTGCCGCTCCCGGACGAGCGCTGTGAGGAACGCGGAGAACGAAGCGATCCCGAATTGCAGCAGCGCGTTGCAATAGGGGACAAAATGGAGCCGATACGCGCGCCCGAATTGCAGTTCCACCAGGAGCCAGGCCACCGAGGAAGTCAGGGCGAACAGAAGTCCCGGGATGCGTCCCGCGTACCAGGCCGCCAGCACCACTGGAATCAGATAAAACGCCGAGAGCGACACCTCGGGGCCGGTCGCAGAGTCTACCGCGGTGACGGCGGCGAGGGCGAATGCGGCCAGCACGAGAATCGAGACTCTTTTTTTTGGCATACCGGCGGCGAAATAAATGGCTCAACAGGCTGGCGACGGGACCGATTTTCGGCAAGCAATGCTTGGACTCCATCGCTCTCACCGAGAGCATTTCCGTTCCGTCCCCAAGCCTGTTGAGCGATTACGCCATTGAAATAAAAATCGGCCCCTCCAACACCGAAGGGGCCGACCGCCGTGGTGGATTCTTTGGTTAGGCCACGACTCAAGCAAGGCGGAATCCGCCGAAGATGAGACCAGAAGCCGGCTTCCCGGCAAAGTCGCGGATACCTGAAATCTTGTAGGGTAAAAACCTACCCTGTGCGATTTATGGCAAGTGGCTTGATGTCCAACTCGTTCAATAGCGAGGTTGAATGTTCGCTCCGCGCCTATTCTCCCAATGCTTTCTGGCGCAGGGCGTGATCGATTAATACCAAGGCGGTCATCGCTTCGACCATCGGGACGGCGCGTGGAAGAACGCAGGGATCATGGCGTCCGCGGCCTTTCAAGGTGGTGTCTTGAAATTGCGTGTCCACCGTATCCTGTTCGTGCATGACGGTCGCCACCGGTTTGAAGGCGACCCGGAAGTAAATCGTTTCACCATTGGAAATGCCGCCCTGGATGCCGCCCGAACGATTGGAAGTCGTGCGCACTTTGCCGTCGATATTGCGAAACGGATCGTTGTGCTCGCGGCCGGTCAGGTGAATGCCTTCGAAGCCGGATCCGTAGTCGAAGCCTTTCACGGCGGGCAGGCTGAGCATGCCTTTGCCTAAATCAGCCTGCAGGCGGTCAAACACCGGTTCGCCCCAGCCAGCCGGGACGTTGCGGGCGACGCTTTCGACAATGCCGCCGACGCTGTTGCCTTCGGAACGCATCTGTTCGATCAATTCGATCATCTTTTCAGCGACGATGGCGTCCGGGCAGCGAACAATATTCGATTCCACGTCCTCAACGCGGACAGTGTTTACGTCGATTTGCGCAGCGATGTTTTGGACTTGTTTGACGTAGGCGAGAATTTCGATTCCAAAACGTTCGCGCAGCAATTTTTTGGCAACGGCCCCGGCGGCGACGCGTCCAATGGTTTCGCGGGCGCTGGAGCGGCCGCCGCCTTGCCAATTGCGGACGCCATACTTCGCGACATAGGTGTAGTCGGCATGCGACGGACGAAACTTCGTCGCCATCTCGCTATAAGCTTCCGGACGCGCGTCTTCGTTTTTAACCCACATCAGGATGGGCGTTCCCATGGTCTGCCCCTCGAAGACGCCGGACAAAATCTGCACCTGATCTGCTTCCTTGCGCGGCGTGGTGATTTTCGATTGCCCCGGCCGGCGTCGATCCAAATCGGGCTGAATATCCGCTTCCGACAATTTCAATTTAGGAGGACAGCCATCGACCACGACCCCGACGCCGCCGCCATGCGACTCGCCCCAGGTGGTGATGCGAAACAAATGTCCAAACGAACTCGACATGCCCAAACGATGCAAAAAACCTCCCTTCGCGTCCAATCTGAATACGACCGCACGCGTCGGGAGAGAATGCCAGAGCAGGGGCCATGCGCGAAAATTTAACGCCCTTCGCGTCAACTCCACGCGGCGATGCGCTCGAAATGGGCGAAAATCCGCGAAAAACCTTGTGGCACGCTCATGGCTTTTAGAAGCTGCGTTAACCCAAACAAAAGGATTCCTGTGGAAACGAAAGCATTTGGCCCGGGTGGAACCCATTCACGTTTTGCAGTTTGGCTGCGGCTATTCTTCCTTGTTTGTCTTGTCTGGCGCTCCCCGGCGCAGGCGCCTCTTCCCCTGGTGTCATTTTATTATTCGAACAATGGTTTTGGAGAAACCAACGGCAACGCTTTCCTTGGGATTCATTGCGACCATCCGCCGGTCACCGTTCGTGTGGAGTATTCCGGGACTGCGACGCCGAACCTCGATTACACCGACGCGATGGGCGCGATCCCCAACCCGGCGGTGCGGGCGATTTCCATGTCGGAAAACAGTGCGGTGATCACGTTTACAGGGAAGAAGGATTTTATCGAAGAGCCGAACGAATCGTTGGTGGTTCGAATTCTTCCCGATCCTTCTTACGTCATCTCAGCTCCCGGCGGCGTCACGTTCACCATTACAAATCAGCTCGCGCTGCCCAACGTCCCGCCGCGCGCTTTATTTAAGACCATGCCGAGCCTGATCCAGAGCCAGACCAACTTACCGATTTCCGTGACGGGATGGGATGTCGACGGCACAGTCAATCGCGCGGAAATTTACGCGAACTCGCAATTGCTGACGAACATCGTCGCCAAAAGCGCGAATCGCACCAATGTGTTTTTATTCTCCTGGGTGAATCCGCCGGCCGGCATTTACAACCTGACAGCGACGGTCTTTGACGACCTGGGGGCTTCGGGTGTGACGCCCGCGACGCCGCTGACGGTGGCGAATCAGATTCTTCCGCCGGTTGCTGGCGGATCGGTCACTTCCAGCAACTTCGCCGCCTCGAGCAGTACCATCCTGACAAGTTTTTCAGCGCGCGGCGTCCTGGAATGGAACATCCCGGCTTCCGCCACGAATCAGCAAGGTTTCATTCAGTTCCAAAGCGCGTCGGTGGCCCTGCACTATCGCCTCTGGATTTACGAAGCGAATGGCGCGTCGATTTCGTCCGCGGTTTTGCAACATCCTCGCGACTACGCCGGTTCCTTGCCGCATGGAACGACGGGCCTGTTCACCGTGGATGTGACGCCGTGGATTTCAAAACTCGCGGGCACGCGCCTCGGCTTCCTCATTGAGGCCGACGCCGCCGAACAATTGCCCGACGTCTCGCGATCAGGCACGCAGGCATTTAACAGCTTCTCCCTCGTCCTGATGCCGCCAAATTCCTACGAGCTCCCGCCCCGCGTCCGGTGGCTTTCCGTTCCGCGCCAGGTTCCTTATGGCGCGGCCATGACGATTCGTGGAGAAATTCTCGCGCCGGGATGGACTGATTTATCCGCCGCCGTTGCGGACGAATGGGGGCCGCTGGCCGTCGCCACCTTCGATCAGCGGGGCGATTTAACCAACACTTTTTCCGTCACGCTGACCAACTTCTCCGTCGGGCCGCATTACTTGAGGGGGATTGCTTTTCACGGCGCCACAAATTACACCGGGGAAACCGCCCTGGTTCTGGTTACGCCCCCCGACATTTATCCCCATGACTACATTCAGACCACCGGCCTGTCCGGGAGTTTTATGATTGTCGATATGGCCGGCCGCGCCCATGTATGGGGTCGTAATGACCAGGGCCAGCTTGGCCTTGGTTTTCATGACCCGGCGCCGGTATCGAGTCCCGTCACGCTGCTTGCGCCCGAAGGCCGTCGCTGGAAAGGAATTGCCAGCGCCGGTCGCTATTCTGCTGGATTCACCGACGATGGCTCTTATTGGTCGTGGGGGAATCTCGCCGCCGTCGGACTTGCCGCGTCCACGGACACGCCGCAGTTTCATCCTGTTCCTGTCGATGCCGACGGCGTCGCAAAAATCATCGGCCACGAAAACCAAAGCCTGTTCCTTGATCAAAAACGGCGGTTGAACGCGTTTATCATCGGCAACAGCGTCTCGCTCTATGGCACGGGCGTTTATTGGGACGCCGCCGCCAACACCACAAATATCATTGGCATCTACGAAGGCCAGATAAACGACTTTCGGGGTGGCGACTATTTCCCGCTGCCGCCCGGCCGCGCGTGGAAAACAATCTCGACCGCCGCTAACCATTCGCTCGCGCTGACGACAACCGGCGAACTATACGCATGGGGCCAAAATGCCAAAGGGGAACTGCCATTCGTCGAAGCCTCGAATGTGCCAAAGCTGGTAATGGTCACAGGCGTCGCGGGGTGGACTCAGATGGCGGCTGGCAATTCAGTCAATCTCGCTGTGGACAAGGACGGCCGGCTTTGGGCTTGGGGCAACGGCATCACAGGCTCGCCCGACGCGGCCACGAACAAACCGGGCAAAGTCCTTGTGCCCGCGAACATTAAAGGCTGGCTCGATGTTGCGGTCACGGATTCGATGGCCATGGCTCTGGCGCGGGATGGCCGCTTCTTTGTTTGGGGAAACACCGGCCCGGGGATCCTTCCGGATAAAACGGCTTCGGTGGCCATGTACCCGGAATTGATTGCAACCTTTCCGAACATTTCCAATCCCGAGGCGCACGACATCTTCGTCAGTTTTGCTTCTTCGACAAATCTGCTTACTGGGAAAGTTCAAATATTGGGCCCAGTCGATGTGCCCATCCCGATCCAGGCGTCATCGGACCTTGAAAATTGGACAACGACCACCAACCTTGCCAACCCGATGGGAAGAGTCGATTGGACCGCGCCTTTGACGGCGGAGAATCGCTTTTATCGCGTGCGCGGCGATTAGAAGAGACGTGCCAATTGGAACGGGCGCCATCAAAGCTGCTGGTCGAATTGCAGGGCGAAAGCGGCGCAGAGCGCCGCACTCCAAGACGCTCGCGCGAGTTCCAGAGCGGCGTCCGAGAATCCGCGAGGTCTTGGAGTGCGCGCGCTCTGCGCCGCCTTCGATGCGGCTGCAGCGAACCTATAAACCGAAGCTTATCCATCCGACAGAAACGTACTTTCGTTTCCGCTCCGAATGAGAGCACTCTACTGGCTTTGATACGCGCGATAATAGCGCGGTGACGTTGTGTCCGTATCCAGCCAACTGGCCGTGCCGTTTCCATCCGCCGTGACGGCGTTGCCCAAGTCCGACCAGGGGCCGGACACGTTGGAAGCGCGCTGCAAATGGTAGCTGTGGCCGGCCGTTCCGGCGAGGACCAGCGACGTTCCGGATTCGGAAACACCGATGGTCAAGTTGCCGGATGGTCCGCCGGTGGGTCCGCCCACATGGATCGTCACGACACCAGTCTGAGTCTGATTGTACGAATCGCGAATCTGGTATTGAAAGCTGTCATCCGCGCCGGGATCGGGCCCAGGCGATTGATAGGTAATCGTGCTTCCAGAAAGAGAAACGTGTCCACCCAGCGTCGTGTTTGTCGAAGTCAGCCCGGCAAAAATTGCGCCGGCCGAATCATTGGAAATCAACGAGTCCGTAGTTATTTGCACCGTTCCGCCAAGGGCGCGGTTGGCTGAGTCCGGATTGGCGATCAAGGCGGGAATCGCTTGATTGACGGTCAGGCTAAAGGTGGCGGTCTTGGTGACGCCAAGCGTATCCGCGGCTTGAATTGAAATGGTGTAGGGACCGCCGACCGGCCCCGCCGAAGTCAAATGCACAACGCCGGAGCCATCGACGGAGATTCCGCCGGTGTATCCGCCCGCGGAAACCAGCGTTACGCTGGCGATGCCGTCCGGATCGCTTGGCCCGGCGCTGGGCGAAACATCCAACGAGCCGCCGCTTTGGATGGATTGAGCGGAAGGATAAGAAAGCGTCGGAATGGTATTTCCCGGTAAGGCTCCGTCGCCCCCGGTGTTGCTGACTTGATCCCAATTGACGGTCAGCGTGGTGAGCGGTTTCCCGGTGGCGTCAAAGCGCGTATAGCTCCATTGGAGGGCCGTATAGAGGGTGGTGACATCTTCCACCACCAGGTCGTCGCCGGCGCTGGCGTCCCAATTCACCGACTTTACGAACGCGTTTTTCAACAGGATCGAATAAAACGGTTGCGGTGGGGCCGCCCCGCTGGCCGCCTGGCGCAAAACCATCTCGGCCGATCCGTAATGCCCGCCGATGGCCGCTGTTTTGAACAGGGAGGGGGTGGCTGCATTGACGGCTTTCGTGAAATGAAAATCGTTCAATTGCGCTTTGCCGGCGCCGCTGCCGCCCGTGGTCGATCCAATCGTCACCTGGTTCAGAATTCCAGCGTCAAAACTATCCAGAGAGAACCATCCGCCGGACGTGTTATAGGTTTTATCCTGCGACTCGCCGACAACCGCAGGGGCGCCGGTTGCCGGATCCCGGAATCGCAAAAACGCGTCATAACTTCCCCGGGCGTCCTGGGCAAAAGCCAGGGCCAACCCGGCGACGACGCCGAAAAATGGTAGGGCTCCAATGCGGGCTTTCATGCCAATCACGCGAGGGACAAAGTCCACAATTTAAGGACGAGTCCCGAGGTCGACGAAGGTTTGGTCGTTTTCAACGACGTTCCACGTTTGCGTCGTCCCGGGCAGGACCAAAGTCCCATCCGCCTTTTGCGTGCGATAGGTTAACTGGAGCGCTCCATATTCGAACTTGATCGATTCCGTGGGCGTATCGTCCCCGGAGTTTCCACTCCAATTCTGGCTCGAAACAAACACGAGGTTGAAATCGTAAATCAAATACGGCTGCGCTGGCGCGGTCGTGCCGCCGGCCTTGCGAATGACCAGACGCGCTCCTTTGAAATGCGTCCCGGTGGCAGCCGCTTTGAAAAGGGCGGGGGACACCGAATCCACCGGCTTGGTGAGCGTGAACGAGGAAAAATTCGCTTTCCCGGCGCCCGCCCCGCCGGTCGCCGAGCTGAACGTAATCGTGTTTTCGATGCCAAAATTGAATTGGCTGATTTCAAACCATCCGTCCGATCCTGGGAACGCTTTGTCGCGGCTTTCCCCGACAACGGCAGGCTGTCCGGCTTCAGGATACAGCTTCAGGAAAACGTCGATGGCGGCGCGGCTGGAAGCGGTCATCAGGAGAACCGCCGCGAGCGCTGAAACCCGCAGGAGCCAATTTGGCGCAAAGCGCAAGACAGGGAACGGAGAGGCGGATGTTTTCATGAAAGGAAGGCCAACGTTGGAAATAATATCTACTTTCTTCTTCCTGCCGCCCCGCGCACTTCATCCTTGAGTCGTCGGAACTTCTGGCAGACCGCTCTTATGTAGATCGAAACCGGGGGTTTCGTCAATCAGGGCTGACCAATAATTGTGAAACATGATCAGGTTAATAAGGCGGCGGCGATCTTAACTCCTTCACGGCGAGGCCCTCGTGGTTTGTCTCAAACAGGCTATCCGCGTTAAACGCCTTAAGATTGACGCCCATAAATTTGCCGCGCATGTTGGCGCGAACCATTTGGAAAACTGTTTGTGAAGTTTCGCCGCCTTTGTGCCGCGCTTTGTATGGCTGCGGCTGCGTCCATTTTCGGGAGTGAACCGATCTTCCTGGATCCGATTTGTCGTCCGGGCGTTTCGCGCCGTCCCGCCCTGCCTCCCGGTAAACCCGCGCCCAGCACGCAAAAAATGGGCGCTTTGTTGAAGGAGCTGGCGGACAAAGCGGACCCGGCCACACTCGGTTATTTTTCGGAAAAAACCGGCATACTGGTTTCCAACGCGATGGTTCGCGCCTCGAATCTTTCACAGCGCATCCCGTTGCAGTTCAAGCTGGCGCTCCATCAGATGAACGATGGTCGGCCCGATTTCGCGCTGAATACCTTCGCGGCTATTGAAGACTCCATCAAAGCCGACGGCGGGCATTTATCGGACGCGATGGAATCGGAATTGCGTTCGCGCAAGGCGATGGCTTTTTTGCGCCTGGGCGAACAGGAGAATTGCCTGGCCCAGCATAACGCCGAGTCGTGTTTATTTCCGTTGCGTCCCCGCGCGTATCACCTGCTGCCGCGCGGCGCTCGCGGAGCCATGGCGCTCTTCAGTGAGCAATTGGAAAAGCATCCCGATGATCTGGGGGCCCGCTGGTTGTTGAATATTGCCTATATGACCCTTGGCGATTATCCGGACAAGGTCCCGGCCAAGTATTTGATTCCGCCGGACACCTTCGCGACCGAATACGAGATGCCGCGTTTCAACGATGTTTCGGATAAACTCGGGTTGGACCTGGAAGGTTTGTCTGGCGGCACGGTGGTGGATGATTTCGATAACGATGGTTTTCTCGATATCGTAACCACGTCGTTCGATATATTGGGTCAAATGCGTTATTTCCATAACAACGGCGATGGAACGTTCACGGAACGCACCAGCGAAGCCGGGTTGGTCGGCGAAGTTGGCGGATTGAACGTCCAGCAAACCGATTACAACAACGACGGCTTCCTCGATTTGTTCGTTTTGCGCGGCGGATGGATGCCCAGTCCCGCCGGGCGTTTCCCGCACTCGCTCCTGCGCAATAATCGCGATGGCACCTTTACGGATGTCACCGAAGAAGCGGGCCTCCTGAGTTTTCATCCGACTCAAACGTGCGAATGGCTCGACTACGACGGCGATGGCTGGCTCGATCTTTTTGTTGGCAATGAAACGACGAATCCCAACGATCCCGATCCGTGCGAACTCTTTCACAACAATCGCAACGGCACCTTTACCGAATGCGCCAAAGAATGTGGTTTGGACGTGAAGAAATTTGTCAAAGGCGTGACCTGCGCGGATTACGACGGTGACGGTCGTCCCGACTTGTATTTGTCCATTCGCGCCGAAGCCAATTTGCTTTTCCACAACGAAGGCCCTGGCGCCGATGGCAAATGGCAATTCAAAGATGTCACGCGCACGGCCGGCGTCGCCGAGCCGATCAACAGTTTCTCGACCTGGTTTTTCGATTTCGACAACGACGGCCGCGAAGATTTGTTTTGCGCGGGATACTTGATTCCGCATGGCGTGGCCGATGTCGCCGCCGATTATTTGAATCAACCGTCCGAAGCAACCATGCCAAAGTTGTATCACAACAACGGCGACGGAACGTTCACCGATGTGACGGTGTCAGCCCATTTGAATCGCGTTTGCCATACGATGGGTTGCAATTTCGGCGACATCGATAACGACGGTTGGCTCGATTTTTATTGCGCCACCGGCGATCCCGATCTTTCCACGCTGATCCCCAAGCGCATGTTCCGCAATGCCGGTGGAAAATATTTCCAGGACGTGAGCACAGCCACCGGAACGGGCCATTTACAGAAGGGGCACGGCGTGGCTTTCGCCGATATCGATAACGACGGGGATCAGGACGTACACATCGTGCTGGGGGGCGCTTATCCGGGTGATACCGCGCGCCACGCGTTGTTCCTGAATCCCGGCAACGCGAATAACTGGCTCAAGCTGAAGCTCATCGGCACGAAAGCCAATCGAGCCGCCATTGGAGCTACTTTGACAGTGAACGTCATCAACAAGGATGGATCCGTTCGCAAGATCAGCCGGCGCATCACGCACGGGGCCAGCTTTGGAGCCAACCCGTTGCGCGCGGAAATTGGCCTCGGCGGCACTTCGGCCATTCGCGACGTGGAAATCCGCTGGCCGGGCTCAAACACCCGTCAAACCATCCAGGGCCTGGCTCTGAACCAGGCCTACGAGATTCACGAAGATTCCGATAAACCTTTGGCTCTCAATTTGAAGAGCCTGGACCTGCAGAAACTGGTCACCGCCCACGCGGCGGTTGGTCATCCGTAGGGCTTGGTTCCGCCTGCATTTAGGGCTGTAGTGGAATGCCCTGATTCCCGTCTCGTCGTTTGGCGCACCGGTTGCTCTGTGCTACGCTGATGGCTCGTTGCGAATCGATTTTGATCAAAGGCAATTTTCATGGTCGCCTGGCGTCCACAGCCCGGCGGCTATTTATTTTTTTACTGCTTCTGAGTGGAGCAGGCGACTTGGTTTTTTCCCGTGCTGCTGACAGTCTTGGCTTCCGCCCAGACCGCATCATCGTTCTACCCAAAGCAGGCCACGCCGCTAAGGCCCATAAGATTCATGCGGAACGCGGGCGTCGTTTAAAACATCATTTTGAGGCTATTCAAGACCTTGAAGTGGTGGAACTTGCGCCGGGGGAAGATCCACAGGAAGCCGCCGCCGAATACCGCGCCAGCGGCGCCGTGGACCTGGCGGAACCAGACTACCTTTTGACCAAATCCGTTTACCCGAACGACTCGCAAATCGGTTATCAATGGCATCTCGACCAAGGCGCTACCAACCACGACATTGACGCGCCGGAAGGGTGGGATATCCGGCATGACGCGACGAATATCATCGTGGCCATTATCGACACCGGCGCCCGCCTGACGCATCAGGACCTGGCCCCCAACCTCTGGGTGAATACACGCGAAATCCCCGGCAACGGCATCGATGACGACGGTGACGGCTACATCGATGATGTACACGGGATCAATTCGATCACCGGTTCCGGCGACCCGACGGATGATGACGGTCACGGGACGCATGTGGCCGGAATCATTGGCGGGGCAGGGAATAACGGCATGGGTATTTCCGGCGTGGCGTGGAAGGTGCAACTGATGCCGTTGAAGTTCCTCGATGCAAAAGGTTCCGGTTACACCACGGACGCCATCGAGTGCATGAATTACGCGATCAAAATGGGCGCAAAAGTGATCAACGCCAGCTTTGGCAGCACGAACTATTCGGGTTCCATGCAGACGGCCATCAATTCGGTGCGCAATGCGGGCATCGTCTTCGTCGCGGCGGCCGGCAACGAAAGCGTCAATAACGACGTGACGCCGAGCTACCCGGCGAACTTCACTGGCGACAATGTCGTTTCCGTCGCGGCTACCACGTCGAACGATCAATTTGAGTCGTTCTACTCCAATTACGGAGCAACGACCGTCGATATCGCGGCCCCTGGCACGCAGATTTATTCGTGCGGCTTCGCTGCGGACGATAGCTACGTTTACATGAGCGGCACGTCGATGGCCACGCCGGTCGTTTCAGGCGTGGTCGCCCTGATGCGGGCGCAATTTCCGTCCGACACGCCGGCGCAAATTGTGCAGCGATTACTGGCGGCGGCACTTTCCAGCACAGTGGGATCCGAAGCTTGGAATTCACGTGACTTGAAGTCGCGGC
>JADMIO011011099.1_pt1 | contig 53818 bp, 30 predicted proteins | sample 8958161 | NCBI WGS metagenome assembly JADMIO01 (sample SAMN16585339, study PRJNA669376) | soil metagenome | isolation source: Crop rotation soil | place: USA: Cullars Rotation, Alabama | collected 2011
CGCGACAACTTGTCCACGTGGAATTCTAAGCTTAGGATCCCAATGTGCTGGAAAGAAGCCGCCGTCGTAGATCTGCGGCCAGATCATCTTCTTTTCGGCACAGACCGACTGAATCCGTTTTTCCGCGTCCGGCTTATCCAGGGTTACGCCCACGATTTCAAAACCCTTGTCGTGAAACTTGTCATAGCAGGCGGCGACGTTCGGCGCCTCCGCAACGCACGGCCCGCACCAGGTCGCCCAGAAATCCAGCAGCACCAGCTTCCCTTTGAAGTCGCCCGGAAAGTTCACCGCGCTGTCGTCCATGGTGTTGTCCGTGAATGGGATCGCTGGCTTTCCAACCAGCTCGTCAGGTCCCGGCAGATCCACGATCTCCGGCGCGGGCTTGTCGCTCTTGACGACGCGGAACCAGAGCCCGTCTCTTGCGATGTCGGTGATCTCGTAGCCGACGCCCCCGCCGAAGGTGAAGGGGCGGTGCACTTCCACGTCGATGTCCTGACGTTCGCCGAGCTTGCCATTGCCGTTGCGGTCGATCAGCAGATGAACGCCGGCCGCCATATTGCTGGAATCCGGCGGTGCGCGGAAATCGCCGCTGTTGCTGTGATCGATCAGGGCGACGGCGAATTTCTTGTCGCCAAGTTCCATGGTTCCTGTCGTGGCGTAATCAGGGTAGTAGAGCAGCTTGCGCGCCAGGTGCTGTCGATAAGGATCGCGCACGTCGAACCGGTACATCTTCATGTGTACCACATACGGCGCATCGCCAGGATGAGCCCGCAGATCAACGATCGCGCTGCCTTTCCACGTGAGGCATGGGGTGCCGTCGGCGGCGGCGACTTTGATCTCGTTGCCGTTCTCAAACCATATCGCTTGCGATGATGCCCATTCTGACGCCGGATCATTCGTCAGATCGCCATCGCCGTTGCTGTCGACGAAAAGGCGGAACGGCTTGCCCTGCGGCTCGTCGACGACGAGGTGATAGGTTGTACGCTCCGTGCCGACGACGGGCAGCGCGCCATACAACACGTTGCTGCTGATGCCCGATGGGAGCTTCTTGATCGTGTCGGGTCTGGTTTGTGACAGGGTGGTCTCACGCGGGACATAGTATCGACCGTTTCTTGTCGGCCAGTTGTCGTCGAGCGTGAGCGTCACCGTCGCGACGGCCGACGCGGGAGCGGTGCTGGGCAGCGAGGTGGTTGCCGTGAGGATCGCTGCTCCGCTGCCGGCAACGAACAGGATCGGGACCAGCACCATCGCCGCGGTTTTGAGCTGCATCCATTTCATCATGGTGATCACTCCCTTCGCAAGCGTGCTCGATTGAGACGTTGGAGCCGCGATCGAAACGATGGACGACAGGGCCGGTGGGTCGGAACTGTGGACATTGGCGATCAGCAGTGCCGGCAGCGCGCCGGCAGCGGAGAAGTTCACCCCCCGAGCGACGAACATTTCCCGCAGCTTGTCGGTCGCACGCGTCACGCGTTTTCTCGCCGCGTCTTCGCTGACGCCCAGCGCCACGCCGACCTGCGCCAGGCTTTTGCGTTCAAAAAATCGCAGCAGCACCGCGTGGCGATCCGTCCACCGCAGCCGTCCCACCAGTTCATCCAGCATCGGGACCAGGTCGTCCCATTCATCGTCGGGGGAACCAGCGGAAAGCTGTTGTTGTTGTTGTCGCATCCTGGCGGCCTCCGTTTCGCGACGGCGCCGGCGGCTGTGATCCCTCAGCGCCTGCGCCGCCGCCAGGTTCACCACCCGAAACAGCCACGCCGACAGCGGCTGCCCGCTGCGCAGTCTCGGCCTCTTCTGGATCAGAACGAGAAACGTCGCCTGCGCGACGTCGCGCGCGAGCTCCGCATCCCCCACGCGCCGCCGAGCGACGCCATAAACCCACCCGCCGTGCCGGCTGATCAACTCGTCAGCCGTGTTGATCGGGCTGGTGTGAAATCGCTCCAGGAATTGCGCGTCGGTCGCCGTCATACCGGTCTGCTCAGTATTAGACTGCCGCAGTGGACGCGATCGGACAACTTTTTCTATCGATGTGTGTTAGTGCGCGCAAAAAAAGAACCCCGGCCGCTTGTGGCGAACCGGGGTTCTTTGATTAATCGCTGGCAGTGACCTACTTTCCCGCTGAAGCAGTATCATCGGCTTGGCAGGCTTGACGACCGTGTTCGGAATGGGAACGGGTATGACCCTACCAATATAGCCACCAACGAAGGCCCCGCTTGAGCTTGTGGCCCAAGCGGGACTGTTTTCGAAAGTGAATGTGAGGTTCTCTCCGCGATCGTCGAGCACACTTCTTGTGCAACGATGATCGATAAAAGTGGTCAAGCAATCGACCGTTAGTACCGGTAACCTGAATACCTTTCGGTACGTACAGCTCCGGCCTATCAACCGGGTAGTCTACCCGGGGTCTCTCGGGGGCAAGCCCCCATGGAACTCTTGTCTTGGCATAGGCTTCACGCTTAGATGCTTTCAGCGTTTATCCGTTCCGGACATAGCTACCCAGCCGTGCCGCTAGCGCGACAACTGGTACACCAGGGGTCCGTCCAACTAAATCCTCTCGTACTATAGTTGAGGTGCCGTCAAAGTTCCTACGCCCGCAACAGATAGGGACCGACCTGGCTCACGCCGGTCTGAACCCAGCTCGCGTACCGCTTTAATTGGCGAACAGCCAAACCCTTGGGACCGCCTTCAGCCCCAGGATGCGATGGGCCGACATCGAGGTGCCAAACCGCCTCGCCGCTATGGACGCTCGGAGGCGATCAGCCTGTTATCCCCAGCGTACCTTTTATCCGTTGAGCTATGGCCCTTCCACACGGGACCACAGGATCACTTAGGCCAGCTTTCACTTCTGCTCGTGCCGTAGCACTCGCAGTCAAGCCCGCTTCTACCTATGCGCTCGACGACCGATTGCCAACCGGTCTGAGCGGGCCTTTGCACTCCTCCGTTACTCTTTTGGAGGAGACCGCCCCAGTCAAACTAACCGCCTAGCACTGTTCCCTGACCGGATTCACGGTACAGGGTGAGATGACGAATGCAAACAGGGTGGTATTTCACCGTTGGCTCCCCCCTGGCCAGAACCAGGGGATCAACGCCTCCCACCTATCCTACGCAGTCCACACCCGGCATCAGTACCAGGTTATAGTAAAGGTGCATGGGGTCTTTCCGTCTTGCTGCGGGTAGACGGTATCTTCACCGCCACTTCAATTTCACCGAGTCTGCGGTTGAGACAGCGCCCAAGTCGTTACGCCGTTCATGCACGTCGGAACTTACCCGACAAGGAACTTCGCTACCTTAGGACCGTCATAGTTACGGCCGCCGTTTACCGGGGCTTCGGTTGCAAGCTTCGGGGCGAACCCCTGACCTACTTCCTTAACCTTCCGGCACCGAGCAGGCGTCATTCCGTATACATCCTCTTGCGAGTTAGCACGGAACTGTGTTTTTGATAAACAGTCGCCCAGGCTGATTCCTGCGCCCTCTCACTAAAAAGTGAGGAGGGACCCCTTCTCCCGAAGTTACGGGGTTAGATTGCCTAGTTCCTTAACCGCAGTTCTCTCGAGCGCCTTAGGATACTCTCCTCGCCTACCTGTGTCAGTTTTAGTACGGGCGACTGTGTCGTCCCCTGTGCACTTTTCTCGACCCCTTCTCCACAGACTTCGGCAACAAAGCGGCCTCGGCCTTTCGGCACCCCCACATCTAATCGAGGGATCTGCCTTGAAGAAGTACATGCACAGGTTCAACCTTCACAGCCGGTGCAGGAATATTAACCTGCTGTGCATCGTGTACGCCTTTCGGCCTCCACTTAGCTTCCGACTAACCCTGGGCGGATTTACCTTCCCCAGGAAACCTTAGGCTTTCGGCGTGCAGGATTTTCACCTGCATTATCGTTACTCATACCGGCATTCTCACTTGCATGCGCTCCACAGCTCCTCACGGTACTGCTTCGACGCGGCATGCAACGCTCTTCTACCAATCCGCATTGCTGCGGATTACGCTGCTTCGGTATCCAGCTTATTCCCGATCATTTACGGCGCTAGTTTGCTCGACCAGTAAGCTATTACGCACTTTTTAAATGGTGGCTGCTTCTAAGCCAACATCCTGGCTGTCACAGCAGACTAACTTCCTAACGAACTAAGTTGGATTTTGGGACCTTAGCAGGCGCTCTAGGTTGTTTCCCTTTTGACCGCGAAGATTATCCCTCGCGGACTCACTCCAGAGATAGTCTCTCAGGTATTCGGAGTTTGATAGGAGCGTGTAGGCGGGTAGCCCCACGTCTCCTTTCAGTAGCTCTACCCCCTGAGAGTAGTTGCTCCAGGCTGCCCCTAAAGGCATTTCGAAGAGAACCAGATATCTCCCCGTTTGATTAGACTTTCACTCCTCCACACAGCTCATGCCATAACTTTTCAACGTTAACGGCTTCGGTCCTCCCAACCCTTTTACGGGTTGTTCAACCTGGCCATGTGTAGATCACGGGGTTTCGGGCCGCACGCATACGACTTGACGCCATCTTAAGACTCGCTTTCGCTACGGCTCCGGAGCTTGACTCCTTAGCCTTGCCGCATACGTGCACTCGCCGGTCCATTATGCAAAAGGTACGCCGTCACACATTCCCTTGCGGGCATAGTGCTCCGACCGCTTGTAAGTGTATGGTTTCAGGTACTTTTAACTCAGCTAATAGCTGTGCTTTTCATCGTTCAATCGCCCTACTTGTTCACTATCGGTCATCGAGGAGTATTTAGCCTTGGCCGGTGGGCCGGCCGGTTTCACACGGAGTTCCACGAGCTCCGTGCTACTCTGGTACGCCTCTCAACGGGGACCTATCGTTGTCGCATACGGGACTTTCACCCTCTTTGGTCAGACTTTCCAGACTGTTCCGCTAACGATGGTTTTGTAACCCCTCAAGGCGCCCGCAACCCCAGGACGAATCCTGGTTTGGGCTATGTCCGCTTTCGATCGCCTCTACTTACGGAATCAATGTCTTTTTCTTTTCCTCTGGGTACTTAGATGTTTCAGTTCCCCAGGTTCGCTCCTTTACGGCTATACATTCACCGCAAGGTAACTGCAGGTCATGCAGTTGAGTTTCCTCATTCAGAAATCTCCGGATCAACGCTTGTTTGCCAGCTTCCCGGAGCTTATCGCAGGCTACCACGTCTTTCGTCGCCTCTCGATGCCAAGACATCCACCATACACCCTTAGTAGCTTGACCACATTTATCGATCACCGTCGGAAGAGAAGGATGAAGTCAGAATTCAGAAGGATGAACCAAAAACTGTTCATCCTTCATCCTTCAGCCTTCATCCCTTTCGATGACAGGGCATGTCGTAACGGCTGCTCGTCAACAACCCGAGCCGACCGATAATGGATCGTTCGCCAAAAAGGTGCTCGACGACGTCCGCTCGATCTCACCGACGAAAAGACTGCCGTGGGGATCACGGCAATGCAGGGTGAATCGAAACTACGGACATCGCGGAGGGTCATTTGCTAGCCGGACAGACGGCTGAAAACTGTCCGTCCGGCCACACTTGACCTTTCACTTTGAACCTCACATATTCACTTGTCAAAGAGCATCTGTCCCTGTCGGAGCCTCGCGGTCAGACTCACGTCGTACAACTCAGTCCGACAGGTTTCCCGCCGAACGCGGGTGAGTGTGCCGTATCTTTACGACGGCAAACTGATCCAAGTTCGGCACATGTTATTCCTCAGACAGCTCTTTTCTGCCCTTCGGAATTGTCACCGCGTTTCGGGCCGGCGACCTTCAATTGTCTTAAAGGAACCGGCGAGCTACAGCGATGAGATAAGCGTTTGCAGGATGGTCAAACCTTCTTTCCTCTAGCAGTTCTCGTTTCCTCGCTCTCGTCTCTTCCGTTCACCTCAGCCATTGGTTGACTGGGGTGGCGAATGATACATCCGTCTTTCGTCGCGTCAAGACCTGTGACTGAAATTTTTCACCTGCTTTGACACGTGGCGCAATCAGGACTTAACAACAATACGCCAGCGACTCACACAGGTTCGTTCAGCGGAGCGGGATGGTAGTGATTTCTCCCCCGCTGTAAAGGGCTGTCATTCCGTCGGTAACCTAATGCTTGTTCCGACCCAGCAGCTCGACCGGAAGGAAAATCACCCGATTCGCCGCTGGCTGTTTAGTTTCGGTCGGTTGGACCGCGCGACACCCTTTCGCACAGCAGCTCCCGATCCGGCTTCGTTTCCCCCACAGCGATGCGACCGCGCCCCACAGCGTGTATCCGACGCACGCGCCGACGAGCAGGAAAACCAGAAGATGTTGGAGCCACACGGGCATCGATTAGTTAACGATATCGCGAAATCAACTTATCGTATTCGTCGTGCGCGCCAATCCAGAACCACGTAATGACGTCTGCCTCGACCAGACCGACCACGCGCCACCCGATTCCGACCCGAGCCGAGTAAAGCGGCTCCACTGGGTGAACGCGTTTGAACTGTAAGCTCGGATGAGAATGGTCTTGCACCCAGAGCTTATAATTCTTTCGAGCCGCCACCCGCACGTGTTCGGGTAATTTGCGAAACAAATCGACGAAGTCCGTCGTGATCTGCGATTTCACAGTTCGTCGATTCCGGTTGGTCGCACCTGCCCGGAGCGGATTTTCGCGCGAACTTCTTCCGCCAGCTTGGAAAGCTCCGGTTGTGACGCAGCGAATTGCGCATCCCACGCAAGATCGTCATTGAGTTCTTCCAGCCACCGCGCCGCAAGTTGGTCCTGTTGCTCGGGCGGAAGCTGCGATGCGCGGCTAAGAAGTTGTTCCAGCAGGCGCGTCATACCGATACATTCTAGCACGTTTAGGCGAACCAAATCCGACCAATCTGATACACGCCAAGCGCCACGACATACGCCAGCACATTCATGTACACCAGCATCGCGATAGGCCATTTCCAGCCGCCGGTTTCGCGTCGAACGATCGCCAGCGTGCTCATGCATTGCATGGCCAGGACGAACCAGATCAGCAGGCTCGTCGCCACCAGAGGGGACCAGACTTTTCGGCCGTCAGGGTACGTGTCGTTCTGCATGGTCGTCTTCAGGTCCGACGTGTCATCTTCGACTTTGCCGACGCTGTAGACGATCCCCATCGTGCTGACGAAGACCTCGCGGGCCGCGAACGCGCCGACCAGGCCCACGCCCATCTTCCAGTCGTAGCCCAGCGGCTTGATCACCGGCTCGATCACGTGCCCGATCCGCCCAGCGATGCTGTAACGAAGCTGCTCGCCGGCAACCTCTTTATCCTGCCATGAAGCAAGGAAGTCCTGATTGGCACGCGCGATCGCCTGATACTGCGCCTCCGTCGTCGGACGTAGTCCCGGCATCGGAACTCCGCGATAACGTTCTCGAATTTCGTCGGGCCAATTTCCTGACGAGAATCGTTGCGCAACTGCTTGTTTGACGGCGTCGGTCCGCGCTTCGGGCATCCGTGGGTAATACGTCATCGCCCACAGGATCACGCTCAGGCAGAAGATCGTCGTGCCGGCCTTGGTTAAGAACTCGCCGGTGTTGACGTAGACGGCCCGGGCGACCTGCGAGAGCTGCGGCAGCTTGTAGCTGGGCATTTCGAGGATGAACGCCGGCGCGGGGCCGCGGACGAACCATTTCTTGAAGACCCATGCCGTGGCCGCAGCAGCGATGATGCCCAGCAGGTAGCAGCTCAGCATGATCCCGCCGCGGACCAGGGCGCCGTATTGCGCGAAGAACGTGCCGATGAGCAGCGCGTAGACCGGGAGGCGGGCCGAGCAGCTCATGAACGGCGCGATGAAGATCGTCGCCAAACGGCTCTTGCGGTCTTCGATCGTGCGCGTGGCCATGATGCCGGGAATCGCGCAGGCGAAGCTGCTCAATAGCGGGATGAAGCTCTTGCCGTGTAAACCGACTTTCGCGAGGACGCGGTCCATCAGAAACGCGGCGCGCGCCAAATATCCGCTGTCTTCGAGGATCGCCAGGAACATGAACAGGATCGCGATCTGCGGGACGAAGACGACGACCGCCCCCACGCCGGCGAAGATGCCGTCCTGCACCAGGTCGTGGATCGGCCCTGCGGGAAGCTTGTCTGAGACCCAGCCGCCCAAGGCGTCGATCCCGTTGCTGATGCCGTCCATGATCGGTGCGGCAAGCCAGAAGATCGAGACGAAGAGCAGGCCCATGATGGCCGCGAAGACCACGAAGCCCCAGACCTTGTGGACGAAGATCGCATCGACCTTGTCGGAAAAGTGGACGGTCTTCTGCTCGTATTCGAGCACCGGCGGCGCCGGCGCGCCCATGGCGGCCAGTTCATCGAGCGTCGCGGCGCTTCGCGTCGCTACGGTTTCGATCCAGCGGTAATGGGCCTCGACGTCGGCCTGCATCGGGTCGATGCCAAGCTGCTGCATGCGGCTGTTTGCGGACTGGAGAAGCGAAGCAACGGGTTCACGGGATGCGAGGTACTTCACGTCCGCCGCACGGTCCCCGATGAGCAGCCGTTCTGCGATCGCTTCGTATCGATCGATGCGGCGGATGTCGTCGGGACCCTGACAGATCCACGATCTCGGAGGAACCGCAAGTTCTGGTCCCCTCTCCCGGGCCGGGAGAGGGTTAGGGTGAGGGTCGAAACGTGGCGCACCAGAGGCGTTCGAAAGCAAATTGTCTGCCGCGCTTCGACCCTCACCCCCGCCCTCTCCCTGCCCGGGAGAGGGAGAGGCGCTGTCGAGGATCGCGAGTCCGCCGCCTACCGTGATCAGCTCTTCTTTCATCGCGTCGGGCAGCGGGAAATCCGGCAGCGGTGCGACACGCGCACTTAGAATTGCTTGTTTCAATTCGCTGATCCCGTGCCGCTTGTGCCCGACAACCGGAATCACCGGAACCCCAAGCTCGCGCTGCAGCGATTCGGGCGAAACGTGCACGCCCCGCCGCTCGGCGACATCCATCATGTTCAGCGCCACGACCATCGGCCGGCCCAGCTCGATGAGCTGGCTGACCAGATACAGGTTTCGTTGAAGATTGCTGGCGTCGACGACGACGATGACCAAATCCGGCGTCGGCGTTCCTTCGCGCAGGCCCCGCAGCACTTCCATCGCCACCAGCTCATCCGGCGAGCGGCTGATCAGCGAATACGTCCCGGGCAGATCGATCACGTCTGCCCAGCGTCCGTCGGGCAACTTGCATCGGCCGGTTTTCTTTTCGACCGTCACACCCGGATAATTCGCAACCTTCTGCCGCAGCCCGGTGAGCGCGTTGAAGATGGTCGTCTTACCGCTGTTGGGATTACCGGCCAGGGCGATGGTCAGGTGGGCCTTCGAGGTCTTGGAATGTTCGGAAGATGATTCGCAGCAGGAGGACACGGTGATTCGGGAGTACGTGATTACGTGAAGTCCGCAATCACGGATGCACGTGATCACGTAATCACTCGCGCGTGCATTGTCACTTCATCGAAACCTGAACAAACTTCGCCTGCTCGTCGCGCAGCGACAGACAATATCCTCGGAGCCGGAACTCGATCGGGTCGCCAAGCGGGGCGCGGCGCAGGACCTCGACCTGGGCGCCGTTGCAGAAGCCCATTTCGAGCAACCGACGACGAAGGTCGTTATCGCCGCCGACGGAAACGACCCAGCCCCGACAGCCCACGCCCAGGCAGTTCAGCCCGCAGGTTTCAGTCGGGCCGGTGTGAGCGCATCCGGCGAAGTCGCACGCTTTGGGTTGCGGTTTGTTCATTGCGAAACCCTATACAGATCGTCAAAACTAATGATACGATGTTGAGACTGAGTTTCAAGGACTTATTTATCTATTTATAAGCCCTTCATAACAAAAGACTTGGGCTATACAATTCGTTTCGCATGGCCAAACCGCGGAACGATTTTCTCGATCGCCTGCAGTACGTGGGGCTGCGCACGGTCTCGATGATGCTCCATTGCTGGCCGGTCGAGTGGAACCTCGCGGGGGCGCGCCTGCTCGGCGACGTCATGTGGGTGATCGACAAAAAGCACCGCGACCGCGCCATTGGAAATCTCCACCGCTCCTTTCCCCAGATGCCCCAACGCAAGCTCGAGGAACTTGCCCGCGAGAGCATGCGCACCCTCTTCATGCTCGGCGTCGAAGTGCTGTTTACCACTCGCCTCGTCCATGTCACGACGTTTACGCGCTACATCGAGATGGGCAACTTCGCGCCGGTCCTGCGACTGCTGCTGAGCCGACACCAGGGACTGATCATGCTCACGGGTCATTACGGCAACTGGGAGATCCTCGGCTACGTGCTCGCGACGCTCGGCTTTGAAACCACCAGCGTCGCCCGGCCGCTGGATAATCCATACATCAACCACTGGCTGCTGGGCGTGCGCGAGCGGATGGGCCAGAAGATCATCGCCAAGAAAGGCGCGACCGAAGAAGTCACCGAAACGCTCGCCGCCCACGGCACGGTCGGCTTCATCGCCGACCAGAACGCGGGACCCAAGGGGATTTTCGTGGATTTTTTCGGCCGAAAAGCGAGTACGTACAAATCGATCGGATTGCTCGCGATGCAATACGAAGTGCCGGTGGTGATCGGCTACGCGAAGCGCGTGAACCACGGCTTTCGTTTCAAGATGGGAATGAGCGACATCATCTACCCGCAGGATTGGAAGGAGCAGCCCGACCCGCTGCGGTACATCACGCAGCGGTACACGACCGCGATCGAGACCTTCGTCCGCGAGGATCCGGGTCAATATCTGTGGGTGCATCGGAGATGGAAGACCCGGCCAAAGGGTGAAGTCGCCGAAGCATATGATTGAATTGCGAGTGTGCCTCTCACGGGCGCAATGCTCCTGCTTTCTCAGGGTTTTCTTTGAAGTTGCTTGAACCGCTTGTAGTACAGCATCACCACGCTCGGCCCCAGCGCGACGAACATCACGACCACGCCGACGCAGATGGCCGTGCCGGTCATCATGCCGGCGCAGCAGTCGGAGCGTCTGCGACAGATGAGGTGAGACGGGACGGCGACCAGCAGTTCGGCGACGCTCCCGCCGATGAGCCAGCGATGGAGTTTGCCCGCGAAAACGTGCGGGTCCTGCCGCGCGGTCATGAGCCACAGAACAAACGCCCATCCCAGCCACACGCCGCCCGCGCCGAAGAAAATCCCCGTGGGAAAGTTCGCATCCTCCCCGGCAAACAGTTCGAACAAGGCAAACGTCGCGCCCATCAGGAGCCCGACGACGAGCAGGCCCGCCGCGACGATCGGGATCCAGACCGTCCGCCGGGTGAGTGTCCGATGGCGGCGCGCCTGGACCGGCGTCATCACCAGCGCCAGGCCGCACAAGGTCAGCACCGACGCCGTCACGCTCGCACTGGCGATCAACCCCGGCTCGCGGTCGAAGATCAGCGGCCACAGCGGCAGCAGCACGATCCCCGCCGCGAGCAGACAATAGATGATGACGATCGCCCAGACCCATCTGGGCCTGCGGCCCGGAGAGTCTTCGGGCGCCACAGAACCGTATTCCAACTGCATCGGCGGCTGGGGCTGGGTCATGCTCGCGTTCCTTCAATCCTCGATCATCTCCCTCAAGCTACTCCCCCGCCGCGTCCGATCTGTAGCGATACCAACCGCCGCATCCCCAGAATCGAAAGGACAAAGGGATATCGGCATGAGCGTCGCACCTCAGGCAGGACAAAATCAGCAGCAGTCACAGCAGACACAGCAGTCACAGCAGTCGCAGCAGTCGCAGCAGCCGCAGGCGAGCGCCAACTCGTCTCCGGAACGAATCTCGCAGCTCACCCAGGAGCTCGCCAAGCGCATCAGCGGCGCGATCGGCGAGATCTCCGAGATCAACTCGCGCACGCGCCTGCTGTCGCTGAATGCGCAGATCGAAGCCGGCCGGGCGGGCGGCAGCACCGGCGCCGCCTTCGCCGTCGTCGCGTCCGCGATGAAAGAGCTCTCCGAGCGCACCGCCAAGGCCGCGACCGCCATGGCGAGTCAAACCAAGAGCGCCATCGACGAGCTTGAGCGTATCAGCACGAGCCTCGCGATCGACGTGCGCGGCGTGCGGTTATCGGACCTGGCGCTGACCAACATCGACCTGATCGACCGCTGCCTCTACGAACGCTCCTGCGACTGCCGCTGGTGGGCCACCGACGCAAGCTGCGTCGACGCGTTGACCAAGAAAACGCCGGACGCATTGAGATTCTGCTCGCAGCGGCTGGGCGTGATCCTCAACGCATACACGGTCTATTTCGACCTGGTCCTGTGCGACCGCATGGGAAAAGTCGTCGCGAACGGCCGGCCCAGTCAGTATCGCAGCGTCGGCAGCGACTGCGCGTCCGCCGATTGGTTCGCCGGCGCGATGAGATCCGCAAGTGGCGAGGAGTTCGGATTCGAAAGTGCGCATCGAAGCAGGCTCGTCGACAACCAGGCGGTGCTGGTCTACTCCGCCGCCGTCCGCGCGGGCGGAGATTCGAAAGAGCCGATTCTCGGCGTGCTGGGTGTGATGTTCAACTGGGAAGGCTTGGCGCAAAAGATCGTCACGAGCGTCGGCCTGCCGCCCGAAGAGAAGGCCGCGACGCGCGTCTGCATCGTCGATGACAAGTGCCGCCTGCTCTCCGACAGCAACGGCCGGCATCTGGTGGATAAACTCGATCTGCCCGATCGCGACAAGATTTTCGCGATGAAAAAAGGATTCCTGAATTCGATGGTCGGCGGGCAGAACTGCTGCGTGGCGCACGCGCTGTCACCCGGATTCGAAACCTACGCGACCGGGTGGCATTCGCTGATCATTCAGCCGCTGGCGAACAGCAGCGCCCAAACCTTCCGCGCCGCGGCGTAAGTCACAGTTGCAGCAACCGCCGATACTGCTCGATCACCCCCGGCCAGGAAAACCGTTCCTGAACGGTCTTCGTTCCATTTGCGATCAATCGCCCACGCACATCTGCGTCATCCGCGATCCTGCGAATCGCCTCTGCTAACGCCTGAGGCGACCCGACGGGAACGAGCAAGCCGTTTACGTCGTGCGTGACCACATCGCGAATTCCGTCCACATCCGTCGCGACGACCGGCACCCCCTGTGCCATCGCTTCGATCAAGACCAGTCCGAACCCTTCGGCTTCTGACGGAAGCACAAGAACGTGCATTCCTGAAATCGCCACTTGCGGCTGAGCGCTGACGCCGTGCAATCGAACGCGCTCTGCGAGGCCCTTGTCACGGATGATTCGCTGGATCGACGCGCGTTGCGCACCGTCTCCAAAAACATCCAGGACGAATCGTGGGTCGAGCAACGACATCGCGTCGATGAGGTCCGGTATGCGCTTCACCGGATCAAGTCGGCCGAGGAATCCGATGTGCACGTTTCCATCGTCCCGTCGCTGCGGCAAGCGTGCCGGATTCACATCGACAGCGTTAGGAATAATTGTGATTTTCTCGGTGGGAACATCCGACCACTCGTACGCAACGCGTGCGGCCGAAGGTGAAGGCACGACAACTTTGTCTGCGGCGCCTTGTGTCCACTTCTGAACGATCCAATGCCAGCGAGGGTACGGCTGAGTGGTCTGAATCGACTGAACGAACCTCACGCCCGGCAGCTTCCGTGCCGCGATGGAGGCGACGGCGTTGGCATGCACGAGGAAGCTGAAGACGGTGTCGATCGACTGCTGCGTCACGAGCTCGCGCAGCCGCCTCACCGTCGACGGCAGATGCAGCGAGCTTCGTGCATCAAATGTTGTCACGCGCACTCCTGCTGCTTCGATCTGATCCGCAACCGGCCCACGCGATTTCAGACACGCGACCTGAACTTCGACCTTTCCGGGCTCGTGAAGCCGAGTCGCCAGCTCGCGCACGACCGTCGGCGTGCCGCCGATCTCCAGGTCCGTGATGAGCAGGAGGATTCGCCGCATCAGCGCCTGGGGTTCCACAGGTCCTGAAGTGTAAACAATCCCACAAACGCTTCGCCGCGGTCACAGACGCCCTCGCCGATCAACCCGGCGCTCACCATCGCGTCGATCATGCGTCCGACGTCATCGCTGCGACGAATGCCCCACTCTTGAAGCAACTCCGACGCCTCGGCCTCGTCGTTGAAGTACCCGAGCGTTTTGTTCCGCAAGGTGTCGCGGATCTCGGCAGCGCTTAAAAACCGCTGCGATGATAACTGCGCCATTTTCGCGGCCCACACTAACGTGTCGTAGACGAATAGGAGGCCGTCCACGGCGCAGCCGAGTTGCTGTGCCACCGGCTCCACGGCGCTGCGGCGCAGCGCGTCGATCCGATCGTACAAATCGACCGGATCCCCAGCCGAGAGCGATTCCAGCACCGGCGTCCCGCACTCGGGGCAGCGATTGCCGACGGGAAGACCACGCAGGTTGTACTCGCACTGGATGCAGGCGAAGTCGAAATTGACGACGGCGTTCGCGATCAACCGATCACCTTCCGCTCGCGGCGGCGGCGGCGGCCGTCTTCACCAGGAGCTTGAAGGGGGCCAGATGCTCGGGCTCGTCAACCAGCCGCTCGGGATGCCACTGCACAGCCGCGAAGAGCGGCAGTGTCGGATCTTCAAACGCTTCGATCACCCCATCCGGCGCCGTCGCGACGATTCTCAACCCACGGCCGATTTGTTTCACGCCTTGCTTGTGGAACGAATTGACCGAAATTTTCGTGGCGCCGACTGCTCGGCCGAGTTGTGAATCTGCTGCGAGCGCGACGTCATGCCGCTTCGGATCTTCGTTGGGCACGCGGCGATGCTCAATCGCATTCTCTCGCGGATGGTCCGGAAGGAACTGCACCAGGCTGCCGCCGCGGTGGACGTTCATCAACTGCGAACCCAAACACACGCCCAGCGCGGGCAGGCGTCGCTTCTCGACTTCCTTGATGAGTGCCAGTTCGAAACTTTGCCTGGCCGGATCGATCTTTTCTGTTTTGGGATGCCACTGTGATTCGCCGTAGAGCGCGGGATCGAGGTCGTTTCCGCCCGTGAAAAGAATCCCGTCGCACAGATCGACATATTGCGTCACCAGCGCGTGATCCACGCGGTAAGGCAGCAACACCGGCAACCCGCCGGCCCGCTCCACGGCGGCCGCGTAATCCATGTTGGACCGGTAGCGGTCCGTGCCGTCGAAGTTGTCGACCGTAACGCCGATGATGGGCCGCTTCATGTGGGTTTGATTTTAGAGTCGCGTCGATGCGTGAGCCAGCAGCCGCATTCGACCAGGCCGGCGCCGTTCAGCGGGCGGTTGTAAACGTAAGTCCAGCAATCAATCGATTCACCGGTCGCAAGCGTCGCCGTCGTTCGCACACGACGGAACAATCCGTCGGGTGAATCGGGCGACGGACAGGCTTCATAGTTGTCCAGCGCCTTCCATACATCGGCAGAACCGACGCGCACGATGCAGCCTTGGATCACCGCAGTCGGGTCCAATACCGCGCCCGGGTACGCTCCCAGGTCGTAGAGCTTCCCACGAATCGTTGCGGCGGCGACAGGTTGGAGTTCATGGCACACCCGCCGCATCTCCGCTGGCTCCAGCCCCGGGAGAAGCGAGCCGTAGATGAACAGGAGGTCGTGCGTGGGCGCTTGCGTCACTCGTGGCTCTTCATCCGAAGCACGATCTGCGACACCTCCGACACTTCGCCGCATAGACGACATGCGTGCAGAATAATCCCATCACCCGCCGGCTCAAAGCTTTGTGTGTTCGATGGACGTGATGCGTGTTCGCCACGTTGTCGCCGCGTCGCACACCCACTGACAGCGGCGCCGCGCACAAAACGTTTTCTCCCGTCCTGCACCGGCCCCAAACCCTGTCCGGCAGAACACTCGCGCTGCCCGCGGCTGATTCGAACCTCCCGCTCATCTACTTCTCATCGCGGGTGGAATGCACGTTGCGAAGCCGGACGCAACTGTCCTCGATGAGGGATTTGTTGCTCCCCCGGCCCGGCAGAATCAAAAGGGCTGGCAGACACTTCCGACGAGGACGCAACCAGTTCAAGCATCAACGCCCCGTCCCGCCCGCCGGCACACACACGTGCGCCGCGACTGGCTGGCTCGGGCCAAATGATTGCGACTTGCATTATTGCAATGCAGCTGCCGTGTGGCGGCCGCAACAACTGGGGGATCGTCCACGTTCGGAGGTTTGTATGACTCGAACATCGCTCTCGCAACTCTCTCAGGAGGGTGCGTCGACACCCGCGCGTACCGGCCGGGTTCCGCGCCGGCGCGTGCTCGGCATGGCCGTCGCGCTCCTGGTAACGGTTGCGTCGCTCGGTGCGCCTGCGCTGGCCGCCAAGCCCGTCAAGCCGAGCAAGGCCCCGGCAACCATGCTCCCGCTGCGCATTACTGACGTGATCGTCCGTGACGGGCAATTGGTAGCTTTGGGCACGCTCGGCAACAACCCGTTTGAAGCGCCCATTACGCTGCTTCCCACGGGAGAAATGACCGACCACGGGTGCCCGATCCTCGACCTGGCCCTGGGGCCGATCCATCTCGACCTGCTGGGGCTCGTCGTCGATACCAGCCCGATCTGCCTGAACATCGACGCAGATCCTGAAGGAGGGCTGCTCGGCAGCCTCCTCTGCGGCATCGCGGGGTTGCTCGACCCCGACGGCGGAAACCTCGGCACGCTGTTGGGAGCCCTGACCGACGCCCAACTCACGTCGTTGCTGGACGGCGTCACCGATCTGCTCAACGGCGCGTTGGCGCAAGCAACCGCGCCGAATGCCAACACGTCCGTCAGCGGCACCTCGCCGGGCGCCACCGACATCCTCAACCTGTCACTGGGACCGATCGATCTCAACCTGCTGGGACTAATGGTTCACCTGGATGACTGCGATGATGGGCCGGTCACGATCGACATCACCGCTGTCCCGGGACCGGGCAATTTGCTGGGAAACCTGTTGGGTAACCTCGCACACCTGCTCGATTCGCCGGCGAATGATAATGCGATTGGAAACGCGCTCACCCGCGTCGCCAACGCGATTGCCGATCTGCTCGCGTAGCAACCTGACGTACGCGCGCAGCTTTCTACAACGAAATGGCGGCGACAGTGCGTATCTAAGCGCGCTGTTGCCGCCATTCGTTGTCGGAGTCAAATGCCGATCAGAACATCGGACGTTCTCGTGCCTTCCTCGCGCGCTAGACTGCTACTTCTTCCACGACCTTCTTCCTGCCCGCCTTTTTCCGCGCGTTTTCCGTCAACAGCTCTTTGCGCAAGCGAATGCTCCCCGGCGTGACCTCGACGAGCTCATCCTCCTCGATGTACTCCAGCGCCTGCTCCAGCGTCATCTTTCGCGCGGGCTTGAGGATGATGTTCTCGTCCGACGAGGTCGTCCGCATGTTCGTGAGCTTCTTGGCCGTCGTCGGGTTGACGGTCATGTCGTTGTCGCGTGCGTTTTCGGCGACAACTTGGCCTTCGTAGACGGCTTCGCCGGGCTCGACGAACATCACGCCGCGGTCCTGCAGATTATTTAAGGCGTACGCGTTGGCGCTGCCGGTGGCCATGCTGACCATCACGCCGTTGGCCCGGCCGGGGACGTCGCCTCGCATCGTGGCGTACTCGTAGAAGTTGTGATGCATGATCGCGGTGCCCTGCGTGGCGGTGAGCATGCGCGTCCGCAACCCGATCAGCCCGCGCGCGGGGATGGTGAATTCGAGGTGCACCTGGCCGTTGCGGTTGTCCATTCGCACGAGCTCGCCCTTGCGATTGCCGACCAGCTCCATCACGCCGCCCATGTTTTTCTCCGGCACATCGACGACGAGGTATTCGATCGGCTCCTGGAGGTTGCCGTTCTCGTCGCGGTGCATGATCACGTGCGGCTTGGAGATGCTCAGCTCGTAACCCTCGCGGCGCATGTTCTCGATCAAAATGCCCAGGTGCAGCAGCCCACGGCCGCTGACTTTGATCGCGTCCTTGTTGTCAGTTTCCTGGACCTTCAGTGCGACGTTGGATTCGAGTTCCTTGAACAGCCGCTCGCGGAGATTTCGCGACGTGACGTACTTGCCCTCGCGGCCCGCGAAAGGCGAGTCGTTCACGCTGAACATCATCGTCAACGTCGGCGGCTCGATCTCCTGCGCCTGCAGCGGCTGCGGGTTCACCGGGTCGCAGATGCTGTCGCCGATATCGACTGTTTCGAGCCCGATCAGTGCCACGATGTCGCCGGCCTCCGCGTCGTCGGCGTCCTTCCGGCCCAAGCCGTCGAAAACCTGAACCTGCGCGACCTTCGATTGAACCTGCTCGCCGGTGCGCTTGACGACTTTGACCTGTTGGCCGGTCTTGATCTTGCCGTTGTAGATTCGACCGACGCCGATTCGGCCGACGTAGTCGTTGTACTGGATCGTCTGGATCTGGATCTGAAGCGATTTCTCCGGATCGCCGTGCGGCTGCGGCACGTGCTTGAGCAGCGCCTCGAAGACCGGCGTGATGTTCTTCCCCGCCTCCTCCAGCGACCACGACGCCGTCCCGGCGCGGCCCGACGCGTAGAGCACGGGGAAATCCAATGCCTCGTCGTCCGCGCCCAGCTCCATGAACAGCTCGAACACCTGGTCGAGCACTTCGTGCGCCCGCGCGTCGGGGCGATCGATCTTGTTGATCACGACGATCGGCCGAAGCTCGTGTTGAAATGCCTTCTTCAGAACAAACCGCGTCTGCGGCATCGGCCCCTCGGCCGCATCGACCAGGAGAAACGCGCCGTCCGCCATCGACAACACGCGCTCGACCTCGCCGCCGAAATCGGCGTGGCCTGGCGTGTCGATCAGGTTGATCTTCACGACCTCGCCCGTGGCGGGGTCCGTGTAATTGATCGCACAGTTCTTGGCCAAAATCGTGATGCCGCGCTCGCGCTCCAGCGGGTTGCTGTCCAGCAGCGTGTCCTGGGCCACCTGGGATTCGCGAAAGTTGCCGCTCTGGCGGAGCAAAGCATCGACCAGCGTCGTCTTTCCATGGTCGACGTGAGCGATGATGGCAACATTTCGAATGTCGTTGCGCACGTGGTTCATTTTAGCTCGTTCGTTCCTATTTGGCGTTAGATTGTTGTTACGAAAGCACTTGTAGCGACCGGAAGGGTTCCGGAAGGTCACTGCATGGCCCGATTCTATACAACGTTGCCGGCGCAACAAGGTTTGCGCGATACGAATGGTATCTGAGGCGGCTTGCCTACGGGTTTGTTTGCGTGCTATCTGCGTGTAGCCGGCGAGCTTGCTCGCCGTGTTTTTCGACCAAAAAGACGTCGCAAAAGAAGAAACGGCGAGCAAGCTCGCCGGCTACACGAGGGCCAGGACGTCACCGCTCGTCACCCTTTTCGCGGTGCCCGAGACCCAGCAGGAACAGGATCACCGCCGCGCCGAGCATGAGGAAGCTTAAGCCGTAAATGCCTGGCTCGAAGGATTGCGTGCGCGTCCTAACTGCCCCCAGCACATACGGGCCCACGGCCCCGCCGAGGTTCCCGACGGAGTTGATGAACCCGATGCTCCCTGCGGCCGCGACTTCGGTGAGCAGGATGTTGGGCATCGACCAGAACGCCGGCTGCAAACCCTTGATGCCGGCGAACAACAGCATGAAGCACGCGACGGTGAGCATGAGATGCCCGTGCGTCAACGGCACCAGCCCCAGCGCGACGCCGCCAATGATGATGGGAATGACCGCGTGCAGCCGGCGTTCGCGCATGTGATCAGAGCTCCACCCGACGAACAGCTGTGACGCCAGCGCCAGCGCGGGCGGCAGCAGCACCAGCCACGTCACGCTGTTGATGCTGAGCGAATACCACTCCTTGAGAATGGTCGGCATGAAAAACTCAAAGCCATAGTTGGCGCTGGTCGTACAGAAGTACGCCAGCGTCAGCAGGAGGACCTTCGGGTGGCACAGCGCCTGGCCGAGCGTCATCCGCCGGTGGACGGACATCTTCTGACGCTCGTATTCCAGTTCGGCTTCGAGGGCGCGCTTCTCTTCGTCGGTCAGCCATTTGGCGTCGCGCGGATGATCCGACAACATCAGTAGGACGATGATGCCCAGGATCACCGCGGGGATTCCCCAGATGATAAATACCCATTGCCAGCCGTGCAGACCCCACAGGGGTGCAACTCCTGCCGTGCCGTAGGGCATGAAAAAGTTCGAAATCTTCGGGCTGATGAGCTGCGCCACCGGCGTCGCGACGAAAAAGTACGCCAGCGCCCGCCCGCGGTCGCGCCGGGTGAACCAATGCGAGAGATAGACGATCACGCCCGGGAAAAACCCCGCCTCTGCGAGCCCCAGCAGAAACCGCATCCCGTAAAACTGCATCGGCGTTCGGACCAGCGCCGTGAGGCCGGCCACGATCCCCCAGGTGACCATAATCCGACAAATCCATTTGCGCGCACTCCAACGCTCGCAGATGAGCGTCCCTGGAATCTCCAGCAGGAAGTAACCGACGAAAAAGCACACGCCCGCCCCAAAGCCGATCACCTCGTCATTGAAGGCCGGCAAATCCTGCTTCATCGTCAGCTTGGCGATGCCTATGTTCGAGCGATCGACGTACGCGATGATGTACGAGAGGAACAACAGTGGCAGCGTCCACAGGTACGCCTTGCGGCGAGCGCTGGCGAGCACGGCATCTGCGGAGGTCGGTGCGGCAACTTGAAGTGACATGGTTGGTTGGTCCGGATGGTCGCTTTGGGTCCCATGTGAGTCAAACGCAATCTCAACTCCCCACACACCTCCCAATACAGCAGTCGCCGCAAGACGTCGAAAATCAAAAATTGTGCCTCGGAGGGGATAAGTCTGGCTGGCCGCCTCCGATTCTCGAAGCGGAGGTTTCTATGCCGACGATCCGCATGCTCAGATCACGCCGGCTGCGAATCCAAAATTACCCACGGCCGGGAGCATGTCCGGCCGGGGGTGTGGGACACGTCAGCGGGCGACATCACGTACTGTAAAAGCAGACCCACGACGAGTCATAAAGACCGAAAATTACATGAGTTATGACGTCACACGCCATGGTCAACAAATTCAGCCCCATCAGCGGCGTGTCCCGAAATGTCCCACGATGTCCCACGTTTCGCGTCGCATCGCAGCGACATGCCGATCACCGCTCTCGATGCCGCGATTACGATACAGCCGGTTTACTAAACCTTCGTGGGGTCATCGGCACTGACAGGCGGACGACAACTCGTGGATCAAATCACCCTTGAAGCCGCCCGCCGCGGGGATCGCGGCGCTTGTGCAACGCTGCTGCGGGAGCTTCAGGACCCGTGGTTCCGACTCTGCATGGGCCTGCTCGGCGGAAACCAGGAAGACGCCCGCGACGCGGTGCAGGAAACTGCCCTGCGCTTCGTGCGCGACCTTCCCCGCTATCGCGGCGACAGTTCGATCATGACCTGGTCCATGGGTATCGCGATCAACGTCACGCGCGAGATGAGGCGCAAGATGCGCCCCGTCGAGACGATCGATGACGAGACGAATAACGACTTAGCCGCAACGCAACGCGCGGCGCGTCCTGCACCGCAGGACCACGCATCGTTGAAGGAATCAAAATCGATGCTGCACGAAACGCTCAACCAGCTGCCGCAGCGCCAGCGCGAGGCGCTGATGCTGCGGTATTTCGAGGAGCTCAGCGTCGAAGACACCGCCGCCGCCATGGGGTGCGCCGCGGGGACCGTCAAGGCGACGGTCCACCAGGCCCTGCGTGTATTGCGAAACAAGTTAACCCAACTGATGTGAGACGATCATGAAGGTGCTGCGAAAAAATCTCGATCAGGCTCGCGGGCAGTACAAGGCGCTGCACTATCCCGGCGATCTTGCCGCCGACGTGCTCGGGGGCCAGCCCCAGCGCGTGCTCGAATACGGCGCTCACCGGAGGATCAACCGGTGGCTGTGGATCGGAGGCGCCGTGGCTGCCTCAGCGGCGGCCATCGTCATCGTCGTGGTCGGCGTCCACAGCTTCAACCAGCGGGTCGAGCTGGCCCAGCCGAGTGTTCACCCGGTCTACGACGACGATGAGGTCTCCCTGGGCACGATCCCCGTCGTCAGCACCGTCGATTACATGCCGACCGAAATGCAGCTCGTGCCGGCGGCGCAGGACATGAGCGTCTCCATGCCGAGCCTTTCGTTCTCGTCTCAATCCGATCAACAGCAACTGCCGCAGCAGCCACAGTCGAACAACACCAGCACATCCACCATTGAGGAGGCCGTGTTATGAAACGAGCGATTCGTCACGCGATATTTCTGATCCTGATCGGCGCCATGTTCGCGACGCCCGCGAGTGCACAGCCGGGCCCGGGTGGCGGGGGTCCGGGTGGCGGCGGCCCGCGCGGCGATGGCCCACGCGGCGATGGCGCCCGACGCGGCCCCGGTGGCGCGGACGGCGACTTCGGCCCCGGCGGCGGCGGGCCGGGCATGGGCCGCGGGCCGATGAACCCGGAGTTCATGAAACTCCAGATGCTCCGCGATTACCTGGACGTGGTCGATCGGCTCACACGCATGTCGCGCGACCCCGCCAGCAGCGGCGTCGCCGCGGTCGTCGCCGCCTCGGACCTGCTCCGAGCGCGCGGCACCGACGCGGCCATCGAGTACTTCAACAAGGCGTTGCCCGACGTGAAGAACGAAACCGTGCAGCGCGCGATCCGGATTCAATTGATCGACCTCTACAAGCAGTCGGGTCAGGCGGACAAGGCGCTGGAGCAGATGGACAAGCTGCTCAAAGGCGCCCCCGCAGGCGCGGGAATGCCGCCGACGGGAGACACGCCGGCGCCGCGGTAGTTGCTCGCTGCGTGTAGCCGGCGAGCGTGCTCGCTGTCTTCTCCGCGCCCGCAGAAGCGGCGAGCAAGCTCGCCGGCTACACGCGGAAATCCTGAAATTTGGAAGCGTGCCAGCGAGCCCGGTCGGTTTTATACCGCCGGGCTTTTTGTTGCGCGGCGTCGGCGCGATTTGATCTGCTTGCCCAGCGTCAATTCCAAGCCGGCCGGGCCGTTGAAGTGTGAGTAGCCGGCCGTGTGCTTGGTGCCGCAGGGATGGGACCAGGGAACCAGGCCGGATTCGTGCAGCATCTTTCCGTCAGCCACCGACTTTTCGATGGCCGACTCGATCCCTCCGATCGTCCGCAGTGGCTGACCCGCGTCATCGTCGATCGTCGCGATGAACGCTTCGGGCACGTCGCGCACGACATCCGCCTCGGAGGCCGCGTTGATGCACACGACATGAGCCCGTGCCATTTCCAGCGTTCCGCCGATCGCGGCGTCGGGACCGACGTGCACCCATTGCTTGATCGTGTTGAACATCGACGCGTGCGGGTGTCGCAGCAGCGGCAAGGATTCGGTGACGCTTGCGGTCGTGATCTCGATGTTCGTCGGCGGCAGGTAACGGATCACGGCTCGCTGGGTACGGATGATCGGCTGCGGCTCGATGTTTTGCGAACACGCGTGGGTGAACCCCAGCAGGATCTGGCGCGTGCCGCCGTCGAACGTCATCCGCATGCTGCACGTGTCGTAGTTTTCGATCCGGTTCGCCCGGTACAGTTCGGCTTGAACCGTTTCGGGCACGGCCGACTCGTGCGGCGTGCGGCCGAGGAGGAACAGGAGCAGGTGGATATAATGCGCCAGCGCGTTGCTGGCAGGGCTGTCCATGACCCAGCGCCCGTGGCGGCGGAAAACGCCGGCCCAGTCGTTGCGGCGGAAGTATCGATCCCCGCGGGGCCAGCACGCGAACACCGACGCCGACTCGATCGCCCCGAACTCGTCGGCCAGCAGCCGCCGCTTCAATTCATGAACCGCCGGGTGATACACATCCTGAAACCCGATCGCGACCGGCAGGCCGGATGCGTCGCGGGCGGCGATCATCGCGTCGACGTCATCGACACAGCCCGCCGCCGGCTTCTCGCACAGCACCGCCTTGCCCGCCGCAAGTGCCGCGACGGTGAACGGGCAATGCAGATCGATCGGCAGTGGCAGGCAAACCGCGTCGAGGTCCAGTTTGAGCAATTGGGCGTAATCCGAGACGAGGACGACGCCCCGGGAGAGCAGGTCGGCCGTCCGATCGGTAAACCGATCCAGGTGCGGCTCGCACACCGCCGCCAACCGCACGGACGGCGACGCGCTCGTCGAATCCGCGAGGATGCGCTCGCACATGTAGCCGGCGTACCCGCCCAGACCGGCAAGACCGATCCGAATCGGCTCCGACGGATCACCCGACCCTCGTCGGGTGCGAGCGGTGGCGGTCCTGCGGGATGTACGCGTCCCATTCTTCATGCGCGGCAATTCATGGTAATTCGTGCAAATCCAAAGTCAATCAAATTGCGTAAACTCCTTAACAGCGGCCATTTATTGTCGTGGTAAACTGGTGCGAATTATTTGACAATTCGTTTGCCTTTCGATCAGGATAGCCCCGATCCATGCGATACCTACTCCCCCTCCTCTTCGTGGCATCGATCGCTTCCCTCCGATCAGTCCGTGCCGACGCGGTCGTCGCCGCCGACGACTTCCACAAAGGCGACGCTCAATGGGTCAGCGAGTTGGAGGCTGGCGGCAGCGTTGAGGTTCGCGAAGGAAAGCTCGAGATCGACGTGCCCGCCGGGTGCACGGTCTGGTTCAAGCCAAAGCTCACCGGACCGCTTTCAATTGAGTACGACGTCACCGCCATCAGCGCCGGCGGATCGAACGATCGCGTGAGCGACCTCAACTGCTTCTGGATGGCGACCGACGCGCGGAGCGAAGCCGGCGGCGTGCTCGACGTCTCGCGCAGCGGAAAATTCTCCGACTACGACCAGCTCCGCTGCTACTACGTCGGCCTGGGCGGGAACAATAACACGACGACGCGATTTCGCCGGTACATCGGCGCGCGCGGCGATCGTCCCCTGCTTCCCGAGCACGACTTGAGCGATCCGCAGTTCCTGCTCAAGCCCAACGTCACGCAGCACATCAAGCTCGTCGCCAACGGCAACCTCATTCAGTATTGGCGCGACGGAAACAAGATCTTCGAGTTCAATGACGCCCAGCCCTACACGAGCGGCTGGTTCGCGTTCCGCACGACCAAAAACCACATGACGATCCAGAACTTCCGCGTGCTGCACCTGGCAGCATCCGGCGCGGCCGCGCCGGCGCACTTGCGGTGCGAGTATCGGGAGAACCCGATCGGGCTGACCGAAACCAAGCCGCGCTTGAGTTGGTGGCTCAGCGACGACCGTCGCGGGGCCGCACAAACCGCGTATCAGGTTCAGGTGGGTTCCGCACCGGACAAATCAGACTTGTGGGACAGCGGAAAAGTGGCTTCGAATCAATCGGTTCACATCGAATACAACGGCTCGCCGCTCAGTTCAGGCCAGCGCGCGTTCTGGCGCGTCAAGACGTGGGACCAGGACGGCGTCGAGTCGCCATGGAGTGAATCCGCGACATTTGAAATTGGTTTGCTGGAGGCGAGCGATTGGCACGCGAAGTGGATCGGGTCGAATCTCGCGGGAAGCATGAACACGTCGGTGCCCGCACCGATGCTGCGCAAGACGTTCGACGTTTCGCAACCGATCACCAGCGCGAGGCTGTACATCACCGCCCTGGGATTATTCGATGCCTCGATCAACGGCCAGCACGTCGGCGACGAGCTGCTGGCGCCGGGCTTCACCGATTACCGCAAGCGGATCGCCTACCGAACCTATGACGTGACCAAGCTGCTGCGCAGCGGGAAAAACGCGATCGGCGCCACGCTCGGCGACGGCTGGGCGATCGGCTTTGTCGGGTTTCTGGGCCGGCGGCAGAACTTCAACATCGATGGGCCGCTGCTGTTCGCGCAGCTTCAGATCGCCACCGCCGACGGCAAGACGCAGACGATCGCGACCGATGAATCCTGGCGGTTCGCGTTCGGGCCCGTCGTGAGCAATGACCTGCTGATGGGCGAGGCGTACAACCCGCGGCTGGAAATGCCCGGCTGGGACACCGCCGACTTCGACGATTCGAGCTGGGTGCCTGCCGTCGTGCAGCAACCGAAAGTCGGAAAGCTGATCGCGTCGGCTGCCCGACCGGTTCGGGCGATGAAAGAAATCAAACCCACCGACATCAAGCGCGTCGACGCCCGCCGGGGCAGGTACATCGTCGACATGGGCCAGAACATGGTCGGCCACGTGCGCTTGCGCATTCACAACCCGCAGCCCAACCGCCTGATTACGATTCACGGCGCCGAAATGCTCGAGCCCGACGGCACGCCCTGGTTTGAAGGACTTCGCAAAGCACAGGCGACCGACAGCTATCAAACCAAAGGCGGCGGCAGCGGAGACGAGGTGTTCGAGCCGCGCTTTACGTTCCACGGCTTCCGCTACGTGCAGATCGAAGGCTATCCCGGCGAGCTGAAACCCGAAGACATCACCGGCGTCGTCGTTCACTCTGACACGCCGCCTACGGGCGAATTCACCTGCTCCGACGAGTTGATCAACAAGCTCCAGCACAACATCGAGTGGGGCCAGCGCGGGAACTTCATCGACATCCCGACCGACTGCCCGCAGCGCGACGAGCGCATGGGCTGGATGGGCGACGCCCAGGTCTTTGCGCGGACCGCATGCTACAACATGAACGTCGCGAGCTTCTTCGAAAAATGGCTGGACGACGTGGACGACGCCCAGCGCAACGACGGCGCCTTCCCCAGCTACGCCCCACACTTCAGCCCCGACGACGGCGGCCCCGCGTGGGCGGATGCGGGCGTGATCGTGCCGTGGACCGTGTACGAATGTTTCGGCGACACGCGCGTCCTCGAACGCCACTACCCCGCGATGCAGAAGTTCATCGCGTTCCTCGAACAACAGCATCCCAACGGCATCGGCGACAACCGCGGCTACGGCGACTGGCTCGCGATGGACAACAAAACCCCCAAGCCGCTCATCGGCACGGCCTTCTTCGCTCATAGCGCGGATCTCATGTCGCGCATCGCGAACGTACTCGAGAAGAAAGACGACGCGGCGAAATACCGCGCGACTTTCGAGCGCGTCCGCGAAGCGTTCAACAAGGAATTCGTCAAACCCGACGGCAGCATCGCCGGCGACACGCAAACTGTTTACGTGCTGGCCCTGCATTTTGACCTGCTCCCCGAAAACCTGCGCGACCAGGCCCGGCAGCGGTTGATCGACGACGTGAAGAAGCGCGACAACCACCTCTCGACCGGCTTCGTCGGCACGCCCTACCTGAGCCACGTCGTGCCGGCCGATGTTGGCTACGACCTGCTCATGCAAAAGACGTTTCCTTCGTGGCTGTACCCCGTGACCCAGGGCGCGACGACCATCTGGGAACGCTGGGACGGCTGGACACAAGACAAGGGCTTCCAGGACGCGGGGATGAACTCCTTCAACCACTACGCCTACGGAGCTGTGGGATCCTGGATGTATCAAACCGTGGCGGGAATCGATCTGGCGGAGCCGGGGTACAAGAAGCTGCGCATCCATCCTACGCCAGGCGGCGGGCTTACTTCGGCTGAAGGAAAACTGCAGACGCCATACGGATTGGCGGTCTCGTCCTGGCGGCGGGAGGCTTCGGGCGCGATTCGATACGATTTGACGATCCCCCCCAACACCACGGCCGAGGTTGTTCTCGCCCGCTCCGGCTCGAAGGGCCTAATGGAGTCCGAACAGCCGGCCGACCGCGCGCAGGGGGTCCGCTCGTTCCAAACGGAGCCCGAACAGTTCAACTTCGAGGTCGGGGCGGGCACCTATCATTTTGTGGTTTCGCCTGCCGAAGCCGGCCGATGACCCGTGAAGTGTGTTAAACGCAGTAACGGGAATGACTAAACGGGCCGATAAGAACCGGTTTGCCAGCGCAATAGAACATTTCAGCGGATAGGGTTTTTCGCTAGCAAACAGCCGAGGCTCAGTTAAGATAGAGGCACCAATCGTTAGGGCTTTTGGATGGGATGAGTGCAACTCCGCACGGAAAATTAACTGTTGTCCGGCAGTAATCTGAACCTGCGGCTCTGACAATGCGTTCGTAGAGTGCGCGCAGGCGCTGGCGTTTCTGAAGGATCTCTGGAAGGGAGAACAACACATGAGCAGCAGGGTTGGAAAAACATTCGTTTTCGGCGGGCTCGCGGTCGGTGCTGGCGCGATGTTCGTTCCGCAGCAACAGCAAGCCAAAGGCGCGGTGATCGCCGGCTGGACCTTCGAGACGTCCCTCGCGGGCGCCGCGGCCAGCACGACCGCCGCCACCGTCGGCCCGCTCGCGGCCGAGACTGGCACGGGCTCGGCGACCGGCGTGCACGCGTCGGCCGTCAGCGTCTACTCCAACCCCGCCGGCAACGGCTCGCTCCACGCCCTTAGCTCCGATCACTGGGCGGGTGGCGATTATTACCAATTCTCCGTCAGCACCCTCGGCCAACAGGACATCGGCATCAGCTTCGACCAGACCCGCAGCGGCACCGGACCCAACAGCTTCAGCCTTCAGTACAGCACCAATGGCGGCGGAAGCTTTAACACGTTCGGGACGTACACCTTGGCCGGCACCGGCTTTTCGACCGCCACCGCGATTTCGAACACGGCCGGCGTGAACTTCTCGTTCGATCTTTCCGCGATCAACGGGCTGGAAAACATTTCCACCGCATTGTTCCGCGTCGTCAGCGATGGGTTGAACTCCTCCGGCGGCACCGTCGCGACGGCCGGCACCTCGCGCATTGACAACGTCGTCATCAGCAGCAACGTACCCGAGCCGACCACCATGGCCCTGGTCACCGTTGCGGCCGCCGCCGCTCTGGCGCGTCGACGTCGTGGCGAATGATCGCACGCCGTTCGGTATGAAACTTCGATCCCAAGGACCAGTCGACAACGGCTGGTCTTTTTCTTTATCCTTCTCCCCGGTTCCTATGCCGCAGATGACGCTTCAGCAGGCGATCGAGCAAGGCCTCAAGCACCACGCCGCCGGTCAGTATCGTCTCGCACACGAGCTGTACGCGCAGGTGCTCGCGTTCGATCCGAACAACGTCGACGCGCAGCACCTGCTGGGCGTGCTGGCACACCAGACCGGCCGCAGCGACGAAGCCGTCGACATGATCCAAAAGGCCATCGCGCTGAACCCGGACGTGGCGGTGATCCACTACAACCTTTCGGAGGCGTTGCGCGCGGTGCGCCGCTACCCCGAGGCTGCTTCGGCACTGCGGCGGGCGATCGAGCTGGAACCGCAGTATCTCGACGCCCACAACAACCTCGCGATGGTCCTGAACGAATTAGGCGACCACGACCAGGCCGCCGCCGCGGCCCGCCGGGCGATCGATCTGGATCCCAAGGCCGCGTCTCCTTACAACAACCTCGCCAACGCCCTGCGCGCGACCGACAAGATCGAGGATGCCATCGAAGCCGCCCTGGAGGCGCTGGAGCTGCGGCCGGAGTTCCCCGAAGCGCTGAACAACCTCGGGATCTGCTACGCGCGGCAGCGCCGGTTCGCCGAAGCCGTTCTGAGCTACCGCCGGGCGATCAAGATCAAGCCGGACTTTGCCGAAGCCTACAACAACCTTGGGGCCGCACTGCTGCGGGCCGGGAAGCACGACACCGCCGTCGAAGCGCTCGAACAGGCGATCCGCATTCGGCCCGGTTACAGCGACGCTTACAACAACCTCGGCGGCGCGCTGCGAGAGAGCGGGCGCATCGACCAGGGGATCCTTTGCTTCGAAAAAGCCCTGGGCCTGCGGCCCGACTTTCCGGAGGGGCTGAACAACCTCGGGCTGGCGCTTTCGCAACTGGGCCGACAGGAAGAGGCGGTCAAACACATCAGGCGTGCGATCGAGCTCAAGCCCGACTTCGCCGGTGCCTATTTCCACCTGGGGCTGGTTTACAAGGATCAAAGCCAGATCGCATTGGCCGAGCGCGAATTCGCCAAGGCGCTGGAGCTGGAGCCAGATCACGTCGGCGCGTCGGCGTCGCTGGGGATTATCCGCATGGAGCAAGGCCTGCACGTCGAAGGCCGAAAGCTCATGCTCTTCGCGCTGGAGAAGGAGAAAGACTGGCAACTCCACAGCAACTACTGCCTGTTGAGCAATTACGACCCGAGCCTCAACGGCGAAGCGGTGCTGGACATTCACCGGCAATGGGAACGGGACTACGGGCGGCCCAACAAACTCGCCGGGCCGCACGAAAATGACCGCTCGCCGGATCGGCCGCTTCGCATCGGCTACGTCTCGCCGGATTTTCGCGTCCACGCGGTAAGCCATTTCATCGAGCCGCTGCTACGCGGTCACGACCAGCAACAGTTTCAGACGATCTGCTACTCGCACGTCGCCCGCCCGGACTCCGTTACGCACTTGTTGCAATCCCTCGCTACCGGGTGGCGCGAGATCCACGGAAAGAGCGACGACGACGTCGAGCGGATGATCCGCAGCGACAAGATCGACATCCTGGTGGACCTGGCCGGTCACACCGCGCGCAATCGCCTGACCCTCTTCGCGCGCCGGCCCGCGCCCGTTCAAGTCAGCATGATCGGCTACCCGTGCACGACGGGTCTGTCGGCCATCGACTACAAAATCTCCGATCCGTGGGTTGATCCGCCCGAAGCCGATCGTTTTTACACCGAGAAACTCTGGCGGCTGCCGGGTTCGTTCTGGTGTTTCCGCCCGCTGGACGACCGCGAGCCGATCGGCGAACTGCCCGCCAGGAAAAACGGCGGCCGCATCACGTTCGGTTCGGTCAACAACTTTGCCAAGATCTCCGACGCGGTGCTGGACCTCTGGGCCCAGATCGTGGCGGCAGTTGCGGACTCGACGATCGCGTTTCAAAGTGCCGCGCTGACCAGCGACATCGTCCGCCAGCGCGTTTATAGCGCTTTCGCGAAGCGCGGCGTTGGCGCCGATCGGATCAAGCTGACGACCTGGTCGGGATTTGCCGATTACGTCGACTTGATTCGTGCGACGGACATCGCGCTGGACCCCTTTCCCTTCAACGGCGGCACGACGACTTGCCATTTGCTGTTTTACGGCGTCCCGGTCGTCACGCTCGCCGGCGAGCGACAAGTCTCCCGGATGGGCGTGAGCATGATGCACGCGATCGGATTGGACGACTGGGTCGCACGCTCGCCGCAGCAGTATGTTGAGCTTGCCGTCGCCAAGGCCAGCGACCTCGACGGCCTGGCAACAACGCATTCAGCGATCCGCTCGCGCCTTCTCGCTTCGCCGCTCTGCAATTCAGCCAACTACGCCAGAGAGGTCGAAACGGCTTACCGCCAGATGTGGCAACAGTGGTGCGGCGGCGGCCACATTTGACCCCCATGCAACTTTCATTGACTGCCGTCCGGCAGTGAATGATAATTAACTCCCGGCACCGCATCGCGCTGATCACCATCCGCCAACGGGCGTGAGAGGAATGAGCTAAGACATGTCCATCAGCAAAGTTGCGAAGCTCGCGGGGGTTTCTTCCTCCACCGTCTCGCGCGTCATCAATAACCATCCCCGCGTCGCTCCCGAGACCGTTCAGTCGGTCAAAAAGGCGATGAAGGAGCTGGGCTACACGCCATCCGACCGTCGGCCGGGACCGAAGCCGGCGTCGCGGATGCGCATCGGCACGGGGAACATCGCGTTTTTGGTGTTGGGAACCTCTGGCGAGCGCGCGACGCCAGCTTTCGAAGATTTGCTGCGAGGCGTGTCACTGGGCGCGTCGCAGAATGAATTGAATCTCGTGTTCACTCACGTCCCGGACGCCGAGCACGTGCCGGCCCGGATCCTCGATCAAAAAATGGACGGCGTGCTCCTGCATGGGGCGACGCCGGGCTCGGAGCTTCGCAAACGTCTGCAGCGAATCCCCACAGTCTGGCTGATGGGCAACCGCCGCCGGCCCGACTGGGGCGATCAAGTCATGCCCGACGCGTACGAGATCGGCGACCTCGCCGCGCGGTACCTGATCGAGCGAGGCCACCGTCGTCTGGCGTTCCTGAACCTCGACGCGGGCCACTGGCCGTTCCGTTTGTACTACCAGAGCTTCGCCGCCGCCGCGACCGAAGCGCACGGCGAGATCCGCCCGGTCCAGCAGCAAACGCCGTCGGCGCAGAATGACTACTGGCACCGTTTCAGCAACGAATCCGTCGAGAACCTGATCAATCAATACATGGACATGTCGCCGCGACCCACCGGGCTGTTCGTCGCCGACGACATGCAGGTCGCGCTGATCCAGCCCGCCCTCCAATCGCGAGGCGTCGACATCGGCCCGGGAAAAACCGAGCTGATCTCCTGCAACAACGAAAAACCCTACCTTGTGGGCTTGGCCCCCCGCCCCGCCGTCATCGACATCCGCGTCGAATCCATCGGCCGAAGAGGCGTTGAGCAGCTGCTGTGGCGGTTGCAACATCTCGAGGTGCCCGAGCGGATTATCGCGACGATCGAGCCCTTCATCGTCCGCGGCGAGGCTGCTGAAACATCCCCTGTCTCGGCAAGTGCGTAATACCGAAGATGGTCATCCTGAGCTGTACTCAGTGAAGGATCCAGCTCGGACTTCGCTCAAGATTCCTCGCGGAGTACCGCTCGGAATGACGGTCGGACGCGGCCCGTCGAAATCGTCACAGTTGCGCCAGCGGCTCCAATTCCTCCGGCTTCAAATCCGAAACCTTCAGCGGCTCAAGCTTCCGATCCGGATCGGGATACGGGATGGCCGAGAGCAGCACGCGCGTGTAGGCGTGGCGGGGGTTGCTGAACAGATCCTCCGTCGGGGCCATCTCCATCACCCGGCCCTTGTACATGACGGCGACGCGATTGCAGATTTGTCTGACGACGCCCAGGTCGTGACTGACGAAGATGTAGGTGAGGTTGAATTCCTTTTGCAGGTCGACCAGCAGGCGCAAGACTTGAGCTTGAACGGACACGTCCAGCGCGGAGACCGCTTCGTCGGCGACAACGAACGCCGGACGCAGGATCAGCGCGCGGGCGATGCCGATGCGCTGCCGCTGGCCGCCGGAGAAGGCGTGGGGGTAGCGGTACATGTGGTCGGCTTGCAGGCCGACGCGCTCGAGCATTTCGACGACCCTTGCGACGCGCTCCGAGCGCTTGCCGATGCCGTGGATCACCAGCGGCTCGGAAACGATCTCGCCGACGGTCATGCGCGGGTTCAGGCTGGAAAACGGGTCCTGGAAAATCATCTGCATCTGCGTGCGCAACGGCTTGAGCCGCCGCTGCGGAATCGTCGCGAGGTCGACAGTCTGGCCGTCGTTGTGGAAGACCACGCTGCCTTGCGTGGGTTCGATCGCGCGGAGGATGCAGCGGGCGCAGGTCGTTTTCCCCGAGCCGGACTCGCCGACGATGCCGAGCGTTTCGCCGGGCATGATGTCGAAGTTGACGTTGTCGACGGCCTTGAGGACATCAACCTTGCGCCCGCGGAAGATGCCGCCGCTGACGCTGGTGAAATGCTTGGAGAGTTTCCGAACCTGAAGGAGCGGCGGCTTCATCGCGCGACCTCCAGCGGCGCCGAAGTCGGCCAAAGCTGAACCTGCCGGCCGTCCTCGAGCTTGTGCAGGATCGGCTCCAGGTGGGTCGCGTGACGTGGCTCATCAATCGAATACCCGCGCGGCAGGCCCTCGATGACCTCGCGCGTCGCGAGCAGGTCGCGCAGTCGCGGGTCGCGGGCCGCGTGCGGGATCGACGCCAGCAGCTTGCGCGTATACGGATGATACGGCTTGCGATACAGCTCGCGTACGTCGGCCGTCTCGACGATCCGGCCCTGCTTCATGACAACGACATCGTCTGCAACTTGTGCGACGACGCCCAAATCGTGCGTGATGAAAATGACCGACGTTCCCATCTCCGATTGAAGGTCGTTGATCAGCTTGAGGATCTGCGCCTGGATCGTCACATCGAGCGCCGTCGTCGGCTCGTCCGCGATGAGAATCTCCGGACGACAAACCAAAGCCATCGCGATGACGACGCGCTGCCGCATGCCGCCGCTGAATTCGAACGGGTATTGCCGAAGGCGTTTTTCCGGGTCGCGGATGCCGACTTTCGTCAGCATCTGGATGGCGAGTTGCTCCGCTTCACGCGGCGTTTTCTTTTGGTGGATGAGGATGGCTTCGCAAATCTGGTTTCCGACCGTGTGCACGGGCGACAGCGCGGTCATCGGCTCCTGAAAGATCATGCTGATCTTCCCGCCACGGATGCGGAACAGATCGTCGGACTTGTGGTGCAGCGCGGCGATGTCGCAGGGCTTGCCGTTTTTCGGAAAGAACAGGATTTTGCCGCCAGTGATCTCGCCGGGCTTTTGGATCAGGCGGAGGATCGAATAGCTCGTGACGGATTTGCCCGAGCCGGATTCCCCGACGATGGCGAGCGTTTTCCCGCGCCGCAGCGCAAAGCTCACGCCGCGCACGGCGTCCGTCTGACCGTCGAGCGTCTTAAACGAGACGCGAAGATCTTCGACGCGGAGGACGATGTCGTCTTGGCTATCCAAGTGAATTCTTTCACCGCGAAGTCGCGAAGAACGCGAAGAGCGTGGCAAAATATCTTTCTCTTCTTCGCGTGCTTCGCGCCTTCGCGGTTCATCCTTTATTTCGTCGCATACGGATCCGCAGCATCTCGCAACCCATCGCCGACGAAGTTGAAGCACAGCACCGTCGCCACGATGAACAGCACCGGCAACATCAGCCATTGGTAATGCGTCACCGCTTGGACGTCCAAACAATCCTGCAACATCACGCCCCAGCTCACGATCGGCGGCCTCAACCCAAGGCCCAGGAAGCTGAGGCTGGTTTCGCCGAGGATCATCGCCGGGACGCTTAAGCTGAGCGCGACGATGATGTGGCTGGTGAATCCCGGCAGCAGGTGACGCATGAGGATTCGCGCGTGACTCGCACCGAGCAGTCGAGCGGCCATGGCATAGTCTTCTTCTCGTAAGGAAAGGATTTTGCCGCGCACGACGCGCGCGAGTCCCGTCCAGCCCAGCAGGCTCAGTACGATCGTGATCGCGAAATACACTTGCAGCGCCGTCCAATCCTGCGGCATCACCGCGCCCAGGGCGATCCACAGCGGGAGTTGCGGGAACGAGTTGATCACCTCGATGCTGCGCTGGATGAAGTTGTCGGTCCGCCCGCCGACGTAGCCAGAGATCCCGCCGATCGTCATGCCGAGGGTGAACGTGATGACGATGCCGACCAGGCCGACCGAAAGGGAGATGCGCGAGCCGTAAATAATCCGGCTGTGAATGTCGCGGCCATATTTGTCGGCGCCCAGGAAATAGAACGTCGGCCGTACGTCCGCGGTCGCGACGGTTTGGGTCGTATCGACGCCGAAAAAGTGCCGCCGCATCGGGATGACGCCCCACAGGCGATACGGCTCGCCCCTGGCGAAGAACGAGAGGCGGATCGGCACATCCGCGCGCTCCGAGTACGTCTTGCGCAACGTGACCTTGTCGACCTCGAGCTTCATCGCGTAGACGTGCAGCCCCAGCGACGGCGACCACCGTGGCAACTGCGGCGGGCAGAACTGATGATCCAAATCGCGCGTGTTCGGCCGGTAAGGCGCGACAAACTCAGCAAAGATCGCCACCAGGTACAACAGCACCAGCAGATTCAGCGAGACAACCGCGAGCTTGTGCCGGGCAAACGCGCGGCGGATGAGCTGCCACTGGCTCATCACCGCGACGGATTTCTCGCTCGGCGGCGGAGGGGCTGATGGTGCAAGTGCTGACGGCGCGTGCAACGGCTGTACGATCGGCGGAGAACTCGTCGAGATCAGATTGTCATCCGACAGCTTCGTCACCGCGCGAAGACCCTCCGGTGCGGGAAAGGATGAAGGATGAAGGCGGAAGGATGAAAGAGTTTGTTTGTGACACGGGCTTTTAGCCCGTGCCCGCAGCGTTCACACACAGGCTAAAAGCCCGTGTCACAGCTTTCGTCCTGCATCCTTCTGCCTTCATCCTTTCCTCAAGAGCCTACCCGCAAAATGCCCCAGAGCAATAAAAGAATGAACCCCACGATGAGCCAGCAGCCGAAGAAACCATAGACGTCTTTCCTGGTCCACTTGGTGAACTCCCAGTTCGTCCCCGGCAGCAGCTTTTCGTGATCGAAGCGGTGCGGCTCGTCGAAGCTTTTCTGGACTTGCTCCCGATCCGATTCGGGGCTGGGCGCGACCGGCGTTTTCATCTTCGCGTAAAACCGATCGGCCAGGATCGGGTCGCTGCGCGGCGTGATCAGGCTGAACAGGATCAGCATGACGAAGGGAAACAGCCCCGGAAAAAGCCAGCGGACGGTGAGCAGTCCCGCCGGAGTGAACTTCTCGACCGGAACGCCCAGCAGGTGCATCGAATATGTCTCGACGTTGAATCGGCCGATCCCTTCGAGCGCAGAGTTTGGATCGTTCGGATCGGAGAGGCCGACGTTGGCGAAGTACACCGCCTTTGGCGTAGCGCCCGGTGTTTGAGCGAGCAGTGCCGAATTCTGCCGGATCGATGGCATGGCCCGGCCGACCCACGGCGCCGCGCCCATCCACAGCACCCAGATCACCAGCGAGATCCAGATCGCCGGCACCGTCAGCCGCCGCCAGAAGAAGATCAGAAACACGACTGCGCCGAAGAACGTGTTGAACGTGATCATCGTCGTGACCAGTTCCAGCACGTCCGAAAATGCGACGGCAAACACGATCGCCATGACCAGGATCACGCCCACCGCGACCTGTCCGACGCGCAGGTAATGCTGGGGCGAGCGACCTCGCACGAAGGGCTCGTAGAGATTTCGAGTTGCCAGCGCCGAGACAGCGACTGCGCTCACGCCAACCGTGGGCATGTGTCCCAGCACCATTCCCGAAAGCATGATGCCCATCAGCCCGGGCCCGAGCAGTTTCTGCGACATCGCGCCCCAGGCGTTGTCAGGATCGGAAAGGCCGCCGGTGAGAACGGCGATGGCGAGCAACCCGCAGAACGACCAGGCGATGATGATGAACCGCTTGGTGAATCCGCCGGAGATCATGCCAAAGCGCGCGGTGTCTTCGTCGCGCGCCGAGCCAGCGGAGGACATGTTGTGAAGAAGACCGAGGATCTGCACCAGGCTGGCGAAGAAGATCGCGAAGATCGCGTACCAGGTGTACTCGCTGGTCGCTTCGGTGCCGAACATTTGGAACTTGTAATCCGGTACCTTTGCGTGCAGTCCCGAAAACCCGCCGACTTCGTGCAGGCCCAGCGGGATCAGCAGGACAGACATGATGATGATCAGCAGCCCCTGCACCGCATCGGTGATCGCGGCGGCGCGGAGCCCGCCGAGAATGATGTAGATCGCGATCACCGCGGAGTACGCGACGTAAAACGGGAGTGGCTTGACGTAGCTGATGAACGCGGCAAGCTCGCCGCGCTTGCTGCGATCGTCGAGCCGGCGAAATTGATCGAGTTTCTCCGGCGGCAGTTTCCCATTGGCCGAGAGCTTCTTCAGTGTCTGGAATTCCTCATACGATCGCACACGATCCCAATCGCCCTCGGTATATGCTTCAGAAGGCTTGACCATCATCGCCGCCGTGGCCTTGTACGCGGCGACGTTGCCGACGCCCATCGTGAGCAGCGCGATGAAAATGTTGAACCCCGCGTACGCGACGGCCAGCCATTTGTTGCCGAAGCGGTCCACGAACAGGTCGGCCATCGTCACGAGCCGCGCCCGGCGATACCACGGTTGCGTGAACCAGAAGAATGGCGTGATGAACAGCGTCTGAAAGCCGATCCACATCCCGCCGATGCCCTGGCGAAAGACTTCGCGCGAGATGGAAACGGCGCCGGTGGAGTCGGTGGAGTTTCCGAAATTGAGGAAGAACTGAAGCCATCGCCCGAGCTTTCGGCCACCCAGGTAAAAGTCAGCTTCGTGTTTGACGGAACGCGAAACCCACACGCCCACGCCGAGAATGGCAATGAGGAAGGTAGCGAGAATCCCGACGTCCACGAGGTGGAGTCCCCAGAGCCGCATGCGTTTCTCCGTGCAAAGATCTGACGCGACGAGAAGGTTACCGAGTTCCACCCTCGAATCGAATACGAGGATCGAGCCACAACAACAGCAGATCGCTGATCAGCGTCCCCGCGACTGCGAGCAGGCTCAGCAACATCAGCATCGACCCGGCCAGGTACATGTCTTCGTTGAGAAGCGCTCGCAAGAGCAGCGGCCCGAGTGTGGGCAATGACAGAACGATCGAAACGATCGCCCCACCGGAGATCAGTTGCGGGAAGAGCGCGCCGATGCCGGAGACGAACGGGTTGAGCGCCATGCGCACCGGGTACTTGAGCAATAGCTTCATTGGCCGAACGCCCTTGGCCATCGCGGTGATCACGTAGGGTTTCTTGAGCTCATCGAGCAGGTTCGCGCGCATCACTCGGATCATCGCGGCCGTTCCTCCGACGCCGATGACGACGACGGGGATCCAGATGTGATGCATGAGGTCAACGACTTTGCCCCAGGTCCATTCGGGCTGCGCAGAGTATCGATACGAGAAGAGTCCCGACACCCCCGCCCACGCCATGAGCATCAGCGCAAGCAGAAATGCCGGCACGCTCATGCCCAAAAATCCGAGCAACGTTAGCGCGTAATCGCTCAGCGAATATTGTCTGACGGCCGAGTAAATCCCGATCGGCAGCGCGACCAGCCAGGTGAAAACGATCGTCCCCAGGGACAGCAACACCGTCAGCAGAATCGTGTCGCCGACCATGCTGTTCACCGGCTGGTGCGTTTCCATCGACAGGCCCATGCTGCCTTGCAGCAGGCCGGCGTCGCGGGTGTCGTGGGTGTAAAACCAGAGCAGGCCGACCCAGCGTAGGTATTGTTTGATCTGCGGGTCGTCGTAGTGATACATCTGCTTGAGGTCTTCGATCGACGGCACCGCCGGGTCTTCGCCGCCTTCTTCAAGCTGGACGATCTTCGTCGTCAGATAATCGCCTGGCGGCAGCCTGACGATGATGAATACGGCGATCGAAATCACCAGCAGCGTCGGCACCATGATGAGCAGCCGCCGCGCGAGGAACGGGTGCCGCAGCGCCGCCATGACCAGGAGCAATCCTACGATCACAAGTGACGTGATCTGCAGGATTTTACCGACGCTGATCCCGCTCGCCGCGACGGTTTTCGTCGGCGCGCCCGGCCGAGGGGTGACGTGAAGGATCGATTCCTTGGCCTCGGCGATCGCGCCGGGCGAGTCCAGCGGGTGCTCCTGGTAATACGTTTCGACGCCCGCGTTCGAAGGCGTCCAGAAAATCACGCCGAACAGCGCGTTGCGCGGGACGTTCTTGAAACCCTTCTTCACCACCACGACCTGCGGCGGCGGCGACGCAATGCTAATGCTCCAGGTGTTCTCGGCTGCGATGTCCATCACGCGGTCCATCAGCCGCTTCTGCTCTTGCGGATCCGTCGCCCGCAGCGCCCTCTCGTACGTCGCGACGGCCTCGTACATCGGATGATCCCTGGGGATCGGGATCGAGCCGTTGCCATGCGATTGCGGCGAATCAAAAAAACCGCCGCGCATGTACCACTTGCCCCAGCCGACGGAGTAGAACGACTCGCTGTTGAGCGGCAGAAAATAGCGAGGGTAGACCAGCGGCATGATGTCGCTCTCGCCGGTCCAGACGTTGAAGTCAAAGTTCATCCCGTCTTTTTCCGAATAGAACAGCGGTCGATAGCGCTCGCGCAAAATGCAGCGCACGCCCACAGCGCCCCAGTCGTCGATGACGAACTGCCCGGGGCCCATGCCGGTGAAGTTCGTGAAATCCAGATACCACACCATCCGGCTGCCATCGGGGAACGTGCGGTAGCCTTCGAAATCGCGCTGCGTCAGTCCGAGCTCATCGAGGATCTTGTTCGCACGCGCGGGATCGTATTCCGTAAACGCCTTGGCGACGCCTTCATGAGCAAAGCGAGATTCGGGCCCGGGCGCGACCTGCGACGGCTCGCCGACACCGCTGTACTCGGCCTTGATGATCTCCTTGCGATTAATCGCAATCGACAACGCCTGCCGGAATCGCTTGTCCGCGAGCAGCTTGGCCTTCCACTTCGTCTCGGGCTCGTCGGGATCAACCCGGCGGTTGATGTTCGGGTTGATCACGTAAAACGATCTCAGCGACGAATACCAGTGATAGATCTCGGTGCCCGCGCTTTCGCGGCGGCTCATCAGCTCAGTGTAATCGTTCCAGCGCATGTGCCGGTCCTGCATCGACGCCCCGCCGTTGGCGGCGTTGAGCGCGAGCATCTTCGGGTCCTGGATCTCCATCTGCAGCCGGTCCAGGTACGGCAACTGATTGCCGGCCGTGTCGACGACGTAGTAGTACGGGTTGCGCACGAACACCTGCGGCGAGTTGGCGCGATACGTGCGATAAATCCAGGGCCACATCCTCGGAAATTCCGGATTGTTCGCCTGCCGGAGAAACAGGTATAGCGACCTGCGGCTGGGCATTTTGTACGCGCGCATCAGCTCGTCGCACGCCCGCGGGTCGCCCATCGTCGGGTGATATTTCGCCAGGTAATGCATCGGCGAATCGCACATGTCCTTGTTCTGCGCGAGCATCTCGCGCAGCAGCGGGTACGGCTCGGGATAGATGATCTTGAAGTGATACAGATCGATCCGCTCGATCCGCGCGGGCTTCCCCCCGATGAGCAGCCACGGCGGCATCGCGGGCAGCACCTGCCGGTCGTTGGCTTCGTGTTCCCAGAAGTACATCACGTCGTCGGTCGTGAACGGCTCGCCGTCGGACCAGCGCATCCCCTCGCGAAGCGTGATGGTCCACTCCTTCATGTCCGGCGACGGCTCGACGCTCCTGGCGATGTGCGGCTCGATCGGATACCCCAGCGGCGACCAGCGCATCATCTGCGCGCCGGCCAACCGAAACGGCACCGTGTCGATCACGTCGTTGGGCGCGTTCGCCAAACGAAGCCACGTGCCGCCATATTTTCCGATCCCATCGACCCCCTCCATCACCACCGGATCCTTGGGCATCCGCTGCTGCACCGGCGGCAACTGCCCGTCGCGCACCATGTCCGCGAGCATCGGCGACTCGCCTTTCGGATCGACGTGGATATGGCGATACAACGTCGGTGTGTGCTCGCGATCAAACCGCACGTCGCGCGATTTCTCCACCTCCGCGACCTGCTGCGGCGTGTACGAAAATGGACGATCCGCCAGCGAGGGCCGCACGAGCCACGCGAGCAGCCACATGCAGGCGGCAAAGCCCAGCGCGACCGCGCTGAAGAGGAGCAGGTTTTTGAGGAATCGGATTGCTTTACTCATCCGCCGGTGAGGGACATCTTCCCCACCGCTTGGAATGATGCAAGCCACCGTCGCGGGCGGAAACCCAAGACGAGCATCGCCGCGCAAAAACGCAGTGCGGCTCCAGGTTCGGGCACCAGCGCGATCGTCAGGTTGTCCAGCTGCATGTTGCCTGCGGCTAAATAAACGGCGTCCCAGTTCTGGCTCGCGACATCACTCGTATTGAGCATCAGATCGATATTCTGAAGCGCCGAGACCGGATGAAGCGATTCGCCCGCGGTCAGATCCTGGATGAACATGCTCTGGGTGACACGCGAGCGGGTAAAATCGATGAGTCCCTCGACGTGGTACCAATCGCCGCGAACGTGATTGAAATTCGTGTAGCCGTTGGCCACGGCGCCGCCGTCGTAACGCGGCACGAGCAGTCGATCTTCGGTCGAGCTGAACATCTGATGCTGCAGTCCCACCATGATCGGCCAGAACATGCCACTGTCGGTGTGTGAATCAAATAATCCGAAGTAGAACCCTGCTTCGGTCCTCACCGATGATGCGACGCGGAAGTCCAGGCTCATCCGCAGCAAGTCGCCCGCCCGCGGGGTCGGAAGGCCGAACCCGGCGATGCAGAATCGTCGCGCGGGAACGTACAAAGCACCCTGATTGTTCACGCTGTCGTACACGTGCGACGTGTTGATGCCATAGCCCTGCTCGACGACGCTGCGATTGCTCGCCTGATACCAGCCGTCCGTCGCTGTCATCGGACCCAGCGGCATCGACTCGAAATTGTACGTGCCGGCAGCAGTCCACCGCGTGGCGCATGCGAGCAAGATGATTCCGACATAGGTCGAAAGTAATCGAGTCATCGAATCCCCTCCTGCTGTAGGTTATTCGATGTTGTATCACCTCGCGCGCGCGTTCACAAAACTCGCGCGCGCATGCGCACTAGACTGAGACGAAGTCCGGATCTCACCCTCTTATCAAAGGTGTCGTCACGCGGGCAGATGCAGGTTCGATCCAGAAAAAAGCGGCGGCCCGCGTAACGCGAGCCGCCGCTGCGGAGGAGGATTGATGTCGCCGACGCGATCGCGCGCTCGGTTTAGCGTGAGCGGCGTGTCCGGCGCCGCGAGGCGGCGGCGGCCAAGCCGATTCCGATCAAACCGAACGTCGCCGGTTCGGGCACAGCGCTGTTCCCCAACCCGAGTGCCGACATCGCGGACTCGAGGCTGCCGGGGCCCAGCGGGTTGCCGACGCCCTGCTGCCAGTTGGTCGCCAAGGCGCCCAGGTCGGTGACGTCGACGAAGCCGTCGTAGTTGAAGTCGCCGCCGGCCCAGATGTTGGACGTCTGCCAGTTGGTGGCCAGCGCGCCCAGGTCGGTGACGTCGACCTGCCCGTCGAGGTTCGCGTCGCCGTACCAGGTGTACGCGACGCTCACCTGCTTGGCGGTGGCGTCATCCTTCCAGCCCAGTCCCTTGGACGTGACGTCGGGATTGCTGGTGCGGAGCTGGCCGGTGGCGAACCTCGTAGGCGTCTGCGCGTAGCCGGCGGCAAGGATCGACTTCACGTCCGGCGCGGTGCCGGTGTCGTTGTAGTCGAGGATGAGCCGCCCGCCCTGGATGTCCGCGCCTCCCGCGAGGGTGAGCACGGGGCTCTTCGCATTGCCAGTCAGGACGAGCTTGCCGGCCTTCACGACGGTGGCGCCGGTGTACGTGTTATTGCCGCTGAGCATCACGGTGCCCGCGCCGACCTTGGTAAGGCCGCCGGTGCCGCTTAGCACCCCACCCAGCGTGATGTTGTGCGCCACGCCGGCCGCGTCCGCCGCGAGGAGATTGATGTTGCCCGTGAGGGTCGCCGGAATCGGCGCCGTCGTGGTGTCGGCCAGCGTGGCGGTGGCGGACCAGTCGGCGGTCGCGCCGAGCGTACCCGCGTTGAGGATCACGTTAACCCCGGTGGTCCCCGAGCCGAGGATGCCGGAATTGATCCCGCCGGCGCCAAGGTAGACGGTGCCGCCAAACAACGAGGTGCCGTTGCCGCTGAATGCCAGCGTTGCGGCACCGTTGGCGCGGGTGGTCAGCTTGAACAGCGTGATGCCGTTGAGTGTCGCGGATCCGCCCGAAAACGTCGCTACGCCCTGCTGGTCGGTGTTCGCCAGCACCAGCCCGTCGGGGCCGGCGTAGCTGAGCGAGCCGCCGCTCTGGACCATCGCGCCACCGCGGCCGCCGTTGTTGCCATTGCCGAGGATGAACGAGCCGGCGCCTATGGTCAGCGAGCCGCCGGAGATGCCAAGTGAGCTCCAGGAATTCGTGGTGCTGAGGATCACCTGGTTGGCGTTAACGACGCCGCCGGAAATCTGAAGGCCGGTCGCGGTGTTGGGCGTCGTCGTGCCGCCGCTGCGGCCGCCAGAGTAGTTAGCAAAGGTGACGGTACCGCCGGTGATGATGATGCGCGAATTGTCACCGGACGTGCTGTTGGGGATCGTGACGTTGTTCATCGTCCAAGTGCCGTTTTCGATCCGCAGCGCGCCGCCGTTGTTGAGGGTGGTGTTGCCGACAACGATATTGGAGGTGTTTCCCGTGAACGCGATCGTGCCGCCGCCGGCACTGAGGGTATTGAACGAGTAGGTGCCACTGAACGTGCCGACCCCCGCGCCAGTCTTGGCGAGGCCCACGGTCCCGCTGGCGGTGGCCGTGAAGTTGCCGCCGAACTGGAAGCCGGCCGGAGCGTTGATCGTAAGGACGGGCGTTCCGCTCGAAGTCGTCACTACGCCACTCCCCGTCAGTGAAGAGTTCGTAGTGTTATTGGAATTCAAATCAAACGTAGCGCCGGCGGCGACAACAAGGCCGCCGGTGCCAACGCCGCTGGAGTTGCCGAGCTTCAGGGTGCCGGCGTTGATGTTGGTGGGCCCGGCATACGTGTTAGCGTTGTTGAACTGAACCGTGTTCGAACCTTCCTTCGTAACCGTCCCGGTTCCGCTGATCGGTGCTCCGACCGAGAAATCACTGACTCCCGACACGACCACCGCCGCGTTGTCCACAATCGCGTGTCCAACGTTGCTGCCGTCAACGAGCTTCAGTGTGCCGGCGCTGACGATCGTGTTGCCGCTCTGGTTGAGCTGTCCGCTGAGCGTCAGCGTGCCCGTACCGTTCTTGACGACCACGCCGTTGCCGGTGGAGTCGTTCAGGCTGCCCGAGTAGGTGAGGTTGTTGTCGGCGTTGATCGTCAGCGTGACGTTGTCGCCAAGGGTCATGTTGTTGGCGATCGTAAGGTTGGGTGTGGCGGGGCGAAGCGTCGTGCTTCCGGCGACCGTAACCTGCGAATTGCTGAACGCCGCATTGTTGCCGATTTGCACGGTGCCGCCGGAGATCGAGGTGTTCCCGCCGTAGCTGTTCGCAGCCATCAGTGAGACCGTGCCGGCACCGCTCTTGCTCAAGCTGCCGCTGCCGCTGATCGATTGCGTGAAGGTCAGCGATGCGTTGGCCGGAACTACGCTAGTCACCGTGTTGGAATTCAGGACGACCGGGACGCCAATCGTGTTGTTGCCACTGACGACGACGATCGTGGCCGTGGCGCCGGAATTGTCGACCGTGAGCGTACCCCCGCTGCCCGGCGCGATGGTGTAGCCGGTGCCCGCCGTCACCGAGTCAAACTGCAGTCCGCCCACCGTCTTGCTTCCGTCGAGGGTGATGGTGCGGGTCGCGGTGAGCGTCTTGTCGAAGATGGCGACCTCGCTGGCATTCTTGGGGAAGTTGGGGTTGGTCGACCAGTTGGCTCCGGTGCCCCAACTGCCGTCGGCGTCCACGGCCCAATGGCCGGTCAATGCACCGGCAGAGATCGTGAGTGTCAGCAAGTTACCCGACGACGCAAAGGCATATTTCAGTCCCGCCTGGGGATTAAGAACGTGCGGGTTGCTGGCACTGGCCGTCGTCCAACTGCTGTCCAGGCCCGACCCTTGCATTGTGCCGGAAAACTGGACGAGTTGGTACGTCCCGGCTGTTGTGAACCCCAGCGCGGAGTTTTCCTGGAACAGGTTGAACCCGCCGCCGTTCAGAGTGAAAGCGTTGTTCCCTGTAACGACGATCTTATCGTTGGCGGTCGCGTTGAACTCGTAGTCGAGGATCGACCCGCCGTCGAGCGTAAGGCCCGCGGCCGAGAACGTACCGACACTTGCGCCCGGCGCGATGTGCGCGCCGCCGTGGATGCTGACCGTCCCGCTGGCGATTGCGCTGCCGCCGACAGACGCATTGTTGTTGACGTTGATGGTGCCGGTGGCCCAGGTCCCGTTTACCGAAAGCTTACCAGCGTTGATGTCGGTTTGGCCGGTGTAGGTCTGGTTGTGATTCAGGACTAGGGTCCCGCTGCCATTCTTATTGATGGCGATCTTCCCGCCGCCCGAACCGTCTTGAATGACGCCATTGTAGACCTGGCTGGTCGTGCTGTTGATGTTGAGGGTGATGTCGTTGCCGGCGCCGTTCTCGACGATCGCGCCTGCGGCACCGCCTTCGAGGCCTCCAATGGTGGTGCCGTGGCCGTTCAACACCACACGGCCGGCCGAAGCCGCCCCAAACGCAATGCTCCCGTTGTCCAGCGAGCCGTTGAGGAACAGGCTACCGGCGCCGGTGACCTTCCAGGTCGCAGCCGCCGGGTTTCCATTATTCAACACGATCTGGCCGGGACCGGCGACGTTGATCACGGTTGCCGGCGAACCAACGTCGGCGTTGATCCCGACGCTACCCAGGACGGTGAAGACGTCGGTTGCGCTACTGGTTCCGAGCGTAACGTTGATTGCCGTCGAGCGGACGCCGACGTTGTTGACACTAGAGTTCCCGGTGGCGATGACGCTACCGGCGGCGTCGAGCGTGATCCCGTCATTCGAGAGGGCGATGTTGTCCAGGCGCAATACGCCAGTGCCTTGCGCGACGACGTTGGAGGCGGTGAGCGATCCCAAGCCGTTGCTGTTTTGGACCACCAGGGTGCCGTCGTTGACGACCGCGTTGGCCGGAACGTTGTCGCCGCCCGAGGTGATCTGCCCGATCGTGTTGGCTCCGCTGAGAACCCACACCCCCGTGCCGTTTTTGACCAGGTGAACCGCACCGTTACCCGTCGTAGCGGTTGGGTCCGAGAAGAACGACGCGATGGTGTTGTTCGCGGTGTTGGTGCCGTCGAGGATAAGCGTCAGCGGTCGTGTGTTAGCCGACGCGTTGCTCAACGTTCCGTTGAATACCATCGCCGCGGAGGAGGTGGTGGAGTTATTGACGAGCGTGAAGAAGCTGTTGGTGCTGGCGGGCAGACGGATCGTGACCGGCGCGTTGAACGTCTGAGTGTTCGCCACCGTCTCATTCATCTGAATGCGCGTGGACGTCCCAAGAGTCCCTGCCGCTGTGACCCAAAGGGGGGTCGTGGAATCTGCTCCGATGGTATAGGCCCCAGCGGCTCCATCGAAGAGAATGCCGCCGATCTGACGAGGAGTGGTCCCGGCGGCGGCCGCATCAATCGTAATCGGGTGCAAAGCACTGCCGATCTGGCTGCCCGGATCGATCGGACTGTTGAACGTTACCAAATCGGGATTAGTCGGGTTAACCGCGGTACCGCCGATGATGCCGGGCACCGCGGCACCCGACCAGTTGGCCGCGTTGCTCCAAAGCGCGTCAACGGGATTGCCGACCCAAGTCTGATCGGCCGCGCGCAGGTTGGAAACGAGTGAAGCTGATGACACCGCCGCCGCCGCAACCGCCACCGCGGCTTGCAGGACGCGCCGTCGTCGAATCGCAGGCGCGTTGCTGCTTGAAATCGAACCCGAATGAAATGTACGGCCGTTGGGCGTGGAGACGAAGGATCGGGATAGCATCTTGTTCACTCCTCCAAAGAGAGATGCGAGGCAGTCAGTTGTGTGTCGCTCGGAACGATCGCGCCGCCATTTTGGGGCGCACCCTCGACTCTCTTCACCATATCACGCGACGGTCCGAATGCAAGAAAATACCACGCCACTTTCATGGAAGTTGCATTGATTACCGCGGCAGCATATGAGATGCAAAATGGTGTCAAGCAGGGCTTTATGACCCGCGTCCGATAGTCTGCGGAGCGTGATCGCTTTCTGTCTTGGCTGGTACGGTATGGAAATAAGCTGCCACAAGTGTGACGCGAGCATGGCGTTGCAATGAACGACCGAAATTCACCGGCTACGGCTCAGTGGTGAATCTTGATTTGCAATGGAGGAGCATCCGCTGAGAAACGTCAGTCCGAGGCGCGGCGCAGTTCAGGAATGTTGAAGAACATCGATCCCCGCCGGCTGAACCATGATTTAGATCGCATGGTTAAGTCCGCTCCGTCGGCCGTCGATTCAGGTACGACGCGCGTTGTTGCGCACGAAAGGATGAATCGGGCAGCGATGTCGAAAGTTGTAAAAGCAGTCCCACGGCCAATCTCAAGATCCGCGCAGGCCAACCCTTAGAGCGTCGCGCTTCTGCGTGTAGCCGGCGAGCTTGCTCGCCGTTCTTTCCAACCGCAAACACGGCGAGCAAGCTCGCCGGCTATACAAATGCATTGCTCGCGCAACGCGGCGGAAGATCGGTCGTTCCAATCGCAAAAGCAAACCCATCGCGGACGGATTGCTCAGTTTGTCCCGTTTTGTCCCACTAGTACCGGTGGCTCGACCAACACGGGCTCGACCATCGTGCGAATGCGCTCGCGGACGTTGGGATTGCGCAGACGCCAGACAAGTTGTTCGACGCCTCGCTTGCCGATCGATTCGGCGCGGATGTCGATGGTGGCGGGGACGGCGCTGAGGCCGATGAGGTAGGGGCGTTCGTTGTTGCAGGAGATAATTTCCGCGTCTCGCCCGGGACCCAATTTGATGCCGCGGCGCGAAAGGATCGAATCGACCAGCGGCACGAGGCGGTCCTCGGCGATGAACAAGCCGCTGGGCATCGGCGTCGCGGTGATCAAGCGGTCGATCAGACCCTCGGCCAGTTGGGCAAGGTCATCGGTCTGCCACAGGTCGTGGCTCGCGGCGCCGATCGCGGATTGCAGCAGGTGGACTTCGGCGCCGGCGAGTCGCGCACGCGCGGAGAACGCGAGGGCGCGGATGTCCATCGACCAGGACCCCGAATCGACGCCCAGATACGCCACCCGCTGGTGGCCGCGATCGAGCAGGTACTCGGCGGCGATCTCGCCGATCAGCGTGTTGTCGGGCATGACCTGGTCGCCCCAGCTGGGCCGCTGGCGGTTGGCCATCAGCCAGACCGTCGGAAGCGCAGCCAGGCTCGACTGCACCGCGGCGCTGGGGCGCTCGCCGTGCAACAGCAAGCCATCGACGCCGCGCTGCACGATGCGTGGGGGCAGTTGGCTGGGGTCGGAGACGAAACTGAAAATCATGTTCAGGTCGTGGTCCGAAGACGATCCCGAAACGCCGCGGAGCAGTTGCTCAAACGCCGGCGCGGTCTGCTGGCCCGAGGTGCCGAAGACGAGAAACGCGATGCTGGCGGTGCGCAGCATGCGTGCGCCGTTGGCGGCGATGAAGCGAGGGCTGTTGCGCCGGATGGCGGGCGTGAAACTGATCTGCTTCATCGCGCGCCGGACTGCTTCGACCGTGGCGGCGGCGACGCGCGGATCGTCGTTCACGACGCGCGAGACCGTGGAGGTCGAAACGCCCGCAATCTTGGCGACCGTCTGCATCGACACGACTTGCACTCCCCGAAAAGGCTGCCACTGGCGACGTGTACGCGCCGTGTGCAATATGCCACAGACGATGGAAATTAGCAAAGAAATTGTGTGAAAGTTGCACCAGACAGACAGGATCGGCGGAGTGTGAAATGATGCTAAATTTAGTTATTACAACGAGATAAGAATGGACCGTGCATGCATACCTCAGAGTTGCAGCATTTCCACAACATCAGCAGATGTCGCACGCTTCTTCATCGATTGCGAGGTCGGCTCCGCAGCGACCGCGGTGGCCGTCTTGGTTGCTTGCGCGGCCGGCGACAGCGGCGCGCCGACGCCCCTCTGCCAGTTGGTCGCCAAGGCCCCGAGGTCGGCGACGTCGACGAAGCCGTCATACGTTGTGTCGCCGCCGATCCATCGCTGGCTTGTCTGCCAGCCGGTCGCGAGCCGGCCGAGGTCTGCGACGTCGACCTGCCCGTCGAGGTTGAAGTCGCCGGCGTAGGTGAACTTCACGAGCACGGCCGTCGCGTCGACGGACTGACCGCTGAAGGCGGTGATGCCAAGATCCGACGCTTCGGAATAACCCAGTGCGTATCCACCAGAAGGATTCGTCGCCGCCGTTGAACTGTTGATCCCCTGCCCGTTCCAGGCACCGGCAGCGAAGCCGGTGGCGATCCAACCGCTGATCGCGCCCAGCGGACTCGCGGCGGAATAATCGATGATCAAATCATTGTCGGCCAAATCGAGCTTGCCGCTGCCGACGATTGAGAGCGCCGAGGTGCGGAGGACGCGCGAACCGCCGGCGAGGATCAACGCGTTGCCGCCAGAGTTGATCGTCAACGACGCGAGCGTCTGCGTGGCCCCGGCGATGAACGACGCGCCCAACGCGACGGTGACGCCACTGCTCGGCGCGATCGACCCGTTCACGCGGAACGTGCCGGCGTTGATGTTGGTCGCGCCGGTGTACGTGTCGGCGCCGCCGAAGAGCAACGTGCCGGCGCCGGTCTTGGTGACGCCGAACGCGCCGGAGACGACGCCGCTGACCGTGAGGACCGCGCTGGTGGACGCGACGTTGAAGATCGAATCGCCGCCGAGCGTCGCGGCGCCCAGCGAAAAGCCCGGCGAACCGCCGGTGACGTTGGAGCCGGCCGAGAGGTTGAGCGTGAACGCGCCGCTGGACGAAATCGCGTTGAGCGAGTGTGTCGGCGCCGCCCCAGGCGTGATGCGGTCTATCACGACGCTGATCGCCGCGCCCGGGTCGGCCACGATCGGCGTGAGGAAGTTTGTGCTTGTGTCCTGTCGCAAAACCAGGGTCGTCCCGTTTTTCATGTCGACGTGGTTGGCGGACGAATCGGCGCCGCCGAGCCCGGTGGCGGATTGGAGGATGACGGCGCCCTGGTTGAGCTTGAACGCGACGTCGAGCTGGTTGTTGTTGGAGAGGACCAGCAGCGTGCCCGCGCCGGTCTTGGTGAAGGCGCCGCCGGTGCCGTTGCCCGCGGTGCGCATCGACGCACCGGCGCTGCCGCCGACCGTGAGCGTCACGCCCGCATCGACGTCGATGGTCGCGGTGCTGGAGCTGGTGGCGCCGGGGAAGGCGGTGGCGAACTTGTTCGCGACGTTGGCCGCGACACTGTTGGCCGTCACGTGCAGCGTGCCGCCATTGAACCAGATCGGGCCGCTCAAGCCGACCAGGCTCGCGCTGTTGCCCGACTCGAGCACGCCGGCATTGATCATCGTGTTGCCGCTGTACGTGTTGTTGCCACTGAGGGTGAGCGTGCCGGCGCCGTTCTTCGTCAGCGCCAGCGTCGACGATCCGTTGGCGAGCGTGCCGCTGAAGGCGCCGCCGCTGTTGTACTGCCCGACGGTCAACGTGGCAGCGGCCGCGCCGTTGTTGGTGATCGCGCCCGAGCCGTTGAGGGCATCGACCGTCTGGTTCTGTCCGTTGAGGTTGAACGTGGTGCCGGCGCCGACGGTGAGATCGACGAAATCCGGCAGCGTGCTCGATGCCGCCATCGAAAGCGAACCGCCGCCACTGAGGTCCAGCTTCATCGCCGTCGCGTTGACGCCGGCATTTCCCGCGACGGTGAGCGAGTCCGCTCCCGCGCCCAGAGCGAGATCGAGCTCTTCCGCGCCGGAATATGCGAACTGTCCGCCGTTCAACGTCGCCGACGCGCCCGACAGAGCGAGCGTATCATCGCCGCCGGATCCGACGACGCTGACGACGTCGGTTCCACTGCCGCCGTCGACGACCAGGCCCTGCGCGGGCACCGGATTTCCGCCGCTGTAGTCAACGATAACCGTGTCGTTGCCACCCAGCGCGCTGATGACGAACTGCGGCGCCGTCGCGTAGTCCTGATGGATGAAAGGCGAGGCGCTGTTGCGATAGACGTCGATGAAGCTGCCGTTTCGGACGATCCGGATCGTGTCGTTCTCGTTGGCGAAATCCTGGTCGCCGTTGATCACGGTGGCCGGCGCGGGCGTGACGATGACCGTGCTTGTGGTCTTGAGCCCGCCGGCGTCGGAGAGCGTGACGGTGAAGATGTACGTGCCGGGCTGGGAAAGCGTGGCGGTGATGTTCTTCGCGGCGTTGGTGCCGTTCGTGTTGCCGCTGAACGTCGGAGTGCCGGCGCCGTTGGGCTTGCTCGTGCAGACCCAGGCATAGGTCAGTCCCGCTTCGCCGACGCTCGCGTCGGCGCCGAGCACCGACAGGGTGATCGAGGTCGCGCCGTTGAGCGGATTGGGATTGGCGGCCGCGTTGGTGGCGACGGTCGGATTCACGTGCGTGCGATCCCAGAGCTGCTTGGAATACAGGCTGCTCAGCGAGACAGGCGTGCCGTACGAGTCGTAGATCGCGGCGCCCTTCTGCGTGCCCTTGGAGCCGATGACCCAGTTCTGAGCCGTCGGCGGACTCGCGATGTCCAGCGTCTTGGCGGTCGAGTTCCACGTGACCCAGTTCGCGCCGGCCCAGCCGTGGCCCGAACCGGAGTTGCCGCGGTTGGTCACCTGGATGTCTTCGGTCGGTACCGAGAAATTCTCGATCAGTCCGCCCGTCGACCATCGCTGGTGCGGCCCGCTCTCGGAGAGCAACCCGTCGGCCGTCATGTTCATGAAGACCATCGGCCCGGGCACCGTCGCCCCGACCGCGAACGCGTGGTACACGCCGTGGTAAACGATGTTGTTCGCCAGGCACATCTGCCCGTTGAAGCTCAGCCCGGCCGGCGGCGCCTGCGAGCTGACGGTGGTGTTCTGGATGACGGCGTCGTCGATCGTGCAGAACTTGGTGCCGCCGGAAAACACAATCTGGTTCACCGCGAAACCGTCGGAGGTGACATTATGGACCCAGCCGTTGATCGTTCGATCCATGTCGATCGAACCGGTCGCGTGCGCCAGATCGCCGGCGCCGGTCGAGTCGGAGTACATGTACATGTCGGACACGCCGACCTGGTTGATCCGGCCCGAGTAGCTGTAGTGCTTGAACGTGCCGCCGCCGTACTGGGCGTCGAGCGAGTTGGTCAGCGGGATGTCGATGGTGACGGTCTTCGTGACCGTGTCGATCGCCGTGACGGTGCGCTCCCAGTTGATGTTCTTGGAGCCCGGCGTCCAAGGCATGTCCAGGAGGTTCATGCCGATGTCGTCGATCCAGTTCTGCGGGCTGGGGCGGGTGATGAGAATGCTGTCGCCGACGGCGAGGCTGCTCGTCGAGGTGACGTGGAAGGAGGTCGCGCCGACGGGAACGTAGGAGTCGCTGATCGTGTAGGTCGAGCCGCTGGTCGAGCGCGAGCCGGAGCCGTCGACCTCAATCAAGAAACGAGTGGCGGTTCCGGTCGCTTCAAGACGTGTACCCGTCGTCGAGCTGTCGCCGACGCCCATGAGCACGACGCCGCTGGAGTTGATGTTCAGCGTGCCGCTGATCGGATAGTTGCCGGCCGTCAGCAGGACGGCGCCTTTGAAGCCGTTGGCGTCGGGCGTGAGGCCGGAGACGTTGTTGATGGCCTGCTGGATCGTGCTGGTCATGTCGACGCCGGCCGCGCCGGGGTTGACGGTCGCCTTCACGGGCACGCTTGCGCCGCCGCTTGTATTCGGCAACGCGACGCTTCCGTTCTTGTAGCCGACCATCGAGAAGTCGGGGATGCGATCGCCGTCGGCTTGCGTGCCGTAGATGAGCCGGCCGCTGGCATCGGGGAACGCCCACACGCTGTTGGCCAGCAAGGTGCGGCCTTCCAGCGATTCGAATACAGCACGGAAGATCCGCTTGGCATCGCGGCGGCGGGAAACGTGTTTCACGGAAAACTCTCCGGCTCAAAGATCGAGTGCGGTGACGAGCGAAGCTGAGCGTGACTTCGTCGTCGCACTCGACGTGACGGGCGTCGTAGAAAAGACCGAGGCTCGCGTCATCGTCGTCGTCGCAGTTTTGGCTGCTACCGTCCTGGCGGCGGGAACCAGCGGCGCGCCGACGCCCTTCTGCCAGTTGGTGGCGAGGATGCCGAGGTCGCCGACGTCGACGAAACCGTCGTAATTGAAATCGCCGCCGATCCAGCTCTGGCTCGTCTGCCAACCGGTTGCCAGACGCCCCAGGTCGCTGACGTCGACGAATCCGTCGAGGTTCGCGTCGCCGCCGTAGGTGAACTTCAGCAGTACGGCCGTCGAATCGACGCTCTGCCCGTCGAAGGTTGTCAGGCCCAGGTCCGAGGCTTCGCCGTATCCGATCGCGTAGCCCGCGGCTGGATTGGCGGCCGCGACGGAGGTGTTGATGCCCGCGCCGTTCCACGCACCGGCGGCGCGCCCCGTGGCGATCTGTCCGCGCAGCTGGTTGATCGGGCTCGGGCCGGTGTAATCGATGATGGCGTCGTTGTCGGTCAGGTCGAACATGCCGTTGGTCGCGACCGACAGCGAGCCGACGGTGAGCACCTTGTCGCCGCCGGCGGCGATCTGCGCGAGCCCGCCGTCGTTCACGGTCAGGGCGGCGAGGCGCTGCGTGACGCCCGCGACGAACGTCGCGCCGGCGGAGGCGACCGTCACGCCGGTGCTGGTCGCGATCGACGTGTTGGACCGCAGCGTCCCGCCGTTGACCAGCGTCGGCCCGGTGTAGGTCATGCTGCCGATGAGCAGCAGCGTGCCGGCGGTCGTCTTGGTCAACCCGCC
>JADMIO011385341.1_pt1 | contig 53816 bp, 51 predicted proteins | sample 8958161 | NCBI WGS metagenome assembly JADMIO01 (sample SAMN16585339, study PRJNA669376) | soil metagenome | isolation source: Crop rotation soil | place: USA: Cullars Rotation, Alabama | collected 2011
CGCGACTTCAAGTCACGTGAATTCCAAGCTTCGGATCCCACTGTGCTGGAAAGTTTTTGCCTCAGACCGAGAAACTATTGTAGTGAACACTCAGGAAGAACGGTGGCCAATGGCGTTCTCGTGAGGAGCTATAAAGAAGCTATGATGGCTTTCATTCATGCTGTCGTGATCAGCCTAGCCGTCCTAGAAGTCGGCTGTGGGCTATTCCTTGATCAGGAAATGATCTATTTGCAATCGGCACAGGATCGCGAGACTCAACAGGCGGTTCGTGACCGTCTGGGTCCGCCACTGTGGATCGTGCCGCGGAGCGCCGGCGAAACGGTTTGGGTGTATCAGATCACGCAACGGGAAAAGGGCGGCAACAATATTTTGGACATCGTCGGCTTCTGGTGCGACGAATATGTGTTGACCTTCGACCAACAAGGGGTGTTGCGGCATTGGGAACACAAATCACAGAAGCACCGGGACCCGCCCTCACCTGCTAACTGTGTAACCAATGGGTTCATGTCTCAGGCGAGCTCCTTTAATTGGCAGTACCGCCTGACCAGATGGTAGTGAGAATTCGCTGATCATCTGCCGCTTGTGCGCGTCCTCCTCGTCGCTGCGATCTTTGGTCTGCAAAGAATCATGTCCCGGCGGACGTGACCCGAAGCTCACCATCCACGGAAAGGACGTCGTAGCGGGTCCGCTCGCCTTCTCGCCAAAATCGAAGGTCGGCCCCCGCCTTGCCGACTCTGAGGTTCCGAATGGTCATGTCCGGCAACCACCGGGGCAGCACAGGATCGACGATGAGCTGTTTGTTCTGCGCATCGGCGTCGAGCCCCAGAATAGCGCGCAGCAGATGAAAGACACTGCCCGCGGCCCAGGCCTGCGGCACATTCGCGCCGAGATACTGCACAGGAAACGTCCCGTTCGTTCGCTTCAGGCCCGCATAGAGTTCCGGCAGGCGATGGAATCTGAAATAACTTCCCGCCTCGCTGATATCGCGCGCGATCATGCCCGCTTCCTTTGCAAAGCCATAGCGCTTAAATCCCATGGCAATAATTCCATTATCGTGCGGCCACACGGACCCATTTTGATAGGAGAAGGGATTATACGCCGGATGCTGCTCGGATAAGGTCCGGATGCCCCACCCGCTCCACATGTCCGTCGCCATCAACCGTCGAACGACTCGTTCGGCGCGCTCTGGGCGGACAATCCCACTCCACAGTAAATGGCCTGCATTGGACGCGATGGTTTTTACCGGCTGTTTGTCGCCATCCAGCGCATAGGCATAGTATCCCAGGTCTTCGCACCAGAACTGCTCTTCAAACCGTGCCTGCAACGTCGCCTCCTCCTGACGTAACTGCGCCGCCCGGGCGGCATCGCCAAGGTACTCCGCCGCATCCGCCAGCCGTCGCTTCGCATCGAAGACATAGCCTTGCAATTCGCACAGGGCTTTCGGGCCTTTGACCAGGGACCCGTCAGGATACATCACGGCGTCTCCCGCATCTTTCCAAGCCATATTCTCGTAGCCCTGCGTCGAACGCGTCTGATACTCCTGAAAGCCGTCGCCATCGCGGTCACCATAGTGATCAATCCAGTTTACGCACCCTTTCACCACACCCTCTAAATCTCGAAACAGCGTCTCGTCGCCCGACCACTTCCACGCTTCATGGACGGTAATGAGGTACAGAATCGTCGCGTCCGCCGTGCCGTAGTAAGGGGTGTGCGGAATACGATGAAAGTGGGCCAATTCACCCACGCGCAATTCATGCGGTATCTTGCCCGGCTCGGCATCTCGGTACTCATCGAGGGTGGTCGCCTGCAGCTCGGCCAGCCGTTGCAACGTTCCACGCGCAAACTCGGGGTAGACCACCATGTTTTGCAAACTCACAATCAAGCTATCCCGGCCAAAGATGCTCACGAACCACGGTACGCCGGCCGCCGGAATGAACGTCGCGGAATGCTCGTCGCGATACGGCAGGCGTAACGCCGCCATATCCTCGACCGATTGATGATAGAGCCGATACCAATCTTCATTGGAGGTCGTCATGTGCGTGGTCGCGTCGTTCCACTCCACGAGACGCTGCTCCATGTCGGAGGCATCACTCGCCGTGGCGCACTGAACGGACGCGCGACGTATGGCCTCGCCTTCCACCAGGTCATAGTGGCAACAGGTGTGCCATGTGCTATTCGGCGGCAGATCGATTGTGAAATGAATACGACCGTTGCCATACGCGGCCGGCGATGTAGTATTGACCAATCGCACCATCAGCGCGCGGCGGAAGTCCTGATGCGTATAGTCGGTGACCATCTGCTGCTCTAGGTTCTCCCACCGTGTTTCGATATGGCCGCGCCGCGTCAGATTCTTGGCTTTCACCTCAAAGATGTCGGCAAAATCGGATCGGATGAGCAGTTCGAGCGTGAAATGTAGCGGGTGAGCACTGTAGTTGCGAATATCCAAATCCTCGTGCAACGCGTCCGAAATAGCGCGGGTCACGACGAGTCCAAGCACGCCGGATGGAATGACGCCGTGTTCCGTGCCGACCGTGGGGTTGACGAGGTAGGTGCGGGACGCATAGTACGCGCTGGCCCCGGCATTCAACAGTGTCCATGGGTGGCCATCGATATAAAGCTGATAGCGGCTCAGATAGCGCGTATCGCGGCAGTAGAGCCCTTGATCGGATGCATTGGTCACGGATCCATCAAATTCAGACACGAGAAATGTGTGGCCATGGTTAATCGTGATGACGGGCGGCCCAACCGTAACTTCGACAGCCATGAAGAGCATCTTTCTTTGAGGTGGTGTGCATCTGAACGTCTGTGTAATGAGAATCCATCTGGGATCGCCACGTCTCCTGTCCGATGGGGTTCCGACTATTTCACGTCAGGCAACAGATGAAGACATCCGCACGAATCGCCTTTTTCTCGCAGTCATGTGGACCACTCCTTGGCGCTTCGATAGCGGCGGATCAGTCGGTTGGTGGAGCTATCGTGCGTAAGCGACAATTCGGTTTTGCTTTCGAGTTCGGGAATCATACGCGCGGCAAGCACCTTTCCGAGCTCGACGCCCCACTGGTCAAACGAGTCGATGGACCAGATGACACCCTGCGTAAAGACACTGTGCTCATACAGCGCGACGAGCGACCCCAGCGCCGCCGGCGTCAGCCGCTCTATCAGAATTGTGTTGGACGGGCGATTGCCTTCGAAGGTTCGGTGCGGGACCAGCCATGTCGGTGTGCCCTCCTCTTGGACCTCCTGTGGCGTCTTGCCAAAGGCCAGCGCTTCCGCCTGAGCGAACATGTTCGCCAGTAGCAAGTCGTGATGGCGGCCAAGCGGATTCAGCGGCTGAGTACACGCGATGAAGTCGCAGGGGATGAGCGTGGTCCCCTGATGGATCAGTTGGTAAAACGAATGCTGACCATTGGTCCCCGGCTCCCCCCAGTAGATGGGCCCGGTGTGGTAGCCGACCTCAGTCCCATCCAGCGTGACATGCTTGCCGTTGCTTTCCATCGTCAATTGCTGCAGGTACGCCGGAAAACGCTTCAGGTACTGTTCATACGGGAGCACCGCTATAGTCTGCGCCCCGAAAAAGTTGCTGTACCAAATAGTCAGAAGCCCCATGAGCACCGGCAAGTTGCGCTCGAACGGAGCTGTGCGGAAATGTTCATCCATCTGATGAAACCCGTCGAGCATGGCGCGGAAGTGTTCGGGACCGATGGCGATCATCGTCGAGAGACCGATCGCCGAGTCCATCGAGTAGCGCCCGCCGACCCAATCCCAAAACTCGAACATATTGGCGGGGTCGATTCCGAATTTCGTGACCTCCACGGCATTCGTCGAGACCGCGACAAAATGCTTGGCCACCGCCGCCGGCTGTTTCAACGTCGCCAGAGTCCACCCCCGGGCCGTGCGCGCATTGGTCATTGTCTCCAGCGTCGTAAAGGTCTTCGACGAGACGATGAACAGGGTCTCCTCGGCATCGAGGTCGCGCGTGGCCTCGGTGAAGTCGGTGCCATCGATATTGGAGACGAAACGGAACGTCAGGTCACGTTGGCTATAGTGTCGCAAGGCTTCGTAGGCCATCACCGGCCCTAGGTCAGATCCCCCGATGCCGATATTGACGACGGTGCGGATCCGCTTCCCCGTGTAGCCTTTCCATTGTCCACTCCGCACCCGGTTGGCAAAATCGCCCATTTTCTCCAGCACGGCGTGGACCTGAGGCACCACGTTCTCGCCGTCCACGAGAATGGAATGTCCCTTCGGCGCGCGCAAGGCGACGTGCAGCACGGCTCGCTGTTCCGTGACGTTGATTTTGTCACCGCGGAACATGGCCTCGATGCGTGCCCGTAGGCCGGACTCTTCAGCTAATTGCAACAAGAGCGTGAGCGTTTCATCGGTGATGCGGTTCTTCGAATAGTCCAAGTAGAGACCGGCAGCCTCCACTGCCAGACGCTCCCCGCGGGTGGCGTCGTCCATGAAGAGTGTCCGGAGATGGAGATGTCGAATTTTAGAATAATGAGCATCGAGGGCCTTCCAGGCCGCGCGTGTGGTGAGGGGTCCAATGGCTGTCATGCTGGCTTCCTTTCGGTTTGCGGTGCACTCGTTCCAGAATGTTCTGCATCGTCTCTTACCCAGGTCATGGTCGATACGGAATCTCCTTCGTGGGCACGTTCTGTTCATCGAGCCAGGAGTATGGCGCTGGAACGCGCGCCGACCTGATACGCTTGCGACTGGGCCACAAGCGGCTCCTCGCCCGCGGCACAGTAATCTTGTGGTGCGTCGCGACACGTATCCACCGCAAGGCACCAGGGAGCGCCATTCGGCGCGGGCGGCAAGCGGAAGGCGACTCCGTCAGCGCCGGCATTGAACATGAGGTACAGGGCATCCTGTTCGCTTTCGTAGATCAGGCAGGCAAGCTGCTTCGCGTTCGGGTCAGTCCAGTGAGGCAAGTCCCCGTACGGGCTGAACCAATGGATCTCGGCATCCGTGTAGAAATGCTCGGCGCTCAAGATCGGATGGGCGCAACGAAAGGCAATCAGGCCTCGGGCGAAGCGGTACACCTCCTGATACCGGTCCAGATGGCTCCAGTCGTACCAGCTGGTCTCGTTGTCCTGGCAATAGGCATTATTGTTACCGCGTTGCGTGCGGCGGAATTCATCTCCGCCCAACAACATCGGCACGCCGCGCGAAATGAAGAGCGTCACGAGGAAATTCTTGATTTGTCGGTTCCGGATGGATTCGATCCCGGTATCAGCCGTCTCGCCCTCGGCGCCGTAATTCTCACTGAAATTCTCGTTTGTCCCATCATGGTTGTTCTGCCCATTGGCTTCATTGTGTTTCTGTCGATAGCTCACGAGATCGTGCAATGTGAAGCCATCGTGACAGGTGATGAAATTGATGCTGCTCTCGGGCCCTTTGCCGGACTGGGCATACAGGTCGGCACTCCCGCAGATGCGCTGGGCGAAGAGGCCGAGGCATCCCTCATCGCCGCGCCAGAATCGTCGGACGTCATCACGGTATCGACCATTCCACCCGGCCCAGCGGCGTTCGGAGAAGCTTCCGACCTCATAGGCTCCGGCCGCATCCCATGCCTCGGCGATGATCTTCACGTCTCTCAAGATCGGATCCTCGGCGATCCGCTCGAGCAATGGGGGATTAGCCAGCAAATTACCGGCGCGACCCCGCCCGAGCACCGCGGCCAGGTCGAACCGAAACCCATCCACATGCATCTCCACCACCCAGTAGCGCAACGCGCTTAAGATATGCTCCCGGACGACGGGATGGTTCGCATTGATGGTGTTGCCGGTCCCCGTGTAGTCCTTGTAATAGCGTTTGTCGGCCGCCAGCATGTAGAAGATGCTGTTATCGATCCCGCGGAAACACAGCGTGGGCCCGCGTTCGTTCCCCTCAGCCGTGTGATTGAACACAACGTCCAGGATCACTTCGATACCGGCTGCATGGAAAGCCCGGACCATTTCCTTGAACTCCAGCGTCTGCTGACCCACGCCTCCAGAACTGCTGTATGAGGCTTTTGGCGCAAAGAAAGCCACGGAATCGTAGCCCCAATAATTTCTGAGCGGCGTGCCCGTGTGCGGATTGATACCCGTCTCTTGATATTCATTGAACTCATGTATCGGCATCAGTTCCACGGCGGTCACGCCCAGTGCGTTGAAATAGGGAATCTTTTCCATCAGGCCGCGGTACGTGCCGGGATGCCCAACACCGGAGCTGGGATGGACCGTGAATCCACGCACGTGTGTTTCATAAATGATCATCTTCGACCAGGGGTGTCTGAGCGGGCGGTCGTCACGCCAGTGAAAGTCATCCTGCGTGAACACGCATTTCGGCATCGCGCCGGCATTGTCGACCGTTGAACACACCGCGTCTCCTTCCGGCACAGAGGAATCGTCTCCTCGCGCCGGCCCGAACTCCCAGGTGGGCAACCTCGAAATCGCCGTGGCGAACGGGTCCAGGAGAAGCTTGTGAACATTGAAACGATGGCCGTCTTGAGGTCGATACGGACCGTCCACGCGGTAGGCGTAGAGTTGGCCGGGACGAATTCCCGCAATCCAAACGTGCCACACATCACCCGTGCGGTGGTACGCGGGGTCCAGATCAATGGCCCTGACAGGTGTGGCGTCTTCGGGATGATCAAACAACTCTAACCGAACGCGGTCAGCGTGACGGCTGAAGAACGCAAAGTTCACTCCTTCGCGACGGGCATGGATTCCTATGGGCAACGGAACGCCCCTCTGAACCTCAGCACGTTCGGAGACCTTAACCGGATCTGTCTGCAGCAGGCGCTCAGGCGTTTTCATGCTCGCGGCCTGTCTTCAGGAGACCGGGCGACGTCCGGTCGCCTCTTCTTCGTCTTTGTGTCTGTTGCAGCGAGCCCTGTATTTCATGCCTCTTTCCTTCGAGACGGAATCATCGTTGCCACAGGATGTGAGCGGTTTCAAGAGGCACCGCCACACCGGAGCCGTGTGGGATGATGCGCGCCGTATAGTCCGTGATGGCGCGGGTTGCCGGGACCGACGCGCGATAGACATCCCTAGGCGGTTCGCCGACCAATGGCCGGACACGTGTCATCTCCTGTCGAATCGGACCGTCGCCATCGATCCCATCGGCATACAGCTCCACGCGCACGGCCTTCGGGTCGAGGTCGTTGAGATACACGATGATCTCAAAGATGTGCTGAGCATCGTTGGTCTGCACCGTCACCTCGCCAAAGCATAGCGCGGCCCATTTCTGTGTCAGGGTCTGTTTCCAATTGACGACCTCGCTGCCTACTGCGCCTTTATCGGCTGCGCGCGTGCGGTAGGCGGCCGCAGCCAGGAGGTAGTGTTGTTCGGTGTATTCACGCACAGTGCGGTTAGCGGAAAAGCGCGGTGTCAACCGCGCCATACTCTCCCGCATCCGCGCCACCCAGGCCCTGGGGATGCCGTTCGTGTCGCGAGTATAAAACTCGGGGATCACCTCGCGTTCGAGCCGGTCGTACAGCGCCTCGGCTTCGATGGCATCCCAGGCCGGATCGTCGCCATGTTCCTGTCCATCCCCCAATGCCCACCCGACTTCCGGCGTGTAGGCTTCCGCCCACCAGCCGTCCAACTCCGAGAGATTGAGACCGCCATTGACGAGCACCTTCATGCCGCTCGTGCCACTGGCCTCCCAGGGCCGCCGTGGCGTATTGAGCCAGACATCCACTCCCTGCACCAGGCGCTCGGTCACATGCATGTCGTAGTCACTGAGAAAGATCACATGGGGGCCCGCCTCGGGCCGACGGATGAATTGGATCCATTCCTGAATCAGGGCCTGCCCCGCTTGATCCGCGGGATGGGCCTTGCCGGCCAAGATGAGCTGCACGGGACGCTGAGGATCGGCCAACAGGCGAAGCAGTCGCGCCGGGTCATGCAATAACTGAGTCGGCCGCTTGTACGTCGCGAAGCGCCGCCCAAAGCCCAGGGTCAATGCGCTGGGATCAAAGAGATGCTTCGCCGCATCGATCGCCTCGGCCTGGGCGCCGGAGATGGCCAGTTGCCGGGACAGTCGTGCACGGACGTATTCAATGAACGACTGGCTGGCGGCGGTGCGCAGATGCCAGAGCCGGGCATCGGAAACCCGGCGGATGTTTTGCTCCAGAGGTTCAGTCGCACCGAGCCAGCGGGCCTTTCCGCAGGCCTCCGTCCACAGCTCGTCGGCTGCCGCCGAGTCCCAGCTCGGCATATGGACTCCATTCGTGACATGTCCGACCGGCACGTCGTCTTCCGGCCAGCACGGAAAGAGGGGCGCGAAAATATGCCGGCTCACTTGTCCATGCAAACGACTCACGCCATTGACCGCGCCGCTCCCGCGGACCGCCAGATACGCCATGTTGAAAGGCTCCAACGCATCATCCGGGTTCCGGCGGCCGAGCGCGAGCAAATCGCGGAGTGCGATGCCGAGCTTCTTTTCGGCATACGCGCCGAGGTACTGCTCGATAAGGGCCGGCTCGTAACGGTCAAAGCCGGCGGCCACCGCCGTATGGGTCGTAAAGAGGTTCCCCGCGCGCGTGACGGCCAGGGCAACGTCGAAAGGCTGGCCGGTCTCGTCCATGAAGTGTCGGGCGCGTTCCAACACCGCGAAGGCGGCATGCCCTTCATTGAGATGACAGACGTCCGGCTGGAGGCCGAGCGCGACGAGCAGCCGCCACCCCCCGATCCCAAGGAGCATTTCTTGCTTGAGCCGCAATTCTGGGCCGCCTCCATACAGCTCGCTCGTAATGCCTCGATGAGCAGGATCGTTCGCCGCGTCATTGCTGTCCAGGAGGTACAACTTCACTCTGCCAACCTGGACCTGCCAGGCGCGTAGCCAGACCGAGTAACCGGGCAATGCGATCTCCAGCCGCAACCACTCTCCGTTTGGGTAGCGCAGCGGCGTGATCGGCAACTGTCCGGGGTCGTTATATGGGAAAAGGGCCTCTTGCGCGCCGTCCTTGTCGATCACCTGACAAAAATAGCCTTGCTGGTAGAGCAGTCCTACGCCGACCACCGGCACTCCGAGATCGCTGGAGGCCTTGAGTTGATCGCCGGCCACGTTGCCAAGGCCGCCCGAATAGATGGGCAACGCTTCGCTCACCATGAATTCCATACTGAAATACGCAACACAGGCCAACCGGGATTGCGGATACGTTTGCTGAAACCACGCGGGCGCCTCCGCCGCATCCCGTCTGGCTTGCACCAGGCCGCCGACGGTTTTACGAAAAGCGGGGTCGGCTAACACACGCTGAAGTTTCGCCCGCGAAACCGTCTGCAAGACGACCCAGGGGTTCTGAGTTCGATCCCAGAGCTCGGGCTCGAGCTGCCGCCACACGTCGTCGGCGCCATGATTCCACGACGAGCGCATATCCAGTGCCAGCTCGGCCAGGGAATCGAATCCGTCGATATCCGTGGGGAATAAGCTATACAAGGGGTTGCTGGCTCTGGTGTGTTTGCTCATATTCTTTCGATTGTCCTGAATTGATCTATGAATGCACAGTTCGTTGCTTTTGTTCCGCTCCGGCGTCTATACACCACCTCGATCGCACGAAGATACTTCACCATTTTGTCTGCCGTTTTTGTCTCGATGCGCCGGCGACAGGAGTTTAAAGTTGCATCATTATTGTCGTGATGTTTGGTTTCCGGCGAATCTTCCAATTTCTGCCTTCCCCCATTCCGCCTGCTTGCTTCACTCTTATCCTCCTTGACTCAATAACCCTAAACGCACTCGATGAGCATGCTTGTTTTCTCTCTTATAGAACCAGGCTTTTGTAAGCTCAGCGCCCAATACATACAACGCCACAACAACTGCCAGAATGGGCACGAATGCCGGTCAATACGACGACCGCTTTTGCCGTACCGCTTACGACATGGGTACCCATAAAGAGCATGTTTGTTTTGGCACTGAGCGACGTCTCAACCGGCAAGACCTCGATTACTTTCTCCACAGGAAACGTTTCCCCGGTCAGACATGCTTCGTCGACGAACAGATCTTTGGATTCCAAAAGGCGGCTATCGCCGGTGATGACATCCCCGGCGCGTAACAGAATGATGTCCCCTCTCACCACCTGCGCGGCGGGAATATCTACTGCAGATCCTTCGCGCATTACTTGTGCTTTTATCTGGACAGTCGCTAACAGTTTCTGCACAGCATTGGCTGCCCCGCGTTCCTGCCAGAACCCGAGCACACCGCTCACAAACACAATGATGAGGATAATGATGGTGTCGGCGGCATCAGAGAGCACAAGTGACAACGTTGCCGCAAACAGTAAAAGCAGAATGACGGGACTCGTAAACTGAGACAGAAAAAGCTTGATCGCGTTGGTCGTGCCATGAACTCCGGTTATGTTAGAGCCTGACCGTAGAAGGCGCTCTTCAGCGTCTTCGCGGGCCAACCCCTTTAAGGACGTCCCGAGAGAGGACAGCAGTTCATCGGCAGAAATATTCCAGAATGTTTGAGGCATTTCGCTTGACTAAAAACTTCCTTGACCTTTTTCATTGGCTGAACAGCTTCAGTAGCAACTCAAACTGCCTATAATGCAGGCACCCTGCGCCGCGTCCAAGCGGGTTTTGCGCTTTTGCGGGCACTTCAATAATTACAACGGTGCGTGATGATTCGGAGATGCGGATGCTCTTCAGCGAGGCTCCGACCTTCGACGGCCTTCACATCAACTAGCCTCTCGTACCGTCGCGCTCCTCTTCATCTGAAGCGCGTTCATCAACTGATTGAATGCCTTGGCGAACTTTTGGATGCCTTCGTCTTCGAGTTGCTGGGTCACCGCGTCCAGATCAATCCCTATTTCGCCTAATCCCTGCAGTGTCTCGAATGCCTGTTCTGCATCGTCGGTCAAACGGGCCGCCGGCCGGCCGTGATCTCGATAGGCCGCGAGCGTCTCCAGCGGGATCGTATCGATGGTTTCAGCTCCAATGAGAGCCTCCACGTATTTAAGATCGCTGTACGCAGGATTTTTCGTGCTGGTGCTGGCCCACAGCAGCCGTTGGGTCCGCGCGCCCTGGCCTTTGAGTTTGTCGAAGCGCGCACTCTTAAAAATGTCTTTGTAAATCTGGTAGGCCGCCTTCGCGCTGAAGATCGCCACTTCCCCATGAAACGTTTCGGCAAGCTCAGCTTTCGATGTGTTCGCCGCCATCATTCTCTCAAGCCTCGGATCGAGCAGCACATCGATCCGGCTGAGAAAAAAGCTGGCCACGGATGCCACTGATTGTAGCGGTTTGCCCTGAGCGGCTCGCGTTTCGAGACCGGCCAGGTAGGCTTCGGCCACCTGCCGATACCGAGGCAGCCCGAACAGCAATGTAATGTTGACATTGATTCCCTCGCCGATGAGCTGCTGGATGGCCGGCAATCCTTCAACGGTCGCAGGTACTTTGATCATCACATTTGGACGTGCTACAGCCGCCCACAGTCGCCGCGCATCGGCGATGGTCTTGGCGGTGTCGCGCGCGACATAGGGAGAAACTTCCAGGCTCACAAACCCATCTGCTCCGTCGAGCCGATCATAGACGGGACGGAACAGATCGGCCACCCGCTGAATATCGTCCACCGTGAGGGCGTTGTAGATCTGGTCGGCCGTCTTGCCTTCGCGGGCCAGTGCGCGGATGGCGTCGTCGTAATCGTGGCTGCCCGCAATGGCGTTTTCAAAGATGGATGGGTTGGAGGTCACGCCGCGCAGCCCGTCCTCTTCAATGAGTTGGGTCAGTTCACCCGACACAATCGTCCCGCGCCGGATAAAATCCATCCAGATGCTTTGACCAAACGATTGCAGCTTGAGTAAAGGATTCTCTTTCATAATATTTCCTCCAGTGTCATTTCTTCCTAGGCTGGGCACAGAGGTGCGACCGGCCATGCGTTTCTTCAGCAGTTCTGCCATTGTCTCGGACCTTCGTAACGGAGACGGAAAAACACGTGATGAGGCAGCGCATAGTGGAGACTTATCAATTTAAACCATGGCGCCGTATCGGGTGTGTAGCTTACGCTCCCGTACGTCGTCGGCCGGTCGATCCCCGGCGTGGTCGACTCACCCAAGACTTGCAGCGAAATCGTCCGAAAGTCCTCATCCATGAGATGATTCTTGAGGAACTCTCCATACAGCGTTGGCCCGCCTTCGCACAGGAGCGTCCGGATGCCATGTTCTTGGCGAAGCACTTGCGCCGCGGTGGCGAGATCGACCCGCCTGCCTCTACCCGCACAGACAATCTTGATTGTTCTCTCTCGTCCAAGCGTCGTGAGCTGTGACCGGAGATTCTTTTCCCCCTCCCGAGCGGTAATGATCCACGGTTCAACGCGGGGAGAACGGAAGAGGCGACAAGTGACATCGATGTTCCCCGAACCGGTGAGAACGAGAACTTTCTGCAGGCCGAGTCCGAGCGTCTCCTGCCGGTATATCCGCAATGGCTCGTCATCGATGCCGTAGTCGTCGTCAGACTCTTCACGGAGCGTGTTCGCACCGATCAACTGCGCCTCATGGTGCGCCCGCAAGAAGTCCATCAACCAGCGGTCTTCGCTGCTCCGTGAAACGGTCTTGCCTCCGGTACAGCCCTTCAATTCTCTAAACGAAGCCTTGCCGTCGAGTCCCATCACAAAGTTGGACGTGATATGGGGCCGACCGGGGTCGGCAGGTTCAGGAAACCCAAATGGGCCATACCGCTCCTTGATGGCTCGCGGCAAGGGAAACGTGTCTTCGCTGGCGTTCGAACAACGATACAAATCCATCGGCACCTCCGCGGAATAACCATGCCTATTCACGACGCTTCACGGACCACCATCTGAGCAAAGATCATGAAGGACGGTCTTCGTCTATCGTCCTTTTCGCGAGAGCCATTGAAACAGGCGATCCTCTGGGACCGGTGGCTGTCACGACGAGGAACCCCGCGTCTCGTATTCCGCCCCCGCCGACCGTAAGACTGGTGAGGCCTGAGCGTGGGCGAAGAACGCCAGGGTCCGAGACCACGCGTCGGCCGCGGGGCCTGGTCGATACCCACGGGGGTTATCAGGATTCTGAAAGCCGTGTCCGGCGCCGTGATAGATTTTTATCTCGACCGATTTGTTGGCCGCTCGCATGCCCTGCTCGAAGGCTCGAACTGTGCCGGGTGGAATCCCGCGATCAAGCGCGCCAAACATTCCGAGCACCTGAGCATGGATGTGCTGAATCGCCACCGGGTCCGTCGGCAACGCGCCGTAATTCACGACACACGCCGCCAGCCGCGGTTCATGAATGGCGAATTGGAGCGCGTAGCTCCCGCCCATCGACCATCCTATTGAGCCAATGTGCGTGGGGTCCACATCAGGCCGATCTGTCAGATACTCAAATGAGGCTCTCATCGCGCGGAGCACGAGCTCATCCAGCAGCCCGCGCTTCAGCTTGCGGGCCTCGGAGGGATTGGTCGCGACATTCCCCTGGTAGAGGTCCACGGCGAACGCTACGTATCCATTCGCTGCTAGATTCGTGGCTTGTTCTTTCACCCAGTCATTCAGACCCCACCATTCATGCATCGCGATGACGGCGCGATGGCGACCCGGATGGCGAGGTACTGCGAGAAACCCGGAGACTTTGTCGGCGCCGCGCTGAAGGGTCATCATGTGTGGTTCGATGAGTGTCATCCGAGGCGCGCAGCCGGGCCACATACCCCTGCATTGATCGATGCGTGCATGTTTAGACGAACCCTGACGCGAGGCGATTCACGATACGGTCACGACATTCGTGTTGGAGAGCCGTGAGGCGCTCCTGAATGTTGTCCCGCGTGACTTCGGCCATTCTGGCACGCTGCCAGAGCAGATCCTTCGCGTATTCCAAGCTCGCGAGACTCTTGCCGGTCAATGCCCGTGACGCGGTCGCCATCCGTTGAACACCCGTCATAATGCTCGATCGTGCCTGAGCGCAAATGATGAGACGATTCAACTGCTCTACCCGCTTGCAGAGCCGACCAATTACGAAGTGCCTGGCCCGTACGGTCCTCGATAGACGATGGATCTCTAAGGCCGACTTCAGCACAACCAGGAACTCCTCGCGATTCACTCCCTTCGGAAGAACATCGTGCACCCCCATCTTAAAGGCCTGGGATGCGAGTGTCGCATCGATATGGCCACTCAAGACGACAACCGGCATATCCGGTCGGAGGGCGTTTGCTCCACGTAAGAAGGCCAAGCCGTCGGGCTCCTTCATGCGCAGATCGATCACCACCGTATCGTATGGCCTGGCTTTGATCTTGGCCAGGGCCGCGCGAGGAAACTTAACCTGATCAATGCGGATTCCCGGAAGGTGAAACCGCAGAAAGTCGGATAACGCGATCAAAAGTGCAGCGTCGTCATCTATAAGCATGACAGATGGATACAGCATGAAAATAGTTCTCCGTTACGGTTTTCAGTTAAAAAACGATTGCACAAACATGACTAAGCTGTGACGGAACGCCATGGTTGGATGTGAGACCGGCTTGGTCCCTCTGTGCTAAGCAAGAGAAGGGCCATCTTCATCGGACTGATACGTCGATAAACATTCAGACGAACAATAGGCGGGAGGCCGTCGATCGAGCGTCTACGCGCACACCGCACGGCATCAAGAAGCTATGCTGTCGGCCGTCAACACAGCGAAGCGACCGCGCTCATGTGTGCGCACAATAATCTATGATCATCATCAATCTATGATCATCATCGATCATCAGCACTCCCGGCTTCGATGAGGCCACGACCGTCTGCTTGGCTTATCACGCGCAGTTCTCGGCACCTCACATTCTGAACGGCCTCTTTGAGGACTTCGGGCTCTGACGTAGGACTCTGGTGGGCCAGCGGCAACTGAATCGTGAACATCGCGCCCGTGCCTGGTTGACTCTGGACGTCGATCGCCCCGCGATGATTTTTGATGATGCCGTAACAGACCGACAGCCCGAGGCCGGTCCCTTTCCCGACGTCTTTGGTCGTAAAAAACGGATCAAAGAGGCGGGCCTGGATGTCGGCCGAGATTCCGGCACCCGTGTCGCGGACGATGATCTCAGCCACTGTATCCCTTCTCTGCGTAGTTACCATAATGGACTTGTGAGTCTGCGACTCCATGGCGTCCCGGGCATTCGCGATGAGATTGATCAACACTTGTTCCAGTTGAATGGCGCTCCCCAGAATGATGGGCTCGGGCTCCTCAAGATCTAACGTCACGGTAATGCCATGGTATCGTAGCTGCTCATGAAGAAAGGAGCACGCATCCTTGACCACCCTATTGACTCCGACTGGCTCGCATTCACGGGCCGCATCGCCCGCGAACGCGCGAAGGTGATTGACGATCTTGCCCGCCCGCTGTACCTCCGCCTGAATGTGCCGGAGGTTCGCCAGGAGTTTTTCACTGTCCGATGCACTGCTCATCAGCGTCTCGATTCCATTGCCGGCCAAGAGCAGAATATTGTTCAACGGGTTATTGATCTCATGCGCGACTCCCATCGCTAACTCTGCAATGCTTGCCAGCTTTGACGCCTGGACGATTTGCTGTTGCTTCTCGTGCAACTCTCTCCATAATTTTTTCAAGATAGTGTCCTCAATGATTAGCCATGATTTTTCTATATCTACGGTGACATCCTAGTCAAACAAGGGACAAAGCAGTATCGGGAATACCCTGGAAAAGACCAAAGAAGTCCCTGAGAAGAAGTGACCATATTGCCCTGATTCAAGTAGGACACTGTCAATGGCGGATGGCAGTTGTACGTAACGCCTTGGCGATTCTGACGGCTTCCTTAATCATCTGCGACGTATACCCCCATTCGTTATCGTACCAGCTCATCACCTTGACCAGGTTCCCGTCCACCACTTGCGTCAGATCCAGATCTACGATCGACGCGCGCGGATCCTGAATGATGTCCGAGGAGACGAGCGGTTCGTCCGTCACGCCGAGTACGCCGCGGTATCGGTCGCTGTTTGCCTCTTCTGTAAACATCGTATTGACTTCTTCCACCGTGGTGGGTCGGCTGGTGAGGAACACGAGATCCGCGAGGGAGCCAATGGGCAAGGGGACGCGAACGGCGACGCCATCGAACTTGCCCGCATACTGCGGCAGAGCTTTGGTCGTCGCGACAGCGGCGCCGGTGGACGAAGGGATCAGATTGGCGGCGGCCGCCCGACCCCGTCGTCGCTTCTTATTCGGGCGATCGACAATCGCCTGAGTGGCCGTATAGGCATGGATCGTCGTCATGATGGCCTTCTCGACTCCAATACGTCTTCCCATGATCTCCACCACGGGGGTAATGCAGTTCGTCGTGCAACTGGCACAAGAAATGACGCCTGTCGTTGGCCCGTCCTTCGTGTTCACCCGGTGAACCATCGTCGCAATTTCAGGACTTTTGGCTGGGGCCGAGAGGATGACCGTCTTGGCGCCGGCGGTCAGGTGCCGTTGCAAGTCCGGAAGCTGATTAAACATGCCGGTGCATTCCAACACGATATCAATACCCAATTTCCGCCACGGCAGCCGGGAGGGATCTTGTTCCCGAAACACGGGATACGTCTTTTCGTCGACTCTCAGTCCGTTAGGAACGGCGGAGATCTTTTTTGGGTAGCGTCCGTAGACCGTGTCATAGTTCAGCAGGTAGGCAAGGTCGTCGGCCGCATTGAGGTCGTTGACCGCTCGCAACTCCAACTCAGGCGTTTCAAGGAGAATTTTGAAGGCCGCCCGGCCGATTCGCCCCAATCCGTTAATTGCAATCGTCGCCATCTCGCGCCTCCCTCATTCTCTTTCAGGGCATGCTGACGCTAGTTCATCTAAAAATTCTTTGAGAACCACGGCCTGGTTGTGCTGCTCGTCGGCTGCGCTGTACACCAAGGTAATGGTGTCATGACGGGCGCGTGCGGCCAATACCTTGAGCGACTCGATCCCCTCGGATTCCACGAGCTCCTTTCGGTAGCGCGCTTGAAAGCCGGCCCACTTGGCAGGATCGTGGCCGAACCATTTGCGCAATGCGGTGCTGGGCGCCAGCTCTTTTCTCCATTCATCGATGCTCGCCTGGGCCTTGCTCATGCCGCGAGGCCAGACGCGATCGACCAGTAGTCTGAGACCGTCGTGCTTGTGAGGCTCACTGTAAATGCGCTTCACATGGATCATTCAGCATCCCTTCTTCATCGCCGCATGCCTAGGAGTCTGTCCGAGTAATGCGATTCGACAAATGATCTGCAGGCATCTGCGTCGTTCTCGGCTCGCATCTGCCCGCACCTCCTTCGTCTCGCAACGAAGGATTACTCAGACAGACTCCTAGCCGTTTCGACCACCTCTTGAACAGAGAGTCGATCTCATCTATCTCACTCTTCGTGCGTGTTTCTCCACGCACGTCCCTCTCGTTCCAGCAAGATGTCTGCTTCTCTTGGACCCCACGTCCCAGCCGGGTAACGGTGGATGTGCCTCATTGACTGGAGCAAGGGGGCGTACAGTTGCCACGACGCTTCAGCGACATCGGCACGCACGAACCGGGTCTGATCACCGGCCAGCATATCGAGGATCAATGTCTCATAGGCAGCCGGCAACGCGTGATAGGCCTCTTGATACCGAAAGTGAAGGGACTGCGTCTCCAGCGCGAGGCGCCTCTCAGGGCGCTTCATGTCGAAGGACAAGGAGATGCCCTCATTGGGTTGCAGTCTCATTACGAGCACGTTGGAATGGACCTGCACCTGACCAGAGGCATGAAACAGCCCCATCGAAGGTTGTCGAAAAGTGATTACAATTTCCGTGATCTGACGGGAAAGACGTTTTCCGGTTCTCAGATAAAACGGCACCCCGCGCCAGCGGTCGTTGTCAATGGACACCTTCATGCCCACGAATGTTTCCGTGCCGGAGTCGGGACGCACCCCCGATTCTTCGCGATAACCCGGGACCTGACGGCCGTCGATTGTCCCCGCCTCGTATTGGCCAAAGACGACGTCTTCGGAGACGATCGGGCACATCGAACGGAGCACGTTGAGCTTTTCATCGCGAATCATGTCCGCTTCAAAGACGGCCGGTCTCTCCATCGCGACCAACGTGAGCAGTTGCGTGAGGTGGTTCTGGACCATGTCACGGAGCGCGCCGGCCTGGTCATAGTACCCGGCTCGCTGCTCGACGCCTAGTTCTTCGGCGGCGGTGATTTGGACATGATCTATTCGATCTCGATTCCAGGTCGACTCGAAGAGTCCGTTGGCAAAGCGGAAGAGGAGGAGATTTTGGACCGCGACCTTTCCTAAGTAGTGATCAATGCGATAGACCTGCGACTCAGGAAAATGGCGGACAATCAATTTATTGAGTTTTTTGGCTGACTCGAGGTCGTGTCCAAACGGTTTTTCGTTCACGAGTCGGGTCCAGCCGTGGCTCTGGTGGAGCCCCACGGATGCGAGCGCTTCGATGGCTCCGGGAAAGATCCCCGGCGGCAGCGCCAAATACAAGATCCTGTTGCCCGGCAGCGTGTGTTGCTGCTCCACGGCTGTGACCCGCTTCGCGAGGATTTGGTAGTCCGTGGCATGGCCGGCGCCGAGCGGCTGGAAGTACACACATTCGTTCAGCCAGCGATCGGTTTCCTCATCCATCAGCAGACCGGCGTCAATCAGGCCTTCCCGCGTCCACGATCGGAAGCCCGCATCATCATGAATGGTAAAGCCTCGAGCCACACCAATAATGACACTAGGCTTTCCGAGGTATCCTTGCGCGCGTGCACGCACCAGAGCCGGCAGCAGTTTCCTGCGTGCGAGATCGCCCGTGCCGCCGAAGATCATGAAGAGTGTGGGTTCTGCTCTGTCGAAAGACATCTTCCTCTTTATTGCCTGCCTGGAATGGAGACATCCGAGGAACGGCTTAGTACTCCGAGGCGATTGAAAACAACTCTGGAATCGCTTCACCCCCGAATCGGGCCAACTGGCTCTTCATCAAGGGCATGCTATTTTCGTACGCCTGCGAGTAATTCGAGTTTTCCCATTCCACGACATTAATGAAATTGAACCGAGCGTCCGCGTTGAGACTCCGGTGGAGCCTGCCGCTGATGAATCCTGGCGCGCCTGTAAGCGTTTCCCTCATCTCATACCACCACGTGAGAAACTCCTCTTCCTTGCCCTTTGGCACTGAATAGACGTTGACGGCGACCACTGGATTATTCATCGCTATTCCCTTTTGAATGGTTCACAACGGTGCGCAAGATCACTCTAGCATGATGTCATGATGTGATCATGACGGTTAATGAAGAAGTGCCTATACGATCATGGAAATCCGTGGATCAGTTGGAAAAATTCAGAAAAGAGAACGGCTCGCCCGTCCGCATTCCCACAGTGACATCAGTATGCGAAGAGGCAGCCGGAAGAAGTGATGCCTGTGGACCCACGATGTGCTAGAGGCGAGTTAACGTTCCATTATCGCCGGCGCTTCCTGAGTGTCGATGCACTTGGTCCACGGATGAAGCGCGGCGCCGATACCTGCGCCGAGCATGGCGAACGGCGCTGCGACGACAAAGAGCGGCGCCGAAAGACCATAGCCGATGACCTGCAAGGGGATACTGTCGCGTTCATGGCCGATCTCGACAAGACGGAACGCGGGATAGAGGGGGAAAGTTCCGTACTCTGTTGCGAGACTGGTACTCTCGCCCACCGTGCGGCATCGTGCGTCACTGGGAGCAGGCGCCAGCGCGAGCGTGAGCATAAGCAGCAGCGCGTTGATCCTCATTTCTCACCTCCACGGCGCGCCATCGCGCGCGCCGGATGTTTAGAATCATTCAGCCGTCCGAACCTGATTCAGCGGGCGTATCTGGACCCCACACGCGATTGCGCGATTGGCCAGAATTACCCTGTCCTCTAGGTGTCCACAATTCAGGCAGCGCTCGGCTTGTCCATCTATCCGGAATCCACTCTCATCAAGAAGTCCGTCGATAATCATTAAGCCCCCACAACGTGCGCATCCCATTATCGCTCTCCTTTCATTCGGCGTGTACCGATCAATGAGCCGACACCTTCATCACCTGTCCGGGTCCCTCGGTGGCCAACCAGCGTTCTGCATCTCAGCCAAGCCTAATTCCGTCTGGATGACATAATACGTATATGGCGATTCTCGATCCTTCGACAGGATGAACCCAAAAAGCTCTGCGGCCAACTGTGTCCGCCCCTCCGTTTGCGCCGCCACTCCCGCACGAAGCGCGCAGGCTACGGCCATGGCGCCCGGGTCCACTGAAAGACGCGAAGGCGGCTCCTCGATCAGACGTTGGACGCTCTGCGGCAGAAATGAGTGCCTGCTCGTCGTCTCACTCATGCGGTGCAGGGCTTGACTCAGATGTTGCATATCCTCACGCATCTCGTCCGTCTCTATGCTGGATTGGCAATGACTATAGACTCTCCATAATTGGCCGAAGTGCTCTTCACTCAGCACAGTCGCATCCGTGAAAAGCGCGAGGCTCCGACATCCGCCAAGCGTAAACAATAGTACGAGACAGAACAGAAAGAGTGGTATTCTCATGATCTTCCTTGAAGTCTAAACATCCCTCACCGGCCTGACACCTTTGCCGGTATTAGATCGGACTTGCGTCTCTGAGAATGACCTTGGATCCACGGCAGGCAATCAGAGCCTTGCGCGGTCAGCCTCACGAGCGAATCTCAGATCTGCAAGATCACAGTCGCGGTGCGGTGCGCATTGAGCGTCTGAGCAGACGAAGCGCGTTGTTTCATGATTGTTGTCATCATCCTCCTCTCTGCTGTTTCACAACCTCAATGCACGTTGAGAAGTTGCAAGCAGCATTCCTCTTTGCGTTGCGTCGCAATCGCCAATAATCATACGGAACAGACCGTTATTCCTTGCAGGAGGACTGACGTGGAGTCCGTGAGATTTCATGGTTTTCCATGACGAGGTTGTGGCCCCACACGACGACTCGTGCCGATCAATAGAATGCATACTGGGGGAGACGATCAGGTGAGCTGTTTGACAGAGAGACTCAGCAAGAAGGCGCTAATAAGAAAGTTGCTGATTCGACTATGGCATCTGCTAGTGGCTTAAGGCGTGGCCTCTTGGACTACCGATGAAAGGGCACGCGTGTTCTGTTGCCGATCGCTGAAGACGAGCGTCGGTTCTCCTTGTCCATCCAGACTCAAGACCAATCGCGTGTTCCCATCGATGTCCCGAATCGCTAAGCCGGACTCCTTGGACAACCCCAACCAGACCTTTCGAGTTTCGTGTTGATCCAAGAGGGCAAGGTACGGCTCCCCATCGGCGGAAAAAGCCAGCAGCGCGCGCATTCTTCCCTGCGCATCCACCAAGCGAAACTCTTCAGCCGTGCTGACGGAAGGAAATCGCATCTCCGCCAGGACGTTCTTTTCGGCAAAGAGAAGCGGTGACAGTATTCCCCCGAGAATCCCCGCCATAATGCTGATGAAGAGATATGTCTTGTAGTGTGTGATCATCATGAACCCTCCCATGACCTTCGCAGGCAGCTCCGTGTAGTTAGACCCTTAGAGTAATGCAAGCCTCTTGCCCGCGGAAGGCATCCCGAAGCGCCTACGTATGCTGTGTCATAAACCATCCGCCGATCGACAAGCGAGCACGATCGCCGCAGACATGATCGACCCGGCACACTCGGTGGAATCGCGGAACGGTAAATAATACCAACGATCCTGGCTTAGGAAGAATGCAGTGCGTTACGGAGAGGTCGCGCGGCTGATGTGCCGATGGCTGCGGCGCCGATGAAGAGTAAATGATAAGTTCGCCGCCCCAATCCGGCTGCCATTCCTCATGGACATACGCCACGACCGCGATACGCCGCAGGGGCGGCTTCTGTGTGCCGGCCGCCAACGATTGCTGGACGGTATCGTCATGCGTCAATAAGGCGTCGCCTGCGCCGTACGAATAATAATTGAAGTTCATATGACGTCCGACAATATCGGGAAAGGACTCCATGTATCGCATGATGCAGGACAAAGACAGCCGTTGAAGAAACAGCCCCGCCTCTGCCTGCGCGATCTCGCCCTTCTTCCAGTTCCCGCAGTTCGGAAAATCACGAGAGACCTGCGGCATCTCCTTGAGCGACATCCACTTCGTGCGATCCATGCCATCCCGGATGGCCTTCCGCTCCGCCTCCGTCCAGAAATTTTCTATGACCAGGACAGGATCATCATGGAAGGAAAACGCCTGATCGTTGAAGTCACGCAGAGTGATGTTCATAGGACCTTCGCTGTTGTGAAAAGCTGTTCTAGTGGTCTCTTTATTATTGTTGCAGTTCATCTTGGCGCCTGTCTAGCCGGGCTCGGACCTAGCCCTGGACCTTCTTCCTTTCGCAGGGCCTTGCCATCCTCAACTCTTTCAGCCGGCGAGCACAACCGCACGTTCCGCGCCGTGCGTCATCTAAAAAGCGTGACGCTCAAAAAGCAAGAGACAAGGTAATCCTATTGTCCGTATGTACATTTCTGCGCTGTATTGCGTGCACGGTTCATGCATTATCTTCAGACTGCCCTTGCTGTGTCCGGACCGGCAAGGGTTCGTTGCCGGCGAGATGGCGAGACAGATTGACGTTGTCCATCGGAGGCGCCGCATGAATGCGATGAACAGGGTGCTAATCGTCGATGACAATGACGCGACTCGGCTCGCTCTTAGTTCTTGTTTAGTCTCTTGCGGTTATGAAACGATCGAAGCGGCCGATGGGATGGAAGCGTTACTCCGATTGCAGACCGGCGCGTATGCTCTTGTCATTACCGACTATCGAATGCCTGGATTGAGCGGCATCGAACTGATACAGATCGTGAGGAGGAAATGGAAGATACCTGTCCTTCTCATTTCCGGGCATCTCACTGAAACAGAGGAACAAGTCGCCATCTTGAGCGATGCCCGCGTACTCCGTAAGCCGATTGACCGAGACGCGCTTCTTCCCATCGTGAAACTGGCAGTCCAGCAAGGCAATATCAACGATCGATAAGTCTTCACTGATCCCACCATTCACTGTCCCACTGTTCTTCTTAGCCGGGAAGACCGCCCTGCCGCGACGGCTGTGGAAAATACACCGTCTGTTCCTCGATTACTATGAATGACCGAATCTTCGATATGTCCGCAATTGAGGCAACGCAGGCCTTCGAATCCTAGACTCGATCCCTTGTCGTCGAGAAATTCTTCAACCACCACGGCTCCGCCGCAACGTGTACAGGACATTCATCACCTCCTAATAAATCACTGGAAGCTAGTCGATAAACGTTCGCGACTATTATCTCGGGTCGCTGTCTCCTTGCGCGAAGGGCCGTGATTCGCCCTCCATGGGCGGCAACGACCGAGTGTGCTCGGTCCCAGGATTGATGATCACGGGAAATTTGAGTTGGTCGGGCACAAGGACGACCTTGGAATTCGGACTATCGTAGAGCTTGTAGCGAAGGTATTCCGGGGTCAAGGTCTTCGTAATCTTCTCCTGGGCTCTGGCTTGTCCCTCCGCCCGTATCTGCATTCCTTGTGCCTCCCCTTCGGATCGGATGCGAATGGCATCTCCTTCGCCTCGAGCGCGGCGGCGTGCGATTTCGGCATCCTTTTCGGCAATGATCAATTCGAATTCTTTTTGTTCCTTCTGCTGTTCTTTGGCCTGCTTCTGTTCGATCGCTCCCAAGACGATTTGCGGAAAATCGACATCGGCGAGCGCGATGCTCTGAATATCCAGATGGCGGCCTTTGAGTTTCTCGACCACCACGCCTTGAACCTTATTGGCGATCTCCACGCTTTTTTCGGGAACGGTCACCATTGGATAACCGGACACGACACTGCGGACGGCGGCCATAAATTCAGGCCTGACAATTCGCGCGTAGAAATCGGCGCCGACTTCTTGCGCGAGAAAATGAATTTCCTCCGCTATCGGCCTCAAAATAACGACCGCCTTGATATTCACCTGTAAATCGTCGGCGCTGAGCGCATCGACAGTTTCGGTATAGCTTTGCCATCTCACGTCATACACGTACACATCGTTCCACGGCGCCCGCCAGTAGAACCCGTTCTTTAACGGCTGAGACGAAAGCCCTTCCGTGAGAGGATGCCATCGCAGGCCCCGCTGACCGGGCTGTACCGTGCTTCCACATGCTGCCGTCAGCAGGAATACGCCAATCAGAATACAAGGGGTCACATGATGTCGCATGGTCCTTCCTCCTCAATCTTAATGCTCGGCAATTATGAATCAGGCGGCGGGGCGTTCATCCGAGGCGCTCGATGCCCGCGGGCCAGTTCCAGATGCATGTAGGCTGAACGCTCATGCTCAATGGCGGCATCTTCGTATGACTGAGCCAATAGACGCGTACCGGCCACCCATTCGGATTCTGCCCCGAAGAGTCGCTCATAGATCAGGAGGCGCGCGTAGAGCTCTTGTGACTTTTGCCGATGCCGAGCGGCCTCACGGCTATAATATTCAGCGATGCGCCATTGATCTTGTGACGGATCCAAACTCGACAGATCTAATGGAGGGCCGACGCCCACACAGCTCCATAGCATCAGACTCCACAGAAGCATGGACCATGTTCTGCGCCGTTTCATGATCGTCCTGCATGATGCGCACGATGCGTTCCATAATCTTTGTACCGCTTCTGTTAACGACACGCCGTCGGTTTTCGCAGCATTACTTCGTAATCCCAAGGGAGCGCCGACAGTTCGATCTGTTGCCGTTCACGTAAACGGTTCAAGGCTCCAAACAGTTCACGCCATCGGCGTTCCGGAACCGCCTCGGCGAGGGACGTGAACGTCAATTTTGGATGCTCGCGGAGTATGGCGAGAATTTGGCTCTCGATCTCTTCACCAACGCCTATCTGGTCGACCATTGCCATACTGCCTCCTCCTGCCTCCTTGGGCTATTGACGTGAGAAAAGCGCCTATATGCAGTACCATGCAACTATGCAAACCTTAGTCCCAATCCCTTGGACTCAGTACGATGAAATCTCCGCGAACGCGCCAAGGGCATGTGCCTTGCTTTACTTAAACTTACGCTTGGGCCAAGGTGGGAGAGTCTCAGTGATCACTTGACGGATAAAAGCGGCGCTCATACGGTACATCATCAGATGACAACGTATCCCTCACGGTACTCCTCACGCCGGAATCCTACGGCTTGGAAATTCGCATCATATGGATTGACCACGCTCTTCGTCCTCTTACCGATGGGGCTGTTGACCGCCATCGAAAACGCCTCCGCGCAGACAAGTACGCCAAGTATGATTGGTCCACGGCAGGCCAACGATGCTTCCAGCAGCGCGTATGGCATGACCAATCCGGTGACGAGCAGCCTACAAGGCACAGAAGAGTTGGAGAATCGTTTGCGTGAGCAGCAGCACCGGTTTCAGACCAATGCTCATCACCGGCAGCTCAGGCCTAAAAGACCGGAACCCGGAGAGGTCGAGGTGACACGGGAGGACGACGTGATGATTCTTTCGGATCCATTGAGAAACACGCTGAGAAGCATCCTTCCACGGGACCGATAGTCGGCTACCTCAAAGGATTCCATGATGAGCAGCGCATGCCGCCTAACTCCTTCCTTCAGGACCTTTCGCTCAGTGCGCATGGTGCGGTAGCGCTCGGCAATTAACTTTTGGCCTTCTTCTCTCATTATTTTTCTTGCAACCAGTATCGTCACCATGGCATTTCGCTTTCGCTTGCTGACTATCTACGCACGATTCTATAGAGTAGAGTGCTTTCCAAATCCATCACGCGCTTAAGAATCGATGTATGATCGATGTATGGATGTATGATTGATAGCTCCTCGTCCCAATGGCGAATAGCCACTATAAATGCAGTGCCTATCTACACCCATTGCTACGTGCCGGAGTGCGGATGGTGTACTCCGCACATTGTCCGCAGGTCGGACACCTTGCCGGCGAATAGGAGGAACGGTGCGATGACCTTGTCGCACTAAGTGTGTATGGTTCGCGCCTCTCTCAAGAATCCCTTCGCGGTCGTCGCCATCAGCTTGATCGTCATTATCCTCGGCGTCGTGTCGTACCAGAAGATGGTCGTCGACATTTTTCCCGAGATCAACATCCCGGTCGTCGCCGTCGCCACGTTCTATAAGGGCATGGGGCCGTCGGAAATCGAAGGCGCGATCACGCTGCGATTGGAGCAAGCCTTTCTGCAGGCGTCGTACATTGAACACATCGAATCGCGCTCCCTGCCGGGCGTGAGCCTCATTAAGATTTATTTTCAGCCCTCGTACGATGTCAACGCCGGTCTGGCTGAAATCACCAGCCTGACCTATGCCAACCTGCGCTATCTGCCGCAAGGCGTCTTTCCCCCGATCATCATCAAATTTGGGGCGGGCAATTTGCCCATCGCCATTCAAACCACGAGCAGCGAGACGCTGGGCGAAAAAGAAGTGCGTGACCTGGCCTATTTTACGGTTCGCCCGCAACTGGGCAACGTCCCCGGCATCATGTATCCCACGACCTTCGGCGGCACCGTCCGCCAAATCACCGTCTTCCTCGATCCGCAACGCATGCTAGCCCGAGGGGTCTCGACGCATGAGATCGTGAATGCCGTCAACGCCCAAAGCGTCCTGTTGCCCGCCGGCGACGTCAAGATCGGGGACTTCGACTACAACGTCTATACCAACAGCATGATCAAGGTCGTGGATCAGATGAACCAGATTCCGATCTCGGTCGTGAACGGCGTGCCGGTCTTTCTCGGCGATGTCGGCCGGGCGGTCGATTCCACGATGGTGCAGGTCAACATCGTGAACATCAACGGCCGGCGCGCCGTCTATCTGCCGATTATGAAACAAGCCGGGGCGAACACGCTCGAAGTCATCGACGGCATCAAAGACATCATTCCGAAATTGATGGGCCTTCCCAAGGATGTGCTGGTCAAACTACTGTTCGATCAGTCCTTGTACATCCGCCAGTCGATTCAGACGTTGGAGCACGAGGGTCTTCTGGGCGGTGGGCTCGCCTGTCTCATGGTATTGCTGTTCCTGGGCAGCCTGCGCTCAACACTGATCATCGTACTCGCCATTCCCCTGTCCGTCACCGCCGCGTTTATCGGTCTTTATTTCACGGGCCATAGCGTGAATATCATGACGCTCGGCGGATTGGCGCTCGCCGTCGGACGCCTCGTGGATGACGCCATCGTCGTCGTGGAAAACTTTCATCGGCATATGGAGATGGGAAAATCCTCCATGCAGGCCGCCGGCGATGCGGTCAGCGAGGTGGCGATGCCGATGTTCGTCATCACCATTACCGTCTTCCTCGTCTTTTTGCCCATCGCCTTTTTCACCGGTATCATCAAATTCTTGTTCGTCCCCCTCGCGCTGTCCGTCGCCTATGCGATGATGGCCTCGTATGTCGTGGCGCTGACGGTCGCCCCCGTCGCCATGGAACGACTGCTGCGCGGCAGCGGGCATGCGCGCAAGGACCCGCCCGCTGGTCACGGCCGATCTTCCCATCCTCCGCAGAACCGCCTCATCGAGGTCTGGAATCGGCTCGAAATTTTCGATCCCTTCGTCGAACGGTATATCCACACGCTTCGATGGTGCCTGCGTCATAAAGCGCTGGTAGTCATCGTCGTCGCGGTCACCTTTATCGGATCGCTGTTCATGACGCCGTTCTTGGCCACCGAGTTCTTTCCCAAGGTCGATGCCGGTCAATTCGTGTTGAATGTGTCCGCGCCGGAGGGGATGCGCATCGAAAAGACCGAAGCGATCGTCAAGAAAATCGAGGAGCTGATCCGCCGGCACATCCCGGCGTCTGATCTAGAACAAATCGTCGCGAACATCGGGGTGCCGCAAGGCTGGATGGTCCTCTATTCACCGGTCAATGGACCCCATCAGGCCTTCCTGCTCGTGAGCTTGACGCGGGAGCATACGGTCCACACCGATGACATCATCAGGGAATTGCGGCCGGCGCTCGCGCGCGACTTCGGCGGATTGAAGTTTTCCTTTCAGACCGGCGGCATCGTCAGCGACGTGATCAACGCGGGACTGTCCGCGCCGATCGACATTAAAGTCAGCGGACCGACATTGACCGATTTGGTCGAACCGGCCAATCAGATCAGGGACAAGGTCGCCCGCATTCCCGGCACGGCGGACGTGCAAGTGCGTCAGGGGATGGACTATCCCGAAATCCATTTGGACATCAACCGCACCAAGGCCGCCTATGTCGGACTGAATGAGCATCAAGTCGTCACGGACCTCATCACGGGATTGAGCTCGAACGTCACGTTGAATCCCGGCTACTGGATCGACCCGCGGACGAACAATGCCTACTTTGTCGTCACGCAATTTCCGGAACAGCTCCTCATCGCCTTCGACGACTTTCTGAATATGCCGCTGGTCGGCAAGCGGATCGAGCATCACCCGAGCGCCAGCATCGTCGGCATGTTGGAGCGGGGCAGTTCGTTGGCCCTGCAGCAAACGCCGTTTGCCGAGCGCCCGCATCTCCCCGGCGTGTCGTCGAATGGCCATGGCGCGCCCGTGCTGCTCCGGGACATTGCCGACGTGACGCGCAGCACCGGCCCGGAAGTCGTGGAGCATTACAATCTGCAGCGCACGATTGACGTCCTCGTCAGCGTGCCGGGCAACGATTTGGGACGGATCGCGCGCGAGATCGAGCAGATCCTCTCGAACTTTCCGCTCCCGAAAGATGTGAAGCTGTCCTTCAAGGGTGAAGTGGACAGCATGCGCGCGGCGCTGGCCGGATTCGGCGGGACACTGCCGCTGGCGATGGTGCTGATCTATCTCGTCATGGTGGGACTGTTTCGATCGTACCTGGATCCGCTCGTCGTGATGTTCGCCGTGCCGTTAGGGTTCATCGGCGTCATTTGGATGTTGTTACTGACCCACACGTCGGTCAACGTCGAGTCGCTGATCGGCACGCTCATGATGATCGGCATCGTCGTCTCGAACAGCGTCCTCTTGGTCGATTTCGCGAATAACCGCTTACGGGAAGGCCTCCCGCTCGAAGACGCGGTGGTCGAAGCGGGGCGTTTGCGGATTCGCCCCATTCTCATGACATCCCTCGCGACCATTATGGGACTGGCCCCGATGGCCTTGGGGATCGGAGAAGGCAGCGAGGCGAACATGCCGCTGGCGCGCGCCGTCATCGGCGGTCTCACCGTCTCGACCTTCATGACGTTGCTGTTTATTCCCGTCCTGCATGTCATCGCGCGCCGCCGTTCTGCGCCGTCTGTTGCGCCGGCAGGTGGAAGGTCCGGCGCGGGAGATCACTCTGAGAACCCGGCATGAGATGTATGGAACCCGGCCTGGTCAATACAGCAAGATCGTAAGGAGAATAGCCGAATGAAGACACTGTCATCTCTGGTGGACGAAGGGAGCGAGGACATGTCGAAGAAGAAGCTCATTCTCATCGGGATGGGCGTCATGCTGCTGTTTATCGTCGGCCTGTTGGTCTGGCAGGGACAGCATCAAACCACCTCGTCTCGTCCGACTGAAGGCCATACGGCCGGCGACACCGGTGCGGCTGTCCAGGTCATGAAACCGCAGCGCCGAGATATGAAGCTGAATTTATCCGTCCCCGGCAATGTCTCCCCGCTCTATCAGGCGACGCTGTACGGGAAGGTATCCGGGTATTTGAAATGGGTCGGCTTCGACAAAGGCGACACAGTCAAAAAAGGTCAACTCTTAGCCGTGATCGATGCACCGGAGGTAGAGGACCGCTACCAGCAGGCTCAAGCCGACTACGCCATGAAGAAAATCACCGCCGAGCGGCTTCAGAATGTCTGGAAGGAAAACAAAGACGTCATCGCGAAACAGGATGTCGATTTAGCGGAAGCCGCAGCGCTCGGGGCGAAACACATGCGCGATAGCCAACGCACCTTGTTGGAATATACAAAGGTCTACGCGCCGTTCAACGGCACCATTACCGCGCGGTTTGCGGACCCCGGCGCCTTGATCCAGTCCGCGACGGGATCGTCCACGGGGGCGGTCCCCCTCTTTACCATTATGGATATGGAAACGGTGCGGGTCTATGTGAGCGTGCCGCAAGAAATGGCGTACATGGCCAAGGCCGGCGTCCCGGCGGCGCTGAGCATCGGCGAGGTCCGAGATCGGACGTTCACGGGCTCCATCACCCGCACCACTGAGGCGTTGGATCCTGCGACCCGCACTCTGCTGGTCGAAATCGATCTGCCGAATGCGGAACATGAATTGCAGCCCGGTACCTTCGTCAATGTGACGCTGTCACTGCGACAGCACGAGAACGCGTTGGCCGTGCCTCCGGCGGCCATTGTGTCGGGCGGCGACCGAGAGTCCAAATTCGTCTTCGTGGTGCAGGATAACACCGCCCATCGCACCGCCATTAAAACCGGCATTGACGACGGGCTCTGGATCGAGATCGTTGAGGGACTTACCGGAAATGAAGACATCGTCGTGGTGGGCAAAGCGGGACTGAACGACGGCCAACCGGTCCAGGCCTCGGCCTATAACCTACCGACCGGCAAGCCGGCTCGACAAAAGACGTAGTGGTCTGGCGCGAAGGAACGATGAAAGGCACGCCATGAAGGACGTGGAGGAGTGGATATGCGGCGATACATAATGCTTGCGGCGCTCTCAATGTGGCTCTGTGCGGATGCCGCCTTCGCGATTGATCCGGCCGGCACGCCGGGGCCTGCGCTGACGCTGACGGACGCGATCCGGACCGGGCTCGATCGCCATCCGTCGCTCGACCAAAGCCGGTACGCCTCTCAAGCGGCGCAGGCCATCACGAAGCAAATCAAAGGCGACCGACTTCCGTGGCTCGAAGCGTCCATTGCCGAGTCCAGCGGCTCGCTTCGCATCGTCACTACGGACGGCCGCACGATTCATGATCGCGGCGGCCATGGGTTCGATCCGGGCGGCGCGCTGCCGCACCATAATCAAAACATGCTCACGGGCGGCCTGCTCGTCAATCAGCTCATCACGGATTTTGGATACACCGCCCACCGCATCCTCGCCGGCCAAGCGACGGAGGGCGCATCGGAAAAGGCGCGTCTCACCAAGAAAGCGCTCGTCATTCTCAACGTTCAAAAAGCGTACTTGAGCTGCTTGCTGCAACAACATCTGATTAACGTGACCGAAGCCACCCTCAAGCGCCGCCGTGCCGTCCGTGACCAAGTCGAGTCCCTGTACAAGCATCAACTCAAGTCGAAAGTGGATCTGGATCTCATTCGAGTCGAGACCTCCAATGCCGAGTTGGCGCTGATCAGAGCGCAGAACGATCTCAAGACCAATATGGCCGTGTTGAACAATGCCATGGGAGTCCAAGGTCCTGAGCGTTACGAACTGCAAGCCATTGCGATTGCGACGTCCTCCCCGCCCGATATCGACACGCTCGTGACCGATGGTCTGCAGAACCGGCCGGAACTGCTGGGCGCCCGGGATAAGATCCAAGCATCTGAAGAACTCCTCAAGGCCGTCAAAGCGCTCCACTTCGGCTCCGTGTCCGCGGTGGGTTCGCTCGGCGTGACGAAGTTCTGGGATGCGTACGACAACGGTATCCGTAATAACGAGGTGGCGCCATTCTGGGGCGTCGGTGCCACCGCCCGCCTTCCCTTGTTCACGGGATTTAAGATTCACAACCAGGTCGCCGAAGCCGGGCATGCCCGGGGGGCAGCCGAGTATGAACGGCAGGATTTGGCCAACGAGGTCATCTTACAAATCATGCGAGCGTACCTAACGCAAACGACCAATGCCCAACAAATTGCCTTGGAACAAGAGCGCGTCTCGTATGCGCTGGAAGCGCTCGGATTGGCGCAGGAACGATACCGCATCGGATTAAGTCCGATCCTCGATGTGATTCGCGCCACGGCGGTCGCTTTCGAGGCCGAATCCAGATTGGCGGAAGCGCAGTACATCTATAAGACGAGTGAAGTAGTTCTGTCCTATGCCACAGGCCAAGACTACAAACGTTACTAATCACGATGCTGAAAACGGCATCTCACTTCGTTCTCGGGTCGGCAAAGTCCTCAACGTAGCCCAGGGGCTACGCCTCCGGCTTTGCCTCCCCTGCGGCCTTGCGAACTGCCGTTTTGAGCATCGTTGTACGGGCTGGACTCAAGGGGCATGAAATGATCGGACATCTACTAGTTATCATTCTCCTTCTCTACTCAATGGTTCCAAATACCGTGCGAGCCGAAAATCTATCGAGTCCCGGCGAGGCGAAGACGCAGGGCGGGTCCTTGAGTTTTGAGGAGGCGGTGCGTCGGGGGCTGGTCCGGCATCCGCTGATCAGGATTTCGGAGCATGAGGTGTTGGCGATTGAGGCCGGCACGAAGCAGCTTGAGGCGGCGAATTATCCGCGTGTCACGGGAGTCTTTGCAAATTCGGCCGGGGACACGCGCGTGCTGGCGAACCTCGGCATTTCCGGGTCTCTGCCCAAGCCGACGAATTATCTGACGACGCCCGGCCTTCGCGTCGATCTGCTGGTGACGGATTTCGGTCATACGGCGCATAAGATTCTGGCGAATAAAGCGGTAGCGGCTTCCGCGCAAAAGAATGTCCTCACCACGAAAGCGGTGGTGATTCTCAATATTGAACAGGCCTATTTGAATTGCCTCAAGCAACAGCGATTCGTCGATATCGCCCGTGAAGTGTTAAAAGAGCGGGAATTGATTCGCGCGCAAACAGAATCGCTGTATCGCAATCAGCTACGCTCGAAGCTGGATGTCGATTTCGCGTCGGTCGAAGCGAGTCGCGCGGAGCTGGCCGTGATCAAATCCCAGAACGAATTGAAGACCGCCTTCGCCGATCTCGACTATGCGATGGGACAGCAAGGTCCGCACGAATATGCGTTGACCACCGTTCCGCTTGCGATCAAGCCTCTGCCCCCGCTTACGGAACTCTTTGAGCAAGCCTTACTCAAGCGCCCAGAATTGCTGGGAAGCGCGGATCGCCTTCACGCCACGGAAGAAGCCTTGAAGGCCGCTCGGGCGCTGAACTTCGGCAGCGTCACTGCAATCGGGACCGGCGCATACACCTGGTGGGGGCATGAGGAGCGTCCATCGGGAAAAGAAGTCGGCAATCCCGGCGCGCAACTGGGCTGGTGGGGCGCCGCAGGAACCAGTTCCTTTCCCATCTATACCGGCGGGCGCATCCAAGGGCAGATCGAAGAAGCCGAAGCGCGCAAAGGCGAAATGGCGGCCAATGCCCGCATGATCGCGAACGATGTCATCTTGCAAGTAGCGCGCGCCTATCTCAGCCAGACTACGGCGGCGCAGCAAATCACCGTAGATGAAGAACGCGTGGCTCAATCCCGTGACGCGCTGACATTGGCGCGGGAGCGCTACAAGAATAGCCTCGGATCCATCCTCGACGTGACGACCGCCACGATGAATCTGCTCCAGGCCGAAGTCGGGCTTGCCGAATCGCAATACAACTATCGGCTCAGCGAAGCGGCCGTCGCGTACGCCACGGGAACAGCCTATGCGCGTTTCTAATTACTCGCACCGAATCGTCACGGTCCTCGTCGTCGCTGGACTCATGGTTCAGGGATCTCCGGACTGGATTGCGTCGGCGCAAGCGCAGGATAGACCCGATGCCTTGCCCTCGCCATCTCGAACTCCAGTAGAAATTCCAAAAGCCAAGGGAGCCTACCTGGGCTACCGGACGGCGGTGACCATTGCGGTGGAGCAGCACCCGTTGTTGAAGAAATCCCAGGAGACGTCGTGGTCGGCGCAGGCCTCCGCGGAACAGGCCAAGGCGAGGTACTATCCGCAAATCGACGCCTATGCGATCCAGACCGGCGGCACGATCCGTCCGCTCAGCGGATTTAATATCGCGGGCGCGCAAAATAAGCCGACCTCCTATGTGGAGAATGCGGGGCTCCGCGCCGATCAGCTGATTTACGATTTCGGCCAAACAGGCCATACGCTGCTGGCTGAGCGGGCGAACCATGAAGCGACGGAAAAAGATCTCCTGACGAATAAGGCGTTGGTCATCTTGCGCGTCCAGCAGGCCTACCTGCACTGTTTGCGCATGACGCGTCTGATACAGATTGCCGAGGCGACGGTGCGGGAGCGCGGCATTCTACGCGATCAAATCAAGGTCATGTATGAACAGCAATTAAAATCGAAGCTTGATCTCGATTTCATCTCCATCGAGCTGAAAACCTCCGAAGTGCAATTCATTCAGGTCAAGAACGAATTGCGGGCGGCCTTCGCGGAATTGAACCATGCGATGGGCGTTCGTGGGCCTGAAGACTATACGCTTGAAGAGGTGACTGCCGCCCCGACGCCGGCGGCGACCCTCGAGTCGCTCATTCAGCATGGGTTGGAAGATCGGCCGGAGCTGATGGGGAGTTCAAATCGAATTCGAGCGGCGGACGAGCAGTACCATGCGGCGAGGGCGATCAACTTCCCGACGATTTCGGCCACCGGCATGACCGGGGTCATTCATTTCAGCGATGCGCCGACCAATCAATATGGCGGCGCGCACGATGGGTTCACCCAGCTGTGGTGGGGCGCGGCGGCGGTCGTCTCCGTCCCGCTCTTCACCGGCTTTTTGATTGAAAACCGAGTCGCGGAAGCGCTGCAGCAGAAATACAAGGAAGAGCAGCGCAAACTCGACCTGGCCAACAAGGTGGCGCTCGAAATTACCGACTCCTATTTCGGATTGCAAACCGCGCAACAGCAAATCAAGGTCGCCGAGAAAGAAGCCGAATCAGCCAGAAGCGCGTTGACGCTCGCCAAGGAACGCTATCGATTGGCCCTCTCGTCGATCGTGGAGGTGACGACGGCGACCACCGAGCTGCTGTCGGCAGAGGTGCGGCTGGCCGAATCGCGCTATGCGGTGCACGCCAACAGTATGGCCGTCGCCTATGCGATCGGCAAAGGATACCGTGAGTTTTAGCAGAGCGGTCATGAACCCGTTCATCGTTGCATTTCGTTGTTCGGCTTTTTAGGATGATGTTGACAGGAGCGTGAGATCGCCATGTGGCATCGGATTGTCCGGTTTTTTAATAACCTGCCGATCGAGCGCAAGCTGCTTTTGACCTCCGTCATTCCGCTCATCGCCCTGGTGCTCTCCAGTGTCCTGACGTATCGCGGTGTCCGCACCTTTGCTGACGATGAGGATCAGCTCAATCGCGTTTATCTGACGCAACGGACCGCTTCGGAATATATGCGATTGATTCTGGAACTCAACTCAGGCTTCCGTGGGTATGTGATGACCCGGCAGGATGGATTTCTCGAACCATACCGCGTCGCCCATGACCATATCACGAGCGTGGGAGATCAACTGGAGGAGTTAGTGCGCGATCATCCTCCGCAGTTAGGCGCCGTGCATGACGCTCAACGCCTGGTCAGGACGCTCATGCGCGAAAAGGACGGTTTGATTCTGTCTGCAAAAAAAGGGCAGTCGGCTGAAGCCATCCATTATGTGGAAGAGGGCCGCGGGCGGGCCATCATGCTGCAGATCCGTGAGCAGATGAACCGCTTCGATCATCTGGAGCAGGCCACGCTGAATGATGCGTTGACGAACATCGCCGAAGCACGCACCTCCATGACGAGCAATATTCTCGGTGGCATCATTCTCGCTCTAGCCTTAATGATGTTCGCGTTGCACTTGATCGCCCGTTCGATTACCGCGCCGTTGGTGACGCTCGCAAAATCGGTGCGGTCGTCGGCCGGACTCTCGCCTCCCAAAGTGACGGTCCTGGATCGTCGGGATGAATTGGGAGAACTCACGCGGGTCATGAGCGCGATGAGTGAACAGGTCCGCACCGACGTCCTGAAACTGCAGCAGTCGGAGGCCGATCTGCTCAGCCTCAACCACGATCTCGCCTCGTCGGAATCCAAATACCGGAGCCTCGTCGATCACGCGCCGTTCGGCATTTTTACGACCAACGGCATGGCGATCACGTTCAGCAACCGTTACAATCGCATTCTGGCGGGTCTGGACCCGAGTCAGGACGGTGATCCGGAAACGTTTCGGCAACGGATTCATCCCGAAGACCGCGACCGCGTGTTAAGTGAATTTGCGCAAGCCGTCGAGGAGAACAAGCCGTATGAAACGATCTTCCGGTTTCTGCATCACGAAGGCACCGTGCGCAAAATCCTGAGCCGGCGCATCCCCATCAAGGACGAACAGGGCCGCCTCATCATGTATCAAGGATTCAATATCGATATCACCGCATTGGATCAGATGCAGACGCAACTCAGCCGTGCGGAACGGCTGGCGACACTCGGCCAGGTTGCGGCGGGCATTGCCCATGAAATCCGCAATCCGCTTGTCGGCATCGGATCGACAGCCGCCCTGCTGCGCGACGATGTCGAACCCACCGACCCACGGAGGGCCGATCTCGATGTCATTTTGAACGAGACCAGACGGCTGGACCGCATCGTCAATCAGATTATCGATTATGCGCGCCCCCGGGAACTGGCGCCCGTCGTCTTCAACCTCGTAGACATCTTACAAGAGGTGCTGAAATTATCGGATGCGTCGATTGCCGCCAAGGGCATTACCGTCAAGACCGCGCTGCATCCCATGCTGCCGGCGCTTCAGGCGGATCGAGATCAACTGAAACAAGTCTTGCTCAACGTGGTGCAGAACGCCGTTGAAGCCATGGGCGCTCAAGGGACGCTCAGCATCGCGGCCTTTGAATCCAGGCGCGCTGCCGAACAAGGCGTGACCCTCACCATGGCCGACACGGGCGCCGGCATCTCCGCCCACGATCTTCCCCACGTGTTTCAGCCGTTTTTCACGACCGGGAAATACAAAGGCACCGGGTTGGGATTAGCCATCTGTCGCAATATTATCGATGCGCACGCAGGCGATATCCAGCTCACGAGTCAACCGGGACAGGGCACCACGGTGCGAATGTGGCTGCCCGTGCGCCAGCAACCCCGTCTTGCGACATTTTCATAGGAGACTATGCGCGCGACCATTTTCGTGACAGACGATGAACCGGCCATTCGATCCGCAGTGGTCAAACGACTCTCGCGCCGTCAGCATCTGGTGACGGGGTTCGATTCGGGCGACGCGCTGATCACCGCGCTCGACCATGACATTCCGGATCTTATTCTGCTGGATTTAAAAATGCCCGGACTCTCGGGCCTCGACACGCTGAAAGCCATCCATCCCAAGTGTCCCCAATCGCTCGTCATCATGTTGACCGCGTATGGCACGGTGCAAGACGCGGTGGAGGCCATGAAGTTAGGCGCCTATGACTTCGTCATCAAAACAGTGGATCTCGAAGGTCTCGACCAAGTGATCGAGCGGGCCCTCGAACTGCTGGCTCTGCGTCAACGGGTCTCCTATCAAGCGGAGCGCGAAGGCGATCAGTACGCGATGGATAACCTGATCGCCGAAAGCGCGGCCATGCAACATCTCGTCGCGCAGATTCGGGAGGTGGCGCACAATCCCAAGAGCAATGTGCTGCTTCTCGGCGAGACCGGCACGGGAAAGGAGTTCATTGCGCGCGTGCTGCATCACAACGGCAATCGAGCCTCCGCTCCGTTCGTCGGGGTCAATTGCACGGCCATTCCACGGGAATTATTTGAAAGCGAACTGTTCGGCCATGAACGGGGCGCCTTTACCGGCGCCCATCAGCGTAAGCCCGGCCTCTTCGATCGCGCCGAAGGCGGCACGCTCTTTCTCGACGAGATCGGCGATCTGGACCTGGGCATGCAAGCGAAGATGCTGCGCGTCCTGCAGGAGCGCACCTTTCGGCGAGTCGGTGGAACGGAGGACATTGCCGTGGACTTCCGCTTGATCGCCGCGACGAATCGAGACCTCAGAAAAGAAGTCACGCGCGGGGCGTTTCGTGAAGACTTATACTTCCGGCTCAATGTCGTGACGTTTGAGCTGCCGCCGCTGCGCAAGCGCGTTGAGGACATTCTGCCGCTCTCGATGCGCGCCCTCGTCCATTACGGGCAGGAATTCGGAAAGGAAGTCACCGAGATCGATGCGGACGCGCGGGCCATTCTGGAGCGATACGCCTATCCCGGCAATATCCGCGAACTGCAAAATATCATCGAACGCGCGATGATTTTCTGCCATGGGCGAACATTGACCGCCAGCTACCTGCCACGGGAGCTCCATGAAGCGGCGACGCATACGGCCGTGGCGGTGCCGCAAGGCGACCATCAGATGGTTCGCGTCGAAATGGTCATCGGAAAACAAACACTGGCGGACGTGGACACCGCGATTATTGAAGAAGTCCTGCGCGTAGCTGGGTACAACAAAAGCCTGGCCTCCAAACACTTGGGCCTGACCCGTTTTGCCTTGGACCGCCGATTGAAAAAAATCGGCGATGAGTAGCCGAATCGGCCGGATCGTTCCCGTCCATCACGTCAATCCTTGCCCGTTCCGTTGACTCGCATTATCTAGCGGGCTCTCTATACCGAGAGCTTCATTTTTCAAAGTTTACACATTCGTAGCATTCCAGTGATCCCGCCATAACACGCGGCCGGTATCCTCTTCGTGACGACGGATATAACGGAGAACCAACGTAACCCCAACCAGGGAGGATCTATGGTCACAGCGATGTCATTGATGAAACGGGACCTTGCAAAAGTGGCGCATTCGGCCACCGTCTTGGATGCCGCCAAGATGATGCGTGAGCGGAAAATCGGCAGCGTATTCATTGAGCAAAATGAACGCATCGTCGGCATCGTAACGGAGGCGGATATCGTCCGACGGGCGGTCGGGATCGGCCACATGCCGGGCTTCATCGCCGTCTCCACGATCATGAGCAGCCCGGTCATCGGCATCGACGGCAGGCGCCCCATTACGGAAGCCGCCGATTTGATGGAACGCAGTCAGACCCGGCATCTCGCGGTGATGCAATCCGGCGACATCGTCGGCGTGCTGTCCGTCCGTGACTTGCTCCATCCAGTCTCCATTGACGAGTTTTGAACCATGGTCAATTCGATGCGTCTCTCCTCCGTGCAACCGTTGATCAACCGAGCGGCAGGTGTCGATATGACCACCTGGTGGATCAAGGGGATTAAATTTGTCCTCAGCTTCCTGATCCTGACCATTCTTCTGGCGCTCACCGGCGGCGTCATCAAGACGCTCCTAGACCTGACGCTGCTGCTTCACAATCCCGTAGAGGTAGCGCTCCGGCAGATCATCATCGATACCTTGATTCTCTTGGCCGTCGTGGAAGTGTTCAAGACGACGCTCACCTATTTTTCAGAGGGACGGGTCAAAGTCACTTTTATTGTCGACACCATTTTGGTTGTCATGCTCACCGAGGTGATTTCCGAATGGTTTAAGGGAGTACATGTCGAGCAATTTGCCGTTTTAGGTGTCATCCTCCTCGCCCTTGCCACGATTCGAGTGTTGGCCGTCCGATTTTCACCGACGCACGGGGAGATCGCAGCCGATGTCCTCTAGGAGCCTGTCCGAGTAATGCCATTCTGCTGCGGCAAACGATCTGCAGGCATCTGCGTCGTTCTCGGATCGAAAACAATCCTCAACGTATTCCAGCGAATACGCCTCCGGTTTTTTCGAGCCTGCGGCCTCGCATCTGCCGGCATCTCCTTTTCCTCGCAACGAAGGATTACTCGGACAGGCTCCTAGCGTCCGGCCGAATAGTTTACGCGGCGCTAACAATGCCGTAATGCGTCGATGACAGACCAATGAGACAGTTACCGGAGTTCCTTCTGCTTCAAAGCGCCCCGTAGGACAGCCGGGGCCGTTGAAAGAATTAAAGGAGGTAGACGATGATCGCCACGACATCTCTTCATTCAGACATCGACAGAGAACGACCCGCTCTTGGGCATCGGAATTCCGGCGTGCTCATCATGACCTCCCGCCCGCTTCTCATCACTTACATGAACGCCGACGCGCGAACGATCCTGACACGTGGGCATGCTTTGGATGGGAACTTGGGGATACCGAACGAGATCATGACGTTTTGCCTGGACCTTTTGGAAACCCTTGATGATCGTTTCGACATGAACATGTGGACACCGTTTGAACTTGAAAGAGAAGTGACCATCACAGGGACGTGGATTTGCCTTCGCGGCTTAGGCCTGCCGCCCTCTTCAGCAATCGACGAGTCCCGCATCTGCATCTTGATGGAAGAACGAGAATTCGAACGGCACGGTTCTTCTTGTGTCTAGAGAAGGAGAGATAAACATGTTCCAACCATCATCGCGATCAGAGGATCTAGTGTTGAACGCCTTACAAATCAATGAGGCGCTTTCCCTTGAGCAAATCACGGAACGAGTTCCCGATCTCAGTTGGAATGACCTATTTCACGTCGTCGATACGCTAAGCCGCCGGGGCGACCTCATTCTCCAGCGAAGGGGGTTCGCGTATTACGTGTCACTCCCTCGCATGAGCTGCCTGCCAGCGTAGCTTCTGTACGTCTATGAAAGGAGAACCCGTGACTTGTTGGACTACATTCTTGGTGTGCGCTGTGCTGTTCTGCAGCGGGGCGATGACTCCGACCGTGACGACCGCTCAACCCCCCTCGCCGGTCAAGATCGATGGATCGAGCACCGTCTTTCCGATCAGCGAAGCGGTGGCTGAGGAATACCAAAAAAGTACTCGCGGCGCCGTGCGGGTCACAGTGGGAATCTCCGGAACCGGCGGCGGATTCAAAAAATTCTGCCGCGGCGAGACGGATATCCAAGACGCCTCACGTCCTATTTCTTCCGATGAGATGGAAGAATGCCGCAAACACGGGATTCAGTACTTCGAATTGCCCATCGCGTTCGATGCGATGACCTTGGTGGCCTGTCCAAAAAACACATGGCTGCAATCTGTCACGCTTCCTGAACTGAAACGGATGTGGGAACCGTCCGCTCAAGGCAAAGTCATGAAGTGGAATCAGGTCAACCCGGCGTGGCCGAATGAGCCGTTGAAACTGTTCGGAGCCGGGTCGGATTCAGGCACGTTCGATTATTTCACGGAGGCCATCGTCGGCAAGGCCAAGTCGAGTCGCGGCGACTATACAGCCAGTGAGGATGACAATACCCTGGTGCAGGGCATCTCTACGGACAAAGCGGCATTCGGCTATATTCCTTACGCGTACTATCCTCCGAATAAGCCAAAGCTGAAACTCATCGGCGTAGATGCCGGCCAAGGGCCCGTGTTTCCTTCCCGAGAGACGGTCGAGAATGGCGCCTATCGTCCTCTCTCGCGTCCGCTGTTTATTTATGTCAGCAAGAAATCCGCTGAACGTGTGGAAGTCAAACACTTCGTAGAGTTTTACATGAAAGAAGGGCTCACATTAGCCGAGCAGGTCAAATATGTGCCCTTGCCTCCCGACGCGTACCAGACTGCGCTGGGACACTTTCACAACGGGAAGCTGGGCACAGTCTTCCAGGGACACACGAGTGTCGGTCTGCGCATTGCGGACCTCTTGAAGCGAGAGACGGTTCAATAGACAGTTCGTGAGAACGAGTTTATGTCGTTACGCGTTCCTTTGCTCGAACTGACGCAGGAGTCCCATTTTGGGACGTTGTCCAAAGCCATGATCGCGCAGCGCGTCTGGCGTCGTCTTCAAGAGCGAGCGATTGAGAAAGTCCTCCTGCTGGCCGCTTTGGCCTCTATCGCCATTACGGCCGGCATCGTGGGTCTCCTTGCCTATGAGTCATTCGTATTTTTTCAATCCGTTTCTATCATTGAGTTTTTCACCGATACGCAGTGGACGCCATTATTCGCCGATACGCACTACGGCATCCTGCCCCTCGTGGCCGGCACATTTGTCACGACTGCCGTTGCCTTGTCGGTCGCCCTGCCGCTCGGCACAGTCACCGCCGTCTATCTGAGCGAATATGCGAGCAGGCGTGTCGGCGAAGTGATGAAGCCTTTTCTGGAACTCTTAAGCGCCGTCCCTACCGTCGTCTATGGCTATTTTGCGCTCTTATTCGTCACCCCACTGCTGCAAACAATGTGGCCGAATCTGCCCGGCTTCAACATGCTGAGCGCAGGCTTGGTGATCGGGATCATGATCGTGCCGTACATCAGTTCGATGAGCGAAGATGCGATGCGGGCCGTCCCCATGCACATTCGGGAGGGGTCCTACGCGATGGGCGCCACTCGCTTTCAGACCGCCTTTCGAGCCGTGATTCCTTCTGCGCTTTCGGGGATTGCCGCCGCGTATGTATTGGGCATTTCTCGCGCGATCGGCGAAACGATGGTCGTCGCCATTGCGGCGGGCATGCAGCCGACGCTCACCTGGAATCCCACGGAACCCGCCGAAACCATCACGGCCTATATCGTCCAGGTCAGCATGGGAGATCTCCCTCACGGCAGTATCGGCTATCAGACCATTTTTGTGGCCGGCCTCATGCTTTTTCTTATGACGTTGGTCTTTAACGTCGGTGGATACATTCTCAAGAGACGACTTAGACAGGCGGCCTAAATGAAACACATCACGACCATTCGCGGCAATAAACTCCGGAACGCCGTCTTCGCGGTCATCGGGCTCGTCGCCATGTTGGTGAGTTCGCTCACGTTGATCGCGCTCCTTGCCTCGTTGGCCATGGACGGCAGTTCGCGTGTGTCTTGGCACTTCTTTTTCTCCTTCCCCTCCCGCTTTCCCGCTGAAGCGGGCATTCTGTCAGCATGGGTGGGAACGTCGCTCGTCATGGGTGTCACGGCCTGCACGGCAATTCCACTTGGCATTGCAGCCGCCGTCTATCTCGAAGAGTATGGTTCGAAAAACTGGATAACCGATCTGATTGAAATCAACATCGCCAACTTGGCTGGCGTCCCGTCCATTGTCTATGGCCTGATGGCGCTAGGATTATTCGTCTATGAGTTCCACTTAGGCAGCAGTATTCTCACGGCAGGCTTGACGCTAGCATTGCTGATTCTCCCCATGGTGATTATGACGACGCGCGAGGCCATCCGCACAGTCCCCCAGAGCATACGCGAAGCCGCCTTCGCGCTGGGCGCGAGCAAGTGGCAAACGGTGCGTGATCATGTCCTCCCCTACTCGTTGGGGGGGATTCTCACAGGGCTGATTATCGCGCTCTCCAGAGCCATCGGCGAGAGCGCGCCCCTCATGACCATTGGAGCGCTCTCGTTCGTGGCCTTTCTGCCGCATCCACCGCTGCAACAGGAATTTCCGTATCTCTCGTTCCGATGGCTTCTGGACCCGTTTGCCGCGCTTCCCATCCAAATCTTTAACTGGATTTCGCGGCCGCAAGAAGAGTTTCACGTGAATGCCGCCGCGGCCGGCTTGGTGTTGCTTGCCATGACACTCGCCATGAATGCGCTTGCGATCATCATTCGGGCGCGGTTTCGCAAACGATTGCAATGGTAAGTAGACCGATGACACTCCCTCAGACACAGCAGAGCATCAAAGCCCTGGTCAAGCATCTCAATTTTTATTACGGCGCGACGCATGCGTTAAAGAATCTCAATCTTTCCCTTGCAGATAGGCAGGTGACCGCACTCATCGGCCCATCCGGATGCGGTAAAACCACCTACCTCCGGTGTTTCAATCGCATGCACGATCTGTATTCGGGTAATCGAGCAGAAGGTGCGATTGTCTTGTATCCGGACGGCATCAATATTCTCGATCCTCAGATCGATCCGCTGGAAGTGAGGATGCGCATCGGCATGGTCTTCCAAAAACCGAATCCCTTTCCGAAGTCCATTTATGAAAATGTGGCCTACGGGCTCCGTATCCGTAGCCAGACGGCACGCGGCTTTTTGGACTACCGAGTCGAACGGGCGCTCCAGGAAGCCGCTCTCTGGGATGAAGTGAAGGACCGCCTCCACGGCCCTGCCTCGGCGCTGTCCGGGGGGCAGCAACAACGCTTGTGCATCGCACGAGCGCTGGCCACCGATCCTGAATTGATGCTGTTTGATGAACCGAGCTCAGCTTTGGATCCCACCGCAACCGCCCGTATTGAAGAATTGATCCTGGAGTTGAAAAAGAAGGTGACGATTCTCATCGTGACGCATAATATGCAACAGGCGGCAAGAGTCTCGGACCATACGGCGTTCATGTATCTCGGCGAGGTCATCGAAGTCGGGCCGACGGAAAAGATCTTTACCAATCCTTCAAATAAATTAACAGAAGATTATGTCACGGGACGATTTGGCTGAAGACGTGAATCGTTAGTCGTTAATCGAATGATCCGGTCCGAAACACGTTTAACCAATCACGATTCACGAATAATGAGGCTTATGCAACGCCACTTTGATCAGGAATTAGGCAATCTCAAGCAGAAGTTGCTCCGCATGGGAGCCGCTGTGGAGGATCAGATTCAGACGGCGCTTCGCGCGCTGATCGATCGCGACAGCGAGCTGGCGCAACGGGTCATTGAAAACGATCTTCGCGTCAACACCTTCGATGTGCAAATCGATGAAGACAGCCTTCGCCTGCTCGCCCTTCATCAGCCCACGGCAAAAGACTTGCGCTTCATCACGACCGCCATGAAAATTTCGACTGAACTGGAGCGCATGAGCGATCTGGCTGAAAACATCGCCGAACGCGCCCTCGAATTAAACGAGGAGCCACAGCTCAAGCCCTATATCGATATCCCACGTATGGGCACCTGGACTTTGCGGATGGTCAAAGAGAGTCTGGATGCCTTCGTCAATGCGGATGCCGGCCTCGCGCGAAAAGTCTGTGCCGACGATGACTTCGTCGATGACTTGACGCAGCAGTTGTTCCGCGAGTTGCTCTCCTTCATGTTGGAAAACCCTACAACCATCACCCGCGCCATTCGTCTTACCTTCATCGGCAAGTACATTGAACGGATTGCCGACCATGCAACGAATGTAGCCGAGCTGGTGGTCTATCTGGCGGAAGGGAAAATCATCCGGCATACCCTCCCTTCCGTCTCCTCGTCTCCCGACACGTGAATTGTTAGCCAGAACACTGATCCGTTCATTGGATTGGCTTTGCGGCGCCGCGTCTCCGAATCGTGGTGCCAAGTATGACGGCAGTGATCCAATAACATTTCGAAGTTGTCAGTCGCGTGGACCGTTCTGCTAGCACGACCTCCCTACTGTCGTCCAAGTGGAAACATGATTCAATATGAAAGGATCACTGGCTTGTTGAACATCAGATTCAGAGGAATGGATTCCTATGACGATCGCCGGGCAAAAGTGGACAATGGGCACGCGACGGATCGGATCGCTTGATGTCTCCGTGGTCGGCTTGGGCTGCAACAATTTCGGATGGAAGCTGGACGAGGCGGCCACGGCGACCGTCGTGCACGCGGCGCTCGATGCGGGCATCACGTTCTTCGACACCGCCGATATCTACGGCGACACGCGGAGCGAAGTATTTCTAGGACAGGCGCTGGAAAAGCGCAGAGACCACGTCGTCATCGCCACGAAGTTCGGCATGGCGGTGGATGATCAGCGGCGTGGTGCACGCCCCGAGTACGTCACGCAGGCCTGCGAGGACAGTCTCCGCCGTCTCGGCACCGACCGGATCGACCTCTATCAACTCCATCAGCCCGACCCTAGCGTGCCGATCGCGGACACACTCGGCGCGTTGAACGACTTGGTGCGTGCCGGGAAAGTGCGGGAAATCGGTTGTTCAAATTTCTCTGTCGAGCAGTTGCGCGAAGCTGAGGCCGCCGTCCGTCCAAGTGCGACGCGGTTCGTGAGCGTTCAGAACGAGTACAATCTCTTGCACCGAGATCCGGAACGCGATGTTCTTCCGGAATGCCGGCGTCTTGGGATAGCGTTCCTGCCGTTCTTTCCGCTTGCCAGCGGTCTCCTCACCGGCAAGTATCGGCGAGGTCACGCGCCTCCTGAAGGAAGCCGACTTGCAACCGTGGAACGTTTTGCAAAGACGGCGACCGATCGGACGCTTGCTCTCGTCGAATCGCTGCGCCAGTTCGCGACGGCACGGCGGCATACGTTAGTAGAACTAGCCGTCTCATGGCTGGCATCGAGACCAGCCATCGCATCGGTCATCGCCGGGGCGACCTCGCCGGAACAAGTACGCACGAACGCCGCCGCGGCAATGTGGAACTTCACAGAGGAAGAATTGACGGAGATCGAGAGGCTCTTGTCGCAATCAAACTAGTCAGTGCGCCAAGTGGTCGTTCCACGGCTCCTGAGAATGCGGAACCAGCCGAGGCCTAGGATCGCGGCCGCTCCGGTGCCGAAGAGGACGAGAGCTGACGGTTCAGGAACCGCGTTAATCGCGCCGCGTATTTCCCCGCCGGTAAACTGCGTGGTGTGGAAGTTGATGTACGAACGCCCCGCTAGAATGTTCGGCAACTGAGCGGCCAGCGTCGTGTTGTTTCCTTCCAGCGCATCCCATTTTCCGCTAAATGTTCCGCCGACGCCGCTCGCAAACGGCGTCATCACGACATCATTTGGATTGTTATCGTTAAACGGCGTGCCGAAGAATCCCCAGACTACCGGGCCGTTCACGCCAGGGGCGACGGTGGGACCGGCATGAATGTGCGCGGCGACCAGATTGTCGTTCGCATCAGCCGTTTGCGAGCCCGTCACGTCGATGTTGAAAATCGTGGCGGAAAACGTCATGGCGGTCTGAGCGGTGTTCAACACAAATGTCGCGGTGCCGAATGACGCCGGCCTCTGACTCCCCGTCGACGTCGTGGGATTAGTCGGGGGCACTTCTTGAGCGTTCGTCAGATTTGCAACAAACATGGTATCTGCATACGCATTGGCGCCGGCCAATAAACCAGCCAGGCACATAACAAACAACGGCGCGCGTAACCACATCATGGCGTCAACCTCCTTGTGGGAGTGTCAAGCTTATGGTGATGTTGCGAATCTTGGGTTCTGGTCACTCATGGGAGATGCTAGTCCCCTTCTCACATCGACTACTATAGGACCCATACCCAACGCGCTGTCCTAACCTGCGACCGGATCACAGTAGGAAAACCTTCCAAGCCATGTGGCACGCCGTGGCAGTTTTTTTTTACAGCGGATTGACAAGGAAATGAGAAAGGTATCAGATCAACGACGATCATGAAGGTGACGGAAGGACGACAGTTGCCATCGTTCGACGGGAGATGGTTCTTCGCCATCAAAACAATTTCATTAGTATCTAAGGATGGAACGGATAGACGGAGGGACGTATGATCATCAAATCGTATAAAAATGTCGCGCCGACCAGCTATCAAGGCGTACCGGAAGGTGTGCAGATCCGTGAGATGATCACGGCACAGGACGGCGCGCCAACCTTCGCCATGCGCGTCTTCGACGTGCAGCACGGCGCCAGCACCCCCTATCACACGCACGCCTGGGAACACGAGGTTTACATCATTTCAGGAACAGGATGCGTACGCGCGGAAGGAAAAGAGACGCCGTTTAAGCCTGGCGATTCAGTTTACATCGCCCCGAATGAGCAACATTGCTTCATCGCCGACGCTGTCACGCCGGTGCAGATGATCTGCTGCATTCCATCGAAAGACCAGTGCCGACTGTAGTCATGAATTGGTGGATTACTGAGAATCGACCCCCGGCTAGGGTGCTGACTAGCGATACTCAAGTGCCGGGCGAGCGACAGCAACCATGAAGAAAGTGACAACAACCATGAAGAAGAGGAAGAGCGGCTCGAAGGAAGGAAAAGGGGAAGACTCTCCCTCTCAGCTGATAGATGGGAGAATCAAGGAGTTGAGTGATTGGCGTGGCGAGACGCTCGCTCGGGTCCGAATTCTCATCAAGCAGGCCGACCCCGAAGTGGTCGAGGAGTGGAAGTGGAGAGGGGTTCCGGTGTGGTCGCACGCCGGAATAATCTGCACCGGTGAGACGTACAAGAATATCGTGAAGATGACCTTCACCAAGGGCGCCTCGTTGGAGGACCCTTCAGGCCTCTTCAACTCCAGCCTTGAAGGCAACACCAGGCGTGCCATCGATTTCCATGAGGGTGACAAGATTGATGAAAAGGCATTGAAGGCGCTCATTCGCGGCGCCGTGGCACTGAACATGTCCTCAGCCGCCCAGCGGCCGGGGACGAAATCATAGACGACGAGAGAGATTTGAGGCGGAGTGAGGTGAGCCCAGGGGCAGGGGCCCACGTGAACCGCGCTCCAACCGAGATCGAGACCGCTGCGCCATTCTCTTTGCCTGACTCGGTTCACGGAAACCCATGATCGTACTCACCACAAAAAGTCCGGTCCACCAGATCGCGTAGCTACCCGCCACATCAAACGGATCGCGCCGGAGCTTCAAAATGAGTGGGATGGCGGCGATGAGAGTTTCCGATGGCGAGACTGAATAGAAAAGTTAGTCGGCTGTGTATCATCATCAGAGAAAGGCTCAGCCTCGTTTATGGCGGCGGTTTTCTCAAAAACACCGGCCTTCTTGCATAACGCAACAAAGAGGCCTTTCCTGAGCCATACAAACTGCTGCTGCCCAATCTGCCCTCACTATCTTTTGATCACTAAAGGTCAGCGAATTGTAAAATGTCCTGGTCCACTCATCAAACGAAATGATTCGACGTGTTTTACTCCCCCAGCCATTAAAAGAAACCGTCGGGCTTATTATGGATAAAAGCCCGCTAACATGCGCATAAGGATTGCCGTACTTGCGCCCGAGCAAATGCAAAAGCGATTGATAACCATGACACACATTACTACGTCCGGTAACAAATCCAGGTCGAAACGATTGGTAAGGCCAAGAGCTTGGTGCGCTCAGATCTAGCCCGTTTTCTCTCCTTGGCTTTGTCACGATGTTTTACTCCTGGAGAAAGAGTGGCTGAAGATTTCCCCCAGCTGTCGTTTTTTCTCCAAGTATCTTTGACAATGTAAAACTTTGGATGGGCCACAGAGTCACGTACTATTGTTATTTCCAGAAGTTGTTCCTTAAGTTTCTTCTCCCTGGGCCTCATGAGAAGGTTTTCGATCTTGGTTGGAAGGTAAACACCAATTTCCCATTCGAAGTAAGGAGTGTGCGGGAGTAGTGGATCATGAGGTGCGTGATCTCGAAGATATTTAAGACGAGACAAATGATGATCAATGCCAGTCGTAATCAAAAGCACCGCTATGCTCGAAGGTGTAGATTCTCCATGAGCAATTGGTGGCTTACATTGTCTATCTATATTTTTCCGATACACAGGAAACGCATGATTCTGAAGCAATGAGAGACCCATTTCTATTAATCCCATCGAAAGATTTGATATAGAAACTTGATAAGGCACTGGTCGCTTACCTCTTTTTCTAATTCGAAAACAGAACGAGCTAAGCAAGTATACTTGCCCAATTATGAAAAGAGTAGCTGTAAGCAGAATAGTTGCAAGTATATAGTGTCTATATGTATGAACATTTATGGTTATGATGGTTTGTATGAGTAGTGGCTAGTAGGTCTAGTTCAGATAATGCGGCTGGAAGGGATGGATACGGCGGTTATCGCCATCGTGGGCACTCTGCACAATGAAAGTAAGCCTGCCGGGTCGTCAGCTTTTCGGCGCCGTGGCGCAGTTTAACAGGCGCACCAGGCGCGATAGTACAAACACCAATGGCTTAAAGCAACATTAACGCATCAATGGCGAAACCGGAGCTGCCTATTCCTTTCAGCCATTCCTTTTGTACCTTCCGTCTCTACCGCATTTTCCTGATGGGCATCTCGCAAACTCCACTGTACGATAAAGCATTGTCAGGAGTTTTGGAGGGTGGACGCGTTCCGCGCGTACGATCAGACAACCAGAGTGAAGGAGTATTTATGAAAATTCTTATTGCATTCTTGCTGGCTGTCATGATGGCGCTGCCGACATGGGCCAATGAGAAGGAATCATCCGCTGGATCAGAGTCGTCCTCACAGTCTTCCGGCGATGCACCTCTTCGGGTCCAGGACCTTCCAAAATCCGTGCAGGATGCGCTCGCGGAAATCCAACGCTTGAGTGCGAAAGTGGAGCCTGAGATTGAGAAGTTCGGCAGTCGGTTTCGGCAAGAGGTCGACCAAGCTGTAAAGAAATTGCAACAGGCCGTCAAGAGCCAACGATCACCTGCCACAAAGGAAACACCGTAATGAACGCATTGCTCAGGCCATTGCTTCGGGCATGAATGCTTCGGCGGGATACACGACGCAATAGCCTGCCCCCGCTCCGAAATGGTCGAGGCTTACGTGACTTGATGATCAAGAGAGCTGCAACAGCCATGAAAGCACGGCATATCGCTAGACCCCCCCGCCCGCCATATTTCCAATATGGTCACGTCATCACGGTACGTCGAACGCTGTAAGTGGTGTATCGGCATGGTTTTACGTATGCGCTGATGGCGCACCTATGGCCGTGTTCCTTACGATGATACAGTACGGGCTACTCGGCAGCATGCCATGGTGCCCCGTCTTATGACGAACATGAAACCACCCGTATAACGCCGGTGAGGGAAATATGAAATACCTTTTGCTCACCATCTTCTTGGTCACAGCTGGATGCGCGGCGACTGGAGGCGCTCCCTCCCAGGCGGACCCCACGTTCAAGTCCTTAACGGACGCGCAGGCTTATTACGACAGACTGGAGCAGCAACAAAAGAAAATGCTGGCCAACTTTCCAAGTATCAGGCGCGCACCATGTCCGCCTGAGCCAGGGCAAGTACCAAGCACGCCGCAATTCTAAGCGTTTGGATCCTTGATCGCGGCAGCCGCTATGGCTACAAGGCAACTGGAACTTTCTGGCAAACAGCTCTAGCTCTATGCCTCGTGCGAGGGCCACTGCCATTCAGACGGAAAGTTATCTCGATGATTGCAGTCATCGCGTTCCAGCAGCCTCTCCGCTCCTCACCTATCACTCCTTGCCCTCCTTAGCTTTACGCGCCTAGGCTTGGCCATGCCTGAATTGCCTGATCTCACTCTGTATCTTGACGCTCTTCAGAGCCGGATAGTCGGACGGCGTCTGGAATGCGTTCGCGTGGCGAGTCCTTCCCTGTTGCGAACCGCCGATCCGGCGCTCATGGACGCGCATAGAAAGATCGTTCGGGAGTTACACCGCATCGGCAAACAGATTGTAGTTGCGCTGGAAGACGATTTCTTTCTCGTCGTACATTTGATGATCACGGGCAGATTCCAATGGCGAACGGCGGGAATCAAGATTCCGGGAAAGATCGGCCTGGCCGCCTTTGACTTTGCGCACGGCACGTTACTGCTGACTGAAGCCGGCACCAAGAAGCGCGCCGCGCTTCATGTGGTGCGCGGCGAGGCCGAACTTCGCCGGTTCGATGCCGGTGGCATTGACCCGCTCACCACGAACCTTGCCTCATTTCAGTCGGCGCTGACTCGTGAACATCATACGCTGAAGCGCGCGCTCACGGATCCACGTTTGTTCAGCGGAATCGGCAATGCGTACTCGGACGAAATTCTCCATCGCGCCCGCCTCTCTCCGATCGCGTTGACAAGCAAGTTGAATGAAGAGAACATCGCGGGCCTCTTCCAGGCGACCCGCGCCGTATTATTCCAATGGATCGACCGGCTCCGGGTGGAGACCGGATCAGGCTTTCCCGAGAGAGTGACTGCCTTTCGTGACGGCATGGCCGTGCACGGCCGATATCGCCAACCGTGCTTCGTCTGCGACTCACCTATCCAGCGGATCGTTTACTCGGAGAACGAAGTGAACTACTGCCCGACGTGCCAAACCGGCGGCAAGCTGCTCGCCGATCGCGCGCTCTCCCGATTGTTGAAGGCAGACTGGCCCAAGTCGCTTGACGAAATGATGCTCCTGCGCAATCGACAGATGAGTAACAGCCGCCAAACGACGGAACGCCCGCGCCACGCATGAGCGCACGGACCAAGGCTGATCGCGCCTGCCATTGTGGGCATAATAAACGGCAGCATGCCGTGCTCGCCGGCACACGGGGGCCGTGCCGCGAATGCGACTGCCCCCAATATCGACCGCGGCGAAAACGCGCGCCTGGGCGCCGGACTCCATCGCGCGACCGGGGCGATCCGCGCGGAGGCCGACGCTCATGATCCTTTCTCGCCATACCTCTACATAGACAGGTGGCACCGGCCATCTGGCCACTGCCCCATGTCTAAAGCCGACAGCCGTGTTCAACGGTGCGGGCCTACTTCACGGTGAACTCAGTGGTCATCCCTCGCGCGAAGTGGGCCGACCAGTAGCCGCATCTTTCAGAAAAGGAGACATAACCCTAGGGCTGTGGCCATCGACATTCCATCTCCAGCCATTCGGTTGCAGCCCTTGTGGACACACAAGACCGCTGTCCATTGATCATTGTGATAAAAAGGCTTTCAATCTCAAGTCCGAAGTCGTCGTAGACGAGCAGCCGTTCCAGGAGTGGTTCAATTCGCTCGAGACCGGTATGACAACCACTTTGTGAGCGTCCAAGGCCGGACATTCTCCGTGTCGATGATCTAGCTACGTGTATTCCCTTCTTCATCGAATTACGGTAACATCCGGCCAACTCGCCTGACCAAGGAGGACCCAATGAGACTCTTGATAGCGATGGGTGTGGCTGCGCTCGCTCTGTGCTGCCGCGTCACAACTGCTGGTGCGGATAGTCGCTCCGATGCGATTGAGACCGGCCGGCTTCTCGCTATTCTGTTGGACTCTGGACGCGTCACGATCGCAGCTAATCAAGCGCTGATCAATGATCCGGAAAAGGGCCATAAAGGTTTTACGGGAGACGTGTTTAAACGCCAGTTGTTCGCCGCATTTCAGACGCGCACCGGCATCGATCTTACGCAACTGGACCAAGCCCGCGTCCCTGACATCACGAAGCCGCTTCTTGCTCGTCTGATCGAAGAGAGCAAAAAGACCGTCGACAGCTATCAACCGGCAATCAACGTACCCGGACTCAGATATAAAGGATTGATTCCAGCCACATTCGGCACCGAGACGGCGGCTCGCTTTCAGTCCTGGTCAGGCGTCTATCTGAAACAGACCGCTCCGATAGGACTCGTGCGCAATCCGAAAAATAAGCCGGACGAGTTTGAGACCGCGGCGCTGGAAAAACTGGAGCATGGCACCTCGAACGGGGCCGATGGAATTCTCAGCGAGACCATGGGGGATACATCAGTACGCATCCTCTTGCCGCTTTTTTACTCCAAGTCCTGTTTAGGGTGTCACGGAGAACCAAAGGGTGAACGAGACATCTCAGGTTATCCACGAGAAGGCAAGAAGGAAGGCGATCTGGGGGGCGCCATCAGTGTCAAACTCGATTTCAAATAAGGCGTACTCGATCCATGGCTTTAATCGCGACGATGGATCGATCCATCCCTCAGCATGCGCCTTTATCGCAGCCGCGCGATGGGATACTTTCCTGGGGATGCTGTTAGTGTAAGTTCTAACATACGGTATGAACCTATGCTCAACATGGTGTCGTTTCAACAGATCACGCAGATTCTCGAACTCACGGATCGCCTCGGGCTCGATCGGGAGTGGGTGGAGATTCCGCTGTCTTCGGAAACGCCGGGGGTCATACGCAAGCTGCCGAATGGCAAGTTGGAAATCATCGTCGATGCGGATCAGCCGTTTGACGAATGGCTGGCCTCGCTGGAGTCGAGGATTACGACCGTGATGCAGGAATAGAAAATCGATCCCTCATCTTGAGGGAAGCGCCACCACTCTCATCGATCTTTCCCTCCGCCACCTGACGATTTCCTCGCAGCCGCACAGCAGGTCATGATTATACAGCCCCTGATTATCATGCCACGATGAGGGCTGACTTCTAAGCCTGAAAAATTACAGTGCTGAATCTGTCTGGGTACGTCTTCTCTATGTGCGGCACTATCCGCCACCTTTATCTAGTTAGTTCCCCGATCCTGGCGGCCCATGCCACCAGGCGCGTTATCGTCGACTGAGGATCGCTTCGGTGGGCGATTGCATGAATAGCCGACTGAGAGATTCGTTCACAACTGGTCGAGAATCTGTTGCTTCTTACCCCGATACTCCTCGTCCGCGATCAGACCCTGCTCGTGTAATCGCTTCAGCAAACGTAGTCGTTCTTCGAGAGGCAGGTGCGGATGATCTGACGTAATGCTGGCCGGCTCCAATGCTGTCTGCTTTCCAGCACATTGGGATCCTAAGCTTAGAATTCCACGTGGACAAGTTGT